>SXGQ01365474.1_pt1 | contig 61893 bp, 52 predicted proteins | sample 3178371 | NCBI WGS metagenome assembly SXGQ01 (sample SAMN11356859, study PRJNA531348) | freshwater metagenome | isolation source: freshwater sample F1-20 | place: China: Fuxian Lake, Yuxi | collected 2017-12-25
CGACAACCTTGAGGAATTCTCCCTCCTCGGCGAAGTCGACCTCGCCTTCTACCGCGAACGGAAGCGCTGGTTCGACGCCCACTCCGATCTCGGCGCCTTGCTCGTGATTCCTGGCGCCGCCTTCGGCGACATCGCCCTCGTGCCCGCGCCGTTCCTGAAGCATCCTCGCGGCATTCGCGACATCGAGGAATGGTACATCTCCACCGCCGCCCGCCAGGATTACGTGCTCGAGGTATTCGAGCGCCAGTGCGCCCTCGCGGAGCAGAACCTTCGCACGCTGATCGCGCTCTTCGGCGACGCGGTGCAGGTCGCGCTGCTCACCGGCACCGACTTCGGCACGCAGCGCGGCCCCTTCATCTCCCGCGAGGCCTACCGCACCCTCTACCAGCCCTTCCACCGCCGGCTCAACGATCTCATCCACCGCACCTCCTCCTGGAAGACATTCATCCACTCCTGCGGCGATGTATTTCCCTTAATCCCGGACTTCATCGCCGCCGGCTTCGACATCCTCAACCCCGTGCAGTGTTCCGCTGCGGAGATGGATCCGGTTCGCTTGAAGAAGGAATTCGGTCGCGACCTGGTGTTCTGGGGCGGCGGCGTCGACACTCAGCACACGCTGCCGTTCGGCACCCCTGATGAAGTCTACCACCAGTGCCGGGAGCGCATCGATATCTTTGGGCCGGAGGGCGGCTTCGTTTTCGATGCGATCCACAACATCCAGGGCCCGACCCCAGTGGAGAACATGCTCGCCATCTTCCGCGCCATCACCGACAGCGCCCGCTAACCCGCATTTTCATGCCTCCCGCCCCAGCCAGCAACCCGCCCGTCGGGGTCAACCTGCGCTACCTCGTGCCGATCTGCGTGGTCGCCACGCTCGGCGGCCTGCTCTTCGGTTACGACACGGGCGTGATCTCCGGCGCGATTGAGCCCCTCACCGCGCGCTTCGGCCTGAGCGATTTCATGAAGGGCTGGGCCTCGGGCTGCGTGCTCATCGGCTGCGCCGCCGGCGTGCTGCTGGTCGGCCCGCTCTCCGACCGCTTCGGCCGCAAGCCCGCGCTCTTCCTCGCGGCGGCCATGTTCCTCGCCTCGGCCCTCGGCACGGCGTTGCCGCCGGACATCGGCACCTTCATCGCCTTCCGCTTCCTCGGGGGCGTGGGCATCGGCATCGCGTCGATCTCGACCCCGATGTACATCGCTGAAATCGCCCCCGCCCACCTGCGCGGCCGCATGGTCGCGGTGAACCAGATCGCCATCGTCGGCGGCATCGCGGCGACGTCCTTCGTCAACTACTTCATCGCCCAGGCTGGCGATGAGGCGTGGCTGGTCACGACCGGCTGGCGCTGGATGTTTGGTGCCGGCGTGCTGCCGGCCGTGCTCTTCGGCCTGCTCCTGCTGCCGATCCCGGAAAGCCCCCGCTGGCTCATCGAGCGCAAACGGGAGGACGCCGCCCGAGCCATCCTCGGCCGGGTCGGCGGAGCCCGGTTCGCCGCGGCCGAATTCGCCGGCATCCAAGCCGCGCTCACCCAGGAACAGGGCACCTGGGCGGAGCTGTTTTCACCGCGGCTCCGCCGGCCGCTGTTGAGTGGTATTGCCCTCGCCATCCTGCAGCAGGTCACCGGCATCAATGTGTTCCTGTATTTCGGCGCGACCATCTTCAGAAGCCTCAGCGCCTCCACCGGCGTCGACGCCGGGTTGCTCCAGCAGGTGATCATCAACGGCGCGGGCGTGCTCTTCACGGTCATCGCCATCGCGAGCGTCGACCATTGGGGCCGCCGACCGCTCATGTTGCTCGGCACCGCCGGCATGGGCGCGAGCCTGGTTGCCATGGGCCAGATGGCCCAGAGGTTGACTGAACCCGCAGCCGCCAGCGGCTGGATGATGCTCTGCATCATCGCCTACATTGCCGCCTTCGGCCTCTCCGTCGGACCCGTCACCTGGGTGATCCTCGCCGAGATCTTTCCCACCGCCGTGCGCGGTCGCGCCCTTGGCCTCGCCACGTTCTTCCTCTGGACGGCCGACTACGTCGTGACGCAGACCTTCCCCATGATGGACGCGAAGGGATCGTGGTTCGTGCGGGAGTTCAACCACGCGTTTCCGTTCTACACCTACGCCGCCTTCTGCGTCGTGCTCCTCGTGGTCGTCGGGCGGTTCGTGCCCGAGACCAAGGGCCGCTCCCTCGAGGAGATCGAGCGCGGCTGGCGCGGCTGACAACGGCGATCACTCCCAATCCACCCTCAGTTTTCTTCCACCATGTCCCTCCATCTCCGCGTTTCTCTGGTTTCTTATTTCTGCTGTTTCGTATTTGCGGCGGCGGCCGCCGCCGCCCGCGAGTACCACGTCTCACCCGCCGGCGACAATGCCCACGACGGCTCCGCCGGCAAACCACTGCGCACCATCCAGCGCGCCGCCGACCTGGCGCAGCCGGGCGACACCATCACCGTGCACGCCGGCACGTACCGCGAACGCATCACGCCCCCGCGCGGCGGCACCTCCGCCTCCGCCCGCATCGTCTACCAGGCCGCGCCGGGCGAGCAGGTGGTCATCAAGGGCTCCGAGGTCATTCGCGACTGGAAGCCGTTTCTCGGCAACGTGTGGAAAGCGGTCGTGCCCAACTCCCTCTTCGGGAAATACAACCCCTACAAGGATCTCATCAACGGCGACTGGTTCAACGACAAGGGGCGCCCCCATCACACCGGTGAGGTCTACTTCAACGGCAAGGCCCTCTACGAAACCCACCTGCTCGAGCGCGTGCTCGAGCTCCGGCCGTATCCGGACAGTCGCGACCAGGAGGCCTCCACGTGGACCTGGTTCGCCGAAGTGGACGAATCGAACACTTACCTCTACGCCAACTTTCACGGCCAGGATCCCACCCGGGCGCTCATCGAGATCAACGTTCGCGACGCCTGCTTCTACCCGGCGAAGCCCGGTTGCGACTACATCACCGTGCGCGGCTTCCGGATGGCCCACGCCGCCACTCAGTGGGCCGCGCCCACGGCCGAGCAGATCGGGCTCATCGGCACCCACTGGAGCAAGGGCTGGATCATCGAAAAGAATGTCATCAGCGACTCCAAGTGTTCCGGGATCACCCTCGGCAAGGATCGCGCCACCGGCCACAACGTCTGGAACGCCGACCGCACCAAGGGTGGCGAGGTCCACTACAACGAGGTGATCGACCGCGCCCTCGCCATCGGCTGGTCGAAGGAGAAGATCGGCGGCCACGTCGTGCGCCACAACATCATCTCCGACTGCGAGCAGACCGGCATCTGCGGCAGCCTTGGCCCCATCTTCAGCGAAATCACCGACAACCACATCCACCGCATCTGGGCCAAGCGCCAGTTTGCCGGTGCCGAGATGGGCGGCATCAAGCTCCACGGCGCTCTGGACGTGCTCATCGCCCGCAACCGCATCCACGATGCCGGCAAGGGCATCTGGCTCGACTGGATGACGCAGGGCACGCGCGTCACCTGCAATCTGCTCTACGACAACACCACCGAGGATCTCTTCGTTGAGGTGAACCACGGGCCGTTTCTCGTGGACAACAACGTCTGCCTCTCGCCCCGCAGCGTCTTGGACATGTCGCAGGGCGGCGCCTACGCGCACAACCTCTTCGGCGGGCTCATCGATTGTGTTCAGGAACTCAAGCGCCAGACGCCCTACCACGCGGCCCATGCGACCGCCGTGGCCGGCCGCGTCCACATCGAGGGTGGCGACAACCGCTGGTTCAACAACGTCTTTACCGGCGGGGCTGACCAGCCGCCGCAGGTGGACCCCAAAGCCTTTAACGCCCGCCGGCGCTACGTCGGCTACGGCCTGTCGGTCTACGATACCCGCGAACATCCGTCCTTCGCCGGTGGCAATGTCTACTACCGCAACGCCCAACCCTACGCGAAGGAGAGTTCTCCGCTCGTGCGGCCGCAGACCGACCCGCAGGTGCAACTCGTCGAGGAAGGCGGCCACGTCTTCCTCCAGGCCCACTTCGCTGCCGACGCCGCCCAGGCGGCCACGCAGCCCGTCACCACTGCCCTCCTCGGCCGCGCCCGCGTGCCCAACTTGCCGTTCGAAAATCCCGACGGCTCGCCGCTCGCGATCGACACCGACTACTTCGGGAAAAAACGCGACGCCTCCCGACCCGCCGCCGGCCCGTTTGAGCAAACCGCCGCCGCCCCGCAGAAACTGAAAGTCTGGTAGGGCGGCCGCGGCGGGTCTCCGGCGTCACTGGCGGTGCGTCGCTGGACCGGCCGTACCTGCAGCGGTTCGCGACCAACGTCTTTCCGGTGTACGAGCACCGCTACTCCGCCGAGGTCGTCAAGAGCCGCGACCACGATGCGGTCAACGCCCGCTGCGTCGAGCACGACGGCCGCGCCAATTCCGGCGGGGGCTACGACGTGCTGTGCCGCGCCGGCTTCGATCTCCAGAACCACGCCTTCACCCGGTACGGGGCGCCGCGCAACGCCCATATTCTTTGTGTTACTTGCCATACACCCACATCCGGGATTCAGCTGGAGCATGCGCGAGTCCCAGCCCATCAAGGTGAGCTTCTCCTTTTTTCCGACCGACACGAGGGCGCTGAGTGCACGGGTGTCTGAACTCAACAAAGCTGGTGTGAGGGTTCGCAGTGCGACCGTGTTGCGTGCGTTGATCCGTCTCACATCGCCCAGTGAAATGGTTGCGCACGCCGTCCGGATGGCAGGTGGGAACGCGCTAGGAACCACGGCGTTGAATACCGAAAACGTCAGCGCTCACCCGACGGTCGATTTGCCAAAGGACGACGTGAAGAAACTCGACGGCGTGGTAGCCCACCTCGCCCGGGCGAAGATCGTCGCCACCCGCGCTTACGTGGTGCGGGCAATTCTGCGTGCGGCGCCGAACGGCAAGACGCTGGCTCCGGCCGTCAGGAAGTTTCTGGCGGACTTCCCAAACAAGCCACGCGGGCTCTCCAAAATCAGGCTGGCTCGGCTGGCCAGAGCACAGCGCTGACGACTGCGTGTCAGCCCGCTTGCAGGGCCTTTATGGCTACTGCCGAACGCATTTGCGCGGAGAGGATTGGCTGAGGTTCAATAGTTGTCGCGGGCGATCTTGGGTCCGCGGCGGTTGGGGGTGGGGACGGTAGGTGTGAACCCAGCCACCGGGGAAGGTGCAACCGCAGCGGCAGGAGTCGGCGAGGGGACGGAGGGCCGACCCAAAGAATCCGGGCGGTTTGGCACGGGCACCTCACTGCGGGCGCGGTCAATCTCATGCTTGGTGAATTGGCTCCGGCAAAAGGCGCCGATGCCGGCCGGCGAGACCTTGATCCCATGCGAGGTGAGCGTCGCGGCGATATGTTCGTAGCTCTTGTGCTTGGCTCGCCACAGGAGCAGCACGTCGCGATAGGGCGCGAGCCGGCTGCGGTGGTGCGCGGCAGGGTCGCAATTCCGGGCGTCCTGCAGGAGGCGGGCGTGAAGATCGGTGTTCTGGGTCATGGCCAGGAGGTTAAGGAAATATGGCTTTAAGGAAAGTAAGAAAACCATTCTTCGCCAGGGCGGTACGAGTGGTGGCGGGTGGCGATGAAGTGGTGGTTGAGTGGCGAACGAGTAGCGGAATAGCTAGATTTGCCTAGCGGACGCGAGGGGTGGCGTGTCCTCGGAATTATGGGTGGGCAGGGCGGCGGGTGCCGCTGAAGATTGGTCCGGGTAAAGCTGGGAGTAGGGTGGAAAACATTGTGCCGGCCGGTTCACTCGGGTGGGAATCCGGGCTGAATGCCGTGGGTGATATGGCTTTTAGAATGGACAACGTATGGGTTTTAGGTAGAGTCCGGACCATGGTGAGATTCGATAAACCCTGTACGTTGGTGAATGGTGCCGTGGAGTACTTCCGCGGGCACATGAAGGTGGGCGATTACCTAACTGAGGAAGGCAGGGCGGAGATGACCTGGCAGGGGAAAGGGGCGGAACGTCTTGGTCTGTCGGGAGCGTGTCAGCTGGCTGATTTTGAAAGCCTGTGTGCAGGTCGCCATCCGGTGACCGGGGCGAAGTTGACGGTGCAGGACAAAGGGAAGAGCCGGCGGGTCTGTTTCTTTGGTCAGATTTCGCCGCCCAAGGATGTTTCGGTGCTCCATTTGGTCGGCGGCGACGAACGGATCGGGCAATGGTGGCAAGAGTCGGTGTCGGAGACGCTGCGGGAAATTGAGGCCGTGACGGCGACCCGGGTGCGACGCGGTGGTCAGGATGCCGATCGCCACACGGGTAACATGGTGGCGGCCGTCGTCACCCATGACGTCAACCGAGCGCTGGATCCGCAACTCCACACCCATGTGTGCATCATCAACGTCACCTATGACGAGACCGAGGGCCGATGGAAAGGGGTGCAGCCCTGGGGGTACTATCGGCATCAAGGGTATTTCCGGGAGGTCTGCTACAACAAGCTGGCCGAGCGGATGCAGGGCGCTGGCTATGAACTGGAGCCGGGGCGGCGCCTCGGGTTCGTCGTGAAAGGAGTTCCGCCGGAACTGCGGGAGATGTTCAGCAAACGCCGGCGCGAGATTCTCCGGCGGGCGGCGGAGACCGGGGCCAGTTCTCAAGATGAGTTGCAGGCAATCACCGCTCGCAGTCGTGCCGAGAAAACCAAGGCGACCGCCGCGACGTTGCGCGCGGGATGGCTGGCGGAGGCGGGTGCCTATTTGGAACCGCTTCGGGCGGCCGTGGCGGCCGCGAACGGAGGACCGGCCAAGGTCGAACCGATCACGCCGATGCAGGCGTTGCGGTCGGCGGAGGCGCACGTTTTCGAGCGGCACACCGTCGTCGACGACCGCCTCCTCCTGCGCGAAGCGTTGATCGCCGGTCGGGGACGGGTGGCTCTGGATGCACTCAAGCGGGGCATGGCCAGCCGCGAAAAGTCCGGTGATCTCGTGCGAGTCGGGGACGAGATTGCTTCGCGCGAGGCCTTGGACGCGGAGCGCGAGTTCAGCGGTTGGGCCTATGCCCAAGTCAAGAAGTGGCACCGCCTCGGTGACGTGCCGCCGCTGAAGTCACTCGGCGCGGACCAGGCGGCGGCGGTGCGCGGCGTGCTCGGCGCGACATCGGGTGTCGTCATTCTCCAGGGCGACGCCGGCACCGGCAAGACCACGTGCCTCAAGACGGTGGTGGCGGGGATCGAGCACGCGGGTGGCCGGGTGTTCGGATGCGCGCCGTCGTCGGGCGCCGCGGACGTGTTGCGGCGGGAACTCACCCCGGAGGCGGATACCCTACAGCAGTTGCTGGCGAACGAGGCGCTGCAACAGGCGACCAAGGGACGCGTGCTCATCGTCGATGAAGCCGGCCTCGTCTCCGTGCGCCAGATGCGCGACCTTTGCCGGCTCGCGGCTGGTAACGGGAACCGCCTGCTACTGGTGGGCGACGTCAAGCAGCACGCCTCGGTCGAGGCGGGTGACGCCATCCGCTGCATGCAGGAGTTCGCGCGGGTGCCGGTCTTTCATCTGACCGAAATCCGGCGACAGAAGGACTCGGCCTACCGCAAGGCGGTGGCCCAGCTGGCGCGCGGGGACGCCTTTGGCGCGTTCAACCAGTTCGCGAAGCTTGGCGCGGTGTGCGAACGATCGGAGGGTGCCGGACTTTGGCAGGAAGCCGCGGTGGACTATGTGCGCACGGTGCAGGCAGGGAAATCGTGTCTTGCGATTTCGCCCGTGTGGGAGGAAATCCACAAGTTCACCGCGGCAGTCCGCACGCAGTTGCGCCTCGCGGGCGTGCTGACCGGAGCCGATCATCGAGTGGTCACCGTCGAGCCGCTCAAGTTCACCCGGGAGGAACGCCGTCGCTGGCAGAACTACCGGCCTGGCGATGTGCTCACCTTTCATCGGGAGTGGGGTTGCTTTCGCAAGTTCGACACCGCGGTCGTTGAGCGGCAGGAAGGGCGCCAACTGGTGTTGCGCGATGCGACTGATCGCGAGCGCTGGCTGGATCCGCGACGCGCCAGCGGTTTCGAGGTCGGGCTCGCGAGCGAGATCCCGGTCGCAGCTGGCGACAGGCTTTTGATCCGTGCCAATGTGAAGCCTGCCGAGTTGCGCAACGGCGATCTGGTCGAGGTTGCCGCGATCAGCCAGGACGGTGAGATTGCGCTCAAGGACGGGCGGGTGCTTCCCGCCTGGTTCCGCGGATTCACCTACGGGTACGCGACCACGTCTCACTCCTCGCAGGGGAAAACGGTGGATCGCGGCATTCTGCTGATGGGCGATGCGGGCATCTCAGCCGGCAATCTGAAGCAGGCTTACGTGTCGAACTCCCGCTTCCGCGAGAGCCAGATGATCTACACGTCGGACCGCAAGGCCGCCCGCGAGGCGATGATGCGACCAAGCGATCGCAAACTCGCCCTCGAAATGGTCGCGGTGGCCGCGGCGGAGACGCCAGCGTCCCAGCACTCCTGGCGCCCCCGTTGGGCGACGCACGTGGCACCCTCGGTTGGGATCAAGGCCGCATGAGTAGGGACGATCTCCATGTCGCGGGTGAAATGAAGTGAAGCATGGCGCAGAACCGATTCAGCGATCTGTCGCAACTCGAGCTTTTCGGAGAGCCCTTGCGCCCAGACGATTCGAGCGCGGGTAGGCGGCGATCCAGTGGCGCGGGGCTTGCGCCGAAAGAAGACGAAGCCCGGCTTCGGCTGATCGGCGACTTGCTCTGCAAGGGTATCCTGTGTTCGCGAGCCGTCGGCCCGAAGGCTGACAGCGATGGGGAGGCAGCGAGTTTGTTGGATGGGGCCCCAGAGAAACGCGTTCTCGACTATCTGCGTCGACATCAGCCCGCCTCGCCGGCGGAGATCCGGTCGGTCTTGAACCTGTCGCGCTCCAGCGCGTACCGCGTCCTGCGACGACTGTTGCTGACGGGCCAAGTCGTATCGAACGGAGGGCGCACCTCGGCGGCGGCGTACCGGTTGGTCGATCCCTCGCGGAACTGATGGACGGGGCAGACACAACGCCGATGCCGGCGGGGGCGGTCGTGCCCGTCGCGATCTACACCCGCGTCTCCACCGACAATCAGGTCGGCGGCCGCTTTGACTCCTGCGAGAGCCAGCTGGCGATTTGCCGGGATTTCATCCGGCGAAACAGCGGGCTCGGCTGGACAGAGGTTGGCCATTACACCGATCCGGCGGTCTCGGGCAGTTCGATGAACCGCCCCGGCCTACAGGCTTTGATGCGGCACATTGAGACCGGGGGCGTGAAGGTGATCCTGATCTTCAAGCTGGAGCGAATGTCGCGCAATATCGACGAGTTCGGGCCGTTCCGCAGTTTTCTGCGGAAGCATGGTTGCCGGCTGGAGAGCGCCACCGAGGACATTTCGGAAAGCACGCCGTCCGGGAGGCTCAAGAACAACCTGATGTTGAGTTTCTCGCAGTACGAGAAGGAGAACACCGCCGAGAAGACCCAGGTGAAAATGCTGCAGCAGGCGAAGCGCGGCTATTGGAACGGAGGCGCGGTGCCTTATGGCTACGACTACGACAAGAACACTCAGACCTTGAAACCGCATCCTGAGGAGGCCCCCGTCGTGCGGCGGGTTTTTGAACAGACCGCGCAGTTGGTCTCGCTGGAAGAGGTTGCCGATGCGTTGAACCGAGAGGGATTGCGGACGCGGGCCCGGGTGTTTCGGCGCACGGACGGGACTGAACGCACGATCGGGAGGAGGCGTTTTCGCTCCGATGGGCTCCGGATGATGGTCACCAACCCAATCTACCGGGGCGTCATCCGCTATGCCGGTCAGGAATATCCCGGACGGCACGAGGCGTTGGTCGCATCGGACACCTGGGAGCAGGCAAATGCGGCGGTGGCGAAACTCGTCCGCCCGGCGCCCGCGATCAAACTCGAGCAAGACAAACACTTTCACCTGCTGAAGGGGTTGGTTCACTGCGGCTGTTGCCATCGGGCACTGGTGCCGCACGCGAGCGGCAACCGGGATGCCGCGGGCGGATACTACCGGTACTACTATTGCAGCAATCTGGTGAAGGAACGCGCCGACGCTCGGTGCACGGTGCGGAGGATCGCCGCTGGTTCGCTCGAAAACGTCGTGATCCAGTTCCTGAGCGAACTCGGCAAGCACCCTGACATCATCAGTTCCGCGATCGGGAGTTCCCAAACGCGCCGCCAGACGCGGATGCAGGAACTGAAGACGGGCCTCGGCAAACTCGATCGAGAGATGGCCGCCACCGGCACCCGCATCCGCAACTGTGTCGAGGCAATGGCTGCTGGTGGAAAATTGATCGCCGAGGAACTCGCCGAGGAGGTTCGGACGCTCAAGGAGCGCAAGCAGACCCAGACCGTGGAGCGTCAGCGGCTCAGCCAGGAACTCGCGGCGTGCGAAGGTGAGGTGCTCGATGAGGAACGCGTCCGGAGTTCAGTCGCGCGTTTCGGGGAGATTCTGCAGGGGCTCTCCCGGGACGAGCAGAAGGCATTGGTAGGCGCCTTTGTCGATCGGATCGACGTGCGCCCGGCTGCGGGCGACGTGGGGACGTCGATGTTCGTTTCCGTACGCCGACTGGAACTGCGCATGAAACTGAACCTGCCGCGGCTGATCGAGGGGATGGAGGAGCGACTACTCGTTGAAGGGCAGGAACGCCAGTCGCTGAAATCGGGCATGATGATCACGGCGCAAGTGGCGCTCGGGCAGCAGGGCCGCGCCAACCAGTCGCTGATTCTTACGCCGTTCCGGTGCGGAGACGAACAGACCTTGAGTCCTACCGTCGAGGCAGAGCCGCCGAAAGCGGGCACAGCCGATCACCCGATTCTGCAAGCGCGCACGTGGCAGCGAATGCTGTCGAAGAGCCCGGGGCTGAGCCTGCGCGGACTGGCTGGAAAAGTGGACGAGACTCCCTCGACTCTGGTCCACCACTTCAAACTCCTGAAACTGGCACCCGGAATTCAGAGTTTTCTGGCCGGACTCCGCGATCCCAAGGCGATTCATTTTTTCAGTCTGCGACGGATGATGCCGCTGGCGGGCATGGAGGAATCGGACCAACGAAGATTGTTCGCCCAGATGAAGGACGAGTTTGGGTCGAGTAGCCCGTTGTTTGGCACGGGATGTTCTGTTGCGATGCGTTCACGGCAAGAGACGGCAAATCGGATTCGCGCATTTTGACGGCTAAAGACGCTGTGATTGCGTGAATGCCGCTGTGAAAGCACCCCGGGCTGGGATCGAAACCCACATCCCCAAGTGTTCATCACTTCCCTCGAAAACCGTCACGGATTTGCATGGGAATCGGCGTTTTCGAGTTCCAAATCCGAAAAAACGAGGGGTGGTGATGAACACTCACCTTCGCAAAAGCAGGCGAGCTCGACACTTCCACGAAGTGTTCATCACCAGCCGTTTTTTCGGATCGAAAAACGAATGGCTGCCCGGGTAGGGGTCGAACCTACGACCAAGTGATTAACAGTCACCTGCTCTGCCACTGAGCTACCAGGCATCGTAGTTTGGCTGATGAGATCGACCAAACGAAGGGGTGAAAAACATAAGCCGACGAAGGCTTGTCAACGCTCCATTTGCGCCCACCGAATAAAAAAAGCGGAGACCTCAAACTTTTGATTGCTTTCGATCGGAGCGTTTCTATCTCTTCAACCCTTTTCCACTACGCCTGCCCCCGATTCCCGGGGTCTCAGGGGGACCGAATTCATGAAAACACAGCTCTCGCTCACTGTCACTCCACGCACGCAAACCGGTCGCAGCGCATCGCGCCGGGTTCGTAAAGCCAACGCCATCCCGGCAATTCTCTACGGGAAGCACACGAAACCAGAAAAACTTTCCGTTGATACCCCGGAGTTTGTTCGCCTCCTGAAGGTCGTTTCCGGGCGTGCGGTCCTTATCGAGCTCCAGCAATCGGGCAAGGCCGAGAAGGCCCTCTCGTTTTTGCAGGAGATTCAACGAGATCCGATCACAGACAAATATCTCCATCTCGACCTCCAAGAAGTGAAGGCCGATGAAAAATTTGAAATTCGGGTTCCAGTCATGGCGGTTGGAGAGGCGTTCGGCGTTAAGAACCAAAGCGGAGTTCTCGAAATTAATGCTCATTTACTTCGGGTTCGTTGTTTGCCGAAAGATTTGCCCGAGTTGGTCAACGTGGATGTTTCCGAGCTCAAGGTAGGGGAGACGATCAAGGTTTCGGAGTTAAAACCAATCCCGGGAGTTGAGTTTCTTGAATCCAAGGGTCAGCCAATCGTTTCTTGTGTCGAGCCGGTCGCAGAAATCGCTCAAGCAGCAGCAGCAACAACCCCAGCCGATGGTGCTGCCGCGCCAGCTGCTGGTGCAGCTCCCGCCGCCGGCGCCGCGCCGGCCGCCGGCGACGCCAAAGCAGGTGCGGCACCGGCAAAAGCCGGTGCTCCTGCCGCCGCGTCTGCTGCAGCCAAACCGGGCGCAGCGGCCAAGCCGGCCGCTCCGGCCAAGAAGTAAAGGTTCGTCGATCGCTTGGGTGCCTACTCGGTAGGCACTCAGAGCGTGTGTTCTTTGAGTCATGCCCATTTCGCTTGTGGTCGGTTTGGGAAATCCCGGCCGTAACTACGCAGAAACGCGTCATAATCTCGGTTGGATCATTCTGGATGCGCTCGCCAAAAAGCATGGTCTTGTTTGGCAGCACCGGGCGAACTTTGAGTCTGAGATTGCTCGCTGGGACGTGAGTCCTGGTTGCACGCGATGGCTGGTAAAGCCACAAACATTCATGAATGACAGCGGACGCGCGGTAGGTGCTCTTGCTCGCTATCACCGGTTCACAAACAACTCGATTGCTGTCGTTTACGACGATATCAACATCGAAGTGGGTTTGGTAAAGGTTTCGGAATCTGGGAGTGCAGGAGGGCACAACGGTATTGCCAGTTTGCTCGGGCATTTGGGTGAAGGTTTCATTAGATACCGTCTCGGCATTGGCCCGAAACTTCCGGCGGCGATGGACCTCAAGGATTTCGTTTTGGGAAAATTTTCTTCAGATCACAGTATTCTTCTTAATCAAAAAAACTCTTATTTTATCGACGGCCTAGAATTGCTGCTGACTCGCGGTCCTTCTTTTGCCATGAATCAACTTAATCGCCGAGAATCTACTACATGAATCCGACCAAACGTAACTACCGCGCCACATTCATTATCGACAATCGCGGAAAGGAAGAATCCGTCGATCAAATCATTGACGGCGTAAAGCAAGTCATCACCTCCGCCAGCGGTGAAGTGACGGCGGTTGAAAATTTGGGTCGCCGTGACTTCGTGCGCGTGACCGACCCCAAGCTCACCGGCGCGACCTACGTTCACATCTCATTCGCCGCACCGTCCGAGGGTCCGGGTCAAATCAAGGAGCGCCTTCGTCTCAACCAGAGCGTTTATCGGACTTTCGTAGAGGCCGTGTAACACTTTACTACTGCGTGGGCGTGGAGCCATGGCATATCTTAACAAAGTTTTCTTGATTGGGAACCTAACACGGGACCCTGAGTTGCGGGTCACACCGAAAGGAACCGCGATTTGCCAGTTTGGCTTGGCGGTGAATCGCCAATTCAAGGATGAATCTGGCGCCACGAGAGACGAAACCACGTTCGTCGATATCGAAGCATGGGGTAAGCAGGGTGAACTCGTTGCAAAGTATCTCACGAAAGGAAGTCCAGCGATGGTTGAGGGCCGCTTGAAACTTGATCAGTGGGAGGATAAGCAAAGCGGTCAGAAGCGCAGTAAGATGAAGGTAGTTTTGGAGAACGTTCAGTTTCTTTCAACGCGCGGCGCCGGGACAGCGGGTGGTTCAGGGGCCTCGGCTGTCGGTGCCTCTTCCAGCGACGACATCGACCAAACTTCACCGGAACGTCACTCACCGCCCGCGCGTGGAGCGACTCCGAAGGCCCCGGCACCGGGAAATATTGATGAAGATGTGCCGTTCTGATTACGTCTAGCATTCTTTTCTCAGCGGTAAAATTTTAAAAAATAAAAAATTATGGCAAACAGTGAAATCCTCCTGCTCAAACCCGTCGAAGGCCTCGGCGGGGAAGGCGATCAAGTCAAAGTGCGTGCCGGTTACGCCCGAAATTACCTGCTTCCCCGGGGATTTGCGGCGCCCGTAACGGTAGCCAATCGCAAGCAAGTTGATGCGCTTAAGCGCCGGCGGGCTGAGCGTGAGTCACTTGAACTCAATGGTGCTCAGGAACTCGCTAAGAAGCTCGAGAAAACGAGCTTTGCTTTCGCGGTAAAGACCGGAGAGGGCGGCAAAATGTTCGGCGCAATCACCGGCAGTGATGTTCATGATAAATTAACTGCAGCCGGCTTCTCTATCGATAAGAAGCGGATTCTCTTGCACACTCCGGTGAAGACGCTCGGAAAACACACGGTGAAGGTTAAACTCCATGCCGATGTTACCGTCGAGTTGGCGTTCGATGTGGTCTCGGAAAATCCCATCGAAGTGGCGACTCCCGAGGTTAAGCCAGCTGGAAGAGCCGATCGGAAGTAAGAGACAGGCGCATTCTGTAGCCGGGCCGCGTCGAAAGACGCGGCTTTCGTTTTTTCAAGCCGTTTGAGGACATCTCGGCGTTGCCGAACGCACTGTTGTCCTTTCTGATTCTAGGATACGCATGGCAGAAGAATCCAAATTCCAAAATCGCCGATCGGAGAGTTCACCAGGGGTTTTTTCCGGGCGGACGGCTCCACATAGCCTAGAAGCTGAGGAGTATCTTCTCTCGTGTTGCTTGTTGGACGGTTCAGACGTGATTTCTCGCTGTTTGGAAGCGCGGATCAGGCCGGAGTCGTTTTACTTGGCTGCTCACGGGATCGTTTTCGAACGGTTGCTCGATCTCTACAACCGGCAAACGCCGATCGACGTGGCGGTCTTGGCGGAGGATTTAAAGACGATCAAACAGCTGGATTTGGTCGGCGGTTTTGCGTTTCTGACCCAGATTAGTAGCCGGATTCCAACGACCGCCCAAGCAGGTTACTTCATTGAGAAAGTTCGTGAATTGCACCTGTTGCGGGAGTTGATCCGTTCGGCGACCGGTGCCGTTGAAGAGTGCTATGCGTTCACCGGTGGCATCGACGAATTTGTCGACCAGATCGAGCAGCGAATCTTCAACGTTACTCAAAATCGAGTGAGCGAAAGTGCCAAGCCTATGCGTGAACCGACGCGTGAGGCCATGAGCGTCATCACAAAAATGATGATGAAGAAAGGTGAGATGACCGGTGTGACTTCAGGCTTTAAGGATCTCGATGCTCTCACTTGGGGATTTCAACGGCAGGAGATGATTATTTTGGCGGCACGGCCCTCGATGGGAAAGACCTCCCTCGCTTTGAACATGGCGGAATCAGCGGCCATGCCGCTGCGTGGCGAGCCGGTTGGGGTCTTGATTTTTTCGTTGGAGATGAGTTCAGCTCAGCTGGCGTTGCGCATGCTTTGTTCGCGCGCCCGCGTGAACATGAAGCTCCTGCGCGACGGCTTGTTGTCGAAGAACGGTGAGGAGCAGGCGCGGTTGCTCTCGGCTGCGGATCAATTCTCAAAGGCACCCATCTTCATCGACGATTCCAGTGCGCTTTCGATCATGCAACTAAGGGCGAAGGCGCGTCGCATTCATGCCCGCCACCCTTTGGGCTTTATCGTCGTGGATTACTTGCAGCTCCTTGCCCCCACCGATTCGAAGATGCCGCGAGAACAGCAAGTGGCCGAAGCTTCCCGCGGTTTAAAGGCTCTTGCGAAGGAACTGAACCTTCCGGTCGTTGTATTAAGTCAATTGAATCGCTCCTCTGAAAAGGAAAATCGAACGCCCAAACTGGCAGACTTGCGTGAATCCGGCTCAATCGAACAAGACGCTGACGTAGTGCTTATGCTCGCCCGACCCAAAGACGCCGATGAAAAATTCCAAGTCGCCGCCGACTCGGCCGAGTTAATCGTTGCCAAGCAACGAAACGGACCGGTAGGAGAATTGAAGCTTACGTTCCTAAGAGACATCACCCGCTTTGAAAACTACACACAGTAACCCTGCGCGCAGGGTCGCCTGCCTTGCCTTCGCCATTTTTGGATTCTTGTCCGTGGGCCCGCTGCCGGTTCTTGCTCAGTTGCAAGCTCCTGCTAGTGGCCAAGAAGCCACTGCTCCGGTATTCAAGGTTGGATCGATTACCGTCAAATTTGTCGGAGCGGCGAACGTCAATGAACAGGTGGTTCGCGCGAACATGCAGGTTCGTGAGGGTGGAGATTTGGACGACACGATGCTCGATCGAGATATCCGGTCTCTCTACCGAACTGGCCTATTTGAATTCATCGAAATCAAGCGGGAGAGCGTTGACGGAAAATCGTTCAATTTAGTCGTCGAAGTAACTCCGAAATTTCGGGTGCTCGCGGTCAGGTATGAGGGGAATAAACGGGTCAAAGGCACCCGGCTTGAAAAGGAGATCAAGACGAAGCCAAACACCGCGTTGGACGAGCGTCAGGTAAAAGAAGATGCCGAAAAGATCCGAGAATATTACCAGAAATCAGGCTACAATCAGGTGTCGATCAATTATGCCGTCGAACGCGATCGGGCCACCGGATTTGGCACGGTAGTCTTTAAGATCAAAGAAGGAAACAAGGTTAAGATCTCTGATGTTCGTTTTGTTGGAAACGCCAACGTCAAGGCGAGGGCGCTAAGAGGGGTGATGGAAACGAAGAAGTGGTGGATGTTTTCGTGGCTGACTGGATCGGGTCGTTTCAAGGATGACGAGTTTGACGACGATTTGGAGAAACTGCGGGACTACTATCGCGAGAAAGGTTATCTCGATGTCGAAATCGCGCAGGAGAACGTTCTGTTCGATTATCCGTCGCCTGAGAAATTGGTTCTCACGGTCAACTTGACGGAGGGCCGCCAGTACCGGATCGGCGAGATATCTTTTAAGGGCAACAAGCTCTTTACGTCGGCTTTATTGAAGCGCGTAGCGCGCCAGAAGAGCGGCCTGGTTTTTGTCCCGTCTAAACTCGATAAAGACGTCGAGCGCTTGGAGGACTTTTACGGTAAGGACGGTTACTTGGATACCCGGGTGCGGCTTACCCGAAAGCCCAACGTTAACACGGGCGATATCGACATCGAGTACGCGATCAACGAGAGCGAGAAATTCAATGTTGAATCCATCGTGATCGAAGGGAATTCCAAGACGAAGAGCACGGTGGTCGTTCGTGAATTGGTATTGGGGCCGGGTGACGTTTTCAGCACGGTCTTGATGAAGATAAGCAAACTTCGACTTGAGAATACCCGCTTCTTTGAGGACGTGAATGTTACCCCGCAGGAGACCAATATTCCGGGGCGTCGGAACATGAGGATCGCCCTGAAAGAGGGTCGCACCGGCAACCTGACGTTCGGCGCGGGGTTCAGTTCGCTTGAGCGGGCGACAATCTTTGCGGAAATTTCCCAATCGAATTTCGATATCTTCAACCGCCGGTCGCTGTTTCAAGGTGACGGCCAGAAATTTCGTTTGAGAATGCAACTTGGCAGTCAATCTAGCGAAGTCGTTCTCTCCTTCGAGGAGCCGTGGTTGTTTCAAAAGCAGCTTGCTCTCGGATTTAGCATCTTTCGAACAAGCTCCGACTACAACAGCACCTTCTACAGCCAAGTTGAAACAGGTGCTGAGATTTATCTGCGGAAGCGATTGTTCGAGTTGGTCGAGGGAAAGCTGTCCTACACTTATCAGATCATCGAGATCACAGATGTTTCGAGCAGCGCCTCGAATCAAATTCGATCACTTGAAGGCAATAACACCGTGTCCAAGGTTGGCTTCCAACTCTTGCGTGATACCCGTGACAAAATCATCAACACCACTTCGGGTAATCGCGTAGAAATAAACACCGATATCGCCGGTGGTCCCATCGGCGGGAGTGATAACTTTTATCGATTCGAGTTTCGCGGATCCCAATTCTTCCCGGTATTCGAAACTCAAGCGCAGGTGTTATCTCTAATTGCGCGCGCGGGTGTGGTGCAGAATTTCGGCGATTCAAAGATTTTGCCTTACTACAATGCCTTCTATCTGGGTGGCCCTTACACTTTGCGCGGTTATGAATTTCGTGAAGTGGGTCCTCGGGACGAGTTCGGCGAACCGGTCGGTGGTAAATCGTATGGGTTTTTCAGCGCCGAGTATTCAGTCGATATCGTCAGCCCGATCCGTTTTGCGGTATTCTACGACGCGGGCTTCGTGAACAAGGGGGCTTATGATTTCAATCCGGCATCCTATAACGATAACTTTGGCTTTGGCCTGAGGCTCTTTGTTGCCGGTGCCCCACTTAGTTTGGATTTCGGCATTCCTATCACGGGCACGGTCCAAAATAAGAAGGGAAATCAGTTCAATTTTTCCTTTGGCACGCGGTTCTGATTTTGATTCCATCTTCTATTCATTTCCAAACCCAACACATCATGAAACTCATTCGCACCCTCTCTGTATTCGCGGCTTTCGCGCTCTCTGCCGCGATCGCACACGCCCAGCCAGCGCCCAAGCTGCTCGTGGTTGATATGGCCAAACTCTACGACTCGCACTACAGGACGGAGGAACAGAATTCGAAACTGCGCACGGACGAGCAAAAGGCGCAGGAAGAGATCGAGAAAATGAACAAGGACGGCAACGTTCTCGTCGAGGAATACAAGACCTTGTCTGATCAGTCCAACAACCCTGCCTTGACGGCGGATGCCAAGGCCAAATCGCAGATCGACGCGCAGAAGAAGCTCGAAGAAATCCAACGCAAGAAAAACGAAATCAGCACCTTCGCGCAGAATACTCAGAGGTCTCTCCAGCAGAGACTCCAGACGTTTCGCAGTCTGATGCTTGAGGAGATCAGCAAGATCGCAACGGAAGTAGCTAAACGAAAGGGCGCCACTTTGTTGTTGGACAAGGCTGGTCCCACCTTGATCGGTGTTTCCAATGTGATTTACGCGGATACGGCCTATGAAATCACCGATGAAGTGATGAAGGAAATAAACAAAGACCGTCCGGCAGTCTCGGCCGTCGCAGACCCGGCACCGGCGGCAGCTTCCTCGCCTGAGGCTCCGAAGATCACGGTCCCGGGCGTATCTTCTAAGAATTAAACCTAGCGACGCTTTACGATCTCGCCCCGCTGAGTCCAGCGGGGCTTTTTTGTGCCCGAAAACGACACCGATTCTCAACATCTGAATATTGCAGACGAGCCTTTGACCTACACGTTTCCGACTATGGGATTCGCATTCTCCGCCGCTCAAATTGCCGATTTTGTCCAAGCTTCGCGAATGCGAGGAGCTACGACGGACATGATTTCCGGTGTGGCATCTTTGACTCGGGCAACGTCCGGCGACCTGTCTTTTTTAGGCAACCCTCGGTATCGGTCGGACGTGGCAAATAGTCAGGCTTCCGTAATTCTGGTACCTCCGGATTACGTCGGTAATCCTCGAACAGGTCAGTGCTATCTTGAGGTTTCGAGCCCTTCTGTGGGACTCGCCGAAGTGTGCGCTCGAATTGAGCACTCACTATGGCCACGACCTAAAGCAGGCATGCACCGGTCGGCGGCGATTGGCGAGAACGTAGTGATCCCGGAAAGCGCCACGATCGGCCCTGGATGTGTGATTGAAGATGGGGTGCGGATCGGTGAGCGGGTGTATCTTCAGGCCCAGGTCTTTCTGGGCAGGGGAGCTGTCGTAGGCGACGATTGCTGGCTGATGCCCGGTGTCATTGTTGCAGCTGAGTGCACGTTGGGGGAACGTGTCCGTCTTCAGCCCGGTGTGGTGATCGGCTCGGATGGTTTCGGATACGAGTTCGTCGATGGGCGTCATGCGAAGGTTCCTCAAATCGGCACGGTGGTGATTGGCAATGATGTCGAGATTGGCGCCAATTCGACAATCGACCGGGCGCGTTTCAGTAAAACGTCGGTGGGCGATGGTTCGAAGATCGATAATTTGGTTCAAATCGCGCACAATGTTGAGATCGGGAGGCATTGCATTGTCTGTGCCCAAGTGGGTATCTCAGGGAGCACCACGATCGAGGACTTTGTCATTGTCGGCGGCCAAGCGGGTTTGGCGGGACATCTGACGGTGCATCGAGGGGCCAAGATTGATGGCCAGACCGGCGTGAACTCGAATGTTGCCGCGGGGGCTTTTGTGAAAGGTTCGCCGTGTTTACCCTACCAATTGGAGCAGCGTATAAACGTTCTTCGGCAAAAGTTACCCGAGCTGTTCCGCCGGGTGGACGCTCTTGAGTCGCAGTTTGGTGACTCTGTCCAAGAAAAGACTTCCGCCTGAACTGCCCGCCCTCAAGCTAAACGACACATGAGCGACTCCCGACTTAAGATTTTCACCGGAAACTCGAATCGGCCACTGGCTGAAGAGATCTGCCAGGCCATCGGTATGCCTTTGGGGGAAGCGACCGTGACCAGCTTTCCCGACGGGGAATCGTTCGTGAAAATCAACGAGAACGTCCGAGGTCACGACGTCTACATCATTCAGTCGACGTGCCCTCCGACCAATCACCACATGATGGAGCTGCTGATCATGATTGATGCCGCGCGGCGTGCTTCCGCTCAGCGAATCACGGCGGTCCTGCCTTTTTATGGCTACGCGAGGCAGGATCGTAAGGATCAACCGCGCGTTCCGATCACCGCCAAGCTGGTGGCCAATCTGTTGGTATCCGCCGGTGCCAATCGTGTTCTAACGATGGATCTGCACAGCCAACAGATTCAGGGCTTCTTTGATATTCCGGTGGATCATCTTTTTGCATCGCCCGTCTTCTTCGACTATCTCGCCAAAACCCGAAGCGACAAGTTAGTCGTCTGCTCACCCGATGTCGGCGGGATGAAAATGGCTTCGGCTTATGCCGACATTCTTGGAGCTGGATTGGGTTTGGTGGCCAAAAAACGAAAGAACGCCACCACGGTCGAAGCGATCAATGTCGTGGGTGAGGTTGCCGGCTGCGATGTGCTACTGGTCGACGACATTACTGAGACTGCCGGCACGCTGACCGCTGCGGCAAAGATGTTGCGTGATCACGGTGCCCGAAGTGTCAGGGCGGCCGTCAGTCACTGTGTTTTGAACGAAGTCGCCTACGAGCGGTTGCGGAGCGGTGTGATTGACGAGTTGATCACCACGAATTCCGTGCCGGTCGACACGCGTGGATTGCCGATTACGGTTCTGAGTATCGCCCCGCTGTTGGGCCAGGCGATTACCCGAATCAACAGCAACTCGAGCGTCACAGGACTTTTTAGGATCAAGGGTTTTTGAGGCAAACGCCCTTGGCGCCGTTTTTGACGGTGGAACAATTCGACCATGTGTCGGACGAAATCATTTCATGAACTTCACGCTTACTCGGTCGCTGGCTTTATACATCGTTGCCGCCGCATCTTTCACCGGGCTGAAAGGAGAAGAAGGGGCGGGAAAACAGCCGGTCTTAAAGATTGATTCTTCGCCTGTCGTTGAGGGCAGGTCGTCCGGCGTCGTCAGTTACGCGGACGTCATCGAACCTGTGCAGAAGTCGGTCGTTTCGATTTACTCGACGAAGATCGTGAAGCAACGGGTCGCTAATCCACTGCGCCAGTTTTTTGGCGACGCTGTGCCGGATTCCGAGCGCAACAGTAAGCAAGAAGGCTTGGGATCGGGTGTGATTGTTTCGGCCGACGGCTACATTTTGACCAACAATCACGTCATTGAAGGCGCCGATGAGTTAAAGGTGTCATTGACCGATGACCGGGAATTTACGGCCAAGGTTATCGGCGCCGACCCCAAGACGGATGTAGCCGTGATCAAGATCGACGCCGATAATCTGCCGGTCATCACGCTCGCGGACAGTGAAAAACTCCGGGTCGGGGATGTTGTGTTTGCCGTGGGTAATCCTCTGGGAGTCGGGCAGACTGTTACGATGGGGATCGTTTCCGCGAAAGGCCGCAACCAACTCGGCTTACTCGAAAACGTGGCCGGCTATGAAAACTTCATTCAAACTGATGCCGCAATAAACATGGGCAATTCAGGCGGTGCTTTGGTTGACGCAAGGGGGCGCTTGGTCGGCGTGAATAGCGCCATCATTTCTCCTTCGCGCGGAAATATCGGAATCGGTTTTGCGATCCCGATCAATTTTGCCGCAAGTGTCATGGGCAGTCTGATCGAGACGGGCACCGTCACCCGAGGCTACCTGGGAGTTACAACCGAAACAGTAACGGCTGACGTGGCGGAGCAACTCGGTTTGCCGAAAGACGCCAAAGGCGTGGCGATCACCGACATCTCCCCAGACGGACCGGCGGATCAAGCCGGCCTCAAACGGAGCGACGTGATTCTGATGCTCAATGGAAAATCCGTAAGCTCGCTCGAAGAGCTGCGTTTGGCCGTCGCCCAGATGGCCCCGAACTCGAAAGCGAAGGTTAAGTTAATGAGGGATGGGAAAGAAATGACGCTCGACGTCACGTTGGGTAAGCTGTCCGAAAAGCCCGACGAGCTGCTGGCCGGGGTGAACGCCGCGAATCTGGACGATGAGCAACGGCAGAGGAGCGGCCTCGAAGCCCGGGTGAACGGCTTGGTCATCACCGACGTTGAGTCCACTTCACCTTTCGCCGATCGGATATTTCCAGGCATGGTCATCATCGAAATCAACCGCGTGCCGGTTGTTAATCTGGCCATGGCCAAGCAATCCCTCGTCCAAGGTCGCAATCTTCTCTTGGTTAACTTTCGTGGCGCCTATCGTTTTATCGCCGTGTCGGTGAAATAACGTGGGGCGGGTTTGGCGCCCCTCCCGAAAATCCGGATAAATTTCAACTCCCGGGTTTCTGCACCGGGATCCTCATCAGCGATTCGGGCACCGCATCGGCGGCATACGTAGGGAAGCTGAGTTCCAATAAAGATAGCGCTGGGATCGCAAATCGCGCGCTTCCAGCGCTGCGATCAACCAACATGGCTACGGCACTTGAGGCACCGCCGGCAGCGCGAACAATTTCGAGGCACTCAATCACGCGGCCTCCCCGGGTCACTACATCCTCAACGATCAAAATTCGTTCACCCGGCTTAAGCGTGAAACCTCGGCGCAATACCAGCACGTTGTTCTCTTTCTCGGCAAAAATGTAGCGGGCTTTGGCCTGCCGAGCGACCTCCTGTCCGATCACCAAGCCGCCCATCGCTGGCGCCAGAACGGTATCGAATTGGATTCCGGCGCCGCGCACTTTCGCCAACAGCAACTCGGCTAAGCGTTCGACGGCGTCCATCTGCTGGCAAACTTGGGCGCATTGGAAGTAATGTCCGCTATGCATCCCGGAGCGGAGCACAAAGTGCCCACTCAGAAGAGCTCGGGTGCGGGTGAAGATTTCGAGAACCTCGTTTTGCTCGTTAGCCATGTCGGGACAGTGGTAAACGGAAGGAAAAAAACAAAATCAAAGTCACAGGGATAAAGATTTCTCCTGAGTTGGGGGTCTTTTTCGCTGCTGAATGAATCGAAGCATCAGCAACGCTTGGCGGCGTAAAGGCTCGGGCGGTGAGATTTGAACGGCGTGCCCCCCTGCCTCCCGAACGTGGTGCCCGGCGCGGCTACATGACGCCCGCGACAAAGGATTCGGGTAGGCGCACGCGGGTAGGGCGGTTGATTCGTCTAGCTAGGCGTTAAAACGGAGGGCTCTTGGCTGTTTGAGACCGTGCTGACGGCCTGTCGCTGTCTGTGAGGCATTCCCCGACGCCCAAACCGAACGGGTCCTTGTGCCGCTTGTTGAAAGACAGGTGTTCGTTACCGAGCCCGCGGCGCTGAACGCTTTCAGTTCATCGGCTATGGCCTGCCGGTACCGGAGATTCGTGGAAATTGTGAACAACTTGAGCGTGTTTTGACGGTTCTTTGCTTGACGGAAATGGGCTGAAATGGGTTGAAATGGGGTGTTGTGGAGCAATTCGCGGCTTCACCCCCCATGGCGCAAACCGGCAAAGCATTTTATACGGGCCTTTTCAGGCACACCCTCGACGAGAAAGGTCGTTTAACGATCCCCTCGGCGTGGCGGTATGCGCACGAAGAGAGCGACACGTTTCTGGCGACGCCGCATCCGGATGGTTACGTCGCCGTTTTGCCGCCTTCAGAAGTGGAAAAACTCCACGCCAAGATCGCCCAGATGACCCTGAGCGATGGAGCCGGGCAGGATTTTGCCGCACGCTTCTTTTCTCGGACCCAATCGTTCTCATTCGATAAGCAAGGTCGGGTCGGCGTGAGTGCCGAGTTATTGTCCTTCGCCGGAATTGGCAAAGACGCAGTGCTGGTCGGCTCGTTGACCAAATTCAATCTCTACGCACCCGCGCGGTGGGAAAAGGTCGAGGCGCGAACCTCGGACGCAAGTTTTGGCGATGTGATGCGCCGAATCGGAATCTGACGCCATGCGCCGCATCGCCAAAGTTTCCGCTGCCCAGCTGCTCTTGTGCAGGGCCGCCTCCGGGCGCGTCGCCGTTCCCCGGGCGGTTCCGGCGTGGATCGATGCAGCGCAAGGTCTCGATTTCGCCGCGTTGGCGGCGCCCGCTGTCAGCTCGCGGGTCCGGGTCGGGTTAGTCCTGCGCGCGGTGCCTGCCCCGCACTCCAAACAACTCCGACGTTCCCACAATGTCCGCGGCGTTTGTTGAACCCCATTTTCCCTCCATGGTTCCCGGCCATCAGCCTGTTCTCTTGCGTGAGACGTTGGCGTTGTTGAACCCGCGCCCGGCTGGACGTTATTTGGACTGCACGTTTGGTGGCGGCGGCCATTCGAAGGCGATTCTCGATGCGGCCCACGATGTTTCGGTCGTCGCAATGGACCGTGATCCTTCCGCCGTAACGCGGGCCGGTGAGTTGTCGGAGATTTACGGTTCGCGGTTTACGCTCATCGACTTGGATTTTGGCCGGCTTGGTGAAATCGAGCCCTCGAAGTTCGATGGGATTCTTTTCGATCTGGGCGTTTCGTCATTTCAGATCGACGAAGTCGAGCGCGGTTTCTCGTTCCGTTGTGACGCTCCGGCCGACATGCGGATGGATCCGCGCGTAGGTGTGTCCGCCAGTCAGTGGCTGGAAACGGCGACTGAGGAAATGCTGGTGCGGGCGATTCGCGATTTTGGTGAAGAGCAAAACTGGCGTCGGGTCGTCCGCGCGATCGTCGCGGCGCGTGCGACCGGGGCGCTGGCTCGCACGGCGTCGCTCGCCGCACTGATCTCAGAGGCGATTCCCCCGCGCGATCGCCACACGTCCAGAATTCATCCCGCGACCCGTGCTTTCCAAGGGATCCGCATCGCGGTAAACGACGAACTTGGAGCCATTGACCGGGCCTTGCCGGCGGCATTTGCGAAGCTGGCGCCTGCGGGCGTCTTGGTGGTGATCAGCTTCCACTCGCTCGAAGACCGACCCGTGAAGCAATTTTTCCGCCGGCAATGCGGCCAGCCCGAGGGTGCCCACGACTCGTTGCCGCAGGACCTGCGCGCAAAGTTCGCCGAGCCTCTCACGCGCAAGCCCGTGACGCCGTCCGACAAAGAGATCGCCGCCAATCCCCGCAGCCGTTCCGCCAAACTGCGCGCCCTAAGGAAACTCTAACGCTTCGCCTCATTCTTCCCGCTCCAGACCCGCTTATTCGTTCCCTATGCGTACTGCCAATCATGCCTTCGTGAATCAATTTGTGATCTACACTCTGCTGACCATTTGCTTCACCGGATCGATCGGGTTGGGCACCGTCTGGATGCGGCATCAGATCTCGATCACGGCCAATGCAAACAAGGTGCTCGAGGCCCGCCTCGCCGAGCTGAAACGCCACCTTGCGGAGACCAACACGGCGATAGAAATCCAACAAAGCCCGGCGGTGCTGAGGCAGCGCAATGCCAGCATGAATCTCGGGCTGATTTTACCCGAGGTGCAGAGCGTCACGGAGAGCCCGACCTTGCGGCTTGTCGCCAAATCGAGTCGAGCGCTGCTCAATGATCGCGCTGTGCCTGTGACCTTCAGGCTCGCGGCCAAGGAGTGACTATGTCCAAAGGTTTCGCCTCAAATTCCCGTCAGCTGATCCTCGCGACATTCGTGTTGCTGAGTTTCGCTGGGGTGGGGGCGCGCCTCGTTTGGCTGCATGTTATTGATCGGGATTCCTTGCTGGGCTTCGTCTCCAAGGCGCGCTTCAAAATCGACCCCATTCCGGCTCGGCGCGGTGACATCTTGGATACCAACGGCGCGAAACTCGCGACGAGCCGTTCCCTGATCATCTTGGGAGTGGATCCTCAGATTTTGCGTAAAGAGGACGAAGCCAAGTGGCCCCGGCTCGCCAGCTTGATTGGCCTGCCGCTCGCTGAACTGACCAAGATTTTCAACACGAAGAACCGACCGCTCGATAGTGCTGCGGCTAGCCGCCGCTCTGATGCAGAATCGAATCAGCGCGGGGGCGAGACGGGACCATTAAAGTTCGACCTCATGGCTGCGACGACCAAAGCCGATGTTTTGCCCCAAGCGGATGCGGACGACGAAGCGGAAGAGGAAACGAACGGCGATTCCTCCGGGGGCCGGCCGATTCGCTGGGCGAAGTTGAGCGATACGATTACTGAATCCACGTTCGCGGCGATCAATGCCCTTGGGGTCAAGGGCGTCTATGGCAAGCGGGTCTACCGGCGCGCTTACCCGAACAATGCCTTGGCCGCGCACATCATCGGCTACGTCGATCGCGAGGAACGGGCGGTCACCGGCATCGAACGATACGCGGACAGTTATCTCCACGGACACAACGGTTGGATTGAATCCGAAAAAGACGGCAAGCGGGAGGAACTCGCCCAATTCCGCAGCCGTGAGGTTCCGGCTTCAGACGGCTACAGCGTAAAGCTTTCGATCGACGCGGTGGTGCAGCAAATTGTCGACGAGGAACTCGCCGCCATCGCAGCCAAGTTCGCGCCCGAGAAAGCCACCATTATCGTCAGTGACCCTCGCACCGGCTTCATCTTGGCGCTCGGGAACTATCCGTCGTTCGATCTCAATCGCTACAACCTGTTGTCGAAGGAAGAGGAGGGTCGGATGCGTAATATCGCATTGGCCGACATGTATGAGCCCGGCTCTGTCTTCAAAATCGTCGCGGCGGCCGGGGCAATGAACGAAAGGCTCGTCACCGCCCAAACGACGTTCGACTGCAGTCGTCCGACCGTTGACTACAAGGGCCGGACGCGGAGTTTGCCAAAAGATGATCACACCTACGACCACCGCCTTTCGGTCGCGGAGATTGTAGCCCGATCCTCGAACAAAGGGGCCGCGCACCTCGCCATGGCGATGGGCGACGAGCGGTTTTACAATTACGCACGGGCCTTCGGCTTCGGCCGCACCACCGGATTTCCGAACCTCGGCATCGAAACGCCGGGGATGCTCGCCGCGCCAAAAAATTGGGACGGTCTCACGATTACCCGGATGCCGATGGGGCATGCGGTGGCTGCGACCCCGTTGCAGATGCATCAAGCCATGTGCGTCATCGCGAGCGGGGGACTTCTGATCAAGCCCAGCGTGATCCGCCAGGTAACCGACGCTGCGGGCGAAATCGTCTTTCGTTTCGAGGGGCGCGTCGGTGAGCGCGTGATATCCGAGCAAGTAGCCCGTGAAGTTGCCCGGCTCTTACAAGGAGTGGTGGCAAAAGGAGGCACGGCACCCGATGCGGCGATCAAAGACTACGAGGTCGCGGGAAAGACCGGGACGACGCAAAAGATCATCAATGGCGTCTACTCCAACCAGGCCCACGTGGCGTCGTTCGTCGGATTCCTGCCGGCGTCCCGGCCGCAAGTCGCGATCTCCGTAATCGTCGACGGAGCAAAACTAAATCTCACTAGGGGCGCGGCGTATGGTTCAAAAATTGCCGCCCCTTCGTTCACGCTCATCGCCGAGAAGCTCATCCGGCATCTCGACATCAAGCCCGTCGCACCGTCGGTCGCGGCGTCGGGTTCGTTGCTGGCCACAAACGGAGTTCGCTGATGCTTGGCTATCTTTCATCCAATCATGCCTTGATCGCCGCGTTCGCGCCTCGCCAAGTGCGTCGCACGCGGCACGAAACGCTTTCGCTCAATCGCGTCTTCAAGCAGGCGCCGAAGCTCGCCGACTATTTTGAGGACGTTGAAATCCCCGGGCTGAAAGGGAGCCTGGACCGCCCGATCTCCGGTGTCGCTTTTGACAGTCGGCGGGTTTTGCCGGGAAATGTTTTCTTTGCGATTCCCGATCTTGGTCGCGGCGCGGGTAACTCGATCGACGAGGCGGCCAGTCGTGGTGCGGTGGCGATTGTCACAGAGACCATGCCGGCGTTTCCACCGTCGAAGGTCACTTTCATTCAGGTGGCCGATGCCCGGGCGGCGCTCGCGCGGTTCGCACAGCGCTACTTTAAATTCCCTGACCGTGATCTTTCCGTCGTGGGCGTCACCGGCACGGCCGGAAAAACAACCGTGGCGCACTTGGTCAAATATTTCCTCAGTGGCGATCAACGGGTGGGGCTTATCGGCACGATCAATTACGATTTGGGCGCGCGCGTCGTCCCTGCGTATCGCAGCACGCCGGAGTCGCTCGATATCTACGGCATGATGGCTCAAATGCGCGATGCGGGTTGTCGCCAGGCGGTGCTCGAGGTGACCGCCGGAGGCATCGGCCAAAAACGCGTGCACGGCGTCCAACTGGCAGCCGCGGTGTTTACGAACCACGCCGATGGAAATGAAGCGGGAGCCGGTTCACCCGAGGCTGATTTCGGCGTGAAGTTGCGTCTCTTTTCCGGAGAGGCCGGTCCCCTGCCCAAAGCGGCCGTTGTGAACCTTGATGATTCGTACGGCGCGGCGCTGCTGGCGGCGCTCCCGCCCGAGGTTCGCCGGGTAACTTTTGGGGAAAATGCTTTTGCCCAAGTTCGGGCTGCAAATGTGGCGTTCACCTCAAGGAACACGACCTTCACGCTGGTTTGGCCCGGCGGGGAGATGTCGATTGATTCACCGCTGATCGGACGCGCAAATCTCAGCAACCTTCTCGCCGCGGTCGCCACCGCTTGGAGTCTGGGGCGTGACCCTGTGGTCTTTCTGGCCAAGCTGCGTGCGTTCAAAGGTGTTCCCGGCCGCATGGAGCGCATCGACGCCGGGCAGTCGTTCAATGTGTTCGTCGACTATGCCCGTACGTCTGACGCAATCCGACAATCGCTCGGGGGGTTGCGCTCACTCACCTCCGGTCGATTGGTTGTCGTCTTTGGCAGCGGCGAAAATCTAAACCGCGCCGGCCGATCGCAGTTGGTGCAGACGGTGCAAAGCTCGGCGGATTTTTCGGTCGCTACCGCGAATAATCCCGGTTCCGAGCCGATGGCCGATAGTTTCGCGGAAATGAGCGCGGGAGTCAGCGACTCCCAGCGCATCGAATGGATTGCCGATCGTCGCCAGGCGATCGCGCGGGGCATCGAGATCTGCGAGCCGGGAGACACGCTGCTCATCACTGGGAAAGGCCATGAAAGCTACCAGAAACTTGCTGACACCGTCGTGCCATTCGACGACCGCGAGGTTGTTCGGGAGCTCATCGTCAGCGGCATGGAAAAGTCCTGATGCTCGCTTTTGATCCCACGCACCTTGCCCGCTGGACGTCCGGAAAGTGGACGTCGGTCCCGGTCGTGCCGCTGCGCGGCTTTAGTATCGACTCGCGGGGCTCGCGCGCGGGCGAGGTGTTTGTCGCGCTGAAGAGCGCGACCCGCGATGGTCACGACTTCGTCGCCGCCGCGGCAGCGCAGGGCGCAGCGGCCGCACTTGTCGCCGTGGCGAATCCCGAGCTTAGCCTGCCGCAACTTGTCGTTGCCGATCCGCTCACGGCCTTTCAAGCGATTGCCCGCGAGCATCGGCGGGTTTTCTCCGGGCCGGTCGTCGGCATCACCGGCAGCGCGGGCAAAACCTCGACCAAGAATCTTCTTACGTTGTTGCTGGGTGGTTCTGCGCCTGGGGAGCCGGTGCTTTCAACCGAGGGAAATCTCAACAATCACCTCGGCGTTCCTCTTACGCTGACCCGACTGGATCCGGCCCGGCATCGATTCGCGGTGATTGAAGCCGGCATCAGCGCGCCCGGCGATATGTCGACCTTAGCCTCAATGATCGAGCCCGACCTCGCGCTTACGACGCTCATCGGTCCGGCGCATATCAAGGAATTGGGTTCGCTTGAAGGCGTCGCGCGCGAGAAATCGCGGTTGTCCGCTTCTGTCCGTTCGGCCGGTGTGGCAATCTTTCCCGCCCAGTGCGCGGGCTTCGGACCGTTCCGTGAGCTCGGCGTTCGCCAAATGATCATCGAGCCGTCGGAGGTTCTCCCGCCGGTCGCCCCACCCGCTGATCGGGTTTACTTTGTGACCACCCAGCGGGGAAACACCACGGCCGTCGCGCTCGCCTATGGTGAGCATCCGCCGCTCGCTTTTACCTTTTGCCGGGTAACCGATGGCATGGCGCAAAATGCGGTTATTGCGATTTGCGCCGCGCTTAGGCTCGGGGTGACTCGCGACGACATTCAAGCCCGGCTGGCTGCTTATGCTCCGGGCCCAATGCGGGGAGAGTGGCGAAATACTTCGGAGAACGTGTTCTATCTTGATTGCTACAATGCCAATCCGGCTTCGATGCATGACGCGCTTGGAACGTTTTGCGCAGTCGCTCCGCAAACTTCACCCCGTCTTTTCGTGCTCGGCGGCATGGAGGAGCTGGGACCACTCGCGGCCAACCATCATCGCGAGTTGGGCCGTGCGTTGGCGCTGCGTCCCGGTGACGAAGTGGTGACGATCGGAGACCACGCGGCCGAAGTGTTTGCCGGAGCGCTGGAGCGGGGCAATCAAGCCACGGCCGTGGCGATTGCCACCGATCTCTCGGACATCGCCGACCGAATCAATCGTTTCCGCGGTGCAATCTTCGTGAAAGGCAGCCGCCGATACCAACTCGAACGCGCTCTGCCGGCGGCCCTCGCGCCAGCTTCCGCCCATGTTTAGTTATCTCGCAGAATACTCTGACCAATTCGGACCTCTCCGTGTGCTCCGTTACATCAGCGTGCGCACCCTTGGCGCCACGGGGACGGCGGCGATCATCGGATTTATCATCGGTCCGTGGCTGATCCACCAGTTACGCCGGCTGAAGTTTGGCCAGCATTACGATGACGACCGGACCGGGGACCTCGCGCAGCGTTTCGACAAAAAAAATACGCCCACGATGGGGGGCTTGCTCATTTTCGGCTGTGTGTTCCTGAGTTCGGTGCTGTGGGCGACGCCCAATGTGTGGGTCGTGACGGCGCTCTTTGTCTATGCCGCGCTCACCGCCGTGGGCTTTCGGGACGATTACCTGAAGGTGGTGCACAAAAACCGCGATGGCATCTCTTCGCGTGAGAAAATTTTCTGGCAAACGCTGATCACGGTTGTGGCCTTGGCCGTGCTGCTTTGGCACCCGACCAGCGCCGGCAAAATCCGCGAGCTCTGGGTCCCGTTCATCAAGCATCCCGTGCTGGTGTTCTCCGGCATCTTGGGTCTGCCCGCCTTGTTTATCTTCATTTACCTGTGGCTCGTGGGGTTTTCCAACGCGATCAACCTCACCGACGGACTCGATGGTCTGGCGATCGGCTGCACGATCAGCGTCGCGCTGGTTTACGGCATTATGGCGTATGCCGCGGGCAATATTCTTATCTCGGATTATCTCTTGATCAGCTACGTGCCGGGCACCGGCGAACTCACCGTGCTTTGCGGTGCATTGGTCGGAGCCGGCGTGGCCTTTCTTTGGTACAACTCCCACCCGGCGGAAGTTTTTATGGGCGATACGGGATCACTGGCCCTCGGCGGGTTGATCGGAATCATCGCCTTTATGGTGCAGCAACCGCTCACCCTGATTATCGTCGGCGGCGTATTCGTTTGGGAGGCGGCGTCGGTCATCATCCAAGTCGGGTACTTCAAATATACCAAACGCCGGAGCCCGACCGGGCAGGGGAGTCGCTACTTCCTGATGGCTCCGATCCATCATCATTTTCAGAAAAAGGGTTGGCCCGAGACCAAGGTCGTCCTGCGGTTTTGGGTCCTGTCCTTGATCTTCGCCCTGATCGGTCTCGCAACGCTGAAGATCCGCTAAATTTCGCCCTGCTCAAAAACCCACAAAAAATCAAAAACACCGTCCTTCCTCACGTCGCTCCCGATTACTCCCATGTCGCTCACCACCCCCATATTCCTTCGCCCGTTGCTGGCTCGTCCCGTTGCAATCCTCGGTGCCGGTGCGTGCGGCCGTGGTCTCGCCGCCTTGTTGGATAAACTCGGGGTCATTGAATCTCAGGTTTATGACCAAGCCCACGGTACGGCGTTTGATTTCAACACGGACGCGGCCGCGCGATGCGGATTGGTGCTTTTTTCATCGGATTTCCGCTCCGATCATCCGTGGCTGGCGACCGCGAGGGCTGCCGGTTGTGAGTGTATGGGTGAACTCGATTTTGCGGCGCTCTTTTGGCGCGGTCAGGTAATCGCGGTCGCCGGTTCTGAAGGACGAGAGACCCTGGTCGATTTTCTAACCTTTGCTCTGCGGACGAACGGTTTTGAGGCCAGCGCCGTTTGCGACCGACGGTATCCCCTCGCTCAACTGGTCGCCGACTGCGGCGGCGGGTCGCTCGCGGCGGCGGAAAAAATTGCCGTCTGCGAGGTGAACCCAAGCCAATCCGGAACGCTGCGGCATTTCCGTGCGGATGCCACGCTTTGGACGAGCTTTTCGGAAGCGGATTCCGATGGGTATTCTAATCCCGCGGCCTGCTTTGCGGCCAACTGGACGCTCGTTGCCTGCACGGCTCCGGGCGGCTTCGTCGCGGGTAGTTCCGTGCAAGTCTTTGCCTCACGTTGGCATCTCCCGCTGCCGGCTCGTGCAGCCGTGGCGACGGTGGCGCAGCCCGCCGATCCCCTTCTCGCCGATACCCTCTTTGCGACGTATCCCATGCGGGAGAGTTTTGTTTTGGCCGCCGCTTGGTGGGTGGCCGCCGGTTTCCAACCTGGTGAACTTTACGCCGCAGCCCGCACCTTCCGACTGGCTCGGAAATGCCCGGGCTCCGATGTCGAAACGGTGGGAACAGCACGCGGGTCAAATTCGAAAACTACCGATTTCTTGAGCCCAGATGCGTCGCCCGGAAACCCCACTGCGCTGCACGCGATGACTCTGCTAAATCGTCCATATTGATCGTGCGTTTCTCATCTAAGCTAACATAATTTTTCCTATGAAAATCATCCGTGTATTCGGCGTCGTCGTGGGCATCCACCTCTTTGCGCTCATGCTTATTTTTGCCAATCCGGGCTGCAGCTCCACGAGCAAACCGGCCCCGAAACCCGCTGAGACGGCTTCGGCGCCGGCGCCGTCCGCTCCCGTGGTGACGGTTCCGCTCGCCGGTGCCGCCGATGCGTCGTCGATCTCGGCCGCGCCGATCGGGTTTGATCCTGCCGCGCCCGCCGTTGCCGGCGTCCGTTACTCGCCGACCCGTCCCGGCACGCCGGCTGCGAGCGCCATCGTCGCTGCGCCCGTCGCCGATGTCACCCCGGCCACGACTTACCTCGTCGCAAAGGGCGACAGCCTTTGGACGATCGCGAAGAAGAATCAACTGACGGTCGCTGAACTTGCCGCTGCAAATAATCTCAAGCCGGCAAGCACCCTCCGGCTCGGTCAAAAATTGATTATCCCCGGCAAAGCTCCGGTGTCCGGAGGAGCAGGCACCGCCCAGTCTCCGGCGGTGTCAACAGTTCCGATGGCGACACCGGCAAATGGCGCGACACCGGCGGACGCACCCAAGACCAAGGGCGAATCCATCTCTCATACCGTCAAAATGGGTGAATCTCTCGGTACCATCGCCCGCAAGTACGGTGTTCGTCAGGGCGACATCGCGGTGGCCAACAACATCACGGATCCGCAGAAAATAACCGCCGGACAGATTCTCTCCATCCCCGGATGGCAGACACCTGTCGGCAAAGCCAAGGCTGCTGCAAAGCCCGGTGACCCTGTCGCCAAGCCGGCCGAGCCCGCCCGATCCTATTTTGTGGTGCCCCCCGTCGAGCAAGATCTCGACTCCGGACTCAAGCCGGTACCCGTGACGGAAGTGCCCGTCATCAGGGTCGACGATCCCGCGGCCCCCGCGCCTAAACCGGCGCCTTGATCGGCCGCTTAACTGCGACGCCACACCGCGAACCTTGTCCCATCGCCGCGCTCACCCCGCATTCTGACCGACCGTCGATGTCGCCCGCGTCCGTCGCACCTTCCAGAGCCAGTCTCTTCGTCAATCCGGCCGCATTGATCGCGGTCTGTTGCATCGGCCTCACGATTCTCGGGCTGACGATCTTGTTCAGTGCGAGTGCCTCGTTTCGACAGGGGCCCTACTTCTATCTTAACAAGCAACTGATCGGCGTCTTCCTTGCCGGCGTGGTCTGTTTCGTGGCGAGCCGTGTCAACCTCGACTATGCGCGTCGCTACGCGTGGTGGATTGCCGGCATCACGCTCTTTCTCCTCGTGCTGGTGCTGATTCCACACATCGGAATTGAGGTGAAAGGCAGTCGCCGCTGGCTCGGCTTGGGACCGGTTCGCGTGCAAGTCTCCGAGTTCGCCAAACTCGGTTTGGTCTTCTGCCTCGCGCATTATCTCGCGCTTAATCAGACGCGAATCGCCGAGCTTACCCGCGGCTATCTTTATCCGCTCGCGATCATCGGCGCCTTTGCGGGCCTCATCGTGCTCGAGCCCGACTTTGGCACGGCGGCCCTTGTTGTCGTCGTTGGCCTTACCATGCTGTTCCTCGCCGGCGCCAAGTGGCGCTATATCGTGCCCACGGTCGGTTTGGTCGTGTCGGCGTTCACGATTTTGGTCGTCAACAATCCCAACCGCTTGCGCCGCTTCTTGGCCTTTCTCGATGTTGAGGGCAATAAGCAGGGCGGCACTTATCAGCTCTACCAAGCACTGGCCGCCTACGCGGCCGGAGGCACGGACGGCGCCGGTTTGGGGCAGGGACGTCAGCAACTCAACTTTCTGCCCGAGGCGCATACCGACTTCATCTTTGCCGTCATCGGCGAGGAATTGGGCCTTTGGTTCACTTTGGGCGTGGTTGTGGTTTTTGCGGTGATTTTTATCGCGGGATTGGTCCACCTTCGGCGCGCCCCCAATCTGTTTCACTTCCTGCTGGTAGTGGGCTGCCTCATGTTGATCTGCCTCCAAGCCATTGTGAATCTCGGCGTGGTTACCGGTGTTTTTCCCACCAAGGGTATGTCGCTGCCGTTTATCAGCGCCGGTCTCTCCAACCTGCTGCTGATGGGATTACTGGTCGGCATTTTTCTCAACACCCAGCGCACCTGGGGCCGCGCAGTTCTGGCCGAAGACTCCCGCGCGATGCGCGAAGTATCTGTATGAGCCACTTTCTCATTTCTTGCGGCGGCACGGGCGGCCATCTCTCACCGGGCATCGCGTTGGCCGAGGGGCTGGCGGAGCGCGGTCACGCTGCGACGCTCCTGATCAGCGAGAAGAAAGTCGACGCGCGGCTGATTGAAAAATACCCGCACTTGAGTTTCGCCCGGATGCCCGGCTCGGGTTTTGCCTGGCACCCGGTGCAACTGGCCCGGTGCATCGTTTCCCAATTGCGGGCGTTGCGTTTTTGTCGGCGGCTCATTCGCGAACGTGCGCCGGATGGCATCGTCGGCTTTGGCGGATTCACTTCAGCGCCCGTGGCACTGGCGGGACGGCTCGCGGGTTTGCCGGTGATGTTGCATGAGTCCAACCGGGTGCCGGGTCTTGCGATCCGCACGCTCGGGCGATTTGCGACCCGGGTCTATCTGCCACCGGGGGTGCATCTGGGCAGTGTCCGGGCCGCTGCGACCCGCTATGCGGGACCGCCCGTCCGCCGAGAAATCGTGCGCACGCCGCAGACCGCAGCGCGGACCGCTCTCGGATTAGATCCCGCTCAAAAGCTGCTTGTTCTGCTCGGTGGCAGCCAAGGGGCGAGTGCACTCAACCAGTGGGCCCGTGACCACGTCGCTTCGTTCGCAAACGAGGGTATTCAACTTTATTGCGTGACGGGCCTGGGGAAGGGCGCGGCCGAGAATCTCGATCTGAGATCGAAACTCGGCTCGCCGGTGCGCTCGGTGTTTATCCCGTTCAGCGATCGCGTGGCCGAACTGCTCTCGGCGGCTGATCTGGTGGTTTCCCGGGCCGGAGCCGGATCGATCGCCGAACTCATCCGGTGTGAAAGCCCGGCCATTCTGATCCCGTTTCCCCACGCGGCGGATGACCACCAACGCGCCAACGCCTCATTCTTCGAGCGTCAAGGCGGCGGTATCGTCGTCGAACAGTCGGGTCTTGGGAATCTCCGGGCTGAGGTGCTTGAACTGATTTTCAACGATTGGTTGCTCCGAAAATTCCGGGGCAATCTCCGGCGAATGGATCGGGCGAACTCGCTCGACCTGATGTTGCGGGATTTGGAAACACTCACCGCGCCGACCGGGGAGCCCCGGCGGGCGATAAACGCCGTCGCCCGATGATGACTGCGACCGTTTCTAGACAATCGGGTGACGTCGCGTTTTGGGACGAATTCTTGGCGACGGTTCGCCCGCGGCTCGGTGAAACCGCTAAATTTACCCGCGAAGAACCGCTCGCGGCGAAAACCACGATCCGCATCGGGGGGGCCGCGCGTCTTTATGCCGAGCCCGGTTCGGTTCGTGATTTTCAGACGCTGATGGTCGCGGCGGCCGCAGCGGGCATTCCCGTTTTCCCGTTGGGACGGGGTTCGAATCTGGTGGTCCCGGATGAAGGCGTTGACGGCCTTGTCCTCTCGCTGGCGCACGAAGCCTGGGCGGTTTTCGAGCCGCGCGCCGACGGGCTTTTGTGGGTCGGGGCCGGGCTTCGGCTGAAAAACTTATGCGGCTTGGCGGCCAAAACGGGACTCACGGGGTTTGAGTTTCTGGAAGGAATTCCGGGCAATGTCGGGGGCGCCTTGCGGATGAATGCCGGGGCGATGGGCGGTTGGATGTTCGATGTGGTGGAGGAGGTGCGATTCATTTCACTGGATGGAACGGTGCGCACCGCGAGTCGCGCCGAGATGCACGTCGATTACCGGCACTGCGCCGAACTTCAGACTGCGATCGCGCTTGGCGCTTTGCTCCGGCCGGTCGCGCCTGCCGATACGGAATCGGTTGCCCGGCAGATCGACGTCTACAAAAAGAAACGGCAGGAATCCCAGCCGCGGGACCCGAGTGCGGGCTGCATTTTCAAGAATCCACCCGGGAACTCAGCCGGCCGGCTGATCGACCAAAGCGGCCTCAAAGGGGAGCGGGTAGGGGACGCGGAGGTTTCACCCATTCACGCCAATTTCATCGTCAATCGCGGGTCGGCCACCAGTGCCGAACTGATCGCTTTGGTGCGAACGATCCGGAAGCGCGTCGCTGACGCCCATGGGATCGAACTCGAACCGGAGGTTTTGCTTTACGGCAAAGAATGGCGCGACGTGCTTTAAACCTTACATCACTTTAAAATGACGCCAACCCCGATCATCGCCGTGTTTGCCGGTGGGATTTCCTCCGAGAGAGACGTTTCGCTCGGCTCCGGTCGCTCCAGTGCGGTCGCGCTCGCCCGGTCGTTTCCCACGCAGCTTTTCGAACTCAACTCGGATGCGCTGCCGGCCGGGCTCGATCCATCGCGGCACGTGGTTTTCTCGACCCTCCACGGCACGTTCGGCGAAGATGGTTCAATACAACGCCTGCTCGACGCCGCCGGAATCGTCTACGCCGGATGCGACGCCGCCAGCAGCGCGCTCACGATGGACAAGACGCTCACGAAGCGGGCCGCCGCCAAACGGGGCGTCCGGATTGGGGCGGGGGTTTCGTTTGAAGCGGCGAGCGCGCCCTCGGCCGAGTCGTTGGTCGCCGAACTTGGAGCAGAGGTTGTGCTCAAGCCCAATGACCAAGGCAGCAGCGTCGGGTTGACGATCAACCGCAGCCGCGAAGAGCTCGCGGGCGCGTTGGCGCGACTTACTCCCGGTTCATGGCTAGCCGAGCGGCGGCTCGTCGGTCGCGAGCTCTCGGTCGGAGTTTTGCGCGGCGCGGCGATGGGCGTGGTCGAGATCCGGCCGAAGTCGGGCGTCTATGACTTCGCCAGCAAATACACGGTGGGCGCTACGGAGTATTTTGCGCCGGCGCCCTTGGACGCGGCGATGACCTTGGCCGTACAGCGTGCGGCTGAAGCGGCGTTTGCCGCTTGCGGTTGTCGCGACTACGCGCGCGTCGATTTCATTTTAGTTGGAGACGCCGAGCTTTATTTGCTCGAAATCAATACACTCCCCGGCATGAAAGAGACGAGTTTGCTGCCGATGAGTGCGCGCTGTGCGGGCTTGGATTTCACGGCTTTGGTCCGCGAGCTGGTGTTGCCTGCGCTGGGGCGTTTTTCGGAGGCGGCGTCGCGCTAATTTCTGTGAGTCTGATCAACGACAATTTTCCCACGGCCCGGAGCTGGAGAGACATTCCCCAGCCGGTGAAGCCCCGCGCCATGTCGCGCGGCGGGCGGCAGCGCTTCATATTGTCGATCGTCCGCTCGTCTCTCGTGTTTGCGGTGATAGTCGGTGTGGGAGTGGGTGGGTGGCAGGTTTTTCGGGTGACGCATGAGACCTTCGGTAAACCTTCGGTGTCTGCGGCGGCGCCACTGAGTTCTACCCAACTCGAGACGACCGGCTATCTCGGTGGTGACGCCACCTGGCTCGCCCGCACGCTTGCGTTACCGCGCAACGCGACGCTGATGGGGCTCGACCTGGACGGCCTGCGGGCGCGGTTGCTGGCGCAGGGTCAGGTTCAGTCGGCGGTGCTCACAAAAGTTTTCCCGTCCACGTTGCGCGTGCAGCTGACCGAGCGCACCCCGGTGGTGAGGGTGATGGCCCAACTACCCGGAGCCGAGCCGCGCCAGTTTTTGGTGGCCCGCGATGGCGTGGTTTTTTCCGGCGTGGGCTTTCCGGCCGAGATTGTCGAGTCGCTGCCGTGGTTGGAGCCGACAAAATTGGTCCGGGACGGTGACGGCTTCGTCCCGGTCGCGGGTATGGTAGTCGTGGCCGATTTGCTCGGCAAAGCGCGGCTCGAGGCGGAACACCTCTACAAGACGTGGCGAATCGTCTCTTTGGCCGCGTTGAACACGGATGCGGAGGTCGAGGTCCGCACGGCTTCAGGCGCTTCAATGGTGTTCAGCGCCAGCGCGGATACTCTTTCCCAGATCGCCAAACTGGATCTGATTCTGGACCGCTTGGCCGAGCAAGGGTCCACGTTCAAACGCATCACGCTCGGCGGAGGGCGCGATGTGATTGTGACGTTGGACGTGCCCTTGGTTCCTGTGGCAAGCTCCGCTTCGACCAAGACGGCACCCGCCTCCTCGCCTCGCCGGGGTTCAACTTCAGTTTCTCCCGCCTTCGGCAACTTCTCCCCTTCTTCAAAAAAGTCCCGTGAGCTCTAAGCCTAGTTTCATCGGTGCCGTAGAAATCGGCACCTCGAAAATCACCGCTCTGGTCGGCGAATATAACGGCCGGGAGCTCGCCATCATCGGCCGCGGTGAATGCGCTTCCCGCGGCGTGATCAAGGGCTCCGTCGTTGATTATAAGGCGGCGAGCGATTGCGCGCACAGTGCCCTCGAGCTTGCTGAGCGCGACGCCGGCGAACGCATTGAGCTCGTCTTCCTCGCCCAGACCGGCGGTCACCTCGACGGCTTCTACAACGAAGCCGCCGTGAACGTGAAGTCTTCGGACAACATGATTGGTCGCGACGACATCCGCACCGTTTGTGATCTCGCCAAATCCAAAGAGCTGCCGGCCGGCCGGATGGTAGTGCACAACATTCGCCGCCCCTTCCGCGTAGATGGACGGTTGGTGCCGACTTCGCCCGAGAATCTCGTCGGCCAAAAATTAGAGGTCGGTTACTGGACCGTTCACGGCCAGGAGCAGCGACTCGCGGACAATATTCATGTGATCCGGGGCTTTAATCTCGAGGTGCGGGAGCTCGTTCTCGCGAGTCTGGCGTCCGGCCACATGGTGACGACGGCCGAAGAACGCCAAAACGGAGTGCTCGCAATCGACATCGGCGCGGGCACCACGGATTTTGTGCTCTACCGAGATGGTGTCGGGCACACCACGGGGGTGGTGCCGGTGGGCGGAACGCACCTGACCAACGATCTTAGCCTCGGGCTTCGTCTCACGGAAGGACAGGCGGAGAAACTGAAACTCAGACACGGTCGTGCGACGGTTCAAGCCCGCGACAAGTCCGAGAAGGTTTGGCTCGATGGGAATTTCGCCATCGGTGACCGCCAATTCCCCCGCCACGCAATCGAGCAAATCACCGCGGCCCGCACCTGGGAGTTGCTTGAAGTGGTGAAAAAAAAGCTGGGCCACTCGTTCTCGACCGAGACGTGTCAGGCCGGCGTCGTGCTTACCGGCGGAACCGCCAAACTTCCCGGAATCGCCGAGTGTGCGGCCAAGGTTTTCGGAGTGCCGGCGCATTTGGGCGAAACGCCGTCGTGGGTGGCCGAGAATCTCCGCGATCCCGGTTACCACACGGCGCTTGGTCTGCTTTATTACGGGGTCAGCTCGCAGGGTGAAAAATCGGCGCCGATCCGACGCAAAGCCGGATTCCTCCACAGTGTGTCCCGTCTGTTTGCCACTTCCTGATTCGCACCATGAATCTCCACGAACTTCCTCTCGAACACCCCCTTCTCGCGGACCGTAATGTTGCCATCAAGCTCGTCGGCGTAGGCGGGGCCGGGGCCAATGCGGTCGATCGTCTGAAAATGGAGAATCTCGAGCGCCTGCAGCTCGCGGTGATCAACACGGATTATCAGGCGCTCGCCAGCTCTCCAGTTCAGGATAAGGTGCTGATCGGGATGAGCATCACCCGCGGCCTCGGTGCCGGCGGTGATCCCGAGCTGGGCCGTGAGGCGGCGGAAGCGGATCGGGAGAAGATCTCCAAGGTCGTGAAAGATTGCGACCTCGTCTTTCTGATCGCGGGGATGGGCGGCGGCACCGGAAGCGGTGCGGCGCCCACAGTGGCGGAAATCGCGGCCGAGACCGGAGCCCTTGTGATCGCGTTTGTGACGATGCCTTTCAGCTTTGAAGGCGGCCGCCGCCTTAAACAAGCGGAAGAAGGTTTGATCGCCCTGCGTAAGGTTTGCGACGCCGTCATCCCGCTGCCGAACGATATATTGCTCCAGGAAGCGGGAGAAAACGAGACGGTGCTGGATTCGTTTGCCCGGGCGGACGAGTGGATCGGCCGGGGTGTGAAATCAATCTGGGCGATGCTGATGAAAACTGGCCTCATCAATTTGGACTTCGCCACCTTGCGCCAGGCGTTTCAACAACGCGGGGGAAAAACGTTGTTCGGTCTGGGCGAAGGTGCCGGCGAAAACGCGGCGGCCGATGCGATCGAGAGCCTGAAGCTGTGCCCGCTGCTGCACACGCCGGAATTCTCCCGTAAGGCCGACCGTCTGCTCGTCAATATCACCGGAGGCACCGATCTGACGCTGCCCAAGGTCAACGACCTGATGAGCGCCATCGCCGAGAAATTCGGCCGTGATTCGCATCTTATCATGGGCGCGGTGATCGACGAAGGGATGCAGCAGCGCGTTGAAATTTGCGTGATCGGTACCAGTGACCTCGTCGGCCGAAGCGGCTTGCAGCGGCGCCTCGCATCGGCGGCAAGACCCCGGCCGGGAACGGCCCAGATTGAGGCGGCACCGGTTCCTCGACCCGCGGCGACCGGCGACCGGGTGGTGCCGGCTGAACTGGATCTGACGGCAGCCGAAAAACGCGACCAAGACGAATTCGGGTTCGGTGAATTTGAAAGTCGCGGACATTTCGAGAAGACGGATCGCAACCTGTTTGACGGTCAGGATCTCGACGTGCCGACCTACCTCCGTAAGGGCATCAAGATCGCGCTTTGATCTGGGTTTTGTTTGGGAACAAGACCCCCCTTGGCAAAGGGGAAAGCATCTGCATCGTGACGACATGTTTGTCGATGAATGTGTAATCAAGGTAACGGCCGGTGACGGCGGGCGCGGCTGCGTGTCATTTCGGCGAGAGAAATACGAGCCGTGGGGTGGCCCAAACGGCGGTGACGGTGGACGTGGCGGAGACGTGATCTTGGTGGGCGACGTCAACACCAACAATCTCGTCGACTACAAGTTTCAGCCGCACTGGAACGCCGAGCGCGGCGAGCATGGCCAAGGCAAGGATTGCAATGGCCGCGAGGGCAAATCCGCCGAGCTGCGGATGCCGCTCGGCACCGTGGTGATCGACGAGGCGACCGAACTGCCCGTGGCCGAAATCGTCGAGGAGGGCCAACGCGTGATTCTATGCAAAGGAGGCAACGGAGGCTGGGGAAACACCCATTTTAAGAACTCCACGAATCGCGCCCCGAAACGGGCGAACGACGGGCTCGATGGCGGGCGCGGCGTCTATCGCCTCGTACTTAAGAGCATCGCCGATGTCGGCTTGGTGGGCTTTCCCAATGCGGGCAAGTCATCGCTGACGAACGCGATCACCAAAGCGCGGCCCAAGATGGCCGCCTATCCGTTCACCACGTTGCATCCACAGATCGGAGTGATCGATTTTCTGGACGTGAAAAAAGGCCATCGTCACCTGCTGCTGGCCGACATCCCCGGATTGATCGAGGGTGCAAACGAGAACCGTGGTCTTGGTCACCGTTTCCTCCGTCACATCGAACGCTGTGCGGTGCTCGTGCTCATCATCGACATGGCCGGAACCGATGCCCGCGATCCGCGCGAGGATTACAAGCACCTGTTGAACGAGCTTAAGCTTTACGACCCTGCTCTGCTCGAAAAACCGCGTCTGGTGGCGGCAAACAAAATGGACGTGCCGGAGGCGGCGGCCCAACTCGTGAAGTTCAAGAAACGCCATAAGGTCGACGTCATCGAGATATCCTGCCGCGAGGGCAGCGGTCTCGATAAACTCAAAAAAGAGTTGTTGAAGCGGGTCACCGCGTTTCGCGTGCGTGAAAAGAAATCGCTCAAGGCCTCGCTCTAAATCACCGCTGATTCGTGTCCGTTATGTCCACCGAACATCGAAGGTTGCTGATGAACGCCAACCGGCGCCTTGGCGCGGCGTTGGTTGAACACAATCTCGTCAAGATTGAGGGTTTGGAACAGGCGAACGAGCGATTGCTTGAAATCGTCGCGACCAATCAGCCGCGAAAGAGCACGATCCTTGGGGGTCTGGCCGAGGTTGAGGTCGGAGGGTCCAAAGCGTTACCCGGTTTTGACGTCGGCTTTCGCCGGGCGGACCCAGCCTGCTCCAGTCGATTCTGGCCTGCCGGCGAACGAGCCCGGGCGATCGTGGTGGGGGTGAGGCTGGGTTGGGTGATAACAGACTGGCGGTGGAAAAATTTGCTATTTTCTACGAACCAAATTTTGAAATTGTTCGTCGTTAGTTGTATCGTTTTTGTTTCGGAGCCTTTTACCCTGCCCTTACGCCCATGCCGCAGTTTGCCGTGATTCCTTGGTTTGGATTGTCACGCTTCGTCGTGCTCGGCGGCGTGGCGTGGAGCGGGGTGTCAGCGGGCCTCGCGCAGAACAGCGGCGCGGCGACGCATCCGACGGAAAAGTTGATCCAAGGGTTTTGCCTCGATTGCCACGATGATGGGATTCGGAAGGGCAAGTTTTCGTTGGAGGGCTTGGATGCGAAAAATCCGGCGACGAATCCGGCGGTCTGGGAGAAGGTCTTGCGCAAGCTCGACCATCGGCAGATGCCGCCGATCGCCGACGAGCGGCCGGATGCGGAGACTTACCAGCGGGTCGTGGCGGAGTTGGAACGTTCGCTCGATCTGGCCGCCGCCGCCGCGCCTAATCCCGGGCGCACGGACACGTTTCGCCGGTTGAACCGCACGGAATATCAAAACGCCGTCCGCGATCTGCTCGCGCTCGAAATCGATGCGACCACGTTGCTGCCAAACGACGAGCCGAGTCACGGTTTCGACAACGTCACCGTGGGAAATCTCTCTCCGACGCTGCTGGATCGCTACGTCTCGGCGGCGCAAAAGATCGCGCGGCTGGCGATCGGAACGCCGCGCAAGGTGCCGGGCGGAGACACCTTTCGCGTGCGGGCCGATCTGACGCAGGAAGAGCGCATCGCGGGGCTGCCGCCAGGCACGCGCGGCGGGACGTTGATTCCCTATGTCTTTCCCCAGGATGGGGACTACGAGATACAGATCCGACTCCAGCGTGACCGGAACGAGCAGGTGGAAGGGCTGCGCAAGCCGCACGAAGTCGAGGTGTTGATCGATCGGGAGCGCGTGAGGCTCTTTACGGTCAAGCCGACCGGGAGCGACAAGAACGCGGAGGGCGTGGACGCGCACCTCAAATTTCGGGTGCCGGTGAAGGCGGGCGCTCGTGACGTGGGGGTGACGTTTATCAAAAATCCCTCGGCGCTGATCGAGACGGAGCGGTTGCCGTTTTTGGCGCGGTTTAACATGCACCGGCACCCGCGCACGGCACCGGCGCTTTTTCAGGTGACGATCACGGGTCCGTTTGACGCGAAAGGGCCGGGCGAGTCGGAGAGTCGGGGCGCGATTTTCGGCGACGCGAAACCGCTCGCGGCGGCCGCGACGGTGGCCGAGCAGGATGCACGCGCCCGCGAGATTTTGACGCCCCTGATCCGCCGCGCGTATCGCCGGCCGGTCACGGAGGACGATTTGCGCAAACCCCTGCAGTTCTTCCGCGAGGCGCGGGATGAAAACGGCTTCGAGGCCGGGATCGAGGGCGCTCTGACGGCGGTCTTGGTGAGTCCGCGATTTTTGATCCGCGTCGAAGAGGACCCGGTCGGCCTCGCGGCGGGTTCGGTTTACCGGGTCAGCGACCTCGAACTGGCGTCTCGGATGGCGTTCTTCATCTGGAGCAGCCTGCCCGATGATGAATTGATCGCGGCGGCGGTGCGGGGCGACCTGCGGCAACCGAAGCTGCTGGAGGCGCAAGTTCGGCGGATGCTGGCCGACGGCCGCTCGGGTAGTTTGGTGACGAATTTTGCGAGTCAGTGGTTGTATCTGCGCAAGCTCGAAGCGGCCACGCCCGATCTGCGGTTGTTCCCCGACTTCGACGACAACTTGCGCCAGGCCCTGCGCCAAGAGACGGAACTGTTTTTCGAAAGCATCCTGCGCGAAGACCGCAGCGTCACCGACTTGCTCAGCGCGGATTACACGTTCCTCAACGAGCGCCTCGCGAAACACTACGGCATTCCGCACATCTACGGCCCCCGCTTCCGGCGGGTGTCGTTTGCGGGTGAGCCGGAGCGGCCGCGCGGCGGCTTGCTGCGGCATGGGAGTATTTTGACCGTGACCTCCTACGCGACGCGCACCTCGCCGACGATCCGCGGGCATTGGGTTTTGGAGAACATCGTGGGGGAGCCGCCACCGCCGGCGCCGCCCGATATTCCGACGCTGGAAGACAACACCGTCTCATCCTTTTTGCCGATGCGGGCCCGGCTCGCGGCCCACCGCGCGAATCCCGTGTGCGCGAGCTGCCACGACGTGATCGACCCGGTCGGGTTCTCGCTGGAAAACTTCGACGCGGTGGGACGCTGGCGGTCGGCGGAGGGCGGTCAGCCGGTCGATGCCTCGGGCGGTTTGGCGGACGGCAGCACGTTTGTCGGCGTCGCCGCACTCGAGCGCGCCCTGTTGCAACGCCCGGAGCATTTCGCGGGCGCTTTGACGGAAAAGCTCCTGATTTACGCACTGGGCCGCGGCGTCGAGCCGTTTGACGCGCCGGCGATTCGGCAAATAGTCCGTCGGGCCAGCGCGGAGGATTTTCGTTTCTCCGCTTTGATTCTCGGTATCGTGACCAGCACCCCGTTTCAGATGAGGAAGACCCCATGATCATTACAAAAAAAGCCCTGCCCCGTCGGACGTTTTTGCGCGGAATGGGCGCCTCCTTGGCGCTTCCGTTGCTCGATGCGATGATTCCTGCCGCCACCGCCGCGTCCGCGACGGCGGCCTTGCCGGTGAAGCGGCTCGGCTACATTTTTATGCCGATGGGCTGCGACATCGGCCGATGGACGCCCGGCGGCACCGATGGAAAACTCGGCGAGCTGTCACCGATTCTGAAATCGCTCGAAAGCGTGAAGAGCCACGTCACGGCGATTACAAACCTTGAGCTGCGCACGGCCTACCCCGGCTCCCACGCGACCTCGAATGCGGCCTTTCTGAGCGCAGCCAAGGCGAAGCACACCGAAAGCTCCGACTACTATCTTGGCACGACCGCCGACCAAATCGCCGCGCAGCAGATCGGGCACGCGACCCAGCTCCCGTCCCTCGAACTCTCGATGGATATGCTGCAGACGACCGGCCAGTGCGACAACGGCTACGCCTGCGTTTACCAAAATAATCTCTCGTGGTCCTCGCCGACGACGCCGCTGCCCTCGGAGGCGCACCCGCGCATCGTGTTTGAACGGCTCTTCGGCGAAGGCGGCTCGCTGGCCGAGCGCCAAGCGGCGTTGCGCAAGCGGGCGAGTCTGCTCGATTGGATCACCGAGGATATCGCGAGCCTGCGCAGGAATCTGGGGCCGGCTGATCGGGCCAAGATCGCCGAGTATCTCGACACCGTGCGTGAGGTGGAACGCCGCATCCAGAAGGCGGAGGCGGATGTCGCGAAAAACAATCTTCCGGCCGATCTGGACCGTCCGCTGGGCGTGCCGGCCTCGTATGCCGACCATGCGCGGCTGATGTTCGATCTCCAGGTGCTTGCGATGCAGGGCGACATCACGCGGGTCACGACCTTTCAACTCGCCCGTGAGACCAGCAATCGCACCTATGTCGCCGAGACGGGCGTCGCCGATCCGCACCATCCGCTTTCCCACCACGGGAACGACCCGGAGAAGGTTGCGCGCATGGCCAAGATCAACGCGTTTCACGTGTCGCTTTTTGCCTACTTCCTCGAACGCCTCAAGGCCACGCCCGAAGGCAACGGCACGCTGCTCGATCACTCGCTCCTGCTCTACGGCAGCGGCATCGGCAATCCGAACGTCCACGATCACACGAATCTCCCCGTGCTCGTCGCGGGCGGTGCGGCCGGCGGGATGAAGGGCGGCCGACACATCCGTTACAAAGAGCCCACGCCGCTCGCCAATCTCCACCTCTCGCTCCTCGACAAAGTCGGGGTAAAGTTGGACCGCTTCGGCGACAGCAGCGGCAAGATGGACGAGATTTTTCAACCGCTCTCGGTATGACCGGCGGTCGGCACGCGTTTTCGCCGGTGAGGCGGCTTCGGTTGGTGCCGGGCTCGCGCGCCCTGATCTTGGCCGCCGGCCTGATGTTGGGCGGGGCGAACGCAAGCGCCTCGCCCGCGCCGATCGCCGACGCTGCCGAGCGAAAAGACGCCGAGGTCCTGCGCAGGCTGCTCGCCAAAACGGCGAAGGCCGACGTCAACGTCGCGCAGGTTGACGGCATGACTGCGCTCCATTGGGCGGCGTATCACGACGATCTTGAGACCGGGAAAAATCTGCTCGCCGCCGGAGCGACGGCCGAGATTACAAATCGCTATGGCGTGACGCCGCTCTCGCTCGTCTGCACGAACGGCAATGCGGAGTTTGCGGAACTGCTGTTGGCCCACGGCGCGAATCCGAACACGGCGCTTCACGGCGGTGAGACGCCGCTCATGACGGCGGCGCGCACGGGCAAAGTTGCGGTGGTGAACGTGCTGTTGGCCCGCGGCGCGGGCAGCGACGCAAAACTGCCGGACGGCCAGACGGCGATGATGTGGGCGGCCGCCGAAGGGCATCTGGCGGTCGTCAAGGCGTTGCTCGCGGCGGGAGCGGATTTTCGGACGCCCTTGGCCACGGGATTCACGCCTCTGTTGTTCGCGGTCCGGGCGGGACAGCTCGAGATCGTGTCGGCATTCTTGAAGGCGGGCGTTGATGTGAACGCGGCGACGGAACCGACGATGAAGCTGACCCGGAAGCACCCGCGAAAAGGATCCAGCGCGCTGACGATGGCGGTGGAGAACGGGCATTTTGAACTCGCGGGCTTCCTGCTTGATGCCGGCGCCAACCCTAACGATCTGCGCTCGGGCTTCGCGCCCCTGCATATTCTCACCTGGATTCGGAAGCCGCCGAGCGGTGAGGACGAAGGCGATCCGATCCCCGAGGGAAAAGGCACGATGACGAATGAACAACTCGTCCGGAAACTCGTGGCAAAAGGAGCCGACGTGAACCTGCGGTTGACCGGCGGCCCGAAGGGTGGGGGCCGCGTCGATGCCAACGGGAGCGCGCCCTTTCTGATGGCGGCCGATACGGCAGACCTTGCCTACATGAAGTTGCTCGTGGAACTCGGGGCCGATCCGACGACGGTGAATGTGGATCGGGTCACCCCGCTGATGGCGGCGGCGGGCCTCGGGACGCGGGCGGTGCAGGAAGAGGCGGGCACCGACGAGGAGGCGGTCGCGACCGTCGAGTATCTGCTCGGGCTCGGGGCCGACATCAATGCGGTGGCAGCGACAGGAGACACGGCGATGCACGGCGCGGCGTTCGCGAATTTTTGCAAGGTCATGAAACTCCTGGACGCCAAAGGCGCCAAGATCGAGGTGTGGAATCAGAAAAATAAACGGGGGTGGACGCCGCTGCTGATCGCGGAGGGGCACCGGTTTGGGAATTTCAAGCCCGGGTTCGAGGCGATCGCGACGATGAGAGCGATCATGATCGCCCGCGGGGTGACGCCCCCGCCGCCAACGCCGCCCGAGGCGACGCTGGGCTACGAAGCGCTGTGAGTTTTGAAGGCCGACCGCCGGTCGGTGCTCTAGCCAGACGCCTCGCGCGGCAAAAAATGGCGGCGACTCCCGCTGCGCGGTTGCAGGCGCTGGTTTGGGCCGGGTAATTTAGGGACCATGCAAACGTTTTGTCTAAAAATCGTGGAGTCGAAAGGGTTTCAGCGCGCCGTGTTGGGCGTGATTCTTTTTGCGGGGGTGCTCGTGGGTTTGGAGACGAGCGTGACGTTGATGGCGCGGGCCGGCGGCGTGCTCCATGCGATCGACCGCGTGGTGTTGGCGTTTTTTGTGGTCGAGCTGGCGCTGCGGATCGGCGCGTGTGGGACGCGGCCGTGGAAGTTCTTCGCCGACGGCTGGAACGTCTTTGATTTCGTGATTGTGGCGGTGTGTTTGCTGCCGGTGCAGGCGGAGTTTGCGGCGGTGTTGCGGTTGGTGCGCGTGCTGCGGGTGTTGCGGTTGATCACGGCGGTGCCGCGGTTGCAGATTCTCGTGGGCGCGTTGCTCAAGAGCATCCCCTCGATGAGCTACGTGGCGCTGCTGTTGAGCGTGTTGTTTTACGTGTATGCCGTGTTGGGCGTGTCGCTTTTTGGGCGGACGGACCCGGAGCATTTCGGTACGCTGGGCGCGACGGCACTGACCCTGTTCCAAGTCGTCACGCTGGAGGGTTGGGCCGACATTATGCGCACGCAGATCGCCGGGCCGGCGGGTGCGGCGGTATCGATCGCGTATTTCGTGTCGTTCATTCTGCTGGGGACGATGATCACGTTGAATTTGTTGATCGGCGTGATCGTGAACGGCATGGACGAAGCGCGGCAGGATATGGAAGACGACACCCGCGAGCGGCACTTGACGGCGACAGGCGAGGCGCGGCTCGGTGACGATGTGGTGGAGCTGCGGAGGCAGGCGGCGGCGCTGGAAGCGGCGTTGGCCGCGCTGCAGCGACGGTTGAAGTGAACGCGGTCGGTGCGGCGCGGGACGCGCGGTTGCCGGGGCGGGGTCCGCGATCTCAAAAGGGCGGATCGGAGACCCTGTCCTACTTTCAGTTCAGGAAGATCGCTTCGTTGGTCTGGAAGAGGGCGTGGGCGAGTTTGGTCCAGGCGTCGACGGGGGCCAGGGACGCGTTCATCGCGATGCCGCCGGGGGGGCGGTTGTCTGTGCCGCCTCTTTTGCTGGCGGCCATGGCGGCTACTTTGTCGGCGATGCGTTGTTTGCGTTTCGCTTCTTGGGTACTCGCAATGGAGGGGGCGAGCGGGACTTCGAGGGCTTTGCCGGTGGGGTTGGCTTTTACGTAGCGGACGCCGAGTGAAACTTCCTGTTCGCTGGGCGGGCGTTGGTAGATGGCGAGATAGAGCGAGGTCACGCGTTCCTGGTCGCTTTTGAGATCAGCAAAGGCGGGGCGGTGGGTGAGCTTACGGGCGGTCTCGACGACGAGGGGGCTGTTCATGAGGAAGAGCGCCTGGGCTGGAACGATGGTTTCGTAACGGCGGCCGCTGGGAACATCGGGGCTGGGGAAATCGAACTGCGTGAGGAGTTCGGGCGGGTTGCGGCGGTCGATGTAGGTGTAGACGGCGCGGCGGGTGGCGAAATCTTCGGTGCCCATGCCGATGGATTTGCCGCCGAGCTTGGGCTCGAGGGTGCCGGCGATCGCCAGGAGGGAATCGTGGAGCTGCTCGAAGTCGAGGCGGCGGAGGTTGGCGCGCCAGAGGTAATGGTTGTTGGGATCCTGCGCGGCGAACTTGGGATTGTTGGCCGAGCTTTGGCGGTAAGTGGCGCTGGTCACGATGAGGCGGTGGAGATTCTTGATCGACCAACCGCCTTCGACGAAGCGGGCTGCAAGATAGTCGAGAAGTTCGGGATGGGTGGGCGGAGAGGACATGTTGCCGAGGTCGTCGGGGGTGGCGACGAACCCGGCGCCGAAGTGTTGTTGCCAGATGCGATTTACGAGGACGCGGGCGGTCATGGGGTTCCTCGGATCGACGATGGCGAGGGCGAGTTGGAGGCGGCCGCTACCTTCTTTCCACTCGGGTCGATTTTTCGGATCGGGTGAAAGAATTTCGAGGAAACGGCGGGGGACGACGGGGCCTTTGTTCTGGGCTTCGCCGCGGATGAGCACGGGATAGTCGCGGGAGCGGGGGACGTCGGCGACGACATGGGCGCGCGCGGGGGCTCCGGGGTGAGAGGAATCGAGGTCGCCGATTTCGCGGAGAACCTTGGTCTCGGCGCGGACCAACTCGCGGCGTTTTTCGGCGTCGCGAGAGCGGGATTTGCGGAAAGCGGCGTAGTCGGCCTCGACTTGGTCGGCCTGTTTTTTCAGCTCGTCCGACTTGGCGAGGTAGTCGATGAGCTCGGGCGTTTTTGGAATTTTCGCGAAGAGCGTGGGCTGATCGCGGGCGAACTTGGGCTCGGTGACATTGGCGAAGACGCCGTAGAGCGAGTAGTAGTCCTTGGTGGGAATGGGATCGAACTTGTGGTCGTGGCAACGGGCGCAGGTAGCGGTCAGGCCGAGGAAGGCTTTCGAGGTGACGTCGATGCGGTCGTTGATGATGTCGTGGGGATTGCCGTCGAATTTGTTGCCGAGGGAAAGGAAGCCGAGGGCGGCGAGAACGCGCTGATCGTGGGGCGGTTCGGCGGAGGGGTTCTTGGCTTTGGCTTTCTTGACGGACTCGGCGAGGAGGCGGTCGGCGGCGAGTTGTTCGACGACGAACTGGTTGTAGGGTTTGTCGCGGTTGAAGGCATCGATGACGTAGTCGCGGTAAGTCCAGGCGTTGGCGTAGCGCAGGTCTTCGCGGCCTTTGGCGTCGCCCTTGGTGTCGGAGTAGCGGGCGACATCGAGCCAGTAGCGGCCCCAGCGTTCGCCATAGGCAGGGGAGGCAAGCAGGCGGTCGACGAGGGCGGCGTAGGCGGAGTCGGAATTGCGGAGCGAATCGGATTCGAAGGCGATGATCTCGGCTTCGGTGGGTGGGAGGCCGGTGAGGTCGAAGGTGAGGCGGCGGATCAACGTGCGGCGATCGGCAGCGGGGTTGGGGCTGAGGCCATGGTCTGCGAGTTTGGCGAGAATGAAGTGATCGACGGTGTTTTTGATCCACGCGGTGTCGGCGGCAGTGGCGGCGGCGGGGACGGCGGGCTTGCTGACGGGCTGGAACGCCCAGTGTTTTTTGCCGACGCCGCCGTAGCCGGCGGTGGCGGAGCCGGGCTTGGTGGCGGTGGGGACGCGGGGATCGGGGGCGCCGCGGCGGATCCACTCGGTGAAGTCGGCGATTTGGGCGTCAGTGAGTTTTTTGCCCTTGGGGGGCATTTGGAGTTCTTCGTCTTTGTAGCTGATCGCGGTGAGGAGAAGGCTCTCCGCAGGCTTACCGGGGATGATAGCCGGGCCGGTGTCGCCGCCGGCGAGCAGAGCGGCGGAAGAGTCGAGAAAGAGGCCGCCCTTGACGCGGTCGGCATCGTGGCTGTGGCACTTGTAGCAATTTTCTACGAGGACGGGGCGGATTTTATTTTCGAAGAACTGGAGGTCGGCGGGGGAAATCGCCGCGGGCGCGGCGATGGGTGCAGCGGCTTGGGCGCGGGCGGTGGGGAGAAAGGGTAAGAGAAAGAGGAAAGCGAAAGAGAGGGGACGCATGGTGGACGGGGCGCCTAGGCGAGGACGGGTTTGACGACGTCGCCGGCGACGTCGGTGAGGCGGAAGTCGCGGCCGTTGAAGCGATACGTGAGCTTGGTGTGATCGAGGCCGAGGCAGTGGAGCATCGTCGCGTGGAGGTCGTGGACGTGGACCTTGTCGGTGACGGAGGCGGAGCCGAATTCATCGGTCGCCCCGTGGACGGTGCCGCCCTTGATGCCGCCGCCGGCCAGCACGACGGAGAAGGCCTTGGCGTTGTGGTCGCGGCCGGGGTTGTCGTAACCGTTTTTGTCTTTGGTGGGCTTGCGGCCGAACTCGCCGCCCCAAACGACAAGGGTGCTGTCGAGTAGGCCGCGTTGTTTGAGGTCGGCGAAGAGCGCGGCGAGCGGGCCGTCGATCTCACCGGCCTTGGCGGAGAGTTTCTCGTGGAGGTCTTGGTGATGGTCCCAGCCGTTGTGCCAGACTTGGACGACGCGCACGCCGCGCTCGACGAGACGGCGGGCGATAAGGAGTTGTTTGCCCTGTTGGCTGGTGCCGTAGGCGGCGCGGGTGGATTCGGTTTCTTTGGTGATGTCGAACGCGTCGGTGGCCTCGGTCTGCATGCGGAAGGCGATCTCGTAGGATTCGAGGCGCGTCTCGAGGGCGGCTTCGCTCTGGAGATTTTGGGCGTGGACTTGGTTGAGCTGGTTGACGAAGTCGAGTTGGCGGCGCTGTTCCTTGGGGGCGACGTAGCTGTTGCGGATGTTTTGAATCATCTGCTGCACGTTGGCGGCGGTGGTGTTGACGGAGGCGCCTTGGAACGTGCCGGGCAGGAAGGCGGAGCCGTAGTTGGTGACGCCGCCGACGGGGAGCCGGCCGTCGCGCAAGGCGATGAAGCCGGGGAGATTTTGATTCTCGGTGCCGAGGCCGTAAACGAGCCACGAGCCGAGGCTGGGCTTCACGATGCGGAGCGATCCGGTGTTCATGAAGACGGTGGCGACGTCGTGGGCGGGAATGTCGGTCCACATGGAGCGGATGACGGCGAGGTCGTCGGCATGGGCGGCGGTCTTGGCAAAGGCGTCGCTGACCTCGAGGCCGGAGCGGCCGTATTTCTGAAACTTGAAGGGCGAGCCCATGGCGATGCCGCCGTCGGGGAGAGTCTTGCCGTCGCGGAGGGAGAGGGCGGGCTTGGGGTCCCACGTGTCGAGGTGCGAGGGGGCACCTTGGGCGAAGATATGGATGATGGCTTTGGCCTTGCCGGAGAAATGCGGAGGCTTGGGGAGGAGTGGGCTAGGCCCGAGAGCAAGGGCGGAGGCGGCCGGTGCGCCAAGGAGTTGGGATTGAGGGACGAGCGAGGCGAGACCGAGGGCGCCCACGCCCATGCCGACGCGGGATAGGAACTGGCGGCGCGTGAGGAAGTAGTCCTCGAGGTCAGTCGAGATGCCGTGACAGGGGTGAACGAGATGGGAAGCCGAAGCCGAGTTATGGCCGTGGAACCGGTCGGAGTGATGGTCAAGGGGCATGGGAAGAAAGACGCCGGGGGCGCGGGTTGGTTTCCCCGTGACATTAAACGGCGAGGCAGAACAAAGCGTTACGAAGGAGAAGGCGCGCGGGACAAAGGGAGGCGCGGGCAGAAGCAGGCGTTGCCGAACGGACGTCGAAGCGCGACGCCCCTACTGCGGGAGCGGCGGGAGCGGAATATCGAGGGTGGCGGCGATCGCGCGGAGGAGTTCGTATTCTTCGACGTGAACTTCGCCGTTGGCGGTGACGACGGCGGTCGCGGCGACGAGGAGGCGCTGCTTGATGGGCGCGCTGGCGGTGGCGAGTTTGTCGAGCGCGAGGTCGAGAGCGGCGAGATCGATGGACGCCGCGGGGGCGTCGAGGCGACCGTCGAGAAGTTTGAGTTGCGCGGCGCCGGCGGCGAACGCGGCGGCGGTGTCGCCGGGGCTGGCGTGGGCGAGCACGGAGAGGACGGTGGCGATCTCGGGCGCGACGGCTTGGAAGGAGTAGATCTGGGTGATCGCGGTCGCGGGGGCGCGGGTGGCGGCGACGTTACGCAGAAGAAGCTTTTGCAGGGCGAACTCGAACGGGGAGACGCTGGAGTCGGCGTGGACGAGCTCATCGAGCAGTTCGAAAAACGGTGCGAGGACGGTGGGCCGCAGGGTTTTTAACGCGGGCAGGGCGAGTTGGAGCAGCGGAAGTTTTTGCTCGGGTCCGAGCGAGCGAAGGGGGGCGTCGAGGTTTTCGAGGAGATGCAGCGCCTCGCCGCCGGCGCGACTGGCGATGAGGGAAATCTGGCGACGTTGGACGGATTCGTCGTCGGAGAGGAGCAGTCCGTAGAGGAGAACCGGAGCCTGGACGGGCGAATGGGCGGCGGCGAGGAGGCGGGGCGGGAGGGAGGCGTGGAGCGAATGGGCGTCGTCGAGGAGTGCGAGGTTGAGGGAGCCGGGCGGGAAGAATTTTGGATTAGAGACCGGAGACACGGGATCGATCCGGGACTTGGAGGATTGCGCGGCGATGCCGCGGACTTGGGACCAGGTGTCGTAGTTCACATCCACGATTTTCGGGGGATCGAAAACCTTGCCGTCGAAGCCGGGCTCGACGGCGCGGATACGTTCTTCGACGGGCGGGTGCGTGGCCCAGAGACCACCGAACATGGAGCGGAAACCTTGGGCGAAAAAGAAGTGGCCGATGGCGGCGCTCTTTTGGGAGGCGAGGGCGGAACCCATGGCGTAGCCGGCGATTTTTTTGAGGGCGCCGCCGATGCCGGTGGGGTTGCGGGTGAACTGGACGGCGGCGGCGTCGGCGAGGAATTCGCGTTGGCGGGAGACGGCGACCTGGATGAGACGACCGAAAAAATAGCCGACGTAGCCGATGACCAGAAGGCCGAGGCCGGCGGCGCCGATGGCGACGAGAATGCCGCCGGAGTTCTTGCTGTTGCGAGAAGAGGTGACGCGGGCGCGGCCGAGCGACGAGAGGATGCCGCGGCCGATGAGACCGAGGACGAGGATGCCGAAGATGAGCGACGTGAGGCGCAGGTTGAGGCGCATGTCGCCGTTGAGGATGGGGCTGAACTCGTGGGCGACGACGCCCTGGAGTTCGTCGCGCGTGAGTTTTTCGAGGGTGCCGCGGGTGACGGCGACGGCGGCATCGGCGGTGGTGAGACCGGCGGCGAAGGCATTGATGGCGGGTTCGTCGTCGAGGACGTAGACGCCGGGCATGGGGACGCCGGAAGCGAGGGCCATTTCCTCGACGACGTTGAGGAGACGGCGTTCGGCGAGATCGGTGGTGTTGGGTTCGACCCGGCGACCCCCGACACTTTCTGCGACGGCGGAGCCGCCGCCGGAGAACTGGTGCCATTTATAAAGAGAGGCGAGGCCGATGACGGCGAGGGTGCCGAGGGAAACGAGGGCGAAGAGTTTGGGCTGCCAGAGGGAGGGGGAGGGGGAGGGGGAGAGCTGAGAGCGAAAAGCAGAGAGCTGAGAGCGTTCGGAGTATCGGCTTGAGCGAGGGCGGTAGTCGCTCTCGGAGATTTGGCGCGAGAGGAAGACAGCGCCGAAATAGCCGGCGGCGATGGTGCCGAGGACGGCGAGCGAGAAGAGCGCAACGAGCCGTGACGTGCGCTTTTTGGCGCGGGCTTGGGCTTCGAAGAAGTCCATGCTCGGACTTAATTTTTCCCGAGGGGTCGATCAAGCGGGTCGAGCACGACGATCAACGCCGTCGCGACGGGGCCGAGGATGAGGCTGGCCAAGAACCAATTCATGCGGGAGCGATTTTTTGATTGGGCGAGCCCGGCGTTGATGAAGGCGAGCGTGCCCCAGCCCACGTAGAATTCGGGCGGCGGAGTTTTTGGGGTCATGTGCGGTACGGTAACACGGGGGCCGGTCGGAGACCGGCCCCACTTCGATCGTCAGTTGAACGAAACCTTCGGCGCATTCCGCTCGGTCGGGTCTTCGATCTTAAATAGTTCGGCGGGTTGGAAGCCGAACATGCCGGCGAAAATCACGTTGGGGAAGATCTCGCGGGCGGTGTTGTAGGCCATGACGGCGTCGTTGTAGGCCTGACGCGCGAAGCCGACTTTGTTCTCGGTCGAAGTGAGCTCCTCGGTGAGCTGCATCATGTTTTGGTTGGCCTTGAGGTCGGGGTATTGCTCGGAGACGACCATGAGGCGGGAGAGGGCGCCGCCGAGGCCGGCTTCGGCAGAAAGCAGGCCTTTCATCGCGTTGCCATCGGCGGGATTGGCGGCGACGGCGGAAGCGGCGGCGGCGGCGATGTTGCGGGCCTTGATGACGGCTTCGAGCGTGGTGCTCTCGTGCTTCATGTAGCCCTTGGCGGTCTCGACGAGGTTGGGGATGAGATCGTAGCGGCGCTTGAGTTGGACGTCGATTTGGGCGAAGGCGTTTTTGAAGCGATTGCGGAGGGCGACGAGGGCGTTGTAGATGCTGGTGATCCAGAACGCGGCGATGAGAAAAATGGCGAAGATGATGCCGAGGATGATAAGGATGAGCATGGTAGCGTGGGAGTTCGGAGTGGGAGTGCGGAGTGGGAGTGCGGAGGTTCGAAAGTCGTGGGCGGAGCGGATGAACCTACGCAGATGATAGGTCTAATCATGCGTCGGGCGAGGCGGAACTGGCCACATCGCGATTGATTGTTGGCCGAGGTCGAGCACGTTGGAGGGGAATCATGCGTCCTCGTCGAAGTTCGACTTTTTTTCTCTCTTGGGTGGCGGCGTTTGCGGTTTTGCCGTGGACGTTGGCCCAAACTGAAGCGCCGTTGAACCGAGTGGTGCCACTGGCCAGCACGACCGAAGCGGGGTCAACGAGTGGGATAGCGGCTTTGACGGCGTCGGCGGCCCAACGGGCACACGAACTGGGATTCCCGGTCACAGCGGCAGAGCTTTACCGCGTGGCGTTGGCCGATCCCGGCGCAGACCGCGCAGCGCTGACTTTGGGTCTGGCGACGGCTTTGCTTGACGAAGGCCGCGCGGCGGAGGCGGAGAAGGTGCTGAACGAATTTGTCGGGCTGCGTGGCAGTGCGTGGCAGTTGCGCGCAGGGTTGGCGGCGCTGGCCCTGCGCAAGATGGAGGCGGCGGGTGCGGCGGTGGCAGCGGTGAAAGAGACGGAGCTGACCGAAGGGGATCGGGCTTGGTGGTTTTTCGCGCAGGCGTTGTTGGCCGGCGCGGCGGGCGATGTGAAAGCGACGAACAAGGCCTTCGAGCAGGCGCAGGCGGCCGCAGGATCGGACCTGGTACGCACGCGGTTTCGGCTTGAGGAAGAGTGGTCGCTGTTGCGCCGTAGCGGGAGTGGTAACGAGGCCCAACTCGCGGAACAGCGGCTGGCCATGGAACGGTCGGCCGGCCAGGCGCTCGGATTCCTGGCGGCCCGGGGTTATGCCGCGAATCTCAATGCGCTCGGTCGGAAAGCGCAGGCGATCGAGGTCATCAAACAGCAGCTGCTGATTCTGCCGCGGGATGAACGGCAGTATTCCGATGATTTTCGTTTGTGGCTCGGGTTGATTGCGGGTGCGGGGGAAGGGGAGGGGCGGGTGGCCTTGAGCGAATTGGTCGCGACGGGCAAAGATCCGGTGCGGCAACGAATGGCGCTACGTTTGCTGGCGCAGGCCTCGGAAAAGAATCCGGCGCGCGGGCAATTGCGGGCGGAATTGGGGCGGTTGATCGCGTTGGTGCCGGGCCATCCGTTGCAGGAAGATTTTTATCTGTATCGGGCGAGTTTGCTATTGGGCGACAAGAGCTATGCGGCGGCGGAGAATGACGCCCGGGCTCTGTTGGAAAAATTTCCCGGATCGGGGTTGAAGGCGGAAGCGTTGGCCGTGTTGACCGGAGCGGCCTGGGAGCAGCGGCGTTACCGGTTGGCGGCGGACAGCGCAACGCGCGCGGCGGCGGCGATGGCGGCGGGCACACGGCGCGCTGAATTGGGCGTATTGGTGGCGGAAGCGTGGTTTCGGGCGCAGGATTTCAGATCGGCGGCCGACGCCTACGCGGCGGTGTTGAGGGACCCACCGGCGAACTTGACCGGGGTGAGGTTGAGCGAACTCAAGTTTCAGCGGGTGCAAGCGGAGATCGAAGCGGGTGCCTTGGATGCGGCGAGCACAGCGCTCGATGGGCTGGTGCGTGAGCCAGAGTTTCGTGCTGAGGAGCGTTGGAAAGCGGAATGGAATTTGGCGCGGGCCCTCCAAGCGCGTGGCGCGGGGGGAGCGGCGGCGGCGTTCGAGCGGGTGGAGCGGCTTTTGGGCGGCGAAGTCGATCCGGGCCTATCGGCGGACCTGCGAGCGCGGCTCGAGTGGTTGAGGGCGCGGTTGACGTTGGACATTTCCCCGCCGCAGCCGGCGAAGACTTTGGACTATCTCGTCATTCTGGAGAAGACTCTGGGCGGGGTGTCTCCTGCGATGGGCAAGGAAATCGCAAGCTCCGCGGCCATGGTAAAGGCGCAGGCGTTCTTCCGGCAAAAAAACGAGGCGGCGGCGCTGGAGCAGTTGCGAAAATTGCGGGTAGAGTTTCCCGAATCCGAAGCAGCGGTATCGTCTTACCTCGAGGAGGCGGACTATTACGTGAAGCAGTTCAAATTGGTGGAAGCGCAGCAACTCTACACAAAATTGGCGGACGACTTTCCGAAGAACATCAACGCGCCGTATGCGCTGTATTTTGCGGCGTTGCAGGCTGAAGCGAGGGGCGAGGCCAATCTCGCGGAGGCCAATCGTTTGATCGAGGATTTGGTGAAGCGTTATCCCCAAAGCGACCTGGTTTTCGCTGCGCGGCTAAAACAAGGACACCTTATGCGAAAGCTGAATCAGTTTCCGCAGGCGCAGCAGGCCTACGAGGATTTGGTGAACAATTTCGCGGCGAGACCGGACGTGGTACTCGCGCAGTTGGCCTTGGCGCTGACGCACAATGCGCAGGCGGCCAGCGATCCGTCTCATCAGGAAAGCGCGCTCGCATTGCTCGAAAATCTGCGTGATCGGGTGGATGCTCCGGTGGATGTGCGGGTCGAGGCGGGATTTAATCTCGGGGCGGTGCTCAAACAACGCGGTGAGGCCGAGAAAGCGGCGACCGTATGGTGGCGAGATGTTGTGATGGCCTTTTTGATCGAACCGAAAATGAAAGCGCAGCTGGGATCAAAAGGGCCCTATTGGATAGCGAAAACACTGTTGGAGTTTGGCGCGTTAAGGGAGCGACAGGGAAATTTGGAGGAAGCGAAAAAGGCCTGGCTTTTGCTGCTGAAGAGCGGGCTTCCGGGCGCGGGTCAGGCCACTGAAAAACTCGCGGCTTACGGGGTGCCCGCGCCCGCGCAATGAAGCGGGCGATGAACCTTTCGCGTTTACGCGGCGTCGAGAATGACGTGTAGTGTGCGGCTTTTCGTGATGTCTGCTTACAATCTAACTCTTTTTGCCAAAGGTGGGCCGATGATGTGGGTGCTCTTGGCCCTAGGAATATTGGCGCTCTTGCTGGTCTTTGAACGGTTGCTGTTTCTCCATCGGGGCCAAATCCGGGCGACGACATTCTTGGACGGAATAAAGAACAGTCTCGCTAAGCGGCGTCTGGTCGAGGCTTTGACCCTTTGTGAAGAGACGCCCGGGCCGGTGGCGGCCGTGGTCAAAGCTGCGCTGCTTCACGTCGATGCGAACGCGGATACCATGCGTTTTCACGTTCAGGAAGCTGCGATTGTTGAACTGCCGGCGCTTGAGCGAAGACTTGGAAGTATCGCGACGATTGCCCAAGTTGCGCCTCTGGTTGGCCTCTTGGGGACGGTTTTGGGAATGGCGACCACGTTCTTGGCGTTTGAACGAGATTACATGAGTGCAAGTGCCTTGGCGACTGGGATGTGGCAGGCTCTCCTGTGCACTGCCGGCAGTTTGATCTTGGTGATTCCCGTCCATGTGGCGCACCATTTTTTAAACGGTCGGGTGCGATCAATTGTGCGCGATGTCGAATGGTCCGGAAACGAGATTATGCGGTATTTGCAAAATGACTATCGCGGCCTCAAACCGGTAGGGAGCGAAGCCGTAGAGGCCGCAAATCGGGAAGGAACAAACTCAAAGAGGCCAGAATGATAACGCGGCCGCTTAATCTTTTGGGGCATCTTAGGGTAGAACCCACCCGTCTCGACGCGATGTTCTATGTAAATGTCGGATTGTTGGCGGTGTTCTTCCTCATGTTTGGCTCGCGTTTTATTTTGGCGCCCGGATTGGGCGTGGATTTTTTGGTTCCCACCGTACAGGGAGCTTCCAAAGGTGCGCGAACAACCACCCATCAAATTACAGTTCAGCGTTCCGGCCAAATCCTTGCTGATGATGGATTGGTAACGAAAAGGCAGCTAATGGAATGGCTGCGTCGCGAGAAATCAAAAACGCCCAAGCCCTCGCTGTTAATTTTGGCGAGTGCAGGCGTGCCAAGCGATGAACTGGCTGAAATTTTCAGTTTGGCGCAAGACGCGGGATTTTCCGTTATATGGGGAGCCTTGGATCCAACAGCCCCCGGAGCGGGCTCAAAGTGAAGAATAAAGCGGGTGAGAAACTGCGCTGGTTGGCGGCGGGCTTTGGCGCGACCATCATCGGATTTGGGCTGCTCTTTTGGTTCAAGGCGCCTTCGGCCTCTTCGGACCAAGCTCCGGGAAGTTTGCGCCACGAAGCGTTGGTCGTTCAACGCGTCGTGGCCGATGAAGCGGCTTTACTCGATAAAACCCCTTTGTTTTTGCCCACAGAATGGAACACCTCAATTAAAGATGTTTCGCTTCCGGCAACCGGGGGAGTGTTTGCTGATTTCCCGTCAGCCTTTGCCTATAAGGAGGGAGACCATAGCTTTGGTGTTTTACATTCCGACCAAGAAGGTTTCGGTGATGCGATTCTCACTGCAGAAGGGCCAAATTCTGCGTTTCTCTCTTTTGGTCAAAAACCGCAAAGTCTGCAGTTGACGCGCAGAGAAGCGGGATACTTGGAGGTCTATTCGGCAAAAGACGGAATTGCCGTCATTCGGGAAGCTCTGACGCTCGATATGCCGTCAGCGGCAATCAACTGGTCTCCGATAGAATTGATGGCGGTTGTTTCCGCTGCAGGACTTGTCGGTCCTCCCGTTTTGATTACTCGATCAGGACTGGATGAGGTTGATCTCTATTTTGCCGACCTCCTGGTCAAAGTGCTCAGAATCGGGGGGAAACTGTCACCCGGAGTTTATCGAATCGTCGTAGGCCCTTAGTTTCTTCTAAAAACGGCAAGTTTGCTGTTGACGACGCAAAATGCTCACAGCAGGTTCACCCCTCATTTTCGTTTTTTGGCACGGTGGCTTAGTCTGCCCAGATAGCTCAGTTGGTAGAGCACGTTCTTGGTAAGGACGAGGTCGCCGGTTCGACTCCGGTTCTGGGCTCCATGTCATAAAACAACGTCGGATCAGCTTCTACGACGATAAATCAGAAGTAACATTTAATCCAAATCAAAACACCCGTATCCCATGGCTAAAAGTAACTTCGAACGCACCAAACCGCACGTAAACGTCGGCACGATCGGACACGTCGATCATGGAAAGACAACGACGACGACCGCAATTCTGGCTGTTCAAGCCCGGAAAGGTCTCGCGGAAGTGAAGACGTACGCGGACATTGCAAAGGGTGGAACTGTGCGTGACGCCTCCAAGATCGTTACGATCTCTGTTGCGCACGGTGAGTATCAAACCGAAAAACGCCACTACGCCCACGTC
>SXGQ01132833.1_pt1 | contig 61881 bp, 57 predicted proteins | sample 3178371 | NCBI WGS metagenome assembly SXGQ01 (sample SAMN11356859, study PRJNA531348) | freshwater metagenome | isolation source: freshwater sample F1-20 | place: China: Fuxian Lake, Yuxi | collected 2017-12-25
ACCATTATGGGATTCATTTTTTCCGCAGAGCGTTTCTGGTTTTCCACAGAGCGTTTCATTTTTGCTACAAAATGAGTCATTATCACCAAAGAGCGTTTGTGATTTGCCGCAGAGCCGTTCAGTTTTACCGCAGAGCGATTCACGTTTCTTCCAGACTTTTTAATGGTGAGCCATTAGCCCGTTTGGGTTCTTTTTGTGAGCGGCGCGGGGGAAGGTGAGGATTTCGACGGACTGATTGGTGTGCTTGGAAGGTGGAGATCGCGATTTGGGTGTTCGGAAGTTTGTCAGGGGGCGTTGCTTTGGCCGGCTGGCTGCGCTATTGCACGCGGTATGAATTACGCGGGGTTGTTCACTTTGCTTTCGGGGGAGAATTCGCCGGTCGTGTTGCTTGAGGGCGCGCGGGAATTGCCGGAGCCGCAGGCGCCGTATCTCACCGCGCTCGCGGCGCATCTGGCGCGGACTTTTCCCAATGCCCGGTTTCGCACGGGGAATGCGAAGGGGTCCGACGAGGCGTTTGCCGCGGGGGTGGCGAGTGTGGATGCGGCGCGGCTGGAATTCGTGCTTCCATACGCCACTCACCGCAGCAGCCGGCGTCCGGCGGAGTCGTCGGCCACGGCGATTGCCGATATTTCCCCTGCGCGTGTGCAGGAGGTAGTGGATGCGACGCTCGCCGCTTCGCCGCAGTATGAGCGCGTGGCGGCCAATTACCGCGAAGGCCGGATGCATCCGCGCCAGCGGGCCACGGCGCAGTTGATTTTGCGCGACACGCTCAAGGTCACGGGCGCGGAAAACATGGTGCGACCGGTCGCCGGGATTTTCTACGTACATGCCGCCGACCCCGATCGGGGCGGAACGGGCCACACGATGCGCGTCTGCCGCGCCATGGGCGTGCCGGTCATCACGCAATTTGAGTGGATGGGCTGGGAGTTCTGAGCGCCGGTCATCTCCCGCGGAGTCCCTTGCAAATCACACCGCCCGCTCCGCTTTCCATGCGTAGGACACGTCGCCTTTCACGTCGCGATGCTCGAAGAGGATCGTGCTTTTTGCGCCGTCGCGCCGGAGCGTGACGGCGAGGAAGCCGCCCTGCACGCGGTGGAATTTGTGATACGCGGCATCGTAGCCGGGTGAGCCGCTTGCGTGTTCGTTGCTGGCGGGGCCGGCGCTGAATTCCTGCACGCCGGTGGCGGGATGCACGGAGTGGTACTGCCAGTGGCGGTCGCCGCAGATGACGAAGAAATTGTCCGGCACGTTTGCCTTCAGCCACGCGCGGAGCTCGTCGCCCTCGTGGGCAAAGCCTTCGTTTGCGTGGTTGTCGCGCTTGCCCTTGCGGTCGGGCCCGACGAGCGGCGTGGGCGATACGAGGACTTTCCACGTGGCGTCGCTTTCCTTCACGGTGCGCTTGAACCACTCCTTTTGCTCCGCGCCCCAGATGGTTTTTTCCGGGCCGTCGGGCGCTTTGTTCTTCGAGCGGAAGTCGCGCCCGTCCGTGAACCACATCTGCAGGTCGCGCCCCCACCGCACGGTGCGGTAGCTCGGGTCGCCGTGGTGCATTGGGGCCTGCTGGCGGAAAATCTCCTGCCCTTTTGCAAACGTAAGCTCGCCCATGCTTGCGCCGGGGCTGGAGTCGTTGCTGAGCGTGTCGTGGTCGTCCTTGAGCCAGTAGGTCGAGTGGTTGCTGTTGAAGGCGACCAGCCGCGGCAGGCTGAACATCCGCTCCCAATGATACCGCGCGAGCCGCTCCGTCACGGCTTTCGGGGCGTCATTGTCGTAATAAACCAGGTCGCCGGTGAGACACGTGAACTGCGGCATCAGCGCGGCCATGGCGGGATAAATGGCATGCCCGTCCGGATGCCCGCGGTCGGCGTAGCCCTGGCACGTCATCACGCAAAAGCGCAGGTCCGGCGCCGCATCCGCCGCCGGTGCCGTCGCGAAGCTCCCGCGCGACGAGTTTTCCTTTTCCGCGCCGTACACCTCGCTCGCGTAAAAATACACCGTCCCCGGCTTCAGCTCGGCCAGTTTGAAATGGCAGATGAAATCATTCTCCGCCGCCGCCTCCATGAATTCCGAAACCGTCGCATCGCCGAGATCCTCCCGCGTGCCGTAGTGCAGCCGCACACGACCCGGCGCGCCGGGACATGCGCCTTCGAGCTGATCGGCGGGCACGGCTACTTCCGCTTCCGGCCTTCCGCGCTTAGCCTCGCCGGTTGCGCGTTTCGGAATCACCGTGCCGTCCGAATTTCGCTGCCGCGCGGCCGTGAGGCGGGTCCAGATGATGGCCGTCGTATCCGTCACCTCGCCCGCACGCGTGCCGATCGCCTGAAAAGGCCCGGCGTTCTCCGCGGCCCGGATGGAAGGCGCGCCGGCGAGCGCGCCGGCAATGGTGGCGGTGGAGCCTGCGACAAAAGCGCGGCGCGTGATTCGGTGTGTTTCGAGGTTCATGGAGTTCGATGCGGCCTGCGAACGGTGAATCTCGCATTGGCGGGAACAGCACTGAAAGACGCAATTTCGACAAAACGCGACCCGATTCCGCGGTTGGTAAACGTCCGCGCCGTCGATGCGGATGCAAGAAATCCCTCGTTGCTGTTAGTCCAAATTGCGATCAGCGAGCTCGGATTGGGGCAACGATTGGCGGGCTCTCAGAGCGGGATTCGACCTCGAAACCATGCAGTTCTCGGTGTCCCGATGGGATGAGTTGACACGTGCGGGCGGAATGATTCGTCTCTGGACAGAGAAGGAGCGGAGGCCTTGTGAAAATTTTCACAAAGTCCTTGCATCGCTCGTTTGTTTTTCCCAATCTGACACCCGTTTCGATCGAAAGTGACCTGCATTTTCCACCTTAATTCCTGACCGATGCCGCAGATTTTTCAACGCGGAGCGAACCTCGTTCCGCTCAAGATTCTCCTTGTTCTCGGGGCTTTAGCCACGGGCGCCGTGGGGGCGGTGTGGTATTATTTCACACCTGAATACACGAAGGTCGGCTACCAGCCTTCGCAGCCGATTCCGTTTTCGCACAAGGTGCACGCGGGGCAGTTGAACATCGACTGCCGCTTCTGCCACAGCTTCGCGGATTCCGGCGCGCATTCGAATCTCCCGTCCACGCAGCTTTGCATGGGCTGCCACACGCAGGTGCAGAAGGATAGTCCGAAACTCGAGCCGCTGCGCCAGGGTTGGGCCTCGGGCAAGGGTGTTCCGTGGGTGCAGATCCACAAGACGCCGGACCACGCGTATTTCAATCACTCGGTCCATATCAACCGCGGTGTGTCGTGCGTGGAATGCCACGGTCGCGTCGATCAAATGGACGTCGTCTATCAGGCGAAGTCGTTGACCATGAATTTCTGCCTCGAGTGCCATCGCGCTCCTGAGAATGCGCTGCGTCCGCTGGACAAGGTGACGGACCTCGGATGGAAGGCGCCGACGCAGGCAGATGAACTGGCTTCGCTGCTCGGCACGACGCCGGATAAATTGAAGCTGAAGGCGGGCGATCAGCTGACGCCCGGCAAGGCCCAGAAAGTCATGGGCGAACACTTTAAAGTTCAGCGCGGGGTGCTTCCGCCGGACAGCAATTGTGCTGGCTGCCACCGCTAACCGACACGGACCATGAGCAAACGAGTTTTTGAACATCCGCAGGAAGAAGCCAATGGGCCGCAGTATTGGCGCAGCTTCGGGCAGCTCGCGAAGACGCCTGAATTCAAGGAATGGCAGGACCGTGAGTTTCAGGCCGGCGCGGCCGATTTGAACCCCGAAGTGGGTCGCCGCGACTTCATGAAATACATGGCGGCGAGCGCAGCGCTCGCCGGGCTGTCGCTGAGCGCATGCCGTCGCGAGGAGAAGACGCTGGTGCCTTTCGCGCAGACCGCGGAGTGGACGATTCCGGGCAAGCCGTTGTTTTACGCGACCTCGCGTCCGCATCGTCGCGGTGCGATCCCGCTGGTGGCCACGACGCATGACGGGCGTCCGACCAAAGTGGACGGAAATCCCGCGCACGGCACAAACAAAGGTGCGACGGATTTGCAGACTCAGGCTTCGTTGCTCGATGCTTACGATCCGGACCGCTCGCGCCGCTTCCAGCTTGATGGCAGGGAATCAACGGAGGCTGATTTCACGAAGTGGCTAGCCGGCGTTGTGGAGAAGGCCGGAGACGGACAGGGGATTGCGTTTTTGACCGAGCATTTCACCTCGCCGACTTACGCGCGCTTGAAAAAAGCGGTCGCGGCGAAGCTGCCGAAGGCGATGTGGGTTGTGTATGAGCCGCTGGGTGGCTCGGAGTCCGGCACGGCACAGGAAGCGGCGTTCGGCGAAGGTTTCCGTGCGGTTCCGCAGATCGACAAGGCCGACGTGATTTTGTCGCTCGACTGCGATTTCCTCGGTATGGACGAAGGTCGTCTCGAAGGCATCCGTGCGTTTTCCGCGCGCCGCAAGCCGGAGCAGAAGATGAATCGTCTCTACGTCGTGGAGAATCGATACACGACGACCGGCGGCATGGCAGACCACCGTCTGCGCTCGCAGGCCGGTAAAGTGGGCGCGGTGGCCCGTGCGTTTGCCGAGAAGATTGCGGCGGCGACGAATGATGCGGCGCTGAAGGCTGTCGTGGAAGCGTTCCCGAAAGTCGCGACCGACGCGGACGCGAAGTGGATCGAGGAAGCCGCGAAGGATTTGGTGGCGCAAAAGGGCAAGGCGCTCGTGCTAGTTGGCTATCGCCAGCCCGCAGCCGTTCAGGCGCTCGGATTTGCAATCAATGCGGCGCTCGGCGCTCTCGGCGAGACGCTCGTCGGACGCAAGACGCATGGACATGGTGGCGGGACCACAATCGCCGACCTGACGAAGGCGCTCAACGACAAGCAGGTCAAAACGCTGTTCATCCTCGGTGGAAATCCGGTTTACAACGCGCCCGGCGATCTGAATTTTGCGGCCGCAATCAAGAACGCCGAAGTCGTCCGTCACGGCTTCTACGAAGACGAAACAACGTATTCGGTCGATGTTGATGAAGACGGCAAGGTCACAAAGCGCAACTTTGTGAAATGGCACGTCCCGGCTGCGCACTATCTCGAAGCATGGGGCGACGGCACGGCCAGCGATGGCTCTCATGTCTCGCAGCAGCCGATGATTCTGCCGCTCCTTGGCGGATGGTCGGAAATCCAACTGCTCAATTTCATCCTCACCGCCAAGAAATCGGAGGGCTTGGAACTCGTTCAGGAGACTTTCAATGCTGTGGCGCGCGGAATCGACGCCGTGTCATGGGCGAAATTCCTGCGCGACGGCTTCCTTCCCGCCGCCGCGCCGCGTGAACCGCTTGCGTTCAACAGCGCATCGGCCGCGCAACTCGCTGCGAAGTACACCGCTCCTGCCGAGGGGACGGAGGTTGTTTTCGCCGCCTGCCCGAAGGTCGATGACGGACGTTTTTCGAACAATGCCTGGATTCAGGAAATGCCGGATCCCGTCACGAAGGTGACCTGGGACAATGCGGCGATCATCAGCCCGAACACGGCGATCAAGCTGGGCCTGTCTGCGACGCAAGGAAACGGAAAATTCGAATTCAGCAACGGTGCATGGATCACCGTAGAGGTCGGTTCTGCGAAGCTGGACGTTCCGGTCGTCATCATCCCCGGCACGGCGGATGACAGCATCACCATCGCCCTCGGATACGGTCGCACGCACGAAGGTCGCGTGGGCGGACGCGAGGGCAACTACATGTCGCACGGCGGTCTCTTTGCGAAGAAGAGTCAGGTCGGTTTCAACGCCTACCCGCTGCGCACCACCGCGAACCACTATTTTGCAGCGGCAAAGGTCCGGAAGTCGGAGCAGTCAGCGTATCAGCTAGCCATCACGCAAGAACACGGAGCGCTCGAAGGCCGCGGACCGGATGTCTATCGCGAAAGCACAGACCCGAAATTCAACGCCCGCGACAAGCATTGGCTGCACGAGAAGCACGCGATGGACGCGCACGCCGAGGAGTTTGACGCGAAGGGTTATCCCGCTGCGCGCAGCGCTTATTCGAATCCGCCGCTGAATGACAAAAATCATCAGTGGGCAATGGCTGTGGACCTCTCGGTTTGCACCGGTTGCTCGGCCTGCATGATTGCCTGCCAGAGCGAGAACAACATTCCCGTTGTTGGCAAGGAACAGGTCATCGAAGGCCGCGAACTCCACTGGATCCGCATGGACCGCTACTTCGTCACTCCGATGAATGCGCGGGAGGACAAGACGATCGACTTTGAAAAGACCCGCATGGTCATGCAGCCGATGCCCTGCCAGCATTGCGAGAATGCGCCTTGCGAAACGGTCTGCCCGGTGAACGCCACCGTCCACAGCGACGACGGCCTCAACGTGATGGCTTACAATCGATGCATCGGCACGCGCTACTGCGCGAACAACTGCCCGTTCAAGGTGCGTCGCTTCAACTTCTTCGACTTCAACGAGCGCCAGAAGGACAAGTATTTTGTCCCGAACATCGTGAACGAGAAGGGTATGGCGGAAACGCTCAAGCTCTCGAAGAATCCAAACGTCACCGTCCGCATGCGCGGTGTCATGGAAAAGTGCACATTCTGCGTCCAGCGCGTGCAGGAGGCGAAGATCGCCGCCAAGGTGAAAGCCAAGGACAGCAGCGATGTGAAAGTTCCGACCGACGCATTCAAGGTCGCCTGCCAGCAGGTCTGTCCGACGGGTGCCATTACGTTTGGAAACAAGCTCGATGCGAAGAGCGCCGTCAGCCGCGATATCGACAATCCCCGCGCCTACCGTGTGTTCGACTACCTCGGCATCAAGCCGCGCGTTCATTATCTTGCCCGTATCATGAATCCAAATCCCGCGATGCCCGACGCACCGAAGGAAGAGAAAGGAGCGCACGCTTAATGGCTACCGCTTCACACAATACGTCCGAGGACGGAGTAGTTGTCCTGCATTGCCCGCCGGAACTCGCGAAGATTCCGCTGGTCAATCACGACCGCTCGCTCGGCTGGATCACGGAGAATGTTGCGTCCATCTGCGAAGAAAAGACCCGCCGCTACTGGTGGATTGGTTTCTTCCTCTTTGCGCCAATCGCGCTTTTGGTGCCGACCTTGCTCTCCTATCAGGTCGCAAACGGCGTCGGTGTCTGGGGCGAAAACCAGCCGTTCGGCTGGGCGTGGGACATCACGAACTTCGTGTTCTGGATTGGTATCGGTCACGCAGGAACGCTCATTTCGGCGATTCTGTTTTTGACGCGCCAAAAGTGGCGCACTTCGATCAATCGCGCTGCCGAAGCGATGACGCTCTTTGCGGTTATGTGCGCCGGTCTCTACCCCGGCTTCCATGTCGGTCGCTTCTGGAAAGCTTGGTATCTATTCCCGATTCCGAACTGGAACGGCATCTGGCAGAACTATCGTTCGCCGCTGCTCTGGGACGTGTTCGCGGTTTCGACCTACTTCACGGTTTCGGTATTGTTTTGGTATGTCGGCCTGATTCCCGACCTCGCCACACTGCGCGACCGCGCGAAGTCCAAAATCAAGCAGTTCGCTTACGGCGTCGCTGCGCTCGGATGGCGCGGCGGCAACCGCCACTGGCAGCATTACGAAATGGCGTATTTGATCCTCGCGGGTCTCTCCACGCCGCTCGTTCTCTCGGTGCACTCGATCGTGTCATTCGACTTTGCGACGTCGGTCGTCCCCGGCTGGCACACGACCATCTTCCCGCCCTACTTCGTCGCAGGCGCTATTTTCGGCGGCTTCGCAATGGTGCTCACGCTCATGCTTCCGGCGCGGCTTTTCTATCCGCAGCTCGACGATATGATTACGCGGAACCACGTGGACAAGATGGCGAAGATCATCCTGCTCACCGGCACCATCGTTGGCTACGCATACCTGATGGAGCTCTTCGTAGCGCTCGTTTACTCGGGAAATTTCTACGAATCGAACGCTTTCTACAATCGCGCCACCGGCTGGTATGCATGGCATTACTACGCGATGATGTTCTGCAACGTCATTTCGCCTCAGATTTTCTGGAGCAAAAAGATGCGCCACAATTACATCGTGGTGTTCATCGTCTGCCAGTTCGTCAATGCGGGTATGTGGTATGAGCGGTTTGTGATTATTGGAACTACGCTGGCGCAGGACTTCCTGCCTTCCTCGTGGGGTCACTACACACCGTCGTGGGTGGAGGTCTTTACCTTCATCGGCACGTTCGGAATGTTCATCACACTGTTCCTTCTCTTCATGCGCTTCCTGCCGATGATTACCATCTTTGAGGTGAAAGCCGTGAAGCCTGAGGCCGACCCGCATTTCCACCCGGAAGGCGATCACGGTCACGACAGCCACGCAACTGCAAAGCCGAAGGAGGCGGCAGCTCACTAACATGGCCGAATTCAAAAAACTATTCGCCCTCGGTGCTGAGTTCAACAGCGCCACGGAAATCTACAACGCGGCGGAGAAGGTCCGTGACGCCGGCTACACTGTCTGGGACTGCCACTCGCCCTTCCCGATTCACGGGATGGACAAGGCGATGGGTATGAAAAAATCCTGGCTGTCTGCATTCGTGTTCGTCTGCGGTTTGACGGGATTCCTCACCGGTCTCGGACTCGTCACCATCACGAGCTTCGGCATTTATCCAACTATCGTGAACGGCAAACCGAATGACTGGGAGCATGGCTTGCGTGCGCTGCAGTTCTTCTTCCCCGTCATGTATGAGCTGACGATTCTCTTCAGCGCATTCGGTGCGGTTTTTGGAATGATTATCCGCAACGGTCTCCCGCGCCTTCACCACCCGCTCTTTAACTGGAGCCGCTTCGGCAAGGTGACGGACGACAAATTCTTCCTCGTCATCGAAAGCCGCGACCCGCAGTTCTCGGAGACCAAAACCAAAGCACTGCTCGAAACGCTCGGCGGCGCTCACATCACGCCAGTTTACGACCGGGAGTAAGCCATGATTCTTAAAATCGGATTTGGAGCACTCATCATTACAGGCGTCGCAGCCCTCGGGCTCGCGGGGTTCCGCGGCCAGAAAGGCGAGCAGACGCACGTGGAATGGTTCAACGACATGGCTCATCAGCCGAAGGTAAATCCGCAGGTGCGGAGCGATTTCTTCGCTGACGGTCGCGCGGAGCGCAAGCCGGTCGCCGGAACCATCCCGATCGGATACAACATCGCGGGAACCTATTACCAGAACGACGGTAACAATCTCGGCACGGGAGTGGGCGCATTTGCGAATCAGCCCGACTACCTCAACACCGGTCGCATCGGCGAATTCTACGGTGATGGTATCCCGGAGAACCTCGCCTCCCGCGGAGCTGACCTCGTCAAGCGCGGTCAGGAGCGTTACGGTATCTACTGCAGTCATTGCCACGGAGTCGCGGCGAAGGGCAACGGCCCGGTCAAAGCCTTCGGCCTCATGACGGTCGCCGACCTGACCAGCGAGCCGATGCGGAAACAGCCTGACGGGCAAATCTTTAACACCATTACCCATGGCAAAAACACGATGGGTGCGCTCGGGCCGATTGTCACGATCGAGGACCGCTGGGCCATCGTATCCTACCTCCGCGCACTGCAGAAGGTTGCCGAGGGCAAATTGAACGTCGCTGAAAAGAAATGAGTCACCACATCGCCATACCGAACTCCGAGAAGTTCGACTCGAAAAAGGCTGCGTCTCTGAAAACCATTTTTCAGTTGATGGCCGTCATCGGGTTGATTGGAGCCGGCATCGTCGGCTTCGCGAGCCCGAAACTGTTCGCATTTAGCTGGCTGTTCGCCTTCTTCTTCGGCTTTACCATTTGTCTCGGCTGCTTCTTCTGGAACTGCCTGCATCATGCGACGGATTCCGAATGGTCCGTCGTCATCCGCCGCCAGATGGAGAACGTCTCGGCGCTCCTGAAGGTCGTTGCAGTCCTGTTCATCCCGATCGCTGCGATTCTCGTGGTTAAACCCGACCTCCTCTACTCGTGGATTAAGCCGCACCTTGAAGACTCCCTCATGCAGGGAACGAAGGGGAAATATTTGAACATCAGCTTCTTCTGGGTTCGTGCCATTGGAATCTTTGGACTTCTGTTCCTGCTCTCGACCGTGCTGCGCAATCGCAGCATCGCACAAGACGCGGACGGTGCCGCAAAGCACACATTCACAATGCGCAAGGCGGCAATCGCCGGCATTCCGGTGATGGCCCTTTCGGTAACGTTTGGCGGTATCGACTGGCTCAAGTCGCTCAACCATCACTGGTATTCCACGATGTGGGGCGTTTACCTCTTCGCTGGTGCCGCGGGTAGCTCGATGGCCGTGATTATTCTCGTTTGCAAATGGCTCAAGAGTCTCGGCTACCTCAAGCCAGTGACCGAGGAGCACTTCCACACGATGGGTAAGTTCATCTTCGCGTTCACGGTGTTCTGGGGATATATCGGCTACAGCCAGTACATGCTCATCACTTACGCGAACATCGATGAGGAAACGATTTACTTCCGCCTTCGCAACACCGAGTCGTGGACCTACCTCAGCCATTTCCTCGTGTTCGGACGCTTCTTCTTCATGTTCGTCCCGCTCCTCTTCCAGGGAGTGAAGAAGAGCAGCAAAATCATCTTCTGCGCATCGTGGATTATCCTGATGCAGTGCCTCGACCTCTTCATGATTATCATTCCCGAATATGCGCCCGGCGGCTTCTCGTTCACCGGTCTCATCGCCTGCGGAATCGCCTGGCTGGCCGTGGTGGGAATTCTCGGCACCTTCTTTCTGCGCCACCTTTCGGAGGGATATCTTTTCCCGACCAAGGATCCCCGTCTGGCCGAATCACTGAAACTTACGAACTAACATGCGCCACAACGTCACCACACCGGGTGGATTTTTCGTAGGACTCGGCGGAATCGCCGCGTTCTGCGCAGTCTCTGCCGGTGTTTACCTCTGGGTGAGCAAACCCGCCGCCAGCACGGAACTGGAGCCGCAAAAAACGGCGCTCGGTCTCGTCTCCAAGGAAAAGGAAAAGCAGGTTGAAATCGATGCGCTGCTCGCGGCTGCTTCGAACGATTACAACGGCGGAAACAAGATTAACCTCAACAACATCGATGACCTCCGTGGAGTGGTTCGGCATCGTGAAGCCGCGAAATCGGCGAAGGACGCAGAGCTCCTTACTGCAAAGTCGAACGTCGAAGGAAAGACCGTTCTCGAAGCAGCGATTGCCCAGGTCGTGACCGAAATCGCAGCAAAGAAACCGGCGGCGAGTGCCGTGAAAATCGACTTGAATGCACCTGCTGCCGACGCTCCGCTGTCGATGCCCAATTTGCAGGGACGCGGAACGAGCACGATGACGTTCCCGCCAATCACCGCGCCGGCTTCAACAACAACGCCAGCTGCGCCCGCGACCGACACCTTGGAGAAACCCAAGGCCGACGCGGCCCCTGCTCCGGCACCCGCGCCTGCACCGCAGGCTGCTACCGCAACTCCGGCACCCGCGATTGCCGCGGTTCCGGCTCCTAATCGTCCTCCGCTTCTTAACTGGTCTGACTCGAAATGACCGATTCTCAAAACATCCTGCCTGCCGCGAGCGTGGCAACTCCGACGGCAACTGCGCCTGAACCTGCAAAGGCTGTGGCGAAAGTCCAAACTGCACCAACAGCGAGCCCTGAATCCGTCGAGCGCGCGATTATCGACCAATCCGCAAAAGGCCCGGTCCTGACATTCTTCAGCACCGCCATTTTCTGGCTGATTGTTTCGACCTTCCTCGGATATGTGGCATCGCGAAAGCTCCACACACCGAACTTCGTTCCCGGGCCCGAATGGCTTTACAGCCTGCTCGGAGTCGACGGGATCATTCGCTCAATCTTCGACACGAACTTTACCTACGGACGTGTCTGGCCTGCCTACAACACGGCGCTCATCTACGGATGGTGCTCGCTCGCCGGAATGGGTGTTGCGACTTGGCTGATCGGACGCCTTTGCCGCGTCTCCATCCAGGCTCCGGGCGTTCTGCAGCTCGGCGCATGGTTCTGGAATGCCGGTGTGGCGCTTGGAATCGTGTTGCTTCTGGCGGGATACAACACCGGACTCGAGTATTTCGAAATCCATCGTGCCGCCCGGGCGTGCATCTTCATCGGCTACCTGTTCATCGGAATTTGGGGCCTGATTCTCTTCCGCTACAAGCGGACTGCTGCACCCTACATCTCGGTGTCTTACCTGGTAGCGGGATTTTTCCTGTTCCCTTGGTTCTTCGGTGCGGCGGATTTGCTCACGAGCGCACAGTTGCCGGGCGTGATGAAGAATGTTGTAAACGCATGGTTCCAGGGCGGACTGTTCAATCTGTGGATTGGGACGCTTGGCCTTGCAGCGGCATATTACTTCATCCCGAAAGTCATCAACCAACCCATTTACAGCTACAACCTCTCGAAGATCGGATTCTGGGGCTGGGTTTTCCTCGGCGGCCTTACCGCGATGACAAAACTAAACGGTGGTCCCGTGCCGGCATACCTCGTAACGCTCAGCATCGCGGCGAGCATTCTGTTGATCATCCCAATCGCCTGTCTCACCGTCAATTTCGGACGTACGATGACCGGTCACACGGAAAAGATGGCGTATTCCCCGACACTGCGTTTCACCTACGTCGGCACCGTGTTCTTCGCAATCGCGGCAGGACTCTCCGTCCTCGGTGCGCTGCGTTCGGTGAATAGCTTCACCGGCTTTACGACGTGGGATTACGGTGTCAAACACGCGCTCGTAATCGGATTCTTCAGCATGGTGATGTTTGGCGCGATTTACTACATCACGCCGCGTCTTGTCGGTTGTGAGTGGTTGAGCCGCACATTTATCAAACTTCACTTCCTCGGCACGGCCTACGGTGGTGCGACCATTATCGCGCTCTTCCTCATCGGTGGTCTTGCAACCGGTTTCACGCTCCACAACCCGACGGTGGACGTCACGGCTGCATACACTGCGCGGGAATTCACATTCGCAAACGTCGTGCAGGACGCCGGCGCATATCAGGCGGTGAAGTCGTACATCGGCTACACGTTCTTCGGGCTCGCGCAGTTGATCTTCGCGGTTCACTTCATGTTCATGCGTCTGCGCATCGGCCAGCCGGCCGGCGAGCCGACGCTTCTGGCCAACCCGGGGGAGGCACACTAAATGGAAACACCGAGCACACTTTTCACCGGCATCCTTGGAGCGTTCATCGTTTCCACAGGCGCGATGGTTTTGATTCCACACAGCCAGTTGAGTGGACTTCAGCCGCAGGTGGTTTGGGAAGAGAACCAGAACGCTCCGAGCGACGTCTATCCGTCGAAAATCGAGCATAGCCTCGGACAGCGCCACGGTCAGCGCATCTTCGTTGAGAACGGTTGTTTTTACTGCCACACGCAGCAGATTCGCGACCCGCAATTCGGTCCCGATGTCGAGCGCGGTTGGGGGCCTCGTCGTTCCGTTGCCCGCGATTACATTTATCAGGATACGCCTCTTCTCGGCGCGACGCGTCTTGGGCCGGACCTTGCGAACTACGGCTGGCGTGATTCGGAAGGAAAGCGCTTCTGGCGAAACGAACAGCCGAAGGAAGCTGAGCAAATCGTCCGCGACGAGGCGTTCATCTACAAACACCTGTTCAATCCCCGCGCGCGGATTTCCAATTCAAACTGCCCGTCAAATCCGGCGCTCTTCGAGCAGCGGGAAATCGGCTCCGGTGTTTCGCCGAATGCGGTGAAAGTCGAGAATGGCAAGCAGTGGGTGCCCACCGCGTCTGCCCGTAATCTTGCTGCGTATCTCCTTTCACTCGACCGCAGTCATGAACTCAAGGAGGCGCCGGTCGCCAAGAAGGAGGCAAAGAAATGAGCCAGCCAAACGAAGGACAAGATCGTATTGATTACCTCGAAACGTCGGACATTACCGAAGTCCACGCATCCATCGCGCGCGAGCACGCGGAACCGCGGTCCGGCACAATGCCAATCCCAACGTGGCTGGGAGTGCTCTGCGCAGGCGCACTGTGCTGGGCTGGTGCCTACATCGGCGTGTTCCACGGTGGATTCAGTTCGTCGGTCTACAACGAATACGAAAGCAGTCCCGTAGCGTTTTTCCCGTTGCCGAAGACCGACGGCGGAAATGGTGCCGGTGCGGCCGAACTCCCGCTCGTTCAACTCGGGCAGAAAGTTTATACCAAGAACTGCGCGGTCTGCCACCAGCCAACCGGCGTAGGACAACCCGGAGCAGTCCCGCCGCTTGCAGGATCCGAGTGGGTTGACGGAAGCGAAGCGAGCGAGAAGCGCCTCCTGGCCATTCTGCTCCACGGAATTACTGGTCCTTTGACCGTGAAGGGCGCGAGCTATAACAGCGCGGCGATGCAGGGATTCGGCGCTCAGATGAAGCCACGTGAGCTGGCAGGTGTTCTGACCTACATCCGTCAGGAGTGGGGGAACAAGGCCGGCGAAGTAACGGAAGCTCAGGTGCTCGCAGCCAAGAAGATGTTTGCCGACAAGGTCGGTGCCTACACGGAAGCCGAGATCAAAGCGATTCCCGTGACGGACAAAATTGAAGGCGGCGCACCCGCTGGCGATGCGAAGCCGGTTGCCGACGCAAAACCAGCCGGTGATGCGAAACCTGCTGGCGATGCAAAGCCTGCCGCTGGTACTCCTGCTCCGTCGGCTGGCTCGTATGATTTGGCGGCGTCCGTTGCGAATGGAAAGACGGTCTATATGCAGACCTGCATGGCCTGCCATCAGCTTACAGGAATGGGCGTTCCCGGAGCATTTCCGCCTCTTGCAGGAACGGAGTTTGTCTCGGGCGACACGCGCAGACTCGTGGCGATCGTGCTCAAGGGAATCACTGGTCCATTGAAGGTAAATGGAACCGTCTACGCAACCGGAATGCCGAACCCGGAGTTGTCATTCCCAATCCTGAAGGAAGACAAAAATGTTGCGGACGTATTGAACTACGTTCGGAGCAACTGGGGGAACAAACCTGAGCCTGTGATCACTCCCGAGTTCGTCGGAAAAATCCGCGACGAATTCAAATCCAAGACCGACCAGTGGACGGAAGCGGACCTTCTCAATTTCCCTGCAGCAAAGTAACCGGAACAAAGCAAAGAATCTATGAAAACACTCATCATCGCTCTCGCTCTCACCGCAACAGCAGCCTTCGCTCAGGAGGACATTAAAGTCTCCGCAGATCGTGGAAAAGCCGTTTACATGCAGACCTGCATGGCCTGCCACCAACTCACCGGAATGGGCGTCCCCGGCGCTTTCCCTCCGCTCGCCAAGACCGATTATGTTACGGGAGACACCCGCCGTCTTGTCGCGATCGTTTTGAAGGGCATTACCGGACCCATGACTGTGGATGGAAAAATCTACGCCACGGGAATGCCGCAGCCCGAGTTGACCTTCCCAATCCTGAAAGAGGACAAAAACGTCGCGGACGTGCTGAACTACGTGCGCACAAGCTTCGGTAATGAAGCAAAGGAACCCATCACACCGGAATTCGTCGCGGAAGTTCGCAAAGAATTCGCCGCCCGCACCACTCAGTGGACTGAGGCGGAATTGAAAGCATTCCCGGCAAAGGGCACCGCTCCGGCGAAGTAATTAAATACGCCGCGCCAGGAACGGATGCGGCAAACCTGAATACAGAACGAACATTATGGCTCAAGACCACGCTCATGACGCCCATGGTCATCACGATGACCACGGACACGACCACCACGAGCTAGGCTTCTGGCGCAAGTGGGTCTTTTCCACAGACCACAAAGTCATTGGCATGCAATACACCGTGACGGGACTCGCGTTCCTGTTCTTCGGTTTCATGCTGATGCTGCTCATGCGCTGGACCATTGCCAAAGGTGGCGCAGAGCCCCTTCCGACTGGTCTTGGCGAGTTAATGTTTAATATTTTCGGCGATGACGTCTTCACCGCCGTGATGAAAGACGGTAAGCAGGTCGGCTACACGCTGTCCTCGCAGGGTTACAACGTCTTTGGCGCCATGCACGGCACCATCATGGTGTTCTTCGGCATCGTGCCGATTGCGATGGCTGGGTTTGGCAACTTCGTGATGCCGCTGCAAATCGGCGCAATCGACATGGCCTTCCCGCGCCTGAATATGGCGAGCTTCTGGTGCTTCTTCGTGAGCTGCATCTTCATGGTCGCGAGCTTCTTCGTTCCAGGCAGCGCTGCGAAATCCGGTTGGACAAACTACCCGCCGCTCGCGGGAATCGCCGACCTTCCGGGAAGTGTCGATGCCTCGGGCGACTTGCTTGGGGTGTGGACAAACGGTGGCACGCTCTGGCTGCTGGGCATGGTGTTCAACATCACGGGCTCGCTTCTCGGTTCGATCAACTTCATCACGACCATTGTCCAGCTTCGCGCTCCGGGTATGACGTGGGGACGACTCCCGTTCTTCTGCTGGGCGCAGTTCATCACGGCCTATCTGCTTCTCCTCGCATTCCCGCCGCTTGAATCGGCCGCTGTGATGAACCTGTTTGACCGGGTCTTTGGTTCATCGTTCTTCCAGCCAACCGGCCTCGTGGTGACGCAGGCTGCGACGGCTGCGGGAATCGTGCCGCATTACTCTGGAGGCGGTTCGCCAATCCTCTGGCAGCACCTTTTCTGGTTCCTGGCGCATCCGGAGGTGTACGTGCTCATTCTGCCCGGTATCGGCATGATTACGGAAATCATCGCCTGCAACACCCGCAAGCCTATCTGGGGCTACAAGGCAATGGTCGGCGCTGTGTTCGTTCTCGCGTTTCTCTCGTTCATCGTCTGGGCGCACCACATGTATATGACCGGAATGGGGCCGAAGGTATCGGCATTCTTCCAGACGACGACGATCATGATTTCCGTTCCATCGGTCATCCTGCTCACCGCGTTGCTGCTGTCGCTGTGGGGCGGTTCGATTCGGTTCAATACGCCGATGCTGTTTGCCACTGCATTCCTTCCGATGTTCGGAATTGGAGGGCTCACCGGCATCCCGCTCGCATTCAATGCGATCGACCTCTACATGCACGACACCTACTACGTGATCGCGCACTTCAACAACGTCGTCGCGCCGGTAACCATCTTCGCGATTTTCGCGGGTTGCTATCACTGGTACCCGAAGGCGACCGGTCGTTTCATGAGTGAGTTCTTGGGCAAGGTCCACTTTTGGGGCTCGCTTGTATTCATAAACATCCTGTTCTTCCCCATGTTCATTCAAGGCATGGGCGGCGTGCATCGCCGGTGGTGGGATGGTGGACTGACCTATAAGGGAACCGTTGAGAATGTTTTGCACCTTAACAGTTGGTCATCATGGGGTGCTTGGGGGCTAGCCGCGTTCCAGCTCGTTTTCGTCTTCAACTTCTTCTACAGCATCTTCCGCGGTAAGAAGGTGCCGAACGATAATCCGTGGAATGCCACGACGCTGGAGTGGGATACCCCGACTCCGCCGCCGCATGGCAACTTCACCAAACCAATCACCGTTTACCGGAACGCTTACGAATACAGCGTCCCCGGTGCGGAGAAGGACTTCACACCGCAATCCGAGCCGCCGGCCGGCACTCCCGCCGCGCAGCCTGCACCCGCGCATTAAGCAGAATATTTAGCGAACAATGGAAATCCCATACACAGTCCGGCCACGTCCCGATACGGGCCTCGCGAATCCGAAGCTCGGCATCTGGCTATTTCTGGCATCGGAAGTCATGCTCTTCGGCGGTCTCTTCGCCGGTTACATCTTCATGCGCCTCGGTGCTGAACCGTGGATGTGGCCGAAAGGCTGGCTGAATGTGCCCGTCGGCACCTTCAATACCTTTGTCCTCATCCTCTCGTCAGTGACCGTTATTCTCGCTTGGGAATCGCTCAAGCTGCGGAACCTGAGGGCATACAAGGTCTGGCTCGCTGTAACATGGATCTGCGGCTTGCTCTTTCTCACGATTAAATTGTCCTATGAATGGCCCGCGAAGTTCCATCACTTCGGTGCCTACATCCAAAAGACCGCTGCGGAGAAGTACGAACCGCTCCTTGGAAACGACAAGCACGAAGGCAAGGACGGACACATTGGACGGAAAGGATACCCTCGCCTCTTCATCGGCGGTCACTTGGACTTGGAGAACGACAAGGACGCCATGAAGGCCTCCAGCGTGCCGTTCATCCCGGAAGCGAACCTCAACTCGGTCCTGGCACTTGGTAAGGACGAAAAGGATCCCGCGAAGCAAGCGAAGCTCTTCCACACTCGCGATGAAATGCTCAAGCAGATCGTCGTTCGTGAGGCGGACATCATTGCATTGAAAGCTCCGGACCTTGACCCGAAAAAGAAGGCCGAGATCCTGCATCGCATGAACACCATCAGCGTCCACAAGGTGGATGCCGAGAATGCAAAGCCTTACGACCCCGACAATGATAAGGCGCACTTCGTGCCGCGCGATCAGGTCCTGATTTCGGATCTCGGTCTCAAGGACAGTCCGATCGTCCACTCCGTAAAGGATGCGAAAACCGGCAAGGAAGACCAGCATCTGATCATCGACAAACGTGACCTCGTCGCGGGCCATGGACCGCTCGTGCCGAAACTGAATACTTATCTGGCTACCTACTTCATGATTACCGGCCTCCACGGAGCGCACGTGCTGGCGGGTTGCATTTGCTTCATCTACTTCTGGCTCCCAATCAAAGGTGGCTCAAAGCTCTTCTATACCAACCCTGAACAGCTCTGTAACCGCATCGAAGTGTCCGGTCTCTTCTGGCACTTGGTTGACCTCATCTGGATCTTCGTATTCCCAATCTTCTATCTCCTGTAGCGACCATGTCCGATCATTCCACACCTGCAGAGCACAAGCACGATGCCCACGGGCATGAAGGTCATCACGGAAGTTTGATGAGCCACAGCAAGGTTTACCTTATCATAGGCGCTCTGTTGTTTATTTTCACCGTAATCACTGTCGCGCTCTCCTACATTGATTTTGCGCATATTGGCATCTTCAAGTGGGCGTTCGGGTTGGTCGGTCTGAAGGGCGATGGCATCAACATCGTGATCGGTCTGATTGTCGCGACGTTTAAAGTCTGCCTCGTCGGTGCGTGGTTCATGCACTTGAAGCAGGAGACCATGCAAATCTGGCGTCCACTGTTGTTCACGTTCTTCTTCGTGTTCGCGCTCTTCATGCTCTTCGTGCTCGCGTATCTCGATCCGATCCCGTCGAGTTCGCACTGGTTCCACTAACCTGAAACAAACCTATGTCGCTCCGTTACTTCCATATCAGCTTCATCCTCCTCAGCGCCTTGCTCTGCGGTGGTGTCGCGTGGTGGAACTCGGAGAATCAGGGCATCGCGCCACTCACGTACGGTTTCGGAGCGGCCGCAGCCATCCTTCCGTTTTACGGTGTGTGGTTTCTTCGCAAATCCAGAAATCTCGTATGAAAACGCTCCGGGGACTTTCATTCATTTCCGCGGCCCTTTGTGCACTCTCGGCGAATGCACAAGCTTGCGCAGTCTGCATGGGCGGCGACGACGCCGTAATGCGCGAGGCCTCCAACACCACTCTCTGGGTCCTTCTTGGGCTCGTCGGGTTCATCTTCGTGGCCACTGGTGCCACCGCATTTTTCCTCTGGCGCAAAGCCATAAACGCTCCAACTACTTCCAACGCCTGATATGACGATTGCCGCAATTTCCGACTGGCTCGACCTGAACAAGCTCATGGGCATCCTGCCCAACCACTCCGAGCATGGTAAGGAAATCGACCACATGCTGAACTTCTGTCACTGGTTCATGCTGATTCTATTCGTGGGATGGTTGTCCTACTTCGTTTACACGCTCTGGCGTTTCCGCGCTGGTCGCAATCCGAAGGCGGACTACCACGGTGTGACGAGCCACGTATCGACCCACCTTGAAGCAAGCGTTGTCATCGTGGAAGCAGTCATCCTTCTCGGGTTTGCGATTCCGTTGTGGGGCAAGCGCGTGAACGAAATCCCGACCGACGAAAAGAACCCGCTCCGTATTCGTGCAATCGGCTACCAGTTCGGTTGGTTCTTCCACTACGCCGGGCCGGACCAGAAGTTCGGTGCGCAACACCCTCGTTTTGTCGGCGGTGGAAACAATCTCGGCATCGATCCGAACGATCCGAATTCCGCGGACGACGTCGTTGTGACGAGCAACATGCATCTGCAAAACAATCGCGCCACCGTCGTGCGTGTCAGCAGCCGCGACGTGATTCACGGCTTCTGCCTCCCACAAATGCGCGTGCAGCAGGACGCGACACCGGGCCTCGAAGCGCCGATGTGGTTCAAGCCGATTACCACGGGCGCTTGGGAAATCATCTGTGCGCAGCTTTGCGGCGCAGGCCACTTCGGCATGCGCGCGGATTACACAGTCGAAGAGCAGAAGGACTTCGACGCGTGGTTCAAGGACCAGCAGGACGCGACGCAAAAGGTTTTTGCGGCACAGCGTGAGACGCTGAAGAAGCAGGCTGCGGAAGCCGCTGCTCCAGCGCATCACTGAGTAGCCTGCGCTTGCCTGCGCAAGTCCGGCGGGCCTTTCACTGGAATTGGACAGTCCGCGGGACGGCACGCAATCCCGCTGTTGTCCGTCGAAATTCACCGGCTAACTAGAGACTAGGCGTGCGCGCCGGTATTTGGAGCTTTGCTTCCCATCCGTGAAACTGCGCACTTTTCGCGGGCGTTTCGTCCGATAAACTCAACTGCTCATGTCCACGACCATCGACAATCCCTGGCTCTCGCGACTCTCGAAGCTTTGCGTGCTCGCCACGCTGTTTCTCATTTTTCTCGGTGCCATAGTAACGACGTATGATGCGGGCATGGCGGCACCGAATGCGCCGCATGTCGATGGCGCGTTCCTCAATCCCAAAACGCCCGGAACCGACCTCCCATGGTATAAAAATCCGCCGCTTCTGAAGGAACACAGCCACCGGCTCGTCGCGATGACCGTCGGGCTGTCCATGGGTGCGCTCACGGCGATGCTTTGGCGGAACTGGACGGCATTCTTCGTCGCCGTAGCATTCATGGGTGCGGCTTCACTTGGAAAGAAGGCGGGGCTTTCACCGGAGGTTGTCGCGCAACTTCGCGTGTGGCCCGCGATGGGAATTTTCATAGGACTGCTGCTCGCCGGCGCGAAACGGCGCGGCGAGAAAATCAGCACGGATCAAAAGCTCGTGCTCGTGGCCTACATCGCGACGTGCATTCAGGCCGCGCTTGGTTCGCTGCGCGTGGAAATCGAGACAGCCAGCGACCTCGCGTTTGCCGCAAACAACGCCGTGCTCGGTGCGCAGAAGCTCGCGCTCGCGACCAATATCCGGACTTTCCACGGGGTCTTTGCGCAGGTTTTCCTCGCGCTGATTGTCGTAATTGCCGCACGGCTCTCCCCGATTTGGAAACAGCTTGGCGACCGTCCGAAGCTCGATGGCGCGCAGAAGATCCACGTCATGGCCATCGCCCTGCAATGGCTCTATATCATCCAGCTCGCCTGCGCCGCGTATCTGCGCCACCGCGGCCTCGGGCTCGTCATTCCTACGTGGCCTTCGGCCGGCGCGGGTCTGCTCCCGGAGCAGTGGACGCACGCGGTCGGAATCCACTTTCTCCACTCACGCGTGCTTCCCATTTTGATCACCGGTCACGTCATCGGCCTCGCGATTGTTTGCGCAAAACGCGCTGCGGGTGAAGTCCGCATTACGCGGCTGGGGTGGGGGATTCTTGCGCTTGTGGTGATTCAGGTCATTCTCGGTGTCATGGTCATCTGGAAAGGCCGGCATCCGCACATCACCAATACGCACGTAATGGTCGGCGCATTCATCTGCGCCTGCACGGCGCTGCTCGCCGCGCGAAGCTGGAGGGTGCGGGCGTGACGGACTCCACGAGCGTCCCGGCGGCAAACGCCGAACCGGGGATTCTGGCCGACCTTCTCGATCTGACGAAGGCGCGGCTGAACATGCTCGTGCTCATCACCACGTTCGTTGGATACTGGATGGGGAACCACGGCCCGATCGAGTGGTTGCGGTTGATTCAGGCGATGCTCGGCACCGCGCTGTGCGCCGCAAGTGCGGCTGCGCTGAACCAGCTTTGGGAGGTGAAAGTAGATGCCCGGATGCCACGCACCGCCGATCGGCCCATTGTTGCGGGTCGCATGAAGAAAAGCGCCGCGTTCTGGATCGCAGTCGCACTCGGTGCGGCCGGCGGCGGCTGGCTGTGGCTCGCGATCAATCCGCTCAGCTCGATTCTCGCCGTGAGCACCATCGTCATCTACGTGCTCATTTACACACCGATGAAGCGCGTCACTGCGTGGTGCACACTCGTCGGTGCGGTCAGTGGCGCGATTCCGCCCGTGGTCGGTTGGGCCGCCGCCACGCCGCATCTCACGCTCGGTGCCTGGGTGCTTTTTGGTGTGCTTTTTGCGTGGCAGATGCCGCACTTCCTTGCCATCGCATGGATGTATCGCGACCAGTACCGCGCGGCCGGACTCGTAATGCTGAAGCGCGATGATCAAACCGGCCTGCCCACAGCCATCACGAGCCTCCTCTTCACGTTCCTGCTCACCGGCATCACGCTCGTGCAGTTCAACGCCGGCCTCGGTGGCAGTATTTATCTCGGCGGCGCGCTGCTTTTTAACAGCATCTTCTTCCTCGCTGCGCTGCACTTTTGCGCAGACCGCTCGCGGCCCGTTGCGCGACGCCTTTTCTTCGCGAGCATCCTCTATCTCCCGCTCATCCTGGGGCTCATGGTTCTCACCAAGGTATGAAAACTATCGTCATCGTCGCACTCGCCGCGCTCCTTGCCGGCTGTGGGAAAACGCAGCCGGCCGAGGCACCTTTGCCCGAGAATAAAAGCCCGATCGCAGACATGCTCGATAACCCGCGCTTCACCGTGCCGCAGTTTATCCTGCTCGAGCGCAGCGGCAAGCCCTTCGATTCCACATCGCTTCGCGGCAAGGTGTTCATTGCCGACTTCTTCTTTGCCACATGTCTCGGCATCTGCCCTGCGCTCACGAGTGAAATGCAGAAAGTCCACCAGGCCACCGCCGGTATGGGCGACGTCCGGCTCGTCTCCATTTCCACCGATGAAAAGGACACGCCCGAAGTGCTTGCCGACTACGCCGCACGCTACAAGGCGGACGATCGCTGGTCCTTCCTCACCGGCAAAAAGGACGAGATTTTCAAGCTCAGCACCGAGGGCTTCAAGCTCGTGCTCGCCGACAACGACGCCATCGATGCGAAGGAGAAATTCATCCACAGTGGCATGATGGTCCTCGTCGATCGCGAAGGGAAAATCCGCGGCTACTACGACGCCGTCGGTCCCGATGCCGAAAAGAACCGTGAGCGTCTTCTCAAAGATCTGAAACGTATCCTCGCCGACAAAAAATGACCGCCGCCGACCTGCCCGCAATCAACGCCAGCCTCAACGCCACCGCCGGCGCACTTCTCATCCTCGGGATGATCTTCATCAAAGCCGACCGCAAGCAGGCGCACGGCTACACCATGGGCGCGGCCTTTGTAGTCTCAAGCATCTTCCTCGTCTGCTACCTCCTCCATAAATACCTCGTCGCACAGGAACACGCCGCCGACCCCACGCGTGCGCTGCACACGCCGTTTGGCGGCGAGGGCATCTGGCGGACGGTTTACTACGTGATGCTCATCTCCCACATCATCCTCGCCATCTGCGTTCCGCCGCTCGCCATCATCACCATGCGGCACGCGCTCGCCGGGCGGTATGAAAAACACCGCGCACTTTCGAAAATCACGCTCCCCATCTGGCTCTACGTCAGCGTTACCGGCGTGCTCGTTTACTTCTTCCTCTACCGCTGGTTTCCCGCCGCGGCGGCGTCAGTCCCGTAGCGCGTTCTTCAGCAGAAAGTCCACGATCGGCTTCGGGTCCTTCAGCGAGTGCGGATGATGATCCACGCCCAGCTTTTCGATCACCTCGATCACGCCGCCCTCTTTCCGAATCTTCTCCGCAAACGGTTTCGTGTTCTCGTCGTAAGGCACCACTTTGTCCGCATCGCCGCACACGGAGATGATCGGAATCTTCGCCTTCGCGAGCACCGCCGTTTTATCGATGGGGCTTCCCGTAAATGTCTTCGCTGTCTCCTCCGTGAGCCCGAATGCCTCCAGCGCCTGCTGCCATTCGCGTGCACCGCCCTTGCCTTTGCCCTTGCCGCCCGGCCATGAGCGAATGTCGAGCACCGGCGCATCGAGATAAATCGCCGCCGTCTTCTCCGGATGCTCCGCAGCGAAATTCACCGCGTACAATCCCCCGCGGCTGAAACCCTCCAGCGCCACACGTTTCGCCAGCTTGTGCTCCGCCGTCGCGTGCGCGTGAAATTTGTCCATCAACTCCACCGCCGCCGGCGACCCATACATGTCGCTGATCCGGTAATACGCCACATGCCATCCCGCAGCCAGCAGCGCGATATCGCCCTGCGGTTCGTGACCGAAAAACTCCGTGCGCCAGATCCACGGATTCCCCGGCGCCGGCGTCTTCGGCTTCACGATCAACGCCGCGCGGTCCGCGAACTGGTAGTCGATTTTTTCATACCCGTTCCACTGCGAGACCTTCGTCTCCTGGGCAAAAGCGGACGCGGCAAAAACAACGGCGGGAAGCAAAATGAAACGCATCCCGCAATCACGCCGCCTGTCCGCCCAAAACGCAAGCGCGGGATTGCAGCCACCGGTCGGCCGGATTCGCGCCGGCGCTCAGTTATCGAGATTCGCCCGCGCGAACCACAACGTCAGCCCGGCGATGTCCCGCACGTGCAGTTTCGCGTAAATGTGCTCGCGATGAGTGCGGACCGTGTTGTCCGGACAACAATGACACAGACTCAAAGCAGGAAATAAGCGCTTGTGACTCTGTGAAACCCCGCTTTCCTCCCGGTCAAACAGCAGCAGAAATCCATGAGAACATGGCGATTGAAGGTGAATTCGGAGCACTGCGAGGCGCATTACCACTGAATTTACCGAGGGGTGGCGGTTTGTCTTTAGCGGTTCGGAGAAAGAAATGTTCTTCCAACGAAGACAAGCAGACAGATTCAAACTAATCCGTTGGCGCTGCGGTGGACAGCACGATTTCGTGTGATTGTTCTCACGATGACGATGAGTGACTGACTGCACGAGGGAATCGGTTTTGGGCGCCGTTTTCATTTCGCGATGCAGCTCGGGTTTGTCCGCACGCGGGGCGGGGGTTCATTTTATAGTCCGGAACTGCGGATGTTGCGCTATGCAAGGGGTATGATGATCCGATTGTTTTGTGTGCTGTTTAGTTTTGCCGCTGCGTGTGTGGCTGCGGATGTGAGGCCGAACATTATTTTCATCCTGAGCGATGATCTGGCGCAGGGGGATTTGGGGGTTTACGGGCAGAAGTTGATCGCGACGCCGAATCTGGACCGGATGGCCGCGGAGGGGACGCGCTACACTCAGGCGTATTGCGGGACGAGTGTGTGTGCGCCGAGCCGGACGTCGCTGATGACGGGTCTGCACAGCGGGCATTCGCCGGTGCGGGGAAATTGGGAAATCGCGAAGGGCGAGGGGCAGTTGCCGCTTCCGGAATCGACGGTGACGGTGGCGCAGATTTTGAAGTCGGCGGGGTATGCGACGGCGTGCATGGGGAAGTGGGGGATGGGGATGTTTAATACGACGGGAAGTCCGCTGAAGAAGGGGTTCGATCATTTCTTCGGGTATAATTGCCAGCGCCACGCGCATTCGTATTTCCCGACGTATCTTTACAACGATGACCGGCAGTTTGAGCTTCCGGGGAATGACGGGAAGGGTGTGGGGAAGACGTATGCGCAGAATTTGATCGAGGAGGATGTGTTGAAGTGGGTGCGGGCGAAAAAGGACGGGCCGTTCTTTTTATACTACGCGATCACGCTGCCGCACGGGCGGAATGAGATCGATGATTTGGGGATTTATGCGGACAAGCCGTGGACGCTGGCGCAGAAGTCGTACGCGGCGCAGGTGACGCGGCTGGATGCGGATGTGGGGCGGCTGGTGGATTTGCTGAAGGAGCTGAAAATTGATGAGAAGACGCTGATTATGCTGGCGGGGGACAACGGGTCGTCGTGGGCGCCGAATTCGGAGATGGGGAAGCTGTTTGACCAAGCGAGCAACGGGCTGCGGGGTTTCAAGCGCGGGCTTTATGAGGGCGCGCTGCGGCAGGCGGCGCTGGCGCGCTGGCCGGGCGTGGTTCCGGCGGGTCGCGTGAGCGATGAGCCGTGGGCGTTTTGGGATTTTCTGCCAACTGCAGCGGAGCTGGCAGGCGCGAAAGTTCCCGCGGAGTGCAAAACGGACGGGCTTTCGCTGGTGTCGTTCCTCAAGGGCGGACCGGCGCCGAAGCGTGATGTGTTTTACTGGGAGTTGCACGAGGGCAAGCCGATCCAGGCGGTGCGATTTGGGAACTGGAAGGCCGTGAAGAATGGTCCGAACGCGGCTGTGGAGCTCTACGATTTGGCCGCGGATGCCGGGGAGAAGAACAATCTCGCGGCGTCAAAGCCGGATGTCGTGGCAAAGGCTGTGGAGCTTTTGAAATCGAACCACACGCCGGATGAGAACTGGCCGCTGACGGGTCCGGCGGAAAAGCGGAAGAAGCAGAAGTAGGCCGCGCGGGGTTATTTGACGGGCTGGAATTTGAAGCGCTCGTCGTAGCGTCCGCCGGCGTGGGCACGGCAGCATTTGAGGCACGCCGAGGCTTTGCGCAGGGGTTTCACACGGGCGAGTTCCTGGCCGCAGGCGGGGCATTTGTAAAAGTAGCGCTTCGCAGCAGTGCGCGTCGGCAGCGGGAGGTCGTGCGTGCGTTTTTCATCGCGCAGACCGAGGTCGCGGCAGGCTTTGCGCCATTCGGGGCCGTGTGGCGCGATGCGGCGTCTGCCGGCGCGCTCGTACGCGAGGAGGTGGGCGAGTTCGTGGCGCAGCGTACGGTCGATTTCCTCGGCGCCAAACTGCGCGAGCCGGGGGTTCAGGGTGATGAGCGATTTCTGCGGAAACGCCATCCCGGCGGTGCTGCGCATGCGGGCATTCCAGCGGACATCCACAAGGCCGGTGAGCCGTGGCGAGCCCGCCGTGAGGAGAAGCACGCGCGCCTGCTGGAGCAGCTCGCTTTCCTTCGGGAGATTCGGTCCGGGAGGATTGAGGCGGAGGTCGAAACGACGTTCGCGCGGGTTCGGAAGCGGCTTGGATACAGGCTTTGCGGGCTCCGCAGGCTTGGGAGCAGGAGAGAACAGGCGCTTTATAAAATCGAACTCCATCGCGCTGCGGAGGGTGGATCTTCCGGCCATTTTCCGCAAGCCGCGAAAGCTTTTGCCCGCAACGTGCCCTTTGGTCGTCGAAAGCCCGATTTGGCGTGGTTAAAAAAGCGCACAGTCCTCGAAAGTGGCGTTTTTTATACACACCTTCACACCTCCCAAAACAACCTGGAACAACTATTTTCCTCTGTAAAACGCCTCGTGGCACGCAGCTGGCATGGCCGTTGCTAAGGGCGGCGTGTCAAAACGACGGTCAGCTTTACGACACGATGCCGCACCAAGTGGCAAAAATCGGACAGCAGGACGCGACGGTTTGTCAAAAAACAATAACCTACATCAGGAAACACGCATGAAACTAATTCGAACCGTAACAAACCTCGCCGTGGCAGCCGCCATGATGCTGGGATTTGGCACAGCATCCCTTTCCGCGCAGGATGCCGCGCCCGCCACACCGCCCGCGGCAACTGAGACCGCGAAGCCAGCCGAGCCGGCCAAGCCAGCCGAGCCGGCCAAGCCTGCCGAACCAGCTCCTCCGAAGGCCGAGGAAAAGAAAGAGCCCACCACCGACGACAAGGTGGCGGACATCATGCAGTATTTTAACAACCTCGCGCCCACCGGTCCGCTGAAGGACATCGCGGGTCCCGGCCACAACGGCTTCCTGATGATTTGCGCCGCGCTGGTGCTCTTCATGACGCTTCCCGGTCTGGCCCTCTTCTACGGCGGCCTCGTTCGCTCGAAGAACGTCCTTTCCATCTGCGGTCAATGCCTCGGTATCGCAGGCCTCGTCACCATCCTGTGGTGGGTCTGCGGTTACTCGTTCGTCTTCGGCGCGAACTTCAACAGCCCCGTCCTTGGCGGCACTGAGTTCCTGTTCCTGAAAGACGTGGGCGCCGCGCCAAATACGACCTACGCCGGCTGGCCGTCGCAGAGCGTCTTCGCGATGTATCAGCTCATGTTCGCCATCATCACGCCTGCGCTCATCATCGGCGCAGTCGCCGAGCGCATGAAATTCTGGGCTGTGATGCTCTTCGTCACCATCTGGATGTTCGCAGTCTATTTCCCAATGGCCCACATGGTCTGGGGCGGCACCGGTCTCATGAACGGCGTCTGGAACGCCGACGCAAAGGTCACCGCAATCGACTTCGCAGGCGGCACCGTGGTTCACATGACCTCCGGATGGAGCGCCCTCGTCCTCTGCCTCATGCTCGGCAAAAGGCACGGCTTTGGAAAAGACAAGATGTCCCCGCACTCGATGGTGCTCTGCATGGTCGGCACCGGAATGCTCTGGGTCGGCTGGTATGGATTCAATGCAGGCTCCGCGCTCGCCGCTGACGGCGTCGCCGCCCAGGCCTTCATGACCACCACGCTCGCAGCCGGCACCGCCGGGTTCGTGTGGGCCTGCGCTGAAGCACTCTTCCGCGGCAAGCCTTCCATCCTCGGCTTCTGCTCGGGAATCGTCGCCGGCCTCGTGGTCATCACCCCTGCCTGCGGCTTCGTCACCGCAAACGGCGCGATGATCATCGGCGTCCTGGCTGGAATCGTCCCCTTCATCTTCGTGATGATTCTGAAGGCCAAGTTCGGCTACGACGACGCGCTCGACACCTTCGGCGTCCACGCCGTCGGCGGAACGCTCGGTGCCATCCTGACCGCCTTCCTCGCGACCGACAAAGTGAACGCGAACCTCGCTCTCGCCGACTACGCCGGCAAGAACGGCCTCGCCAAGAAAGTCGGCGACGCATTCACGCTCGATTCCAGCGCGCTCATCAGCGGCCAGTTCAAAGCCATCGCCATCACGCTCGTCCTGAGCATCGTGGCAACCATCGTAATTACCTTAATAGTGAAAGCCATCGTAGGCCTCCGTCCCGATACGGAGTCCGAAGTCGCCGGTCTGGACATTACCGACCACGGCGAGGAGGGCTACGAGCACTAAGAGCCTCATGTAGGGGGGAAACCAGCTCGGGCGGAGTGGTATAAGGACGCCCGGGCTGGAACCCACACCCAAAGCGAAAAACAAAACACGCAACACACCATGAAAAAAATCGAAGCAATCATCAAACCCTTCAAACTCGAGGAAGTAAAAGACGCCCTCGCCGCCATCGGCATCGAAGGCATGACCGTTACCGAGGTCAAAGGATTCGGACGCCAGAAAGGCCACACCGAAATCTACCGCGGAAGCGAATACACCGTGGACTTCCTGCCGAAGATCAAACTCGAGACCGTCGTCACCGACGACATCTCCGAGCAGGCCGTCGCAGCCATCATCAAAGCCGCCAAAACCGGCAAAATCGGAGACGGAAAAATCTTCGTCACCGCCGTCGAACAAGCCGTGCGAATCCGCACGGAAGAGATGGGCGAAAAGGCCGTATAGCAAAACTTACGGGCGTCCAGCGAGGCGCCCGGCCAAATACATAGGACGTAAGGCCGTGCAGTGACGCGGCCACGGGAGGAGAGAGAGGCGCCGGTTTTCCGAAAGGGAAACCGGCGTTCTTCTTTTCCAAAAACCACGCCCCTCGCCGGACAGCGCAGCCCTTGCCGGGAATGGCTGGGGCTGTTAGTAAAAAGCACCATGCTTCCCGAAAAACCCGCCACCGAGCCGCGCCGCAAATGGCATTTGCTGCGATGGACGTTTGTCGTGTTTGCGATCGTCGTCGGGTGGGGCGGATGGAGGCATTATGACTTCCGGCAGGCGGTGAAGGAGGCGGAGGAGCGCGGGTGGGAGTTTACCTACAATGACCCCGTCGTGATGATTCGTGCGGACTGGCGAGCCGCATTTCGCAAAGGGACGTGGAACGGCACGAGACGGGATCTGTTCATTCGCACTGGCGCGGTTTCAGAGCGCGACTTCGACATGGTTCGGCGGCTTAAGCCAAAACAACTGCTAAGCTACCCTAGATTTCCATGGCGCGATTTGTCCCAGATCGAGGGCCTCTCGAATTTGACCGGGCTTGGGCTTGGCGACTGTCCAACTCTGACCGATATCGATGCGCTCAAGGACATGAAGAAGCTCACTGGGCTCGGGATCGTTGGCTCCCCCGTCCTCGCGAATATCGATGCGCTTAAGGAACTCAAAGGCCTGACGAGCTTGGGCCTCGAGCGGTGCCCCGCGCTCACAAATGTGGATGCGTTGCGGGAACTCAAGGCACTGAAATTCCTCATGGTTTCTGAATGCACCGGGCTTGAGAACGTGGACGGGCTTCACGGGCTCACAGGCTTGGAGAGACTCGATCTTCGTGGCTGCACCGAGCTCACAAGGGAAGCGGTGGATGCGGTAAAAGCGGCGCTCCCGAAGACCGAAGTCTTCAGCAATTTCGATAAATGACCCGCCGGGCCTCCGGAGGGCGGGGGGGCGGTTATTGGAGCGGCGACATTCCTGTCGCCGACAGCGTGCCATGCTCGAAAATCTGCGCTTTCAGGCTTCGGAGCGCTTTCGGCGACAGGAATGTCGCCGCTCCTGCGCCCTGCGCGACAAGTCGATTGCGTGACGGCTGTGACAAGTCGCAGCAGTCCACGGGCGCGTTCGCGCCGGCGTTGCGCGGTGCGGATTTCGTGATAGGAACGGCGGCGATGAAATTCGCCACGCTATTCCTCGCCCTGACATTCACCGCACCGCTTTTCGCAGCAGATAATGAGCTTTCCGCCGAGGAGAAGGCCGCGGGCTGGAAGCTGCTTTTCGATGGCAAGTCGACGGCGGGCTGGACGGGAATCGGGAAGCAGGAGTTCCCCGCGAAAGGCTGGGTGGTGGCCGATGGCGCGCTGAAGCACGAGGCGAAGGGCGGCGGCGGGGATATCGTGACGACGGAGAGTTTCGAGAATTTCGAGCTGGTGTGGGACTGGAAGGTCGCGCCGGTGGGGAACAGCGGGATCAAATACAATCTGCCCGACAAGACGAAGGGGCTCGGTTTCGAATACCAAATGCTGGACGACGAGAAGCATCCCGATGGCGTGAAGGGCGGACGTTTGCACCAGACGGCGGGGCTTTATGATTTGATCGAGCCGGCGGCGGACAAGAAGACGAAGCCGGTCGGCGAATGGAACACGAGCCGCATCGTGGTGAACGGGGCGAAGGTGGAGCATTGGTTGAACGGGGCGAAGACGCTGGAATTTGAGATGTCGTCGGTGGACATGAAGGAGCGCATCGCGAAGTCGAAATACAAAAACGCGCGCGGGTTCGGGGAGAAGACGGCGTCGCCGATTTTGATCCAGGACCACGGCGACGAGGTGAGCGTGAAGAATATGAAGCTGCGGGCCATCAAGTGACGCAGGATGCTGGACGAGAATCTTCGCGACTGGATGTCTGCGGACCTCGCAGACATCGCGCGGACGGGGATGCCGTTCGGCAAATACGGCCCGGAGCATTATCCGCCGCGCGGGGTGCCGCTGTATGACCTGCCGGTGGAGTATCTGGCGTGGTTCGACCGCAAGGGCTTCCCGAAAGGGCGGCTCGGCGAGTTGCTGAAGATCGTGCATCAACTGAAGGTGGACGGTTGCGACGAGGTGTTCGACAGCATCCGCCAGCAGCGCGGCGGCCGCACCTCCCTGCGCCCCGAGCGCATCCCGCTGCGAAGGAAATGGAAGGATGATTGAAGGACGAAGGGCGGTGTGGCGGGGTCAGTGAATCACGCGGATCCGGTTGCCTTTGTTCGTCGGGGGTTGCTTTCCATCGGGGCCGTTGTGTTGTTTGTTGACTGGGATCGGCGGAGCGGAGCCACTGGCTTTCAACGCGTTTTCGTTGAAGCCGATTTGTTCCTCGATGCCGTCTTTTGCGAGCGTCACCTTGCTTTTTCCAAATGTGTCGGACCAGGCGATATGCCGGACCGTGATTCCGTCGGGACCGGGCGCGTCGCCCCAAAGGCGGATCGGCGATGATTCCTCGCCGAGTCGGATGAGGGTGACGTACTCGCGGCCATCCGCACGCCCGAGGCCGACGACATACATGTTCGCGGTGAAGCGTGTTTTCGGCGCGGTGTTTTCGGTAACGGCGGGAGTGGCGAGGACAAATGGGGAGTTCGCGCGGGTTTGGTCGTAGCGCGTTTTTGTGAATGGCTGGGGCACGACGGGATTGGTCGCGAGGGCGGTGCTGGCGAGGGCGAGGAAGGCGATCACTTTCATAAGGGACTGAGACCTGCGGACGCGGCGGACGTTCAATATTCGCGTGCATCGGCGAGGGGCGGGCTTGTGAAGCGGCCGCGCTTCCGGCAGGGTGCGGGGCATGAAACTCATCGCATTGTCGGCGCTCGTTGCGCTCCAAACGCTCGTGGCGGAGGAACCGCGCCCGAAGCTGCAGATCATCAATGGCAGCAAGCAGACCGTGCAGGTCTTCTGGTTGAAATCCGACACCGAACGCGTGCCAAACGGCAGCGTGCGTCCGGGCCGCGACACGACGATCACGACGACGCTCGGGCACAAATTCGCGCTGGTGGGCGCGGACGATAAAAAGGAAATCGTGGCGACGAGTACGGTGCCGGTGCAGGGCGTGCGCTTCGATCCGCCGGATCCGGCCGGCATCCCGGCATTTTACACGCAACGCACGAGCGCGGGCGGTTTCCCAATCGTGGCATCGGCGAAGGTGAATCCGTATGCGCTGAAGGAGGCCGCGCATTTGATCGACATGATGCTCGCCAGACGGCCCGACGTGCGGAAGGCGATGGTGGCGAGCGGCGCCCGGCTTTGCATCATGGCGCATGATGAATACACGACCGATTTGCCGGAGTTCGCACGGCTGGGCCTGCCGGAGGATTCGCAGTATCCGGGGGTGTCGGTGAAGGATTTCTGGGATGCGCGGGCGCGCGGGCTGGGCGGAAGCGAGCACGATCCGTTTTGCAGTTGCGGCGAGGAGAATCTGCTCGGCTACAAGGGCGACCCGTATTCCACGGAGAACATTCTCATCCACGAGTTCGCGCACAATCTGCACCTGCGCGGGATGAACAATGTCGATCCTACTTTTGATGGTCGCGTTCGCGCGGCTTACGACTCGGCGATGAAGGCGGGGCTTTGGAAGGGCAAGTACGCGAGCGTGAATCACCACGAGTATTTTGCGGAGGGCGTGCAGTCGTGGTTCGACGACAACCGCGAGAATGACCACGACCACAATCATGTGAACACGCGTGCGGAGTTGATCGAATACGACCCGGGACTTGCCGCCGTCTGCCGCGAGGTATTCGGTGACACTGAGCTGAAATACACAAAGCCCGCGACGCGCCTGACCGGGCACATGGAAGGCTACGATCCCTCGAAAGCCCCCGTGTTCACGTGGCCGGAGCGGACGCAGCTTGCGAAGCGGAAAATCCGCGAATCCGCGGAGCAACGCGGAAAGGAAAAGGCCGCGCCGCCGCCGAAATAGCGGCAACAAAATCATTTCGCCAAAGCGGTGCGGCGCGCTAAATATCCGCGCATGCGTTGCTCCATTCTTCTCTCCGCACTCGCCGTCTCCGCCCTTGCCCTGGACGCCGTCAAACTTCCGCTCGGTGGTGGCGCGGAGATGGAAATGGTGCGCATTGCTCCGGGCGCGTTCCGGCTCGGCGAGGCGCCGGATGCGGTGCACGATGTCACGATCACGAAGCCTTTGCTGATCGGGAAACATCCCGTCACGCGCGGCCAGTTCGCGCGCTTTGTGGCGGCGACAAATTATCGCACGGAATCGGAGAAGGGCGTGTCGGGCGGCTTCGGCTGGGAGGGCGGAAAGCTCGTGCAGAAGAAGGAATACACGTGGAGGAATCCCGGCTTTCCGCAGACGGATGAGCATCCGGTGGTGATGGTGGATTTCGCGGATGCGAAGGCATTTTGCGCATGGATGTCGCGCCAGACGGGGCGGTCAATCGTGCTGCCGACCGAGGCGCAGTGGGAGTTCGCGGCGCGAGGCAACGGAAGCGCGGGCGAAGCGTGGACGGCGGTAAATTCACCGGGCGGAACGCAGCCGGTCGGGCGCAACAAGGCAAATGGCTACGGACTACACGACATGCTCGGGAACGCGTGGGAATGGTGCGAGGACTGGTTCGCGCCCTACCAGCCAGCGCCCGCGGTCGATCCTGTGCAGACAAATGCGAACCTCTCGGACAAACCACGGCGCGTGTTGCGCGGCGGAGCGTTCAGCCGGCCGGCTGCCGATGCCGGCGTGGCGCGGCGCTATCGCAATGACCCCGGAAGCCGGAATGCTGACAACGGTTTCCGTGTGGTCGCGCTCGACGCGCCCGTAGTTCCCGCGGCTCCGAAGCCTGCCGCGCCGCCGGTGAACCTCGAACAGCCCGCGCAACCGGCGCAGGCGGCGGCCGAAGTTCCGGGCCGGATTTCCCCCGCGGCGCCCGCAGAGATTCACTACGATCACGAACCCGCCGCTCCCAAATCGTCCGGCGGTGGCTGGATAATTTATGCGTTTGTCGCAGCGGCAGCGCTTGTTGTGTGGAAACTCATCAAGAGCATCCTGAACGGCTCGCGCGCGCAGCCCTTGAGGATGCCCGATCCTTCACCGGCGTCGGCTCCCGATGTTCCCGCGGGCAGCGGGTTTTCAGTGCGTGTTGTGCAGGATGGATTCTGGATTCGCGGTTCCGTCGCGCTGGGAACGCGACTGCAAGTGCGGTGGACGGGTTCGACGGGAACGCACTCGCGGACCATCGACTACCGGCCCGGAAGGGACGGACAGTTTGTCTTCACGAGCGACCAGCCGTCGAATGTCGCGGTGTCTGTCGTCGGTGACGATTTCGGCGACGGCAGTTCGACGGATGCGCGGACCATTGGGAACTTCGGTGGAATGATGATGAACAATGATCCGGAGCCGCCGTCGAGGCCGCGCCGGAGCAGCGGATTCAGCGGTCATCCGTCGGCGTACTGAGTCCGTGGAAGTGCCAAAAATCCCCGCGTTCATCCTCGGGCGAAATGCCCGCGTGGTGAATAGAACGCGACGCGCGCTCGCCAACTCCGGATGCGAAGTGGAATGCGCGACGGACGATCTGCGTGCGCTCGCGGATCACATTTCCGCAGTCGGTGGAATGTGTGTGATTGCCGGCGTCGGCGTGTGGTTTCCGGCCCGCGGGCGACTGCCGGAACTTCCGCCGCGGGGCGTCTGGATGGCAGTGGGTGCGTGGATTGGTGAAGGCACCAAGGCTTCTGCGTGGGATGCCGCGCTCGCGGAATGCGGTGGGGATTTCTCGCTCGCAGGCGCGGCCTCGGAGCAGTTGTGCGCTCCGCCTGCGATGCTGCTTTCGCCGGATGCTGCGCAGCGTTTTGCAGAATGCTTGCGGGAGAGGGTGTCGTTTGAGGATGCATGGCGGCGGGCGTTACGTTCGGAGATCAAGACGGTTCATTTTCAGGAGCTCGACGGCTGTGCATCTGCCGGGTTGCGGGTGCTTCAGCTGGTAACGAGCATTCAGATTGGCGGCGCGGAACGCGTGACGCTCGATCTGGCTGCTGCGATGCCTGCGCTCGGAGTCGCGACGCTGGTGGTCGCCGCTGGCAGGCCGCTGCGCGAGAGTTTTCCGGCACCGCCCGGGTTCGTGGATTTATCCGCGCTGCGCGGCAATGCGGAGCGGCTTGCATGCGGGGTGCGCGATGCGGCGTTAAGTTTCGGAGCAGACGTCGTGCATGCGCATCTCATCCGCGCGGCGGAGGCTCGGGCGATTGTTGAAAAGCGTCTGCCGCTCATTCTGCACATTCACAACTTCTCGGCCGGATGGCCGCCGGATTACGCGACCATGAAGCGCGGCGACGCGACGCTGCTCGCCGCGTGTGCGATGGGCGTGGAGCGGGAGGTTTCCCGATTGCTTCCGCAGATGCCGGTCCGGACGGTCTGGAATGGCATCGCGCCAGTCGCGCGAAAACAGACCGCGACGAGCGACGCTTTTACGGTGGTCACGCTCGCGAATCCGCGTCCGCAGAAGCGGCTCGAACGCATTCCTGCAATCGCCCGCGCGACCGCGGAGATGCTTGCGCCGCGCCGGGTGCGGTTTGTGATTGCGGGAGCGCGCGATGCGCACAGTGCGGATTCTGCGACTTCGCTTGCCGCGCTGGATGCTGCGATCGCTCAGCACGGAGCGGAGAAGTGGATTGAGCGTCCCGGATTGATCGCGGACCCGGCGGCTTTGCTTGCGGAAGCGGATGCGATGCTGAGCGTAAGCGACTACGAAGGCCTGAGCCTCGCACACCTCGAAGCCCTTTCCGCAGGCGTGCCGCTTGTAGCCACGGACGCCTGCGCGACACGGGAGATCGCGGCGCAGTCGGCGGGTGTGACGATTCTTCCATGCGACGCGCCGCCGCAGGAATTCGCATGCGCTTTATCCCGGTGTCGCCGCGGAACGGCTGAACTTCCGCCATCATTCTCGCGGCAGAAAATGGCGGCGCGCGCTGCTTGGCTCGCGGCTGCTGTGGCGCGGACAGCGGCGGGAACGCAGGGCGAAGGGCTCTGGTTGATCGCGAACAATTTTTCCACGGGCGGCGCGCAATCGAGTGCCCGTCGGCTTTTGAACGCCTTGAAAGATCGCGGTGTGCGCGTGCGTGCGGCGACGATTCAGGAGCAGTCGGAGTATCCCACGCCGGGCCGCCGTGCGCTGCTGGATGCGGGGATTCCGGTTCTGGCTGTCCCGCCCGCCGACGGTCGCCCGGTGGAGGAGGCTGCGGAGCCTCTGCTCGAAGCAATCGCGCAGGACCCGCCGCAGGCCGTGTTTTTCTGGAACGTGATTACCAGTTGGAAAGTGCTGCTAACCGACGCGCTCCCCGGAATCCGGATTTTCGACATCAGCCCGGGCGAGATGCTTTTCTCATCGCTTGAGCGCTTTTTCTCCGCCGTGCCGGCCGGGCTGCCGTATCGTGAGCCGCGTGACTACGGTTTGCGGCTCGCGGGAATGGTGGTGAAGTATCACGCGGAGTCCGCCCGCGCCGCGGAACTCGGTGCGCCGGTGTCGGTGATCCGAAACGGCATCGCGCTTTCCGAGCCGGTGCGCCACGGTCCGCGCGATATCGTGGTGCTTGGAACGGCTGCACGACTTTCACCGGACAAGCGCGTGGATGAATTACTGCGAGCCGTGCGTATAGCAGCTCCGTCGATGCCTCCTTTCGTACTGCGAATTGCGGGCGGTCCGGAGCGAGATTTTCCAAATCATGCTGCGGAACTTCGTGCGTTGGCAGAGGGGCTGCCGGTGGAGTGGTGTGGCGAGATTGAGGAGATTCGCTCGTTCCTGGGCGCGCTGGACGTCTTCGTGATGATCTCCGAACCTGCCGGGTGTCCAAATGCCACGCTCGAAGCCGCCGCCGCCGGACTTCCGGTCATTGCGACGGATCATGGAGGCGCCAGCGAGCAGGTGATTGATGGACTGACCGGTCGCGTTGTTGGTCGGGGAAATTGCGAAGCGTTTGCCGAAGCCATCATCCAACTCGCTCGGGATGTAGAGCTTCGAGGTCGGTTTGGCGAGGCTGGGCGCCGGCATGTGGCGGCGAACTTTTCGATGAGTCAAATGACGGAAGCCTATCTGACTCTGGTGACGGGTGATGCGCCGCAGAGTCGATAAAATGCGAACCTGCAATTCGGTAGGAAAGAGTTTTATCGCTCTGGAATGGTTCCATGATAGCGGCCAAAATCGCTGTAATCGAGGATCTGATATCGCCCGCAATTTCAATCTGGCATTGAGTTTTCGCGAAAACGCGCCAATATTGCGGGTCGGAAGGGGTTGAATCTCTGGAATCAACCATCAGAACCAATTTCATGAAATTATCATCACTCGCTTCTCTGGCGCTGGCCGTTGCTCTCGTTTCGTGCGGGAAGCAGGAAACCACGCAGGTTGAATCGTCGCGGCAGCCCTCAGTACCGCAGGGTGTGGATAGCCCGGAAGTTCCGCCGGCTTCAGAGACCGCTTCCAAGCCACAGACGCCGCAGACGCCATCGCCGCTTTCGAATGAGGACTCGGCGCAGCTCGAAGCTTGGTGGAAGAAATACAATCTCGACCCGAATGACCCCGCGCAACTCGTTGCGGATTCGGATGGCGACGGTTACTCGAACCGCGAAGAGTTTCTAGCTGATACAAATCCGCGCGACCCGAATTCACTTCCCGGTGTGATGGAAGGCGTGGCGATGAAAACGCTAAACGAAGTCACCGTCCCGATGGTCCTCCGCGAGGTGAAGGGCGGGAAGGCCCGCATTCAGCATTCGGACGGAACGGAGGAAACCCTCGTCGCCGGCGCAACGCCGAAGGGCAGTGCACTCAAAGTGAAAGCCGTTCGAAACGAGGTAAAAGCCGACAAACACGGAGTCTGGACCGATATGTCGCAGGTCATGCTTGAGAACCCGGAGACCAAGGAGACCGTGTTTTTAATGCGCGACCTCCCTGCGCGGAGCAGCCAGACGCACGCCGTCATCGCTGGCACCGACGGGAGCGAGCAGAAAGTGCATTTCGACGAAACTTTCACCATCGCTTCCCACCCCGGGAAGCAGTTCAAAGTCATCGACCTTCGCGCCGATCAAGTCGTCGTGCAGGAAGTCGGAGGAAAGGCCGTCTTCACCATCCCGAAACGCTGATGGGCACGACCTTCCATCCAGTTTCGACTGCGGATGTTCAGCGCTTCCTGTTCGATGTCGCGGACCATCTTCCGCTTGCGGCGACGCGTGCGCAGGAGCTTTCGCCGGCCGAATACGAGAAAAAGAAGGTCGCAAATATATACCGGGAGTTTCTCTGCTGGCGTGCTGAGGTTCCGCGTCGCGAGGCGCTCGGTGAAATCTCATTTGCCGGTACGTATGCGCGGACCATGGCAATCATCGCCGGCTTCCGGCATCCGTATTGGTATGCTGGAGACGCCAGCCTGAGCGCGCTTGCGAAGCATTCCGAGTCGCTCGCGAAGCTCTTCAAGCCACTCGGAAAATGCGGCACCGGACGTCTGAACACGGTGCCTGATCGCTCAAAGGGTCTCGTGGTGGAGCGCGAAGTGGGAAGCGGACTCATTACGGACCTGGCCGCGCTGAAGCGCGAGATTGAACGGCTGCGGCAGCCGCGGACCCGCTCGAAGATGCTCGGCTTTAAAAAGGAAACGATACCGGGTCTGCTCGATGAAATTTTTACGCCGGAGGCGATCGATTCGCTGAATCGCGCGATTGCATACGCCGAGTCGCGCGGGCTCGCGCTCATGGAGGCCTGCGGCATCGCGGTGCCGGGGCGCAGTGGTTCGACCCGATATGCAAATCTCCGCGGACACGAAGTGGGGGCGCTGGATGAGATGACGCCGCCTCCGCCGATCGCTGGTGAGGAGCCGCTCTCGCCGCCGATACCCTTTGTGGCACCGCAGAGCGTTTCAAAGATTACGCATCTTCCCGTTGCCAATGCCGCCGGCCTATTCGACATCCGGGAAGATACATCGGAGGGTGGACTTTTTTCGGGCAAGGAAGTGCTCTCCGCGCGCCTCGGCTTCGCAGACGGCGATTCGCCTGATGACAAAGTGAATCGATTCCTCACGCGGCTCTCGATCTGGAAAACGAAGCACGGGAAGCGATGCGCTGAGGTTTCGATCGCATGCTTCGCAACGGAGTCGCAAGAGGAGTCGATTTTCGATTACTTCCAGACGCGCCTTTCCGAGGACTATGGACTGCTGCAGTTCGTGAACGGACTTGGTGCTGTTACGCTCACGTTTGTGCATCCGGATGGGAGCGATAGGCGGCTCGTCTGGGCGGCTGATGAAACAGGACGGAAGACCTTCCTTGCGGAAGCCGCTGCGTGATGAATTTCATCCGGACTGTCATCGTAAAACTTATCGCGCTGGCATTGATCGCTCTCGGCTTTGCGGGAATGAGGGCGAACGAGTTCTCGCGGACCTACGTTCAGAACGCCAGCTACACGTTCGCCTCCGCGACACCGGAGGCTATTGATGAGATGTATGAGGAAGCTGCCTCCGGGTCGAGATATCGCGGCCACGACGCGGTAGTGAGTCGCGAGACGAGCAATAATGCAAACACGCTGAGGGTTGTCATTCAGGCGGATTCTTGGAGCGAACTCTCAAACGAGGAGTCCGCCTTCAGGTCGAGATTGGAAAAGGCTGCGCGAGCACGAAATCTGACGATCAACGGAACGAGCACTTCGAGCGGAAGCCGGATGCCGGACATCTTCAAATCCCGACGGATGAATTTCATCGCGTTCGCAGCCCTCGCGGCGTTCGGGTTCGCGGTGCTTGTTCTTTCGTTCCGCGTTTTTGGAGGCGGACGACGGGAAGAGGTGCCTGAACTCGATTCGGCGTCCGCAAGCTAGGGAGGGTCCCTTATTGCCTGCCGCGATACGCGCGCGCGAGCAGCGTCATCGGATGCGCGATTTCCACATCGGTGCCGTGTTTCCGGGTGCCAAACTCGAGCTGAACGGAGCATCCCGGATTCCCATTCGCGACGACCGGCGCCCCGGCCTTTGCGATGTCGGTCATCTTTCGTTCGAGAAGTTTCATGCTCATTTCCGGCTGTGTAATGTTGTAAACGCCCGCGCTGCCGCAGCACCATGAGCTTTCGGCGAGCTCGACGAGCTTCACACCGGCAATCAACTTGAGCAGCTCACGAGGCTGCCGGGTGATCTTCTGTCCATGGCAAAGATGGCAGCTTTCGTGGTAGGTGATTTCCAGCGGCGAGCCGTCTGCATTTGCCAGTGAATGCGCCGGCTTTACAGGACCGAGCGCGAAGAGAAACTCATGGACGTCTTTCACTTTCGCCGACCAGACTTTCGCGCGCCCGGCATATTGCGTATCATCATGAAGCAGGTGATCGTAGTGTTTCAAATGCGAGCCGCATCCGCCGGCATTGGTAATGATGGCATCGAGGTCGTCCAGCGAGCCTGCTGCGCGCTCCATCGCATCGATATTGCGGCGCGCCATTTCCTTCGCGGTCGAGAGTTCGCCGTTGTGACCGTGCAGCGAGCCGCAGCAATGCTGACTGCGCGGCGTGATGACTTCGCAGCCGTTGGCGAGCAGCACGTCCACGGTATCACGGTTCACGTGGGAGTATGTGAGGTCCTGCACGCAGCCGGTCAGCATTCCGACGCGTGCCCGTGCGTTTCCGGTGGTCGTTTCCACGAGCGCGATCAGATCATCAGAAAAATCCCGCCGGATTCGTGGCGCTAGTGGCTCGAGTTCGCGAAGGCTCTTCGGCGCGAGTCTCACGAGTCCGGATTTGCGGACGAGCTTCTCCAGCCCGCTGGCCTGGTAGAAGTACATCGCCCGCCCGAGCAGTCGCAGCAGCCACGGGCGCGTGAAGACACCCCGCAACATCACGCTGCGAATCCACGTGCGCTTTTCCGTATTCAAAACGCCTGTGCGCTCAATGTCCGCGCGCGCTTCCTCAAACATCCGCGTGTAATCCACGCCCGCTGGGCACGCGGTTTCGCATGCGAGGCATCCGAGGCAGAAATACATTTCGTCGGAGAACGTTCTGGTGATGTCGAGCCGTCCCTCCGCGACATTCTTCATGAGTTGGATGCGACCGCGCGGGCTGTGCCGTTCGAGCTTTGTGGCGTCGTAGGTCGGGCACGTGGGAAGGCAGAGTCCGCAGTGAATACACTGCGCAAGCACGCCGAAATCCAGATCCTTCAAATAAAACGGACGCGCACCCGGCGAAGGTGGCAGCGGCGATTCGGCGGTCTGCGTATGCATCGTTCGCGACATGGGGCGGAAAAGCGCGGGCGCCGGCAAGCGCAATCGCTGGAGAACTCTTTCGCTAAGGATGCCGGCGCGCTTCGGTAGCATCCGGAGTGAAAAAACTGCTCCTTCTCATTCTCCTGGTGGCATCGCTCGCAACGCTCCGCGCGCAGACGCAAAAGCAAGCATCGCTTTACGATCTCTCGAATATCGATGCCTGGTGCATCGTGCCATTTGACGCAAAACAGCGCACGCCGGAGCAGCGCGCGCAGATGGTCGTATCGCTGGGGCTGAAGCGCGTCGCCTACGATTGGCGCGACAAGCACGTGCCTGAGTTTGAGGCCGAGATCTTAGCGTATCAAAAGTATGGAATCGAATTCCTCGCGTTTTGGGGTGTGCACCCGAAGGCATTCGAGCTGTTCGCGAAGTACAGGCTCAGCCCGCAAATCTGGCTCATGGCGCCGAATCCGAGCGCACCGACGGACGCGGAGAAAGTGAAGCTGGCCGCTGAAGCGCTGCTTCCTTCCGTCGAGGAGGCGCGCAAAATCGGCTCGAAGCTCGCGATTTACAACCACGGCGGATGGAACGGTGAACCGGAGAACATGGCGGCCATCGCGGAGTATCTGCGGAAGAATCACGGAGCGTCGCACGTGGGCATCGTTTACAACTTTCACCACGGTCACGCGCACATCGAGAAGTTCGCCGAAAAGTGGAAGGTGATGCAGCCGTATGTGTTCGCCGTGAATCTCAACGGCATGGAGGTCGGCGTAGATGCGAAGGGGCGTAAAATCCTGCATCTCGGTGAGGGTGACCGTGAACTGGAGATGATGCGGATCATTGAGCAAAGCGGCTGGCGCGGCCCCGTTGGAATCATTGATCATCGCGAGGAGACCGATAGCGAAGTCACACTGCGTGCGAATCTGCGCGGCCTGGATTGGTTGCGAAAGGAGCTCGCGCAAGCGGGTTCCGGTGGTCCGAAACCCAAGGCGGCAGCAGCGCCTGCGCGTGCTCAAGGAAAGGAGCTCGCGCCCGGGAAGTATGGCAAAGCCTTGGATGCAGGCGCAGGTGGATTGCTGGTCGGCGGCGACGACAAATGGCGCACGGCACCGATCACGGTCGAAGTGTGGGCGAAGCTGCGGAGCGCGAAGGCATTCAATGTCGTTGTCGCGAGCGACACGAAGGCATCCGGCGCGCATTGGGAACTTTATTCATACGCGGGAGCGGGCGATTTCTCGGTCTATCTGCCGGGACAGGGAGGTGAGGTGCGAAGCGGCGTCGCGATTTGCGATGATGCGTGGCATCACCTCGCGATGATTCTGGAGAAGGAACGCGTGCGACTTTTTGTGGACGGAAAGCTGGTGAAAGAGCAGGCGCTTCCGCCGCGCGTGAAAGCGGTCGTGCCCGGCGAACTGGGGATCGGACGCACGGTCGAGGACGGAATCGGCTGTGCCGGATTGGTGGACGATGTGCGCATCTCGCGCGGCGTGCGGGAAATTTTCGCAGCGCCGGCGGCCGCGCTCACTCGCGATGAAGCGACGCTCGGACTGTGGTCGCTCGACGAACTTCCCAAGGCTGCTGCTGTCACACTGCCCGAGCGCGAGCCGCTGATTCCCGAGGCTCACCCGCTTCACGCGCACCCGGTGAATCGCGACCGCATCTACGATTTCTACGCGAAGCAGGCGCGGGATTGGTATGCCGGTCCGAGCCCGCTCCTGCCCGAATTCCCTGGACTGGACTCGGGCCGCTATGGTCACTGGGGAAATCAGAATGAAGGCACGTGGAGCGACGGACGGTGGAACCAGATGGACATCGGCTGGCGGCTGGCCGGAGTCTTTCACGGCGCGGGAATCAAAGTGCCAAAAGCCGTGTGCGTGCGGCTTGGACCGAAAGGCGAGCGCTCTGCATGCTACGACCCCGTCACCGATGAATGGCACGCGGTTTGGGAAGGTGGCTTCATTAAGTTCAGCGCGACGCGGCACGGGCTTATGGACGGACTGCCGATGGCTGGAAAGCTGACTACCGATGTGCTTCCCAAGGCAGCCGGTGCTCTGCGGAAGTACCGCGGGTTTTACCAACACGGTCAGCGGACGATTTTTGCGTTCGATGTGAACGGCGCTGAAGAACTGATGTCGGCGAAGTTCGAGGACGGAAAAGTGCAGGTTGAAACCGGCGAGTCGCTGCGGAAACTGACAAAAGGCGGACCTGCGCTGTGGCCGCAGATTCTGGAAACGCGGGGCGCGACAGGCAAGCCGGTGCCGGGCTGGCCTTACGTCGTGGACACACTTACGCTGCCTTTCGACAATCCGTGGCGCGCGCTGTTCTTCATCGGAGGGCACGACTTTTTTGCAAACGGAGACCTGGCGGTTTGCACGATGACAGGCGATGTGTGGCGCGTGAGCGGAGTGGATGCCACGCTTGCAAAGCTGCGTTGGAAACGTATGGCCGCCGGGCTCCATCAGCCGCTCGGTCTCGTTGTCGTGGAGGACAAGGTGTGTGTGCTGGGGCGCGACCAAATCACGCGACTCCACGATCTGAACGGGGACGGCGAGGCGGACTTTTATGAATGTCTCAGCAATGATTTCGCAACGCCGACCGGTGGACATGATTACCTGTGCGGGCTGGAGCGCGATGCGCTCGGAAATTTCTACACGGCGTCGGGCAAGGAAGGATTGCTGCGAATTCTGCCGGGGAAGAAAGCGGAGGTGATGGCGAGTGGCTTTCGCAATCCGGACGGCCTCGGTCTCGGCCCGGACGGCACATTGACGATGCCCTATTCGGAAGGCGAATGGACGCCGACCAGCGCCATCGCGCAGATCGTGCCCGGCGGCTACTACGGCTACCCCGGTCCACGCGCCGGTTCAGCTACCCTTCCTCCGCTGGTGTGGCTCCCGCGCGGCGAGGATAATTCCGCCGGCGGACAAACGTGGGTGCCCGATGATCGATGGGGTGCGATGCGCGGACAGATGCTCCATTTCAGCTACGGAACCGGAACGCATTTTCTCGTGCTCCGGCAAAAGGTGGACGACGTTTGGCAGGGTGCCGCGGTTCCTCTGCCCGGCGATTTCAATGGCGGGGCACATCGCGCGAGATTCAGTCCGCACGATGGGCAGCTTTACGTGAGCGGAATGACAGGATGGGGCACATACACGCCGGATGATGGATGTCTCCATCTCGTCCGCTACACTGGCGGGCCGGTGCAGATTCCCGAATCCATCGAGGCGCGGGATAATGGAGTTTTGCTGACCTTCTCCGGGAAGGTGAGTTCCGCCGGACGTTTCTTCGCGCAGGCGTGGAATTATCGTTACAGCCAGTCGTACGGCTCGAAGGAGTATTCACCGAGTCAGCCCGATAAAGCCGGTCACGACCTGCTCGAGATAAAGTCCGCGCATGTGCTCGGCGACGGGCGCCAGCTTTTTCTGGAGATTCCCCAACTCCAGCCCGTTCATGTGCTGCATCTGCGTTGCGACATCGAAGGATTGGTCCCTCGCGACATCTTTTTCACAGTGCACCGCCTCGGCGCGCCGTTCACCGCATTCCCGGGTTATGCTGCGATCGCGAAAATTGCTCACGCGGGCCACGCAGCGGTGGCGAATGTTGCTGCGCAGCCCGTGAAATGGGAGCAGGGCGAGCGCGGCCGCGAACTGCGAATCCAGACTGCGGCGGCGTTGCAGTTTGCCCAGAAGGAGCTGCGTGCGAAAGCGGGCGAACGAATCTCGCTCGTCCTAGAAAATCCGGATGTGATGCAGCACAACTGGGTGCTGCTGAAACCCGGCTCCACCGAGCGGGTCGGCGAACTCGCCAACAAGATGATCTCCGATGCCGACGCGTTGCCCCGAAACTATGTCCCGAACTCGCCGGACGTCCTCGTTCACACGCGGGTCATTGATCCGCAGAAGGCCACGACGATCCACTTCAATGCTCCCGCGCAGCCGGGCAGTTACCCTTACATCTGCACATTCCCCGGCCATTGGGCCGTGATGCGCGGAACGCTGGTCGTTGAGTAAAGCTGGTTATTTCTGGAACGAAGAAATCCACATCTGCACGCCGAAGACGATGATCGCAGTTGCGAAGAAACGCTTGAGCGTCGTGTCCGAGAGTGTCTTGAGCCAGTCGGCTCCGAGCCAGCCGACGAGCGCGCCGGCAGCCCCTGCGATGAGTGCCGTCCGCCAGTGAACAAAGCCGTTCACGTGATTCTTTGCCGTGGTAAACATCGCGGTGAGCACAATCGCCGCGAGTGATGTGGCCACAGCGGTCTTCTGGCTCATTTTCAGTAACAGCACAAAGGCCGGGACCATCACTACGCCACCGCCCACGCCGCAGAGTGCCGCCATCACGCCGCCGAGTGCTCCGATGAGCAGGGTAATAAGAATGGGATTCATGCGGCCCTTGTGCCGTCGGGATTGTCCGTGAGAAAGCGCAAACTGCATTGCCACTGCGCGACCCTTCCGGCAACACGTGTGCATCATGCCCAAATCCATCGACTCTCGCGACCGCCTCATTTTTGCCCTCGACGTTCCCACCATCGAAGACGCCCGTGCCTGGGTGGATCGGCTCGGCGACTCGGTGACGTATTACAAGCTCGGCCTCGAGTTCTGCATGGGCGGACGTTACTTCGAGCTCCTCGAAGACCTCCTCGCGGTCGGGAAAAAGGTCTTCGCCGACATCAAGTTCTACGACGTCCCCGCGACCGTCCGCGGAGCAGTGGCCAACCTCGCCCGCAGCGGCGCGACTTGCTGCACGCTGCACGGCGTCTCGTCGATTTACGCCGGAGCCGTGCCGGTGAAAGGCGACATGAAGCTGCTCGCTGTCACCGTGCTCACGAGCATGGACAAGGATGACATCGCCGAACTCGGCTGGAGCGGTCCTGTGGAAGAGCTCGTCTCGCTCCGCGCGAGAAAAGCCATCGCTGCCGGCATCGACGGACTCATCTGCTCCGGCCTCGAAGCAAAGCGCCTGCGCAGCGAACTCGGCGACGCACCGCTCATCATCACACCCGGCATCCGCGGCGCAGGGGAAAAGGGCGGAGATGACCAGAAGCGCACGATGACCCACATCGAAGCATTTGAAGCCGGAGCCGACCACATCGTAGTAGGCCGCCCCATCCGCAACGCCCCCGACCCTCGCAAAGCCGCCGAAGCCATGCAGGCCGACATCGCGGCGTTTTTCGGGAAGTAGCGCGAAATTTTGCAACTCGTATTTGACATAGTGTAACCTTCGCACTAAGTGTTCGTGTAAATGAAACACGAAACACCACTTTTGACGCTCTATCGACCGACCGGTCCGAAAGAACTGGCTCTCATCGAGGCGTCCGGATGGCGGGCATTTCCGCCGCGACTGCCGGATCAGCCGATTTTCTACCCGGTGATGAACGAGGAATACGCAACGCAGATCGCCCGGGACTGGAATGTGAAAGCGAGCGGCGCAGGCTTCGTGACGAAGTTTTCCTTCGATGCAGACTACGCCGCACGGTTCCGGGTGCAGCGGGTCGGAGGAGCGATTCACGACGAACTGTGGGTCCCGGCCGAGGAACTCGAAGAGTTCAACCGCCACATCATCGGCACCATCGAGGTCATCGCCGAGTTTCACGCCGCAACACGCTGATTATGCCACACACCTACGAATATCCACGCGCTGCGCTGACTGTGGACTGCGTTGTCTTCGGCTTCGATGAAGGCGAACTGAAAGTGCTTTTCATCGAGCGCGGGCTCGCTCCTTTCAAAGGGCAATGGGCGATTCCCGGCGGCTTCGTCCGGGTGGACGAGACACTCGACGAGGCCGCCCGCCGCGAACTCGAAGAAGAGACCGGTCTGGGTAGTGTGTTCCTTGACCAGCTCTATACATTCGGCGACGTGAAGCGCGACCCTCGCGAACGAGTGGTGAGCGTAGCATACTACGCACTCGTGAAACTCGCCGACGCCCGGACGCGCGCAGCGACCGATGCAGCGGATGCGCAATGGTTCCCCGTCTCGAAGCCGCCAAAGCTGGCCTTCGATCACGCCACCATCTTCGACACCGCGCTTGCCCGGCTCCGGGCGAAACTCCGCTACCAGCCAATCGGGTTCGAGCTACTGCCGCAAAAGTTCACACTCTCGCAACTCCAGCATCTCTACGAAGCGGTGCTCGGCGTGGAACTCGACAAACGCAACTTCCGCAAAAAGGTCCTCGGGTTCGACCTGCTCGTCCCGCTGAAAGAAACCCAAATGACCGGAGCCCACCGCCCCGCCCAACTCTTCCGCTTCGACCCCGTGAAATACGAGCGTCTCACCAAACGCGGATTCCATTTTGAAATATGAACGACAACGATCTCCTCACCACACTTAAACTCCAGAGTCACGCGGAACAGGCACCGGAGTGGCCGGCTTCGGGCAGGCACATCCTCGCGCAGTTCGATTCCGAGTCGATAGTTGTCTATCAGGCTTACCGTCCTGCGATTGCTGACTACGCGGTGAAGCACCAACGCTTTGGCGGCGAATTCAGCTTCAACCGGATGAGTTGGATAAAGCCGAATTTCCTCTGGATGATGTTTCGCGCCGGATGGGCCACGAAAGAAGGACAGGAGCGTATTCTCGCAGTTAGAATCCGGCGACCGTTCTTCGATGAAGTTTTGGCGGGTGCGGTTGCGTCTTCTTTCGGAGTCAGTGGTTTCGGATCGCATGACGACTGGAAAAGCGCCCTAGGCTCGTCTGAAGTTCGCCTTCAGTGGGATCCTGACCACGACCCGAAAGGGAATTGTTTACAACGCCGGGCTTTGCAACTCGGATTGCGCGGCAGAACCCTGCGCCGATATGGAACCGAAGAGGTGCTTGGAATCGAAGATATTACTCCTTTTGTTGAAGAGCAAAGGACGCATGTTGCGTCGGCGTCCGACCTCGTGGTGCCGGTCGAGCGGATGTATGTTCCTGAAAGGCAGGATGCGATTGCGGCCGTCGCGTTGGACGTACTTGGAACTGAAGTGCGCGGGAAGCGTGAACGACTTGACGCGAATCTTCCATGAAACCCTTCCCCACCATCAAATATGCCACTGGCGATGCGACTCGGCCCGTTTCTGATGGTTCTGCCGTTATCGTCCATATATGCAACGACATCGGCGGATGGGGACGGGGATTTGTCGTAGCGATTTCAAAGCGATGGAAATCTCCGGAGGAAGCTTACCGACTCTGGCACGCTGGTAATGGAACGCCCTTTGCGCTCGGCGAAGTCCAATTCATTGAAGTGGAACCTCAATTGTGGGTTGCAAACATGATTGCACAACGTGACGTGCGTCGAACAGGCGGGGCACCGCCTATCCGTTACGAAGCGCTACGCTTGGCCTTGTCCAAGGTTGCCGCGTTCTGTGCCGAGAAGGAAGCAACTGTTCACATGCCGCGCATCGGCTGCGGCCTCGCCGGCGGGGATTGGGCAGAAGTTTCGCGAATCGTTGATGACGAGCTTGGTGCAAAAGGAATCTCTGTGACTGTTTACGACTTTCCCTAGAAGTTATGACTGAAAAACAAACAACCCGCCTCAGCAAATTCCTCAGCCTCGTCCTCCGGCACCAGCCGGATGCCGCGGGTGTGGTGCTCGATTCCGCGGGATGGGTGGCTGTGGAGGAATTGCTTGCTGGTTGCGCGCGAGTTGGGAATCCGATGACACGCGCACAGCTCGATCACGTGGTCGCGACGAACGAAAAGAAACGCTTCGAATTCAGTGCGGATGGACTGCGCATCCGGGCGAGTCAGGGGCACTCGGTGGAGGTGGAGCTCGACTACGAGCCGCAGACTCCGCCGGGGCTGCTTTTTCACGGCACCGCGTCGCGATTCGTCGATTCGATTCGCACGAGCGGTTTGCTGAAGCAGGCGCGGCATCACGTCCATCTATCGGCGGAATTGACCACGGCTGCGCAGGTCGGCGCGCGGCATGGAAAGTCGGTCGTTCTGAACATCCGCGCTGGCGATATGCACCGCGCGGGGCACACGTTCTTTCGCTCCACGAACGGCGTGTGGCTCGTGGATGCGGTGCCGCTCAAGTTCATTCAATTTCCAAATCTATGACACGACCAGTTCCCACACTCCCATTCACCCGCGCATACTGGGTGGAGCCTGGTCGGATGCTCGGTGGCTTTTATCCCGGCGACCGCGACCCTGCCGTTGCTTCGGCGAAGCTCACAGCGCTGCTCGATTGCGGCGTCACCGACATATTCTGCCTCATGGAGGAAAATGAGGGCGACCACGCCAAGCGTCCGTTTTCCGAATACCGGACGGAGTTTATGCGGCTCGGGCGTTTGCGCGGGACTGAGGTTCGCTGGAACCGATTTCCGATTCGCGACATGTTCATCCCGACGGTCGCGGAAATGGCGCGGACGCTCGATGCGCTCGACGCCGCCATCCGCACGGGATGCGCATACGTGCATTGCTGGGGCGGACGCGGGCGGACGGGAACCGTCATCGGATGCTGGCTGGCGCGTCATGGAATCGCCAACGGCGAAGGCGTCATTGCACGACTCGCCGAGCTGACGTCGCACGGGCGCGAGCACTTTCAGCGAATCCCGGAAGGCACGGAGCAGCGCGAGTTTGTGCGGAACTGGAGGGTCGGCCAATGAGTGCGCCGACCAGGCGTGAGCGCATTCTCGGTGGATTGTGGGGCTCGCTTGTTGGCGATGCGCTGGGCGTTCCGGTGGAGTTCAATGCGCGCGCAGACGTGCAGCGAAATCCGGTCACAGGAATGCGCGGCTATGGCACACATCGTCAACCGCCGGGGACTTGGAGCGATGATTCATCGATGCTGCTCTGCACGGTGGAGAGCCTGAACGAACACGGCTTTTCACCCGCCGACATGGCTGCGCGTTTCCTGCGCTGGGGCCGCGAGTGCTATTGGACGCCGCATGGCAATGTGTTCGATATTGGTGTTGCTACGAGTCAGGCGCTGAACCGAATCGCGGCAGGAAAGCCGGCGCTGGAATGCGGCGGAGTGAGCGAATACGACAACGGGAACGGCTCGCTGATGCGCATACTGCCCGTCTGCTTGCGTTTTGCTGACGGAGACACCATCACGCTCGCGGGGAAAGTTCAGGATGCTTCCTGCATCACACACGCTCACCGCCGGTCGCAGATGGCGTGTTTCTTCCACGCCCTTTTTGTTCGTGAGTTGCTGGCCAGCGGCGACTGTCGAGGAGCTCTTTCCGCCGCGCAGGCAGGATTCCAAACGTACTACGCAACGCCGTGGACGGATGAGTTCATGGCGTTCACAAACGTCCTTGATGCGCGCCTGCCGGAGTTCCCCGAATCCGAAATCCGCAGTGGCGGCTACGTGATGGAGACGCTCGCGGCATCGCTCTGGTGCCTGCTGACGACCGACAATTTCCGCGACTGCGTGCTGAAAGCCGTGAACCTTGGCGGCGATACCGATACGACAGGTTGCGTCGCCGGCGGGCTCGCAGGCGTGCGATACGGAATCGAAGCCATCGACGCCGAATGGCTGGAAGCACTTGCGCGAAAAGATGACATCGAGCCTCTGTTCGATCGCTTTGCTGATCTGGTCGTATGAACGAAGACGCAACCACCATCGAAGCTCTGCGTGGCGTCCTCCTGGGCACCGCGGTAGGCGATGCGCTCGGTCTGCCCGCCGAAGGGCTCTCGCAGCGGCGGGTCGCGAGGTGGTGGAAAGGCGATTGGCGGATGCGTTTACTGCCCGGACTCGGAATGGTGAGTGATGACACCGAGCACGCTTTTGCGGTTGCAGAAGCGCTTTCAGTCGCGAATGGCGAAGTGGAGCGGTTCCGAACGGTGCTGGCCGCGAAACTCCGCTGGTGGTTTCTCGCGTTGCCTGCGGGTGTTGGCATGGCGACGGCCCGTGCGTGCATAAAGCTTTGGATGGGATTCCCTCCGAGAATGAGCGGCGTGTTTTCTGCGGGAAATGGACCGGCGATGCGGAGCGCTTTGATTGGCGTTTTCTTTCGCGACGATCCTGTGCGACGCCGCAAGTTCGTACGTGCGAGTGCGCGCATCACGCACACGGACCCGTTGGCTGAGACGGCAGCGCTTGCGGTTGCAGAGGCGGCGGCGTGCGGTGCGAACGGCGGTGATTATGATGCGTTCGCAAGATCGCTGCCGGATTTGATGGATTGTGACAAATGGCGGAGCGCTGTTTCGCGGATTGCCGGACATTTGGAATCCGGTGCCTCGACGCGGGAGTTTGCATGTGCGATGGGGTTGGAGCGTGGTGTCTCCGGCTACGCGCTGCATACGGTGCCGGTCGCGCTGTACGCGTGGCTCCGGCACCGCGATGATTTCTCCAAGGCACTGACTTCCGCGCTCGATTGCGGCGGTGATACGGACACGGTTGGAGCGATTGTCGGAGCACTTGCGGGCGCGACGCTCGGATTCGACTCGATTCCAGCCGAATGGCGAAATGACGTGCGGGACTGGCCGCTTTCCATGGCGCGCTTGGATACTGCCGCAACGGCGTTGGCTCAGTCGAAAGAAGTGCCTGCCGTCTTCTGGCCGTTCCGGTGCTTGCGAAATGTATTCTTCCTTTTCATCATTCTCGCACACGGCTTTCGCCGGTTGCTGCCTCCTTACTGACGCGTCGAACCAACAACCAACCAGTCACACACCATGCTCGGAATCCAATACATCAAAGTCCAACCCACCACGTATCTCATCCAGTATCAGGGTGGAAAAATCGTCCGTGAGGGCGCGGGAATGTCGTTCTTCTACTTCGCGCCGCGGACGTCGCTGGTGTCTGTGCCGATGGCGAGCACGGATGTGCCGTTCATTTTTGAGGAGCAGACGGCCGACTATCAGACTGTGACGCTGCAAGGGCAGATGACGTATCGTGTCAGTGAACCGAAGAAGCTCGCTGCGCTGCTCAATTTCACGCTGTCGGCGAACGGGAGCAGCTACGCGTCCGATGATCCGGAGAAGTTATCCCAGCGCGTCGTGAATTTGATTCACGTGCTGGCGCGCACGGAGATTGAGAAACTTTCGCTGCGCGACGTTCTTCGGGCTTCCGAGCAGATCGTCGCGGCATTGCGGAAGAATCTCGCCGCCGCGCCGGAGCTTGCGGCGCTGGGGCTGGAGATGCTTGGAGTTTCGATCCTTGCGATCAAGCCGACTCCCGACACTGCGCGGGCGCTTGAAGCGGAGACTCGCGAACGCCTGCTGAAGGAGGCGGACGAGGCAATTTGCGCGCGGCGTAACGCGGCCGTGGAGCAGGAGCGGGCGATTCGCGAAAACGAGCTCAACACCGAAATCGCCGTGGAGAGCAAAAAGCGGCAGATTCGTGAGACGCAGATGGATGCGGAGCGCGCTGTGCAGGAAAAGCAAACGCAGATGGAGAAGGAGAAACTCGCCGCCGATATCGCGCAGGAGGAACTGAGGAAGGCGCTCGTGGCGCTGGCAACGGCGAATGCGAAGACCGAAGCTGATGCGCGCGCATACGGAATCTCTACGACGATGCAGGCCCTCGCCTCGGCAGACGCCGCCACATTGCAGGCGCTCGCGAGTTCGAGCATGAAGCCCGAGCAGTTGATTGCGTTTGCATTTCAGGAGCTGGCCGGGAAGGCCGAGAAGATCGGGCAGCTCAATATTTCCCCCGACCTGCTGCGTGAATTGCTCGAGAGGCCGCACGCGAAGAAATGAACCGCCTGACCGAGCGAAAGATCGTCCTCGTGACGCGCGAGACGCGGCTTGGAGACTTGAAGGCGCGCTTTGCCACGAAGCTGCAGGCGAAGTTCCGGGTGCAGAGTCTCGGCGGCGATTTCGGCGACTACGAGCGCGAGGATGCCGCGTATCACGAGGCGGTCGCCGTGGTGCAGCAATCGATGTCTGCGATGGGGCGGGTTCAGCCGGTGGATCGGCGCTTTCTTCCAAACTTCGTCTTTGGTCCGGAGGACGTTGTCATTGCGCTCGGGCAGGACGGTCTCGTCGCAAACACGATGACGTATCTCGACGGCCACCCGCTCGTGGGCGTGAATCCGGATCCTTCGCGATGGGATGGAAAGCTGCTGCCGTTCAAAGTGGAGGAACTCGGGAAAATCATGCCGGAGGTCTTGAGCGGCAGACGCCCGACACGCCCGGTGGATATGGCGGAGGCTGTGCTGAACACGGGAATGCGGCTGCGCGCGGTGAATGATATTTTTGTGGGAATCGCGGGGCACAGTTCCGCGCGGTATTGCATTACCGCCGGCGGGAGGTCCGAGAATCATTCATCGAGCGGTTTGATTGTCTCCACCGGACTCGGCTCGACGGGTTGGTACCGGAGTCTGATGACGGGTGCCTCGGTCATCGCGGGGAGGTCCGTGCCGGAGACGGATTTTGCGTGGGACTCCGGCGAGCTTCGCTACACGGTGCGCGAACCGTTTCCCAGCCGGACGACGGGAGCATCGCTTGTGACCGGACGAATCACCGCAGGCGAACCGCTGGTCCTTGAGTCGCACATGGGAGAGCGCGGCGTGATTTTTAGCGATGGGATCGAGAGCGACTTTCTGGAGTTCAACTCGGGAACCAAAGCCGTGATCGCGCTGGCGGAGAAAAAGGGCGTGCTCGTGGTGTAGGGTTTCGCCTCTACCGGTCAAACCGGACACGCCCGCAAACGCGTGTGTTCTTCAATACACCTCGACGGGCGAACGTTTCCCGTCCTCGGGACTGCGCTCGGCGCCGCGTTCTGCGCCGAGGGTGTCGATTCGCAGCTTCAGCACTTCCGCGTCGCGGCGGATGAACTCCGCTTCGTCCCACGGCTCCGGCGGCGAAAGCTTCGCTTTGAATGCCGCCATGTTTGCCAGCGCGCGATCCAACTCGGGTTGTGCGACTCCGGCGAGATAGCCGTGCGCCTTCTCCACCATCTCGACGCGGTGGCAGATCATCGCGAGATCGTTTCCGGCGGTGATCGCGCGGTGGATGACCTGCTCCATCCCGCTGTCGCCGGTGCCGTATGGATTCAGGATCGCGCCCATGTCGAGGTCGTCGGTCATCACGAGTCCGCGGAATCCGAGTTCGCCGCGGAGGATATCCGTAATCACGCGGCGTGAGAGTGAAGTCGGCACACCGGTGTCATCGAGCGATGGGTAGAACGCGTGGCCGATCATCATGGAGTCCACAGGGCTCGGGCTCGATGGCGAGGCAAAGTGCATGAAGACGGCGAGTTCGTTGGCATCGAGGTCCGCGCGGGAAAATGGAACGGTCGGCAGTTCGTGGTGCGCATCCGCCGGGCAGCGTGAATAGCCGGGGAAATGCTTGCCGCACGAGAGCGCGCCCGCCGCGCGGAGGGCGTCGTTGAAAAGCGTGGCGTTGCGAATCACGTGCGCCGCGTCGTTGCCGTAGCAGCGACCACGAAGGGAGTTGTCCGCCTCGTCGTCGAACGAAATGTCGAGCACGGGGCAGAGGTCGAGATTGAAGCCGAACATCCGCAGGAGCCCGCCGGTGATGCGGCCGTGTGCGGTGATGAGCGCCGCGTCGTCCTTGTCGCGAAGCTGGTTTGCATTCGGCGGTTCGTTGCCGATGAGCTTCAGCCGCGAGACGCGTCCGCCCTCCTGATCGATCGTGATGATGGGTGGCGTATCCGAGACATCGCGGAGGTCGTCGCACAATTTGCGAAGCTGCGAGGGAGTCTGAATGTTGCGCCCGAAAAGGATGAACGCGCCGGGCTGGATGCGGCGGAATGTCGCCGCCGTCTGCGCGTCCAGCACCGGACCCGGCACGCCGGTCATCAGGAGCTGGCCGAGTTGGTCCGCCATTAGCGTTTTCCTTTCGGGTCGAGGTTCGCCTTCATTTCCTCGTCCGTCACCTTGCTGGCGATGCCGTCAGCGGGGACCTCGGCTTTCGCCGTCCACACGATCGCATTCAGCACAAGCTTGCGCTGGTCGTCATTCGCCCAGCCGGCATGGAAATGGCCGCCTGTGAAGCCGAAGCCGCGTCCGCCGTCCTCGCGCTCCACGGCCCAGGCTACGTGTTGCGGAGCTTTCAATTCGAGCACTGCTTTCTTCTGTTCGGGATTTCCCGCGTGCGGGCCCTCGCCGCGCTTCGTGGTGTCCTCAGGCGGCAGCGCGCTGAGGATCGGCGTCACGCCCTGCATCCCGCGGCGGAAGCGCATGTGGTAATACCATTCGTCCTTCGTGCTGAAGGGCTTCACGCCGGAGCTGATGACATGTTTTGGCAGCGTGCTGAAATCCGCCGTCCAATGCGGATTCACGCTCCACCATTGCTCAAAGTAACCGCCGAGCCAGTTGAGAAATTCCGGCGAACCTTTACCCTTCGAGCCGCGATCTGGCGGCGGCGGTGTCTTCGTCGGCTTGCCGTCGGGACCGGGCGCGCCATCGGGCCAGTTGGTCTTTTCGTACGCGGGCTCCACCGCGTAGTGCAGGCACACGAAGCCGCATCCGCGCTTCATCTCCTTTTCCAGTTGCTGGAGGCGGTCGCCCTGGATGGCTGGATGTCCGCCACCGCCGTCCGAGTAAACGAGAATGGTATTCGCCGCCGCCATCTCCTCCGCGGAGGGCCACTCGGCGTTGAGCTTCACCTTCACCGAGACGCGGTCCGCGGCACCCTGCTCAAGGCATTTCGCGAGAAGCTGAACGCCCGCGTTGTGCTCATGTTCACCCGGCCCGTGCGATGGACGGCCTGCGATGAGAAGGACATTCTTTTTGTCGGCAGCAAAGCCAAGGGTGGAAACGGCGAGTGAAAGCAGAAGGGTCAGTTTCATGCGCATGGAATGGAGAATCCCGGCGCCAAGTGCAAGCCTTGGGAATGGGGTTGTCGCTCTGGGCGGGAGCCGCATCTTCACGTGGTGTTGCTTCGCGATGACGCGTGCGGCGAATCGGTCAGCGACGATTCCAACCATCCATGCCCGGGTGCGTGCAATCCCAGTTCTTCATATGCCAAAATCGGGGAGGATCTCTCACTTAGTCTTTCGTGATTCTCCGGGCAATTCCTATGGCCCATATCCTACATTCCGAAATTCGCATTCAAGGAGCGCAAAATGCGCTCGTCAGATTCGCAAAAGGTCCAATCCGTGGTGTGCTTGCCGCGGTCGTCTGCGTTGCCGGTCAATCGGACGCATTTTCGCAGATTGGTCTCGAATTCATTACAATCGGCAATATGGGCAATGCTCCGGATGCTACCACCTACGGACGAGTCGACTATCCGTACCGAATCGGGAAGTACGAAGTCACAATCAACCAATACACCGCATTTCTTAATGCAGTGGCTGCCTCCGACAACTACAGTCTCTACGCTCCGGAGCTGGCAACTGACGCGACTGTCGCGGGTATTTCCCGATCGGGTGCGCCGGGCTCTTACATATACTCGGTCATAGGTGACGGAAACCGTCCGGTAAGCTACGTGAATTGGTTCGACGCTGCGCGCATGGCGAACTGGATGCACAACGGTGAACCAACTGGTCCTCAGGATGCCTCTACTACGGAGGATGGAGCATACACACTGAATGGAGCCATGTCCGGAATCATCAACCGCAATAACGGCGCCCGAGTTTACGTCCCCTCTGAAAATGAGTGGTATAAGGCAGCCTACTACGACCCGGCCTTGAACGCCGGCACCGGAGGTTACTGGCTCTATCCGATGCGGAGCAACTCAACGCCGAACAACCTAGTCGGTTCGCTTCCAAATCAGGCCAATTTTTATACTGCAAGCTCTGCGCCGGGCGGTTTGCTCTCGGTTACACAGCAGAGCACGATTGCGCCTGGGCAGACCTACCTCACGCCTGTCGGAGCTTTTACCGCCTCGGCGAGCGCGTATGGCACGTTCGATCAGGCTGGAAATGTTTACGAGGTCCTTGACGCTGTTTCGGGCGGGAACCGTGTTGCCCGAGGCGGCACTTGGTGGGCCAATAACTCCGGTTACCTGCTTCAACTTCAGAGCGCCGGCCGAAACCTGAGTCTCCCACCGACTTCTAAGAGCGCCTTTTTTGGCTTTCGTCTCGCCGGAAGTTCGGTTCCTGAGATCGTGCTTGAGCATCCGGCAGGTACTGCCTTGGTGGACGGCGTGGCCGCGATAAATTTCGGTGCCGTGACCATTGGCGGGTCTGGGGCCAAGACTGTCGTGATTCGGAATACGGGCGCCGGCTCGTTGAACGTCAGTGGGGTGACGTTCGATGGCCCGGATGTGCCCGACTTTTCGGTAAATCCATCCTCCACTGTGATCGCACCCGGGCAGCAGGCATCGGTCGTCGTAACTTTCGCTCCGGGTGGAACCGCTTCCGGAAGCCGGAGTGCGGGAATTCATATCGCCAGTGATGATGGTGATGAGAGCCCGTTTGATATTGCGCTCGGAGGAATGGCGTATTCTCCGACGGCGGACGTGGACGGAGACGGTCTGAATGATGCGGCGGAGTTTCGTCTCTCGGCCCTCGGCTTCGATTGGCAAACTAGCCAGCCGGCGCTGGTTTCCACTCTGTACTCAGGCGCAAACATCGCAGGCCTCTACACAGCATCTCAGGTTCAAGCTCTGCACGTCGGAACGCCGCTCATCTCTCGGAATCCGGTATCCGGCAAATTCAAGCTGACCATTGGTGTCCGCAAATCGACTGATCTAATTGGATTCTCGTCGTTTCCGATGACTGCCCCGCAGATTCAGCTGAATGGGACTGGTGAGTTGGAATTCGAGTTTGACTCGGGTGACAACGCAGCATTCTTCCGGCTCGAATCACGGTAAAAACTTGCTCGCCTGCGCATCGGGCGAGGGAAAAATCGGCCGACCGCTTCATTCCTGATCGGGACTTATGTCATTTCGTGCGGGCAATGAACCCCCGCTCGCGCAGCCACTCGATGGACTGCTTTTGCCATGCGTCCCACATGGGGCCTTTGTAGCCGTTGAGGCCGTGGCCTCCGGAGGGGAGTTCGAGGTATTTGCTCTCCACGCCCGCGGCTTTCAGGGCTTCGTGAAACATCCTGCTGTTTTCGGGGACGACGACGGTGTCGTCGAGCGCGTGGGTGAGAAATGCGGGCGGGGTCTGCGCGGTGACCTGCTTTTCATTTGAGAAAAGCGTGATGAGCTCCGGCGTGGCGTCGGCGCCGAGGAGGTTGCGCGCGGAGCCCTGGTGTCCTTTGGCGCCGAAGCTGATGACCGGATACACGAGGATCATGAAATCGGGGCGGCTGCTTTGTTTCGCGACCGGGTCGGTGGATGCGGCGTCGCCTGCATCGAAATGCGTGCCGGCGGTGGAGGCGAGGTGCCCGCCCGCGGAAAAGCCGCAGATGCCGATGCGTTTTGCGTCGATGCTCCATTCGGCGGCGCGGGCGCGGGCGGTGCGGATGGCGCGCTGGGCATCCAGCAGCGGGACGCGGGCCTTTCCGCGCGGCAGACGGTATTCGAGGACGATCCCGGTGATGCCGTGTTCGTTCAGCCATTTGGCGATGCCGTGGCCTTCCCCGCCGGTGACGAGTCCGCCGTAGCCGCCGCCGGGGCAGATGACGACTGCGGTGCCGTTCGGTTTCGGCGGGCGGTGCAGCGTGATGAATGCGTCGGCCTCCTGAAATGTGCCGTCGCCGACGGGTGCGCGGTTATTCCACAGGGCGATGCGCTCGGGTTTCGCGGGCGCCTCGTCGGCGGTGGCGGGTTGGTGGATGCACGCGGCGAAGGCGAGCGTTGCGAGGAGAATGCGGGCGATGATTTTCACGCATCCGGAGTTATGGAGTCGCGCCGCCGCGGGCAACGCGAAAGACGCGTATCAGTCTTTGCGCTTCCAGACTTCGAACTGTTCCTTTTTGTCGAACGTGCCGAGCAGTTCGTATTTCGCCTGGATGTGCGCGTAAATCGATGCGCCCCAGTTTTTGAAACGCGAGGCGTCGGTGCCGTTGATGTCCCAGTTGCTGATCACCACAATGCGCGGCTTGCGCAGCTCCATGCGCTCGATGGCGCGGGTGTTCCAGTCGCCCTTCGCGATCGTCTCGTCCACATACATGCGGCGCTCGTAGCTGCGGCGGTTGGCGAGCACGTTGAACGACGGATGATACGGCCACGCCACGAGCAAGTCCGCGTCCGTGCTGTTATCGCGGATGACGCGATGGGCTTCCTTCATCCACTCCGCGGTCTTCTTTTGCTCGAAAACGCGAACACCGTTTTCTCCTTCAAACAACGTCTCGCGATTTTCGCGGGCCGCGATCGTGCCGCACCACCGGTCGGGCAGAATGCGCCAGCACCACACCGCGCAATGCACGACAAGATACACGGCGAGAATGCGCGAAGGCATCCGCCAGCAGTTTCCGTTTGTCCCCACGAGCGCGAACGCGCCGGCGACCGCCACCCAGTAGCCCGGGCCGAATTCCGATAAATGCGGTGCATCCGGCCGCCAGAAAAAGTACTGCGGAAACATCGTGAGCGCCGCACCGATGAGCGTCAGCGCTGCGAGCGCGAACCGCGGGTCGCGCCGCTCGACCACCGCGCGGAACCAGCGTCCTGCTGCGAGCAGCGCAAGCGGGATGAGCGAGAGCAGCGGCGCGTAGGTGAGCAGGAACAGCCCGAGTTTCTCCGCGAATTTCTTTTCGCCCGCGGCCTGCACTTCGGCCCACGACACGCGGTCCTTGCCGCCGAAGTCCGTGTTGATTTTCACCGGCGACTGCATGAGCACCATGCCGAGCGATTTGCTGGGCGGCGGTGCTGGAAGCTGAATGCCCACACGACGCGCGGCGTCACGCCAGAACGCAGAGTACGACGCAGCGAGGTCCGGCCCGAATCCGCGACGGTAGGCATCGGCAAACACGGGAACGTGCAGCGCGGTCACGCCGCTGATGAGCAGCAGCGACGAAACGCCAAGCAACCGCAGGCGTTCCGTTCCTTCAAACAGCCGCGCCATCAGAACGCCGAGCCACAGCACCGTGAAAAACGAGCCGAGGTCGATGCGCACGAGCCACGTCGCGCCGAGGATCAATCCGCCGCCGAGCGCCCACTTCCACGACTTCCGTACGCTTGGTTGCGCGAGCACAAAGCCGAGCAGGCACCATGCATTTGCGACCGTTGCGAGCGGGTTGTAATTTTTGAACATCATCCCCGGGGTGACGATCAGCAGCACGCCGGTCGCCACGCCCAGCCCGATGGCCGCGCGCTTCAGCCCTGCGAAACGCGCCGCTTTCTCCACGGCGAGAAACCCGAGGATCGCCGCGAGCGTGCTCAGAGCCATGAAGAAAACGCGGAGCGCGACGAAGCTCACTCCCGTGATTTTGAAAAGCGCGACCAGCGGATAAAACCAGCCAACGTTGTAGCCGAGCAGCACTTCGCGAATCGGGATCTCGCCCGCCATGAGGCGCTGCGTTTGATGTGTGAGCATCCCGCCTTCGTCCTGGAAGTTGATCCCGTGCCGGTAGTAGTTGCCGTAGTAACCCGCGGCGACCGCGAGGAGGACACAGACCCAGAGCCATCGGCTCAGCCAGAGCGGGCCCCGGGCGGCTGGTCGTTTGTCGGTTTCGTCCACGGGTGGTGCGGGCTATTTGGATTCGCCAAGCACCATTTCCAGATACTCGCGATACGGGCTTTTCGGGATTCCCGCGATGCAGCGCTGCATCCCTTCGCGGTCGATGAATCCTTGCGCAAACGCGATTTCCTCGAGGCACGCGATTTTGAGTCCCTGCCGGTTTTCGATCGCGGCGATGTAGTTGCTCGCATCGAGCAGGCTCTGCTGCGTGCCGGTGTCGAGCCACGCCATGCCGCGTCCGAGCACTCGAACGTGTAGCGAATTGCGGCGCATGTATTCCACGTTCACGTCCGTGATTTCGAGCTCGCCGCGCGGACTCGGCTTCAAGTCGCGCGCGATTTGGATCACGTCGTTGTCGTACACATACAACCCCGGCACCGCGAACGGGCTCTTCGGTTTCGACGGCTTTTCCTCGATCGAAATCGCGCGTCCATCCGCACCAAACTCCACCACGCCGTAACGCTCCGGGTCCTTCACCTGATAACCAAAGACGCACGCGCCGCCCTCCGTGCCCACGAGCCGCAGCGCCTCGCGATAAAAGTCCAGTTTCCCGTAAAAAATATTGTCCCCGAGAATCAGCGAAACCGAGTCCTTGCCCACAAAGTCCGCGCCGATGATGAATGCCTGTGCAAGTCCTGCCGGCTTTGGCTGCTCGGCATATTCGATGCGCATCCCCAGCCGCGAGCCATCGCCCAGCAGGTCGCGGAACATGGGCAAATCCTTTGGCGTGGAAATGATGAGCACCTCGCGCAGTCCGCCCAGCATCAGCGTCGCCAGCGGGTAGTAAATCATCGGCT
>SXGQ01008232.1_pt1 | contig 61811 bp, 49 predicted proteins | sample 3178371 | NCBI WGS metagenome assembly SXGQ01 (sample SAMN11356859, study PRJNA531348) | freshwater metagenome | isolation source: freshwater sample F1-20 | place: China: Fuxian Lake, Yuxi | collected 2017-12-25
CCGTGGCCAAAGTCCATCCATGGCCTTTGGCCACTCGAAAAGCTGCGCTTTTCACGGGAGCTGCGCTCCCGGCACCTCATCCATGAGGTGCAGCAGGCTGTTTGGCCACAGCCTGTTAGCAGCCCGTGGCCAAAGTCCATCCATGGCCTTTGGCCACTCGAAAAGCTGCGCTTTTCACGGGAGCTGCGCTCCCGGCACCTCATCCATGAGGTGCAGCAGGCTGTTTGGCCACAGCCTGTTAGGCCTCGGGAGCAGGGGGCGGCACTGTGCAGGCGGACGGTGGCGAAGGGGACTGTGGCGGGGGAGTACACGGCCCGCCCGCTCAACGGTATCCGGGCGACGGCCCCGGATCTCCACGAACGCTCGGTGCCGACCCTCGCCGCGCTCCCCGAGCCGGCGGCCGGCGACGTTCCATGTTCCATGTCGGGTCGCCGACGATCCCGTCATGATGCCCGACTTCAACACGACCGTGACGACGACCCTCGGCATCGACCCCGCGGCCCGCGAGCAATCGCCGTCGGGCCGCCCCTTCACGATCGCCGGTGACGGGAGACCGGTGCCCGACCTGTTCGCGTGAGGCTGCCCGCGCCGCGGGCCCGCTGGCAGCCTCGACTGCTCGCCGGAACTGCCACACGCCCGTCTCCCGCACCCTCCGCGGTTGAGAAGGCCTCTCCGATGTATGCTCGGGCCGAGTGAACCCGCCATTTCCGCGGATCCTCCGCGCCTTGGCAGCACTACCCGACCATGAGCCCTGACCCCACACCACCTTCTCCCGCGGCCGACGCCACGCCATCGTCATCCGGCCGGCGGTTCCGGGTGGCGCTGAGCTTCCCGGGGTCGAAGCGCGACCGGGTCGAGCCGATCGCCGCGGCGCTCGCCTGCACGCTCGGAGAGGACTGGGTTCTCTACGATCGCTACCACGAGGCTGAGTTCGCCCGGCCAAATCTCGACGTCTATCTTCCGCAACTTTACCGGACACAATCCGATCTGATCGTCGTGATCCTCTGCCCGCAATACGCGGAGCGGCGCTGGTGTGGGCTCGAGCTGCGGCACATCCGCCAACTGCTCGGCACGCCCGAAGAAGCGCGGATCATGTTCCTGAGCTTCGGAGACCCGGGCGATCTCACCGCCACCGGCGTTCTCGCGGGCGATGGCTACGTGGACATCGAGCGCCGGTCTCCCGCGGAGGCCGCCGCCTTGATCCTCGAGCGGCTCGGGCAGGAGATTCCGCGGAAGGAACGGCCTCCTCCTCCGGACCCCCGGCCGCCGAAGCTCCGGCTGCAGCGCCCAGCTGGGATGCTCACCCTCGCGGCGGGGCTCGGGATCGCCGCGGCGGCCTGGGGCATGGCGGCGTGGCGAGCGCATGTCTGCGCCGGGCTCTCCCGGCTGGGCTTCCATGTGCTCGCTTGCGAGACGAGCCTCGAGGCCGAGCGCATCGCCGCGCTGCACCCTGCCGCACACTTCGCCGCGCCGCCGGCCCTCCCGGCCGAAGATGGGCCACGCTCGGAAAAGTGGCTCGTGGAGAACAGGAGCCACCGGCCGGTGGGAGTGTTGTTTGGAAAGCTGCGGGCTGCCGGCAGCGGCACACGGGAGGCCGACTCGTGGGAGAAGCTCACGATTCCCGCCGAGAAAGTCACGGAATGGTCCACGGGGGAGGAGCCCGCCGGTCGTTCCGGAGTGTGAGTCGTCGCGGTCTACGACCCCGCCGATCCGTGGACGCTGCTCGCGCCGCTACGGCCGCTGCGGCTGCTCTTCCGCACCGCCGCCGAGCAGGAGGGCCACGCCGACGTCAGTGCCCTGTCGCTCATCATCCAGGAGGGTGGCGGCTCCTCTCCGCTGGACATCCACCAGGATCCCGAACTTCGCATCACGCCCTAGTGAGAAACCACGTCATGAGTGCCGTTCCTTCGTCGACCGGGCGAAAGCCTTCTCGCCTCCGCTGCGCGGCGGCCTGGCTCACGTGCTGCGGCTTCTCGGTGCCGATGGCGGCCGTCGCCCTGGAGCCCTTCATGCTCCGCAACGACGTTGGGGAGACGGCGCGGTTCGACTTCCTCGACACCGGCCTCGACTGGCGGGAGAGGCGACCGCTCGTGCCGCCGAAGTGGGTGCAGCCGGGACGGCAGGCGGAGGTGAGCCTTCCCGACCGTGACACCGTGGCTTTCCGGTACACGACGCTGAACAACCGGGCGAGCAGCACGATTCTCTGGCAGGCGCAGCAGGCGTTGGCGTCGATCAACCCGAAGCCCGTGACGGTGACCTTCAAGGGGATCAGCGAGCGGATGGTGACCGAGGAGCGCACGCGGACGATGTCGGTGACGAAACAGGTGCCCGAGACCCGCACGAAAAAGGTCACCGTCACGAAGTACCGCGACGAGCAGCGGGTGCGGAAGATCGCCGTCCGCGACCCGGCCACGGGCCGGGTGACGTATCGCGACGAGCGGTACACCGTTCGTGTGCCCTACACGGAGGAGGTGGAGCAGACGTTCACGGTCAACGTGCCGGTCATGGAGCAGAAAACGCAGACCTACACCGTGCAGGTGCCGAGGTCCGAAGCCGTCTTCGACATCGGTGGCACGGCCGTCACCGCACCCGTGCTTTCCGCCGCGGGGGGGGACGGGCCGCGACTCATTCTGGGGGTGACACTCGGCGATGTGAATGGCGCACTCGTGACGGGAGTGGACGCCGGGTCTCCCGCCACCCGCATGAGGCTCTTCGGCCCGGATGCGGACGAAAACAAGCGTTACGCACTCGAGCCGAACGTCGATCGGATCGTGCGGATCAACGGGTCCGCCGTACGGACGGGTGCCGAGGTCGCCGCCGCGGTGCAGAAATCGCCCGCGTCGTGCATCGTCACGGTGTCCAATCGGACGGGCGAGGAGACGTTCGAGGTCGAACTCGAGCCGGCGGCGGAGAACGACGCGCCGGCCCCCGGAAAGTGATCGGTCCCACGACGACGTCGGCATCCAGGAGGCTGACGACATGCCTGGTGTGGCCTCGGGATGGACATCCCCGATCGACGGGAAGTCGTGCAGCGAGAGGCAGCCGGCCTCCCCCTGCGACGGCTTGCCGAGCATCAGGACCGCGGCGGGATTTTCTGTCGTCGCATCGTGATGCCCTACGCCCACGTCGCCGTCCGGATCGTCGACGACATCGTGAAACGCCCGGGAGTCTATCAGTGATGGCACGAGGAAATCTGGTGGGGGTGAGGGTCTGCCTGAGTGCGTCGCTCGCCGATGACATGCGGCCCGCGCCGCGAACCGACACGGCCGAGTTCATCGCGCAACTCGCCCGCGCCGTCTTCCGCGAAGGGGGACACGTCGTGCACGGGAGCCATCCGTCGATCGTGCCACTCCTCGCCGCGGTGGCCAAGGAGACGTTTCCCGACGGCGGGGCGACGAGCCGGCTCACGCTCGTCCGGGCAGCGACGTTTTCCGGCGAGCAGTATGCCGGCGCCATCGAAGCCGATCGGGCCTTCGCCCGGGTCGAACTGATCCCAGCCGCGACGCCCGCGGAGGAGGACGCCGCCCGCGCCGAAATTCGCGACCTGGTGCCGATGCGCGACTGGATGGCCGACCGGTGCGACGTCGTCGTGGCGCTCGGGGGACGATGGTTCGACCGGGATGCCGAGCGGGCGGGAATACCGATCGAGATCGACGCCTTTCTCGAACGCGGCAAGCCGGCCTTCGTGATCACCGCGTGCGGTGGTGCGGCGGCGGGATACGCGGAGGCCGATCCCGGGCTCTCCGGCCGGCTCCACAACGGCCTCGACGCCACCGCGAACCGGGCCCTCGACAGCGAACTCGCCGACGAGTCCTGCCAGCCGGCCGCGGCGGCCGGGGTCGCGGAGAAGATCGTGAAGCAGATCGGGCTGCTACCACTGCCAAGCCGCCGGATTCAGGTGCGGTCCACGGCCGCGGCCCCACCGCGCAGCAGGTCCGTGAGGGCCGCAATCTCCGGCACGGCGCCTGAGCCGCCCCCGCGTGACACCTTCCGCATCCTCTGCCTCGACGGCGGCGGGATCCGCGGGGCGTTCACGGCGGCGGTCCTCGCGACCTGGGCCGACATGCTCCCGAAGACGGCGGGGCAGCCGCTGTTCGTCGATCGATTCGACCTCGTGGCCGGGACGTCGACTGGCAGCATCCTCGCCGTCGGGCTGGCACTCGGGCTCACGCCGGGGGAATTGGTCGAGCTTTACCGGGAGCATGCCGAGAAGATTTTTCCGCGGAAGAGCGGACTGTCGATCGTGTTCTCGAGGAAATACGACTCCGCGCCGCTCCGCGCGGCGCTCGAGACCTACCTCGGCGACAAGGTGTTTACCGAGGCGAAACGCCCGCTCGTGATCCCGACCGTGTCGGCCGTCCACGGGGAGGCGGTGCTGATCACCACACCGCACTCCCCGGATCGCACCGCACACCGCGACATGAAGGCCGTCGAGGCAATCCTGGCTTCGGCAGCGGCTCCCGCTTTTTTCGCCGATGCCAACGTGGACGGGCCGATCGCGAGCGGCACGTACATCGATGGCGGCATGTGGGCCAACAACCCCGTGCTGCCGGCCATCATCGAGGCGATCGGGTATCTCGGCACCACCGCCGACCGGATCGACATCCTCAGCCTGGGCACGATGGCCACGGAATACGACTTCAGCAAGGCGCTCGGTGGGGGGTTGGCCCAGTGGGGGCCGCGGATTTCCGACCTGTTCTTCGCGGCCCAGGAGACGGGCGCCGCCGAGATGGCCCGGACTTTCCTCGGCGATGCGCGGCTCCTGCGGATCAACGACTTCACCAAGAACCTCCCCACCCTCGACGACGCGCAGGCCGTCTCCGCCCTCGTCGAACGCGGCCAGCAGATCGGCCGGAAGACCTTCCCCTCCGTCCGCAGCCGGTTCCTGGAGGGGCCGCCGGCCCCGGCATCGGCGATGCACTGATCATCGGGCGCCGCCGCCACGCGCTTCTACGGGACGCGTGGCGGCGGGCGACTCGCTGGCGAGCCGCCTGTACAGGGCGGGGGCCCGCAGTTCGCGGAGCCAGAAGCCCACGGCGGCCGGGCGTCGCCCACCGCTCACTCCAGGTGCAGCGGCTCGGGCATGAAGGTGACCAGCGGGATGACGAGCGAACAGAGCCCGAGCACCGTCCGGAAGCGGTCGAGCGACTGCCCCTCCTCGCGGATCGGCGGATGGTCGGCACCGATCACGGTCACCAGCACCACCATGATGATCCAGTTGTAGCGGCCGAGGAACACGATCCCGGCGATCGACGCGCAGAGCAGGCTCCGCGCCAACCAGTTGGCCCGCGGGCCGAACAGGGCATACACCACATGCCCGCCGTCGAGTTGGCTGATCGGGATCATGTTGAGGCCGGTGACGAGCAAGCCCACCCAGCCGGCCATGTAGAGCGGGTTCGGCGCGATGCCGCCGCCGGAGAGGAGGTCGGGCCGGACCAGTGCCATCAGCCAGCGGGCCAGCGGCGGCATCGCGAAGAGCGGATCACTGCTCGGGGTGCCGAGCACCATGCCCGCCACCAGCGCCGGCACCGCGAGGACGAGCCCCGCCAGCGGACCCGCGATGGCGATGTCGAAGAGTTGGCGGCGGTTCGCCCGCGACCCCTCCATGCCGATCACCGCGCCGAGCGTGCCGGTGAGCATCACCGGCACGGGGAGGAAGAACGGGAGCGTCGCGGGGATCCGGTGGATGCCTGCGGCGACGAAGTGACCAGCCTCGTGGGCGCCGAGCACCGCCAGCACCGCCAGCATGTAGGCCAGCCCCCGGCCCCAATGCAGCGGCACCTGCGCCGCAAGGTCGGCGTCGACCCCCAGCACGAGCGGCTGCCAGCCCACCACCCCGGCGGCGAAGGTCGTGGCTGCAGTCGCCAGCCAGAGCAGCGCCTGCCACGGCACCCGGGGCCACCGCCACCTCCCCGGGAGCACGATCAACGGGTCGATCGCCGGCAACGGGTCGATGGCGGGTGGGGAGGAAGCCATGGTTGTCAGAATACTGCTTAGCAGGCTGTGGACAAACAGCCTGCTGCACCTCATGGATGAGGTGCCGGGAGCGAAACTCCCGTGAAAACCGCAGGTTTTCGTGTGGCCAAAGGCCAGGGATGGACTTTGGCCACGGGCTGTTAGCGCGGGGGGTGGTAAACTACTGGCCCTTCTCCGCTGAGACCCTCCAGAATTTTCGGAGCTTCCTGATGCCCAGCCTCCGCGCAATGTTCCCGTGTTCTGCCCTGCTCCCGTGCCTCGCGATCGCCACGCTGCTGCCGGCGGCCGTGGCACCGGCGGCGCGGGCCCAGGAACCCCGCCAGCGCGAGGTGATCGCCGTCATCGCGCTCGACAGCTACGGCGACGTGAAAAAACAGCTCTCGTGGCTCGGTCCGCACCTCGACAACCCCAATCTCGCCGGCTTCCTCGAATCGTCGCTCCTCCTCGCGACCCAGGGCCGGGGGCTCGCCGGGCTCGACGTCCGGCGCCCGATCGGCGTGGTGGTGACCAGCGACGGAGCCGACATCGCCGCCCACGGCATGCTCCCGGTGAAGGACCTCGACAAGCTCCTCGATTCGCTCCAGGGGGTGACCGGGCGGGTGGAGAAGTCGGGAGAGCGGCGGCGTCTGTCCCTCAACGGCGGCATGGACGTGGACGTTGTCGAGCGTGAGGGATGGGCGATCATCGGCCAGGCCGGCAGCCAGGCCCCTGCGGCCGATCCGCTCGCCATCCTCGAGCCGCTCGCCGGGGAATACTCCCTCGTCATCAAGGCGTTCCCCAGCCGGCTTCCCGAGGGAATCAAGGCGCTGCTGCAAAACGCGCTGCGCCAACTCGCGCAGTCGGCCGCCGCCGAGGGCCGCGCGGTCGATGCCGATGCCCTTGCGGCCGCCATCGACGGGATCGGCGGCCTCGAGTCGCTCCTCGTCGGCCTGGGGATCGACGATGGGAAGAACCGGATCTTCCTCGAGAACCGTGCCGTGGCACTGACCGGCAATGAGGCTGCGGGAACAGGGCCACTCACCGTGGGCCGCGTGCCGACTGCCGACGGTGGTCCCGCCGCCGTGCGGGCCGAGATGGCGCAGTCGCTCTCCGACTCTGAGCAGCGCCGTGTGCTGGCGCTGCTCGACGGGGCCTTGCCGGGCGCCGATGCCGACCAGGCGGGGCGGATCATCGGCGGTGTCGTCCGCGCCATCGCCAGGGCCATGGTCAGTTCGGGGGCGATCGACGGGGCGCTGACGCTCGACACGTCGGCGAAGGAACGGGGGCCAACCCTCTCGGCGGGGATGCGGGTCAAGGACGGCGCGGCGCTCGAGAAGCAGGTGAAGGAACTGCTCGGTCCCGGTGCCGGCCTGCCGGGATCGGTGGACGTGCGGTTCGACGCCGGCAAGGCGGGCGATGCCAACCTCCACACCGTGGCGGTCGATCTCGGCGGCACGCCGGGGTCGGAGATGCTCGGCCGCCCGCTCGCATTCACCCTCGCCGTCGCCCCCGGCTACGCCTACCTGCTCGAGGGTGGCGACGCGAAGAGCCGCCTCGCCGACCTGCAGAAGGGGACCGGACGACCGGTGAGCGGTGCCCCGAGTGGCGTGACGCTCAAAGTCGCCCTCGACGAATTGCTCTCCTTCGCCGCCACGAAGGCGGGCGGGGAGATGGCGAACAAGGCGGCGGCGCGTGCCGCCAGCCTCCTCGATACCGATGCCGAGTCGGCCCTCGTGCAGCTGGCGATCAGTCCGATCGACCGCGGCGTGGCGACCCGGCTGTCGCTCGGCGCCGGGGTGCTGCGCGGTCTGGCCACGCTCTCGAGCGAGGCCGCGGCGGCGGGGATCGGACTGCCGGTGCCGGATGGGCTCGGTCGCTGAAATGACGCCTCGCCCCGCCCCCCAGCCCTCGCCCCGCCCCAGGGCCGGATGCACGCCCTCTCGAGGATGCACTTCCGATGGTGAACTCCCCGTCGGCCGCTGATCCGGCCGCCGCACTGGTGCGCCGCACGATCGCCGGCGTCTCTGTGGCCGAGCTGGCCCAGGCCCATGGCACGCCGCTCTACGTCTACGACGCCGCGACGATCCGGCGGCGCTGCCGGGACCTCGCGCGGTGGGACACCGTGCGCTTCGCCCAGAAGGCCTGCTCCAACATCGCCGTCCTCGATCTCGTGCGGCGCGAGGGGGTGCTCGTCGATGCCGTCAGTGCCGGGGAGATCCACCGGGCGCTGGCGGCCGGTTACCCAGCGGCGACACCACGGGGGACGGCCGACGACCTGCCGCCAGCCCATCCCATCGTCTATACCGCCGATATCTTCGACCGTGAGAGCCTCGAAGTGGTCGTCCGGCACGGTATCCACGTCAACTGCGGTTCCAGCGACATGCTCGAGCAACTCTCCGCCCGGATGCCGGGGGCGGAGGTGACGCTGCGGGTCAATCCCGGGTTCGGTCACGGCCCCAGCCAGAAGACCAACACCGGCGGGGAAGGCTCGAAGCACGGGATCTGGCACGCCGACGTGCCCGATGCGCTGCGGCGGGCGGAATGGTCCGGACTGGCGGTCACCGGCCTCCACATGCACATCGGCAGTGGCACCGACCTGGCGCACCTGGCGGAGGTCGCCGGGGCGCTCGAGCGTGTGGCGGAGGAGATCGGCCGGTCGCTGACCACGATCAGCGCCGGCGGCGGCCTTCCGGTGCCCTACCGCCCCGGCGAGGTGCATGCCGACCTGGGGGGCTACTTCGACCTCTGGGACGCCACGCGCCGCCGCCTCGAGGCCCGGTTCGGCCATCGGCTGCGCCTCGAGCTGGAGCCGGGGCGCTACCTGACTGCAGAAGCCGGCTTCCTCGTGACCGAGATCCGCGCCGTGAAGCGGCAGGGCAGCCGCACCTACCTGCTGGTCGATGCCGGCTTCAACACGCTCGCCCGCCCGGTGATGTACGGGGCCTACCACCCGATGAGCCTCTGCCCGTGCGATCCGCTCGTCGCCGAGGGCCCGGCACCCCGTTCCACGGAGGTGGCGGTCGGGGGACCGCTGTGCGAATCGGGCGACATCTTCACCCAGACCGACGGCGGGTTCGTGGCGACCCGCCCCCTCCCCGAGGCGGCGGTCGGCGACCTGCTGGTGATCGAGGTGGCCGGCGCCTACGGGTTCGTGATGGCGAGCAACTACAACTCGAAACCGCTGCCCGCGGAGGTGCTCGTCGATGGGGGATACGGTCGGCTCGTCCGCCGCCGCCAGTCGGTCGGCGATCTGGTGAGTGGCGAGACGGTCTGACCGACCGGTTCCTCGGGGGGCGAGCGGCGGCGTGGAAAACGGGGCCGTTTCCCGGTGGAAAGTCCGCCGCGGATTCCGCCGCGGCCCTTTTTTTCCCGATCAGCCCAGTTTGGTCGGGCCGGACATGACGGCTAGAATCGTGTCAGTGCAGTCCTCCGCTCCCCCTGGACGATCCCCTTGCCATGGCCAAAGCCGGACCCCGCAAGAAACTGCCGAAGGAACTGGCCGTGATCACGGCCGACAACTGCACCGGGTGCGAGTCGTGCCTGGAGGTCTGCCCGGTCGATTGCATCATCAAGGTGCAGCAGTACGACCAGTTCCACAACCTGCAGAGCTGGTGCGAGATCGACGTCGAGCGGTGCGTGGGCTGCGAGGTCTGCGTCCACATCCCGGGAAAGAAGTCGAATCCCTACGACCTCAAGGTTTGTCCCTGGGATGCGATCGAGATGGTACCGACGGAGATGGTGGCCATCGCCGTGGCCCAGAGTGGCGGCCCTCCCGAATATGTCGAGGCCAACTGGGATCGGCTCGTCGGCAACGCCCAGCGGCTCGTCGAGATGAAGGTCGCCACCGGCTGAGCGGGCCCGTGTTCCCGCGGGCCCGTGTTCCCGCGGGCCCGTGGTGGGCTCACGGTGGGTGCCCCACGGGGCTCACGGTGGGTGCCCCACGGGGGAGCGATGGGGGAGAGCCAGCCGTTGGTTTGACGACCGGCCAGCCAGCGCTTTACAACGGTACGGACGTACACATCATCCGTCTCGCCGGGTGCTGCGATGGCCCCTCCCCCCTCGTCTGAACCTGCCCACCCATCCGCCAACGGTTCCACCTCCGGAAGCGATGGCGCCGCCCACGCACCCGGCATGCTGCGCGACCATGTCCGCTTGGCGTGCGTGCCGGGAATCGGCTCCCGCCTGCGGCGCCTGCTCCTCGAGCGGTTCGGTTCACCGGCAGCGGTGTTCGCGGCAGCACCCGCCGACATCATCGGCATCGGTCGGATCAGCCGTCGTTTGGCGACCGATCTTCCCCGGCTGGTCAGCGAGTCGGACGCCGACGCACTCCTCGGGATCTGTCACCGGGAGGGAGTCCGCATCCTGCTCGAGGGTGATCGCGACTACCCACCCCTGCTCGCCCGGATCCCCGACCCTCCCGGAGTGCTGTTCGTGCGCGGCGGTTTCGCCCCCAGCGATGCGCTGGCGGTGGCGATCGTCGGCAGCCGTCACGCGACCGACTACGGCATGCGGGTCGCCGGCCAACTCGCCGGCGGACTTTCCCGGGCCGGCTACACGGTCGTCAGCGGACTGGCCCGCGGCATCGACGCCGCAGCCCACCGCGGGGCGCTCGCCGCCGGCGGGCGGACGATCGCCGTGCTCGGCAGTGGCGTGCTGGAGGTCTACCCACCGGAGCATCGTGGACTGGCCGAGGAGGTCATCGCCCACGGGGCCCTGCTGAGCGAAGCGCCGCCGCTGGCGGAACCGCATCCCGGGGCATTCCCCCAACGCAACCGGATCGTGTCGGGGCTGTCGCTCGGCACGGTCGTGGTGCAGGCCTCGGGGCGCTCCGGCGCCCTGATCACCGCCCGCCTCGCCACGGAGCAGGGGCGGGAGGTGTTCGCCGTCCCGGGGCCGATCGACTGCCGGATGTCGCTGGGCTGCCACGATCTGCTCCGCGACGGGGCGACCCTCGTGTCGAGCGTCGACGACATCCTGGCGGAGCTCGGCCCACTGTTCGAGACCGCCACATCGGCCGCCGGCGACATGGTGGAAAGCCCCGCCGAATTGGCCCTCGACGAACAGGAGCGGACGGTCCTGAAGGCGATCGCACCGGCAGGGAGCCGTCGGGGCGAGCCACGGCTTGTCGACGATGTGGTCGATTCCACCGGCCTGGCGGCATCGCAGGTGCTCGCGACGATCGGCGTGCTGGAGATGCGACGGCTGGTGAAACGCCTCCCGGGCAACCGCGTGGCGCGGGCCTGAAGTCGGCCCTGCCGTGACGCGACGGCGCGATTGGCCATGGCACGGCAGCGCGATGGCATCGCAGGCGGGTCCGGTCGCGGGCTTGGCCATCCCCGCGGGGGGCCGTACACTTCACCCCATGGATACTGCACTCCACACCCGTTCCAGCTTGATCCGCGCCCGGCTCCTCCAGCTCCGAGACTCTCTTTGACTGGGAAGGGCGCAAAAAGCACGCTGCGCGGATCGAGGAGGCGATGTCGCAGGCCGGATTCTGGGACAACCAGGAGAGGGCCCAGGCCACCGTCGCCGAGCTGAAGGCGGTCAACGCGGTCCTCAAGCCGCTCGACGAAGCGCTCGCGGCCAGTAGCGATCTGGAGGCGCTCGAGGAACTCGCCCGCGAGGACGAGTCGCTCGAGGGAGAACTTCTCCGGGAGGCCGACTCGCTCGACAAGAAGGTCGCGGCGCTGGAACTGGCCTCGCTGCTCTCCGGCCCACATGACGGGTCGGATGCCCTGCTGAGTTTCAACGCCCGCGATGGTGGCACCGACGCCAACGACTGGGCGGAGATGCTCCTGCGGATGTATTCCTCCTGGGCCGCCAAGCACGACTTCGCCGTCGAGCTGCTCGACCGGCAGGACGACGAGGTGGCTGGAATCCAAAGTGCCACGATCGCCATCCGTGGTCCCTGGGCCTACGGCTACCTGAAGGGGGAATCGGGCATCCACCGCCTGGTGCGCATCAGTCCCTTCAATTCCGAGGGCAAGCGGCAGACGAGCTTCGCCGCCGTCGACGTGGCCCCGGAGATCCCCGACGACGACACCGAGGTGGAGATCGCCGACGCCGACATCCGCGAGGACGTGTTCCGGGCGAGTGGTGCCGGTGGCCAGCATGTCAACAAGACATCGAGCGCCATCCGCATCACCCACTTCCCGACCGGCATCGTCGTGCAGTGCCAGAGCGAGCGCAGCCAGCACAAGAACCGGGCCACGGCGATGAAGATGCTCCGGGCCCGCATCGCGCGGATCCAGGAGGAGAAGCGCGAGGCCGAGAAGCACGCCCAACACCAGTCGAAGCCGAAGACCGGGTTCGGGTCGCAGATCCGCAACTACTTTCTCCACCCCGACCAGCGGGTCAAGGACCAGCGGACCGGCCATTACGTCGGGAGTTTCCAGAGCGTCCTCGACGGCAACCTCGACGGGTTCCTCGATGCCTACCTCCGCTGGCAGGCTTCCGGATCGGCCCCCGATGCGGGCGGCGGCGACGACGCGTGAGCCGGATCTCCCGCTTCCCGGCCTCCCCTTGCCGCTTCGGCGGTCGGGCATTCGTCGCCCCTCCAGGGTGCGAATCCCCACCGGGACTGCTGGACGCCCGGCGCCAGCGGGGCTAGCATCTTGGGGTCGCGAACGTCGGATCCCGAAGGAAACCCATGGCGGAAAAAGAACAGGCGCTCGAAGTCGAGGGCGTGGTCACGCAGGCCCTTGCCAATACCCGCTTCCGCGTGCAGATCACCGGGGGGCATGTTGTCAACGCGCACGTCGCGGGAAAGATGCGCAAGAACTTCATCCGCATCGTGCCGGGCGACAAAGTGAAGGTCGAACTCTCTCCCTACGACCTCACCAAGGGACGGATCACGTTTCGCGAGCGCTGATCTCGGGCCTCCCGCATTGACGACGGGTCGCGAGCATTTGGCCCTGGGGCCAAGTCAGCCATCTCCCGCGGGAGGTGGCGAGGTGGGCTCGCCCGCAGCGAGTTCCGCATGGTCTGCCTGCGGCCGTTGGCCGTTCTCCGGAACCGTCTCGCCGGTTCCGCGTGCCGGCACGGCAGGCCCTTCACCCCGATCCGCCATGCCATCGGCCGTCGCCGGGTGTGCATCCTCCGGACCGGCGACCGTGCGCTCGACGTGGTCGGTCTCGATCTGGTCGGTGTCGCGTGCCGCCGCCGGGGCTTCGTCATTCCGGCTCCCGCGTGACGACTCCACGTTGGCGGGCCCCACCGGTGGCGCTGCCTTCTCGAAGAATTGCTTGAGATCACCGAACGTCCGCAGCGGTTCTTTCCCCTGCCGCATGGCGTCGGAAAGTGGTTTGGCTTCCTTGGCGGCCCGCGTCTCGTAGACACGCTTGGGGGGATCCGCCGGCGGCGCCGCGTCGCGCCCGCCGAGTTGCGGCTGCCGGGGCTTCGGCGACGGAGTCCGGTCACGTGGCTCACGGCGTTCCCCGCCGGGCTGACGTGGGCCGGGACGCCGCCCATCTCCCTGCTGGCCACCCGGTCGTGCGCCAGCCGCTGCCGGCGTGCCTCCCGCTCCCGGTGCCCCTTGCGGTCGCTCCCCTCCACCGCGCCGTCCCGGTTTGCCGCCCTGCCCCGCGGCACGCGAACCCTGCGCATCGGTCGCCGCCGGCGGGCGATCCATCCGCCGCTGACCTGGCGGCGGTCCCGGAGGGATCATCGTCAGGCTCACGCGCCGCCGGGCCTTGTCGATCTCCAGAACCCAGACCTTGACGATCTGCCCGACCGAAACCAGGTCGTGGGGATCGCGGACGAAGCGCCGCGACAACTGGCTGATGTGCACCATGCCGCTGTCGTGCATGCCGATGTCGACGAAGACGCCGAAATCGACCACGTTGAGCACCGAGCCGAGCAACTCCATCCCGACCTGGAGGTCTTCGAGCTTGAGCACCCCCTTCTTGAAGAATGGTGGGGGAAGATCCTCGCGTGGATCACGGCCCGGTCGCGCCAACTGCTCGACGATGTCCGCCAGGAGCAGGCGCCCGACCCCGAGTTCGGCCGCCAGGCCGGGGAGGTCGACGGTCGCGGCCTTTTCCGCCAGGGCGGCTGCCGCCTGACGGTTCGCCAGGTCCTCCGGTCGGCCACCGAGCCGCACGAGCACCTGCTCGGCGATCGGGTAGCTCTCGGGATGGATCCAGGTGGCATCGAGCGGGTTCTCGCCCCCGGCGATCTTGAGGAAGCCGACGGCCTGCACGAAAGCCGCCTCCCCGAAACCGGGCACCTCGAGAAACTGCCGCCGCGACGTGAACGCGCCGTTCTTGCTGCGCCATTCGACGAAGCCACGGGCGGTGGTCTGGTTGAGTCCCGAAACCCGCCGCAGGAGGGCGGGACTGGCCGTGTTGACGTCCACCCCGACGAAGTTGACGCAGCTCTCCACAACAGCCTCGAGCGAGGCGTGCAGGTGCCGGGCCTTGACGTCGTGCTGATAGAGGCCGACGCCGATGTTGGCCGGCTCGATCTTCACCAACTCCGAGAGCGGATCCTGCAGGCGGCGCCCGATCGAGATCGCCCCACGGACCGCCGCCTCGTGGCCGGGCAGTTCCTCGCGGGCATACGGGCTGGTCGAGTAGACGCTCGCCCCGGCTTCGTTGACGATCACGTACCCGACATCGGCCTCCGCCAACTCGCCGGCGACCAACTCCGCCACGAGCGCCTCGACCGCGCGGCCGGCCGTGCCGTTGCCGACGGCGATCACCGTGCAGCCGTGCGTCTTCACCATCTCGGTGAGCTTGGCGGCGGCAGCAACGCGCTTCTCAGGCTTGCCGATGATGTGGAGCACGGCATGCTCCAGCGGGCTGCCACACTCGTCGATGGCCACCGCCTTGCAGCCGCTCTTGAACCCCGGATCGAGGGCGAGCACCCGTCGCCCCATCACCGGTGCCTGGAGGAGCAGGTTCCGCAGGTTGCGGGCGAAGACCTCCACCGCGTGCGACTCGCAGACGTCGGTCATCTCCCGACGGATTTCCCGTTCGAGGCTCGGGAGGACCAGCCGGGTGACGGCATCCCGGGCGCAGCCCCGGAGGAACACCGCATGGGGGTGGTCAGCAGGCACGAGCATGGCCTCGGCGGCTGTCTGCATCTCCTCGATCGGCCCATCCACTCGCACCTTGAGGAGCCGGGCCCGTTCGCCACGGTTGATCGCCAGCACGCGGTGCGGTGGCACCCGCTGCACGTGTTCGGAGAAGGTGAAGTAGTCGCGGTAGTGCTTTTCGTCCTTCGACTGGGCCTTGCCGGGGCTCTCCACCCGCTGGCTGGTGAGATGCCCCTTGTCGGCGAGCATGCCGCGGAGGAGCTGCCTGAGGTCGGCACGCTCACTGTATTCGGCCGCGATGATGTGGCCCACCCCGAGCAGGGCATCGGCAGCGGTCGCCACCTGGCCGTCGGCATCGACGAAGTCGGCCGCACGCCGATCGAGGTCGAGGGCGGCCGGATCGGCGGCGACGATCTCGCGGGCGAGGGGATCCAGTCGGCGCTGCCGGGCGATCTCCGCCAGGGAAAGCTTGCGCGGCTTGAACGGGAGGTAGATGTCCTCGAGTTGCTTGGGGGTCTCAGCCGCCTCGATCCGCAACTCGAGTTCGGGGGTCATCCGCCCCTGCCCGCCGATCGTCCGGAGGATCGTCTGCTTGCGGTCGGCCAGATGGCGGGCACGGGTGACCGCGTCGGCAATCCGCCGGACCGCGATCTCGTCGAGGCCCTCGGTCTGGTCGCGCCGGTAGCGGGTGATGAAGGGGATGGTGTTCCCCTCATCCAGCAGATGCACGACCGCCTCGACACCCGCAGCGGGGAGATCGAGTCGCCGGGCCAGCAGCCCGAGATCGATGAGCGTTGGGGATCCCATCCGACTCACGGGGCCGGGCGCATCGCGCACCCGCCACCGCGCGACTCCACAGGAGGCTCCCCATCGGGGCTTCAACGCCGGGAATGGGGCTGCAAAACCCCAGGAATCTAGGGTGTATGGCGAGGGGGTGTCAAACGGGTCGGTGTGGTCGTCGCCGGGAGAGGCCGGAACGGTGGCACCGCAGGCCACCGCGCTCCCGCAGATTGACCCCCACGACCGCGCGGTCACGGCTGGCCTTGACCGCGGTGCGCCCCGTTTCCTATCCCCCGCCTCTCCACCCGGCCGCGTGGCCGACGCCCCGGAAGACGGCCCCCCCACCTGCGAACGGTGAAAGTCTGGAGCGGAGCAGGGGCCGGCGACGATTGCATCGGCAGCCGAGGTCGACCCATGCCTCGCCCTCCACACCCTGGAATGTCCCCATGAGCCAGTCGTCGCCCTCCCCGACCGACGCCGGATCGCTTCTCCCCGCGGTCGGCCTGTTGGCCCTCGATCGGCAGTACGAGATGCTCCGCGAACCGATCCGCGCCGCCCTGGAGCGGGTGTGCGACTCCGGCCGGTTCGTCCTCGGGCCTGATGTCGCCGAGCTCGAGAACGAGCTGGCCCGGGCCCTCGACGTACCGCATGCGATCACCTGCGCCTCCGGCAGCGACGCCCTGCTCCTGGCCCTGATGGCGCTCGACGTGGGGCCGGGCGACGAGGTGATCGTTCCCAGCTACACCTTCTTCGCCACCGCCAGCGCCGTCACGCGCCTCGGGGCCGTGCCGATCTTCGCCGATATCGACCCGGTCACCTACCTCGTCGATCCGGTCGACGTGGCCAGGAAAATCAGCAGCCGCTGCCGGGCCATCGTGCCCGTCCACCTCTTCGGCCGCACCGCCGACATGGACGCCCTGCTGCCGATCGCCGCGCGTGCCGGGATCCCGGTGGTCGAGGACTGCGCCCAATCGATTCTCTCCACCTGGCATGGCCGCTGCACCGGTGGCATCGGCGATGTCGGTTGCTTCAGCTTCTACCCGACGAAGAACCTCGGCGGCTGCGGCGACGGCGGGTTCCTCACCACCACCCGCGATGACATCGCGGCCCGGCTCCGGCTGCTACGGGTGCACGGGATGGAACCGCGGTATCACCATCAGGTGATCGGGATCAACAGCCGGCTCGACTCCCTGCAGGCGGCGGTGCTGCGGGTGAAGCTGCCCCACCTCGACGCCTGGACGGAAGCCCGCCGCACCAACGCCGCCCGCTACGGCGAGCACTTCGCCCGGGCCGGCCTCGACGGCTGGATCACGCTCCCCGGCGACGAACACCGCGGCCGCCATGTCTGGAACCAGTACGTGATCCGCGTGGCCGACGGGCAGCGAGACGCCCTGCGCAGCCATCTCACCAACCACAAGGTGGGCACCGAGATCTACTACCCGATCCCGCTTCACCTCCAGGTGTGCTTCCGCCACCTGGGTTGGGCACCGGGCGATCTGCCGGAGACCGAACGGGCCGCGAACGAGACGCTGGCGCTGCCGATCTACCCCGAGCTCACCGACGCCGAACAGCGCACGGTCGTCGGACGGATCGCGGAGTTCTTCCGCACCGCCCCCGCGCGAGCGCAGGCGAACTCCCCGCAGCCGGCCTCCGCCGCGGCGCTTGCCGGGCCGCACTTCATCCGCCGGATGAACCACGCGGAGCGGGTTGCCGACACCCGGCGCTGACCTCCGCGCGCTCGAGAGCCCTGCACCGCACAGCGCCGACGCCATCGGCTCCGCCGACTCCACCGACCCGCGACCAGCGCCGCCTGACCGGCGGTTGGCTGCTCAGACCGAGTCGCGTCGCCGCCCGCTGCCGCGGCAGATCATGAACAGCCCCAAGCCGGCGGCCAGCACGGCCACGGCATACGAGGGCATGTATTTGAGTTGGCCTCCGACCGGGCCGCTCGATTCACCCGCTGCCGCAGCGGCTGCCTGAGCCGGGGGCGGTGCACCACCCCCGGCGGCAAAATTGGCAGCCATCTGCGCTCCGGGCACGTTGGCCATGGCTGCCGGATTCCCGGCCGTCACCGGCTTGCCCGCCTGCTCGAGCGGTGGGGCGAGGAGCGCGGCCCCACCCTGCGCGAACACCGGAGTCCCGGCCGCCCCGGCCAGCGCGACTGCCACGACGGCAACCACCGCAAGGGGGCCGGAGGATTTCGGGCGTTGACGATGGACTGCGGTGACCATGGTACCTGTTCCCTTGGGAGGCAATCGTGCCATGTATGCCGGCGGCCTGGCTGGCTGTGGAAAAACAGCCTGCCGCACCTCAGGGATGAGGTGCCGGGAGTACAACTCCCGTGAAAAGCGCAGCTTTTCGGGTGGCCAAAGGCCAAGGATGGACTTTGGCCACGGGCTGCTAGCCTCCACCCGCGCGACCACACCCGGAGGGTACCATTCCCGGGAGCGGACGTCAGCCGGCCGGCCCGATCCCGCCGCCGCCCCGCCCTCCGCCGGAGAAAACACCATGGCCGCCAAACGTGCCCGATCAGCCGCCCGCGGGGTCGCCGCCCGACCCTCTTCCCAAGGGGCCGCCGCCGACCGCTCCACCACCGTGCCCCGCGAAAAACTCCCGGCCGTGGACCGCAAGACGCTCGGGCTGATCGTCGAGCTCGCCGATCAGGTCGCCACCGCCGCGACCAAACGCCGCGACCCGTGGCTCGACATCCCGGCCCGCAACCTCTCCAACGTCCGCTTCAACAAGGCCCACAAGATCATCGAGATGGGGGGGCAGACGAACCGGCGGCAGCTGTTCAATCTCTCGCAGGCCAAGAGCTACATGCAGACGCTGCTGGTCGCCACCGGCTGCAAGTCGCTCATCGACCAGCAGAAGTCGACCAGCATCCGCGGTCTGTACTACCTGCTCAAGCACACGATCGACGGCACCCGCGAGGAGACGTTCGCCACACAGGAGGAGTGCGATCCGATCATCGAGGATCTCGAGGTCACCCTGGAGAGCCTCCGCGAGGAACTCCATGTCTACGCCAGTAACCGCGGGGGCATGGTCGGCCCGATCACGCTCGTCGACTCCGGCGACGAGATCGACTGCTCGCGGATGGGCTCGGGTGGGTACAGCATCCCGTCGATCGTCGAGGCGAACGTCATCCGCTTCAAGGAATGCGACGCCAAGTTCATCCTCCACGTGGAGAAAGACACCGTCTGGCGGCGTTTCAACGAGGACAAGTTCTGGCGGAAGCACTCCTGCCTCCTCACGCACGGCGGCGGGCAGCCGCCACGGGGCGTGAGGCGGATGCTCTACCGACTGCACCACGAGCTCAAGCTGCCGGTCTACTGCCTGCTCGACAACGATCCCTGGGGCTACTACATCTATTCGGTGCTCAAGCAGGGCTCGATCAACCTCGCCTACGAATCGAAGCGGATGGCGATTCCCGAGGCGAAGTTCCTCGGGTTGCGGAGCCGCGATTACCAGCGCTGCGGTCTCAGCCCGAGCGTGCAGATCGCCCTCGCCGACACCGACATCAAACGGGCCAAGCAGATCGCCGCGTATCCCTGGTTCGCCGGCAAGAAGGCCTGGCAGAAGGAGATCGAGACGATGCTCGCCAACGGCTTCAAGCTCGAGGTCGAGTCGCTGATCTCCAAGGACATCAGCTACGTCACCGAGGTGTACACCCCCGAACGGCTGTCCGAGGCCGACTGGCTCGACTGACCCCTCCGCGCTCTCCGCCCCTCACGGCCCCCGACCCTCCTCACGGCCCCCGACCCCGCCCCTCACTGCCCACCCACCCGCACCCCCGCCCCACGGTCAGGCTTCCTCGCGGAGCAGCGGTGGCGGATCCTCCAGGTCGTCGAGTTCCGGCGGGAGCTGGATCTGCCGCATCGTCTCGTCGGTGCGCCGCATCCCCTCGGCCACCTCGTCGACGCGCTTCGCCAGATCGCCGACATCGCGCCGCGCCACCGCCCCTTCGGCGAGGGCGGCGATCTTCGATTCCAGTCGCTCGACCTCCGCGACGATGACGCCCAATTTCCGCTGCGCCTCGTCGATGTTGCCGAGCCGTTCACGCGTCGTCCGGAGGTCGTCCTCGAGGACGGCACGCAGCTCCGCCGACTTGGTCGCGTCGGCCGGGAGGGCGGTGAGGCGTTTTTCCAGGCTCGCGATCCGTTGGCGGATGCCGGCTTCATCGGTGTGGCCGATGAAATCGGAGAGCGACTGGGCGCCGCGGATCATCCGCAGATGCCCCCACAGCAGCCGATCGAGCGACTCGAGCGAGCTGGTGTCGATCCCTCCGCGCAGGCCGGCGGCGAGATCGATGAGCCGCTCACAGTGGGCCTGGAGTTGGTCGAACCGCTGCCGCAGTTCAGGGGTGAGCGAGCCACGGATTCGCTCGAACGCCTGCCGCGACCCGACGGCCCGTTCGGCACGCCGCGCCTTCGCATCCTGGGCGTCGATCGCCGACCGGAACCGGTCACTGGCAAGCATGCTCGCCAGGTAGTAGACCTCACCCGCCGCCACCAACGGGAGGACGACCCCGGGGAATCCGCTGATCAGGGCGGCCGCCACGCCGCCGCCGACGAACAGCAGGTTCCACTTCGTGGAGAAGGCGGCCCCCAGATAGCTGCCAATGCGACCCAACACGTCCATTCGCTCCCGCGCCCGCGGCGTCACCCCGGGCCGTTGGGCCGTTGGGCCTCGGCCTCGATCCGTTCGATCCGTTCCTGCAACCGGTGGACCTGCTCGTGGAACCAGGGCTGCGACTGGGTCTCGCGCGCCGGTGCCGAGGCCGCCGGCATGTGGATCTCCTCGGCGATCCGCCCCGGTGTCGTCGCCATGACGAACACCCGGTCCCCAAGATACACCGCCTCCTCCACCGAATGGGTCACGAAGAGCACGGTCGCCTCGACTTCGTGCCACAGCCGCACCAGCAGATCCTGCATGTCGAGCCGCGTGGCGGGGTCGAGTGCGCCGAACGGCTCGTCCATGAGGATCACCCGGGGGCGGAGGATCAGCGTCCGGGCGATCGCCACCCGCTGCCGCATGCCACCCGACAGTTCGTGGGGATACTTGCCGGCATCGCGGAGGGGATCGAGGCCCACCCGGGCGATCCAGTCGAGGGCCTCCGCCTCGCGGGTGCGGCGCGCCACCCCACGGCATTCGAGCCCGAAGGCGACATTGTCGACCACCGTTCGGTTGTCGAAGCTCGTGTAGTCCTGGAACACCATTCCCCGGTCGGCGCTGGGGCCGACGACCGGTTGACCGAGCACCGTCACGGTGCCACTGGTGGGCGGATGCTGCGGCTCGAGCCCGGCCACGAGCCTGAGCACGGTGCTCTTGCCGCACCCGCTCGGCCCGAGGAACGACGAGATCTCGCCGTGCCCGACCAGGTCGGGGATCGTGAACGAGACATGGTCGATCGCCACCGCCGTGCGACCGCCGCCGGAGGTGTAGATCTTGGTGACGTCGCGGAACTCGACCGCCGCCGGACGCTCCGCAGCGGGAGCCGCCTGGTCTCCCGCCGGAGCAGACGGCCCCGGGGCGGCCCTCGGCTGGCACGGAGCCGTGGTCGGCGGGACGGCGGGGGCCGCCCCCTCCGGGACACGTCCGGCCGGGGATTCACTCATGGCGCCGTTCCCCGGCCGCGGAACCACCCGCCGATGACGTCATGCACGAGCCAGCGGACGAAGCGCGGGAGAACGCCCCGGCCGCCATAGCGGTGCGGGAACAGATCGCACTGCAACCACCACAGCGCCCGATCGATGCAGTAGGCCACCAGCGGGATGATGATCAGCACGATGAGGATCGGCTCGCGCTGCCCGCGGCGCTGGGAGACATTGATCAGGTCGCCGAGTCCGCCGGTATCACCGCCGAGCTTCACCACCTCCGCCAGCATCACGTAGCCGAAGGCGATGCCGAACAGCAGGCGGAGCGAGTTGAACACCGCCGGGGCGGCCAGCGGCAGCAGGACCTTCAAGATGATCTGCAGCCGTGAGGCCCCGAGGGTGAGCGCCGTGTCGACGTAGCGCTGCGGCACCTCGCGCACGGCGGCGGTGGTGTCGCTGACGACGAAGGCGACGCTGGCGATGAACAGGAACATCACCTTCTGAAGTTCACCGATCCCGAAGAAGAAGAACGTCAGGGGGATCAGCGCCGCGACCGGGATGTTGCGGCCGAAGATGGTGAGCGGGGCGAGGAAGGCTCGCAGCTCGGCGAAACAGGCCGCCAGCACCCCGAGCGGCACGCCGACGGCCGCCGCCAGACCGAATCCGAGGCAGACCCGCCGCAGCGTCACCACCGTGTTGGCGGGCAACCGGCCCGTGCCGAACACGGCGGGCACGGCCCGGACCGTCTCGGCCGGGCTGGGGAGCGTGGCCGGACCGATGAACCGGCTCTCCGCCTCCCCCGCGGTGGCGAGAAACCACAGCGCCAGCACCAGGGCGATGCACGTCACGCCCCAGATCGCCCCCGTGGCCATGGAGGTCTCCCCCCGCAGCGGCCGGACCGCGGCGCGCTGCGGCGACGCCACGGGTGGAGTCTCAGAGGGGCTCATTCCTTCTCCGCGGAGTAGACCTTGATCTCCACGCGGCGGTTGAGGGCGTGGTTGTCGGGGTGGTCGTCGTCGGCCGGCCGGTCCCACCCGAGGCCATCGACGGCGAAGCGGTTGTCGTCGAGCTTGAACTTCTCGACGATCGCATCCTTCACCGCGCGCGCCCGCTCGAGCGACAGTTCCTTGACCATCGCCGCCGGGACCGATCCCTTCATCGAGCCGTCGGTGTGGCCCTCGACGACGATCCGGGCGTTGCCGAACTGCTCGGCGAGCGCCGCCACTTCATCGACGACCAGATCGACGCGCGGATCGTAGGGTTCCTCCACGTCTTGGCCGTCGAGCCGCCGGATGACCTTCTTGCGGAGGTTGGCACTGTTGGGGAAGAAATGGATGACGATGGTGTTGGTGAGGATCTCGTCGTTCTCGGCCCTGATCTCCGCGACCGTCTTCGGCACCAGCGTCGCGGCGTACTCGTCTTTCGTCTCCAGATACTTCGGCTCGAGCCCGAGTTTCTGGATCACGGAGAAGTCCATTACCTGATCGAACGGAACCGGGTTGTTCGCGATCGCCCCCACGCGCCGGTAAAGGTAGTAGGCCTGCTTCCAGATCCGCTCGAAATTGGCGGGATTGTTGCGGTTGATGAAGAACTGGTAGTTCTCGGCCCAGTTGGTCGAGTGGGCGTCGCCGAGCATCGAGAGGGCGTCGGCGGCGGGGATCGTGTAGCCATCGGCCATCAGTTGGGCGACACTCTTCTTCGCCTCCTCGCTCTTGAGATCGCCCATCGCGTCGAAGATGCCGCGCACGATGGCCTCGATCACGTCCGGATGATCCTTGGCGAAGTCGGCCCGGGCGAACCATACGTCGGCGATCAGGCGGTTGGCCGTCTGCGTGGTGACGAGCATCCGGTTGCCCTTCGCCTCGGCGAGGTTGTAGATGTCGGGGGCCCACGACACGCACCCGGCGATGCTCTTGTCGCGGTTGAACGCCGCCGCCGCCTCGAAGGCGGTCGTCACGTAGATCATCTCGACGTCGGCCGGCTGCAGGCCGCCCGCCACCAGCATGTTGAGAGCGAAGAACTGGCTCGGGGAGTTCTGGGCCATGACCAGTTTCTTGCCGGCGAGGTCCTTGACGGTCTTGATCGAATCGCGGACGACGATCCCGTCACCGCCGTTGGAAAAGTCCACCTGCTGGTAGACGCGCGGCATGATCCGCGAATCCTTGGCGAAGCTGTCGACGAACAGCGGCAGCATGTCGAGCGTCGCCCAACCGATGTGGACCTCGCCCGCCGCGTAGGCGTCGCGCATCTGCACCGGATCGTCGATGAGAACGAGTTCGACCTTGAACGGCTTGCCACCGGGCGCCTGCCAAACCTTGCCGGGCTTGAAGCCGCCGTTGGCGTGGATGATCGGGCTCCAGCCCGCCCAGACATTGAGGGCGAAGCGAACAGTGTCGTCGACCATCGGCTTGTAGCCGCTCACCCCCTTGACCGGCGGCAGTTTCTCCGCCGGTTTGAAGGTGTATTCCTTCACGGTCGTGGGAACGGCGACGTCGGGAGCCTCGGTCATCGGTTCCTCGGCACCCCCCTCCCCTGCCCCACCACTCAGACCGCCGCCACCCGGCCCGCCACCGGCGACAGGGGCCGGCCGCTGAGGTTGGCCGGGGCGTTCCCCGAACATCCCCGCACGCCATGCGGCCAGCGCGACCAGACCGAGAATCACCGCCCAGACAGCCAACCAGAACGGGGCCTTGGGTTCGCTCGCCATCGTGTGCCTCGGAAACGTGGAAGGGGATCGGGCCGGTGCCTGACACCGTACCGGCGGGTCGGTGCAGTTCAGCCGCGGAACTTCGTCTGTGGCCGGGCCCGGCCCGCCATGTGGAGCATGTTCATCAGATCGTAGGCGGTGACCTCACAGAGCAACTCGGTCACCTTGTCGTGCGCCTCGGGGGAAAGCATCGGCTCCACTTCCTTCATCAGGGTCACCAGCCGCCGCTCCTGCGCCTCGAGCTCGCCGGAATCGACCCGACCATCGGCGACCGCATCGACGAAGGAATCGAGCTTGCGGGCGTACTCCTGGAGAAGCGGCGACTCGCTGGAGGGGTCGAACCACGGGGTCTTGGGGGCGTGTGCCTTGGCCATGGGGGAACTCCTGGGAATGGTGGAGGGATTCGTGGGGAACGGCGCCGACCGGCTGCCTGCCGGGGCCATGTCGGTTGCGGGTCAGGATCCCGCCATCAAACGCAGTTCGGCCATCCGCTCCTGCAGCGTCGCCCGGCCGCCAGCCTTGCTGATGGCTTCGCGCCAGCGATCGGGGAGGAACCGCTTCTCGGTGCACTCGAGGACAGCGGCGATCTCCTGGGCTTCCTTCTCCAGGCCCTGTGCCGAAGGGAGGAAATCGTCGATCGCCGCCTGCAGGTCGGTCACCGCGATCTCGTCGGTCGTCGGGACCGGGCGGCCGGCATCAGCCTCGGCCGCGGCGCGCTCGAGCCCCTTGCGCCGGGCGGTGAGGACGATGCTCTCGATGTCGGCGCCGGAGAGCCCCAGTTCCAGATCGACCGGACCGGGGAGGCCGGGAGCGAGCCGCACGTGGCACTTGCGTGCCATCGCCTGGAACATCGCCTCCATCTCCGCCTGGTCGTGCGGATAGAAGAGGGGGATGTGCACCTCCGCGCGCCCCTGCCGCTTGAGGTCGATCGGGAGCAGATCGGGCCGGCTGGTGAGCAGCATCCAGACGATCTTGCCACGGTATCTCGTGTCGCCCATCTGGCGGGCGATCATCGAGAACACGCGGGCCGACGTGCCGGAATCACCGTCAGACTGCCGGTTCCCCAGGGCTGCATCCGCCTCGTCGATGATCACCACCACCGGCCCGAGGCTGCGCAGCACCCCGAGGGCGTGCTCGAGGTTGCCCTCGGTCTCGCCGACGTATTTGCTGCGGAAATTCTTCAGCACCGCGCAGGGGATGCCCACGCTGCCCGCATAACACTCGGCGATGAAACTCTTGCCGGTGCCGACGGGACCGCAGATCAGGTAGCCCATCGGTGCGCTCTCGAGTTGGCCGCGACGGATCGCGCGGGCGTCGGTCTCGAGACGCTGCTTGGCCGCCTCATGACCGGCGACATTGTCGAGCGTGAGCCGGGGCTGGATGAACTCGATGAGCCCGCGGCACGACCTTTCGATGAGATCCTTCTTCTTGGCGGCGAACTCCGGGCCATCAGGGGGCGAGCCCTCGCGGGCCGAGAGGGTGAGGATCGCGCGGATGCTCTCCAGCGTGAGCCCCGCCGACAGGGTCGCCATCCGCTCGACCGCCGGCAGATCGCCGGCCGGCACACCGACGCTCCGCGCCGTGGCCATGGCAAACCGCTCGCGCTCGGCCGGCGCGGGCAGCGGCACCTCGATCGCGGTCACGGCGGGGCTGGTCACGAGCCGCGAGTGGACCTCCGCCATGGCATCGGCGAGGAGCACGATCGCCACGTTCACCCGGCGCAACAATGGGTTCGACGCCCAGCCCACCAGCCGTACCAGCCGCCCCGCCGTGCCCCGCGAGGCGGATGCGGTGTCGCCATCCGGCACCAAGTACTGGGCATGGTCGAGCAGGACCGCGATTTTCTTTCGCTGCTCCGGCGGGTCGGTGAGGTTCCGCTCCAGGAGCGCGTCGATGGAGGCCAGCGCCGCATCCGGCTCCCGGGGCCACCCCGCGGCGTTGCCGAGCCGCTCGGAGAGCCACTGGACCATCGTCCGCAGACGATTGGCATCCGACCCCGCCAACGGCCGCAACCCCTTCCCCACGTCGTAGGCCAAGACGACGTCCCAACTGCCGAAGACTTCGCGCGCGAGGAACTCTGGCACGGTGCCATACCCGACCATCCCGTCGGCGGCCCCCGCCGGTCCACCGGCCGTACCGACCGCGCTGGCGGACTGCCCTGTCCCCGGGGGCGCCAGGGGCACGAGATCACGGACGTTGCCATGGAGCAGGAACACGCAACTCGTGCCGGAGAGGTAGGCATCGCCCAGGCGCTCGGCCCAGGCCGGGCACCAGTCGGGCAGGGCTCCACCCGTCCGCGACCCGCTCCCCGTGCCGACGCCGGCTTTCACGCCATTGCCTGTCGGACGGTTGGCGTCACCGTGCGGGGCGACGGGGGCGACGCCCGGCTCCGGCCTGTTCGCCGTCGACTGAGCTGCCGATGACTGACTCGGGGAATCCTGGCTCACGACCGCCTCGGCGCAAGGAAGGGGAAACGATGGTGCCGGGCTGCCCCCGGCGCTCCGGAAGAGGATGCCGTCATGAATGCCTCATGGCGGCGCACCAGACCGCGACCTCAACCGGAGATCTGCCGGATCCGGTCGGAGCCGAGATGCTTCTCGTCGTCGGTCACACCGGAGGTCTCCGGCGTCACCATCCCCATCTCGCGCTCGAAATCACGCAGGGCAGCATCGGCCATCTGGGCCTCCACGCGCTGCTCGTCCTTGATTTTGTCGAGCCCATCACCAGAGAGGTCGGCCGCCACTCGCACCTTGGCGCGGTTGAGGCCGATTTTGTCCTGGATCACGTCTTCGATCTGGCCGAAATCCGTCGTTACGTCGAACTTGAAGCTCGTCGCCAACTTGGCCAATTCGGCCTCGGCACGCGACATCTTCAGGTCGGCGTCGTACTTCTGGATCTTGTGCTTCAGCTCCGCGAGCTTCTTGGTGGCGTGCTTGACCTTGGTGACATTGTTGCCGTAGGCGGTCTCGTGGAGCTTGAGCTGGGCCTCGTTCTCTGCCATGTCCTTCTTGGCGCTCTGGAGCTCCAGGGCGAACCGCGCCGCGGTCTCCCGCTCGCCGACCTGAAGGTAGGCCTTCACCTGCGCCTCGAGCTTCGCGACATGCTGTCGATCACCCTCGACCTGCCGCATGACGCGTTCGACGAGGGCCCGGTACTGCTCGAGCCCCTCGCGCCCCTCCTTCATCTGCTCGACCGCCTTGTCGTATTCGTACTGGAGCTGGGCGATCGGATCGGCCGTCCAGAAATAATTGGCGATCTTGTTCATCTGGGCCGCGAGGGCCTTCCACAGCTTGCCGATGATCATCGGACCACCTCCAGGAAACACGGTCGGGGGCGCGCAAGTCCCACGCAAAACATTCGTCTTACCCCCCTGATGCCAGACCGTCAAACACCCCGCGTGACCGCTCCAAGCCTCACGATCATCGCCAGCGCCGGCGGCCGGAAAGCCGCGGACTCTCCCCGGATGCGCCGGAGGCCACCGTGCCGGCGCTGCCAACGTGCTTCGGATCCGCGGCGCGGGGAGTGGCCGCAGCCCCCGGCACGCCACCATTCCGGAGCCCCTCCCGTCAGGGAGTCACGACCACGCCGGGATGGGCCGCGCGGAACGCCGCCCGGGCATCACCGTCGATCGGTGTGAAACTGACGTCGAGGGCGCGTAGCGCCGGAAGCCGCCCCACCGCCTCGAGGCCCGTTGCCGAGATCTTCGTGTTGGCGAGGTCGAGCGTGGCGAGCTTGCCGAGCCCCGCGAGGCGGGCAAGGCCGGCATCCGTCACGCGGGTGTTGCGCAGCACCAGCTTCGTGAGCGCACCGAGCCTGCCGACCGTCTCGAGCCCCTTGTCACCAACCTTCGTGTCCCAGAGGTCGAGGTCGGCGAGCTTGGCGAGGTCGCCGAGGTGGGCCACCCCCGCATCGCCCACACCGGTCTCCGCCAGGTCGAGGAGCACCAGGTTGGTGAGGCCGGCGACGTGCGCGAGCGCCGCATCGTCGATCAATGTCCCGCGCAGCTCCAGTCGCTTGAGCTTGCTCAGCCCCTTGAGGTGCGCGAGGCCGTCGGCACCGATGAACGTGCGCATGACGTTGATCTCGTCGATGTCGGTCTTGCCGGCGAATGGTGCCAGCCCCGCATCGGTGATCTGGCCATCTTCGGCGGCGAAGCCCCGCAGCTTCGGCAACCGGGCGATCGCCGCCAGGCCGCGGTCGGTGACCCCGGGGCAACGGAGCTTCACCCGTTCGAGACTCGCCATCCCCGCCACGTGCTCGAGCCCCGCATCCCCGACCAGCGAGCAGCCCCGGAGATCGAGCACCCGCAGCTTCGTCAGCGGCGCCAGATGGGCGAGCCCCGCGTCGGTGAAGTTGTTGTAGAGCAGCACCAGCTGCTGCAGCCCGGTCATCGTCGCCACGGTCTCGAGCGCGGCGTCGGAGAGGTTGGAACTGCGACGCAGATTGAGCACCTTGAGGTTCCGCAGTTTGGCGAGCGCGCGGATCCCGGCGTCGGTGACGTCGGTGTTCTCGAGGACCAACTGCTGCAGCCCTTCCAGCGACGCCAGGGCCGGCATCCCCCCGTCACCGATCTCCGCCCCCCAGACCTCGAGCGACTCCAGCGCCGGCAACTGCCGCAAAAGCACCAGGTCGGCATCGGTGGCGGGCCGGTTGGCGAGGTCGACCTGGGTGACCCGTCCATCGGCGCCGTATTCCACGGTGCCGCCACGGGCCTTGACCATCTTCACCGCGGCAGTCTCGGCAGGGAGCGGCTCGAGTGCCCAGGCCGATCCAACCCGGCCGAACACCGTCAGTGCGACCGCAAGCACCCCACCCCAACCCACGATGCACTTCATGCTCGACTCCTCGACCGACCGATCGCCTCTGGACACGCCGCGCGGCTCAGGCCTTCCAGCCGTCCCGGGCGGTCGGGCGGATGATCGACTCGACCTCGGGCGCGTTCTTGGCGAGGAGCTTCACCGGATCCCACTCGATCTTCTTGCCCATCGTGTCTGGCGTCTCGGCGGCCCACACGGCAAGGTTGCCGAGGAGAATCGTCTCAGTCAGCGGACCGGAGTAGTCCGGGAAGTTGGACATCGGCTGCGGACCACCCTTGATGGCGTTGACCCACTCGATGAAGTGACCGGGCGACGGGGTGAACTCGGCGTCGGCGGGCGTGGTGCCGCTCTTCAGCTTGAAGCCCTTCTCGCAGTAGTCGCCGGGAGCATAGAGGGTGTCCTTCTCGCCGATGCAGAGGATGCCGCTCGAGGCCGTCTTGAAGGGCTGCGACTCCTCCTTGCCGTCGGCATCCTTCTTCACCTCGCCGGGGAAACCGGCGAACAGCCCCACGTCCGGCAGCTTGCCGCCGTCATACCACTTGACCTTCAACCCCGTCCGCTGCCCGATGGCGGGAAAGTCGAAGTCGATGATCGACCACTTGGGATAGGTCTCCTTGTTGTGCCCGCTGGTCAGAGCCTGGACGCTGGCGGGATCACGGAGATTGAGGGCCATGAACGGCATGTTGAAGGTGTGACAGGCCATGTCGCCGAGGGCCCCGGTGCCGAAGTCCCAGAAGCCGCGCCAGCTGAAGGGGTGATAGCCGGTGCCGTAGGGCCGGACCGGCGCCGGGCCGAGCCACAGGTTCCAATCGAGGTTCGGCGGTACCGCCGCCTCTTCGGGCCGCCCACCACCCTGCGGCCACACCGGCCGGTTGGTCCAGACGTGCAGTTCCTTGACCGCGCCCAGCCCGCCCGACTTGATGAATGCCGCCGCCTTCCGCAGCGAATTCTCGGCGGTGCCCTGATTGCCCATCTGCGTGGCGAGCTTCTTGGCGCGGGCCAGTTCGCCCATCAGCCGGGCCTCGGAGATCGCCCGGGTGAGGGGCTTCTGGCAGAAGCAGTGTTTGCCCATGCCCAACGCCATCATCGCGGCGGCGAAGTGGGTGTGGTCCGGCGTGCTGACGGTGACGGCATCGACTTCCTTGCCCATCTCTTCGAGCATCTTCCGGTAGTCCTGGAAGGTCTTCGCCCCCTCGAAGGCCTTCTCGCCACGCTTGAGTTGGTTGGAATCGACGTCAGCGACGGCCACGACCTTGCCGTTGCGGCCGGCGTCGGCCGAGTCGCTCTGCCCCTTGCCACCGATGCCGATGCAGGCGAAGCGGATCTCGGAGTTGGCACTCGTGGCCGGCTTGTCCTCGGCCCGCACCTCGGGGGCGATCCACACGCCACCGGCGATGCCGGCGATCGACCCGGCACCAGCGGCACCGACGGCGAGGAAGTCGCGGCGGGAGGTGTTGGAGGGGGAGCGACGCGTGGCCATGGAGGGATCTCCTGTGGGCGGGGCGGAAGGCCCCGGTCTCGTGGGGATGGAGGATCGGCGACGGGAAGCGTTCGGGAAAAGATGGCGATCAGGGATCGGACACGACCATCGGCGGGAATGACCTGACCTGCGGAGGGCTCACACGCGCACCCACCCGGTTTCGGGACGACGTCGGGATGGACACCGCAGCGCCTCCAGCCGATCACCGAGCGGTGGATCATGATCACCACCCCACAGGCGAGAGAATAGCCTCGGAGAAACGGCCGCCGCAACGGGCGGCCGGGCATTGATCCTGCGATTGATCCTGCCGGGGACGTGCCTGCCGGGGACATGCCTGCCGGGGACATGGCACGCGCATCTCATCCCCGGATACCGGCCATCCCGGCATGCCGCCGACACCGGGATGCCGGACCGGCGACTCCGCAGAGAAGACTCCCCCATCAAAGGGTGGCTGACGGGACTCGAACCCGCGACCCCTAGAATCACAATCTAGTGCTCTAACCAACTGAGCTACAGCCACCGTCTCGACACCGCAGAACGGCAGGATTTTAGCAGGTTTCCCACTCCGGCGGCGCCGCTGGGATTATCCCGCGAAAAAAGCGTTTTCCAACCGCCCCTCACTCGCGCCGACGGGAATCGATCGGGATCGTGACCGGCCCGTCGTTGACCAGGCGGACCTGCATGTCGGCCCCGAAACGCCCACGGGGAACCGGCCTTTCGAGCTGCGCTTCCAGCGCGGCCAGGAACCGTTCGTAGAGCGGCACCGCCTCCTCGGGTCGGGCGGCGCCGAGGAAGCTCGGCCGGTTGCCCCGGGCGGTGCTGGCATGGAGCGTGAATTGGCTGACCACCAGCACGCCGCCACCGGTGTCGGTGACCGCACGGTTCATCAGCCCGGCGTCGTCGGGGAAGATCCGCAGCCGGGCGATCTTCCCGGCCAGCCACCCGACGTCGTCGTCGGTGTCGCCGGTCTCCACCCCGACGAGAACGAGCAATCCGGGACCGATCGCGGCGACGACCAGACCGTCGATCACCACCGCGGCCTCACGCACCCGCTGGATCACCGCGCGCACCGTCACCTCCCCGTGGTCATGCCTCAGCCCGGTGTCGGTCCGGAGGCACTGCCGGCATCCCCCGCGAGCCGGCGGCGGATCTCCGCCAGCCGCTCGCCGATCCGCTTCTCCTCGCCGCGGTCGGAAGGCTCGTAGTAGCGCTTCTCCACACCGAGGTAGTCCTGCGCCGCGATCGCGTCGGGCTCGTCCTGCGAATAGCGGTAGCCGGCGCCGCGGCCGAGGGCGCGGGCGGAAGCGGAGTGCCCGTCACGGAGGTGCCGCGGCACGGGGATGACCGCCTGCTCGCGCACGTCGTCCCGCGCGGCGGCGATCGCGGTGGTGCAGGCGTTGCTCTTGGGCGCCACCGCGAGGTAGGTCACCGCCTGCGCGAGGGTCAGCTGACACTCCGGCAGGCCGACGAACTCGGTTGCCTGCATCGCCGCCACGGCCACCACGAGCGCCCGGGGGTCGGCATTGCCGACATCCTCGCTCGCGAGGATCACGAGCCGGCGGGTGAGGAACCGCACGTCCTCCCCCCCCTCGAGCATCCGCGCCAACCAGTAGAGCCCGGCGTCGGGATCGCTGCCGCGGATGCTCTTGATGAGGGCACTGGCGCAGTCGTAGTGCGTGTCGCCGGCATCGTAGGCGACCACCTTCCGCTGGACGCTCTCCCGGGCGAGATCGATGCCGAACACCAGTGGCCGCACCGGCTCGGAGAGGACGCCGATCTCCAGGGCCCCCAGCGCCCGCCGCGCATCGCCGTCGGCGGTGGCGACGAGATGGTCGAGGGCCTCGTCGGTGATCGTGATCGGCTCGGTGCCGAGCCCGTGGTCGCGGTCGGCGAGCGCACGCCGGAGGATCGTCCGGATGTCGTCGGCGGTGAGCGGCTCGAGGGCGAAGAGGCGGCTCCGGCTGACCAGCGCCGTGGTGAGGGCGAAGGACGGATTCTGGGTCGTCGCCCCCACCAGCGCGACCACCCCCTGCTCGACGTCGGGCAGGAGCACGTCCTGCTGGGCCTTGTTTACGCGGTGTATCTCGTCGTTTAACAGGCTGGTGCGCTGGCCGTCGTCCTCGAGCCGCCGCCGCGCGCCATCGAGGACCTCGCGGACATCCTTCACGCCCGCCGCCGTGGCGGAGAGTTCGACGAACCGGCGGCGCGTCTCCCCGGCGATGATCTCCGCGAGCGTGGTCTTCCCCACCCCCGGCGGCCCATGGAGGATCACCGAGCCGAGCCGGTCGCTCTCGATGAGGCGCCGCAGCAACCGCCCCGGGCCGACGGCATGCCCCTGCCCGACATACTCGGCCAGCCGCCGCGGTCGCATCCGCGTCGCCAAGGGCACCGCCCGGGCGCGGTTGGCGGCGCGGGAGGCGGCGAAGAGATCGGCCATGGCAACCTCCCCGCGGGTCAGCGATTCCAGAGCCGCAGCCGACCGATCTGCAACTCGGTGATGCCCGCGGCACAGACCGTCAGCAGGCCGACGATGGCCGCCACGTGCCAGGCGACCTCCGCCGGCCGAGCCACGAGCACCGCCATGTACCCGACCAGCGCGACGACGGTGGCCAGGCGCACCACCCCCGGCTCGAGCCAGAGGCCGGCCGCACAGACGAGCAGCGGATAGACGGCGACCAGGGGGCCGTTGGCCCCGTCCACCAGCCACAGCAGGCTGCTCACCATCACGCCGTCGGTGAGCGCGAACAGTCTGGCGCCGGTTGCCCCGTCGGTGCGACCGATCCCCGGTTGCCCGTGGATGAAATCCATCCCTGGCCCTTGTCCACCCGGAGCCCCACCGTGGTCACCGACGCCGTGCTCCGCGCACCCCGTGCCCCTGGGGGCCTGACCACAGGCTGCCAGCCGTTCCCAGACGACCGCCAGCATCCCCCACACGGCCAGGCCGGCGAGCACCGGCGTGTAGAAGCCGACCGCGGCGGGATCGGCGAGGCAGCGGCCAATGATCACGGCCGCGGTGCCGCAGATGCCGATCAGGCGGAACCCGGCGGCGGGATGGCGGCGGACGAGCCGCACGAACCGGTGCCAGGCGTCCCCCCGGCCGGCCTGAAGCCGCTCACCGCGGAGGAAGGCTTCGAGGTCGTCGGCCAGCACCGCCGCCGATGGCGGCCTGCGGTCGGGGGATTTGTCGAGGCAGCGCAGGCAGAGCCCGGCGAGGTCGGCCGGCAGGCGCCGGTTCCACCGGCGCGGCGACACCGCATCGCGCTCGAGCACCTGGAGGAGCGTGGCCAGGCGCGTCCTCCCCGTGAACGGTGGACGACCGGCGAGCAGTTCGTAGAGGATCGCGCCCAGGGCATAGACATCGCACCGCGCGTCGACCGCCCCGCCGCCGCAGGCCTGCTCCGGTGCCATGTAGGCGGGGGTGCCGAGCACCGTGCCCGTGGCGGTGGGATCCCCGTCGGCGCTGTCGTCGCGGGCGAGCCCGAAGTCGGTGATGAACGGGCGATCGGCGCCGTCGAGGAGGATGTTGCGCGGTTTGAGGTCGCGGTGGAGCACGCCGGCGGCGTGAAGATGATCCACCGCGCGGGCGACGTCGGCCACCAATTGCACCGCGACGGCGAGCGGGAGGGGACCACGTGCCAGCCGCGCGCCCAAATCCTCGCCGACCACCAGATCCATGCAGTAGTAGAGCTGCCCCTGGTGCTCCCCCGCATCGTGGATGACCACGATCCGCGGATGGCGGATCCGGGCTGCCATCCGTGCCTCGGCGAGGAAGCGGCGGCGCTGGTCGTCGCTGGCCTGGGTGCCGCCGGCGAGGATCTTCAGGGCCACGTCGCGGCCGAGCCCCGACTGCCGCGCCCGGTAGACAACCCCCATCCCGCCGCGACCGATTTCCCCGAGGATCTCGTAGGGACCAAAGCGCGTGCCGGTGGGCACCGCGGCGACGGCGGCAGCGGGGTTGTCCTCGAGCCCCGAGGCGAGCAGATCGAGGTCGCCGAGGCAGGCAGCCCACTCCCCGAGCCGGGGATGCGCTCGGCCCAGGCGATCCTGCTCGCGCGCGTCTCCGGCCTGCAACGCGGCCACGTAGCGGTCGAGGATCTCGGCGGCCGCCGGATCGGCGGCAGGCCCCTCTCCGGACTCGAGCGCACCGTCGTGCGCGGCGCCTCTCACAGCTGCCCCCCCTCCGCTCCGCGGGTCGTGCCCCGATCCTCGCCGAGCGTGCCGCGGAGACTTTCCAGCGCTCTCATCCACAGCATCCGGCAGGCGCCCGCGGAGCGGTCCATCCGCCGCGCCACCTCCTCGAACGGCAGCCGCTCGATGTTGCGCAGCTCGATCACCCGGCGGTGATCCTCGGGAAGGCGATCGAGGGCGGCGGCGAGTTCCATCTCGCGTTCCCAGCGCAGGAGCCGCTGGCTCGGCGAGGAGCGGGAATCGGTGACCGGACCGATGGCCGCCGCAGCCGAATCGACGTCGAGCGACCGCTCGCGGCCGGCGGCCCGGCGCGCCGCCACCCGATGGCCCCGCGCCGCGTCGAGGGCGTTGTGGGTGGCGATCCCGCGCAGCCATGCCAGCCACTGCGCCGGCGACTCCCCGGCGAACCGGTCGAACCCACGATGCGCTTCGAGGAGCGACTGCTGGACGATGTCCGATGCGTCGACACGCGCCGCCAGCCCCCGTTGCAGGTGGCAGCGGGCCACCGTCGCCACGTAGCTGCGGCAGGCGGTGAAGAGCCGTTCACGGGCAGCGGCATCCCCCGACCGGGCGCGGGTAAGCCACTCGGCGATCGGACCGCTGGAGGAGAGGTCGCCGTCAGCCATGGTCAGCACGCCCAGCGCACGAGGCCGGTGGGGTGTCAGCCCCGCCAGACGAACTCCACCGCGGCATCGATCCCGGCGGCGATGCTCCGGTGAACCGGACAGCCCAGCGCCGCCTGCTCGAGGAGTGCCCGTTGCGGATGGTCGGCCGGCAGTGGCACCGTGATCCGCGTTCGGAGGGCGGCGATCCGCCGCGGGGGATCGGTCGCCATCTCCTTGGTCGTCTCGGCGGTCATGCCGGCGAGATCGATCCCGTGCCGCTCGGCGGCGATCCCCATGATCGTCATCATGCAGGTGCTGAGTGACGTGGCCAGCAGATCGGTGGGCGAGAAACTCTCCCCCCGACCGTGGTTATCGACCGGGGCATCGGTGAGGAGGGTGGCGCCGGAGGGTTCGTGCACGGCCCGGCACCGCAATCCGCCCTCGTAGGTAGTCGTCAACCGCACCATGAGCCTGCTCCCTCGGAATCCCACCCCCTGGTCCCGGCCGCAGCCGCCGGGACGACTATAACGATCGAGTGTACCGGCCACCGCGGTCGGCAGCGCCGCTGACGGGTGCCGACGATGGGATTCCGCTCACTCCAGGACTGCGTGCGGGCCCTCGCGGCGGCCGGGGAACTGGTCGCGATCGATCATCCGGTCGATCCACGGCTGGAGATCGCCGAGATCCAGCGACGGCTGTTCCGCAGCGGTGGGCCGGCCGTCCTCTTCCGCCATCCCACGGGATCGGCATTCCCGATCCTCGTCAACCTCTACGGCACGCGCCGGCGCGTGGAACGGATCTTCGCCGACACCCTCGAACGGGTGCGCCGGCTGGTGGAACTGAAGATCGACCCCCAGGCGGCGCTGCAGCGGCCGTGGCGCTACTGGCGCGCCCCGCTCGACGCCCTGACGATGCTTCCGCGGAGCGTGCGCCGGGGCCCGGTGCTCACCCATGCGATCCCCCTCGACCACCTGCCGCAGGTGGTGTCGTGGCCCGGAGACGGCGGTCCCTTCGTCACCCTGCCGGCTGTCTACACCGAGGACCCGGCAGCCCCGGGCACGAAGCATTCGAACCTGGGGATGTACCGGGTCCAACTGGCGGGCCCGGCCTACGATCCACTCCACGAGGTGGGCCTCCACTACCAGTTGCACCGTGGCATCGGCATCCACCATCGCCGCGCACTCGATCGCGGCGAACCGCTGCGCGTGGTGATCACCGTGGGAGGTTCACCGGCGCTCGCGGTGGCGGCGATGATGCCGCTGCCGGAGGGGCTGTCGGAACTGACCTTCGCCGGGGCGCTGGCGGGCCACCGCATCCCGATGGTGCGGCGGCCGGGGCGGCCGGCCGTCTATGCCGACGCCGATTTCGCCATCGAGGGCACGATCCTCCCCGACACCAAGCCGGAGGGCCCGTTCGGCGACCACCTCGGCTACTACGCCAGGCAGCATCATTTCCCCGCACTCCGCGTCGAACATGTCTGGCACCGGCCGGGCGCGATCTGGCCCGCCACGGTGGTGGGACGCCCCCCGCAGGAAGACACGCTCTTCGGCTGGCTCGTCCACGAACTCACCGGGCCGGTCATCCCCACCGTGCTGCCGGGGGTGTCGAGCGTGCATGCCGTCGATGCCGCCGGGGTCCACCCGCTGCTGTTGGCGGTGGGCAGCGAACGCTACCTCCCCTGGCGGCGCAGCGACCGACCGGCAGAACTACTCACCCAATCCGCCGCGATCCTCGGTCAGGGGCAGTTGTCGCTGGCGAAGTACCTGCTCATCGTCGACGGCCATGGTGCCCCGGGCCTCGACGCCCACGACGTCCCGGCGTTCCTCACCCATCTGCTCGAGCGCGTCGACTGGCGGCGCGACTGCCACTTCCACACCGAGACCACGATCGACACGCTCGACTACTCCGGGAGCGGCTTCAACGCCGGCAGCAAACTGGTGGTTGCCGCCCGAGGGCCGGCCAGCCGCGAATTGCCGCGCGAACTGCCCGTCATGGTGCCGCTGCCGGCGGGATTCTCGACGCCGTGCGTCTGCCGGCCGGGCATCGTGGCCCTGCGCGGGCCGACGATCGAACCCCGCCCCGTGCTCGCCGCCCCCGACGAGGAATCAATCTGGCGATGCTCTGCGACTGCGGTCTGGAGCGCCGATATCGACCGCCTGACGGCGGCCATCGGCGCCGATCACCCGCTCCGCGGCTGGCCGTTGATCGTCGTCGTCGACGACGCGGAATTCACCGCTGCTCGTCTCGAGAACTTCCTCTGGGTGACCTTCACCCGGTCAAACCCCGCCGCCGACGTGCACGGCGTAGAGGCCGGCATCCGCAACAAGCACTGGGGCTGCCGTGGTCCACTGGTGATCGATGCCCGGCTCAAGCCCCACCACGCCCCGCCCGTCGAGGAGGACCCGGCGGTGACGGAGCGGGTCGACGCGCTGTGCGCGCGTGGCGGACCTTTGGCCGGGCTGTTGCCCTGAGGGCTGGCCCGGTTTCGACAAGGGGCAGCAGGCGTGCGAACACCGCCGCGGAGCCATCAGGCCGAGATTGAGGCGATCCGCACCTTCGTCGCCAGCGAGCGGTGGCCGGTGCGGCGGCGGTAGTTCTTCCGCCGGGCGAACTTCTGCACATAGAGCTTCTTGCCCTGCTCGACGCCGAGGACCTCGGCCTTCACCGTCGCACCCTTCACCAGCGGCTTGCCGATCGTGAGCTTCCCGCCGTGGCTCACCGCCAGCACCTCCTCGAACACCACCTCGCTCCCAGCCGGGAGATGACGGAAGTCGATCTCCAGTTCCTGCCCTTCCATCACCCGGTACTGGCGGCCACCGTCGGCGACGATGGCATAGTGATGGCCGGCACCGGTCATCGCGGAGGAGGAGGAAGCGGAGGCTGTCTGCTTGGCCATGGCTGGGGTCCCGGACACGGTCGCGGTGGTGGGCCGGAAGAGGGGAACGGTCCCGCCCTCCAGCGGAAACCCGGATGGTATCGCGCCGGTGGCCATGGGTCGAGTCCGGGCCGGTGGCCCCCGGGCGGGAAACGAAAAAACGGTCTCGGCCGCCCCTCAGTCGTCGTCGTCCGGGTCGGCCGCCGCCGCCGTGGCCCATTCCGGGTAGGGGGCTTCGCTCCCCTTCATGGCGTGCCAGAGGATGCGGTTGAGGAGGTCCTCTGGTGCCCGATCGACGGCGGAGAAATCGATCGCGCTGCTCGCCACGGCATGCGCCCGGAGGAGCGGATCGAGCAGCGACTGGGGGTCGCCGTTCATCCGGTCGAGGGGGATGGTGGCCGGCAGCGCGATGAACGGCTCGAGGTCGGGGGTGTCGGTGAAGCAGTCAGCCATCGGCGCGGCGGCGGCGTCGAACTGGTTCATCGGCCGGAGGCCGAGAATCTGACCGATCGTCCGGAGGATGCTGGTGGTGTTGTAGTGGGTGCTGACGGTGACACCACGCTTGGCGTACGGGCTGGCGACGAAGGCGGTGGTGCGGTAGCCGCTGACGTGGTCCCAACCGGCCTGCGGGTCGTCCTCGATGGCGAACACCGCCATCTTCGGCCAGAACCGGCTCCGCGACAGGCCGGCGACGATCCTGCCGAATGCCAGGTCGTTGTCGGCCACGCAGGCCTCGGGGGTGGGGCAGTTCTTCGCCGTGCCGCTGGTGTGGTCCTGCGGCAGGCAGATGATGACGAGATTCGGGTAGGTGCCGCGCGACTCGTAGGTGGCCAGTTCCGCCAGCACGCGATCGGCCCTGAACTGATCAGGCACGCTCATGTTCCACCCCACCGTGTCGGTGGCCGAGATGTCGCGGAGCGACTCGATGGCAGGCGCGCTGGCGAACACCACGTCACCACCACCCTTCCAGGCGGCGAAGCAGGCGCGGAAGTCGGGGTGCCCGGGCGTGGCGGGATCGCGCCAGGCGACTCGCGGCATCATGAATTCCCCGTAGTTCCGCACCGTCTTCCCCGCCTTCCGGCAGGCGTCCCAGATGAACCCCGCCGACGACCAGGCGAGGGCATCGGCATCGGCATCCTCCATGCCGTCGGGGTAGCTGCGGGGAAACCCGGCGAAGCTCCGCTCGAGGTAGTCGTTGGCCAGCGCCGAGGTGCTCCAGTTGTGGCCATCGGCCGAGAGGATGCCGCAGCAGTAGGTGTTGTCGAGGAGCACCCAGCGGCGCGCCAGCGCGTGCTGGTTGGGGGTGATTCCCGCGCCGAAGATGCAGAGGTCGGGCCGGCCGCGGCCCTCGGGCATGTCGCCGAACACCTGGTCGTAGGTCCGATTTTCCTTGATCACGTAGACCACATGCTCGATGAGGCTCGGCTCGCCGATCCGCTCGGGGATCGCACGCGGCGCGACCCCCGGCCGCGGCGGCAGCCGACTGGCGGCGATGCGCCCACTGCGGAGGTTGCGGGCCGCGCGCTCCGAACAGGCCTCCAGCAGGTCGCCATCGGGGATCGGCAGGAGCGACACGCTGCCGGCATGCTGGTGCGAATTGAACCCCGTGCCCCCCCCCCGCTGCACCCGCGGTTCCCGCGGCAGGCCCTTCATGTTGGCCACGGCGATCTGGCCCCGCGGTGCATCGACCACCACGCCGGCGGGATGCCAGCCGACTGGAATCAGCCCGACGAGGCGAGTCGCGCCCCGCTCGTCCGGCTCCCAGTCGAACACCGCGATCGCATTCTGGGCGGCATTGGCGACGTAGAGCCGTTCACCGTCGGGGGCGAAGCCGAGCGCCGCCGGCTGGGCGCCGAACAGGTCGGCCGGGGTGCGCTTTGTCCACACCGTGTCCACCACGCGGTGCGCCGCGACGTCGATCAGCGACAGGGTGTCGGAGCCCGCGTTGGCGCAGACGGCGATCCGCCCCCCCGGCGCCACGGCCAGGCCCGAGGGATGGAGCCCGACCGCGATCTCCCGCACGGTCCCGCCCGCAAGATCGATCAGGCTGACGGTGCCCTCGCTGGCGATGTGGCGCACCGGATCGACCCGGACACGCGTGCCGCGGCCGGCCGGCCCGGTGAGGTCGTCGCTGCCCGGCCGTCGCCCCCCGAGATTGCTCACCAGCGCCGTGTCGCCCGCGAGGACGACATCGAACGGCGCCACCCCGACGTCGAACGCGCGCAGCAGCCGGCCGCTGGCAGCATCCAACTCCAAGAGCCGGTTGGAGAGGTTGCCACACACGTACAGCCGGCGGCCGTCGGCCGACAGGGCCAGCCCGCAGGGAATCTCGGCGGCGCGCTGCGGTGCGGCGGCCGGCGGCAGGACGAACCCCCCTACCGCCGTGACCTTGCCATCCGCCACCGTGAACACCTTCACCGACCCCTGGACGTTGGCCATGTAGAGCCGCGTACCGTCGGGGGCGAAGGCGAGTCCGGTGAGGCTCAGCAGCGCCTTGCGATCGGGCGACAGATTGCGCTCGGATGACCGTCCGCCGGCCTCGGTTGCCCCGGGCCCACCGCCGCCAGCCCCCTCTCCTGTGCCACCGCTGGCGGCAACACCGTCGCCGGTCGGCACCACGCGGTCGAGGATCTCGCCGCTGGCCGGATCGATGACCACCAGTTCCGGCGTCTTGCCCGTCGTCACGAGCACGCGCCCATCCGGGGAGAGGGCGATCGCCTGGGGCCGCAGCCCATCGAGCCTCACCAACCTGCCGAGCGGCGTGAGTACCTGATCGACCGGCGTGACCACCGAGTCGTCGTCCTGCCTGCCGACACTGGCGTGCGCCACCTCGACCGGCGCCGCGGCGGGCGGCGGCTCCCCGGCGCCTCCGTGCAGTCCGGCGACGACCATACCCAACCACCCAACGACCGGCCACCCAACGACCGGCCACCCAGCGATCGGCGATGCGGCCACCAGCCTCCGCAGGCCCGCCATTCTCCACCTCCTCACTCTCCGAGCTGCGGTGTGGGCGTCAGGGGAAGCGCACGGTCCGGCTGCTGGAATCCCAGGCCTCGAACACCAGGTGCTCCGGCGACACGCTCTCCTTGCCGACCACGTGGAGCTGGACGTGGACCGCATCCTCGAACTGGGCGACCTCGCGCCGCTTGCGGTTGTTGATCCAGGTGGCCACCTCGTCGTGGACGGTGACGTTGAGCCGGGCGATGTCGGTCCGGGTCGCGGCCAATTGCAACGTCCGCATCACCTCGATCGCCATGCTCTCCGCCGTCTTCACCATCCCGGTGCCGGTGCAGGTGGGGCAATCCCGGAAGATGCTCTTGCGCAGCGAGGGGCGGATCCGCTGCCGCGTCATCTCCACGAGGCCGAACGGGCTCGTGCGGAGGATCTTGGTGCGGGCCCGGTCGCGCTTCATGGCATCGTGGAGCGCCTTCTCCACGCCGCGGCGGTACTTCTCCTTGCGCATGTCGATGAAGTCGTTGACGATCACACCACCGAGGTCACGGAGCCGCAGCTGGCGGGCGATCTCCTTGGCCGCGATCAGGTTCATCTGATAGGCGTTTTCCTCGGCGCTCTTCTCGGTGCGGAACGAGCCCGAATTGACGTCGATCGCCACCAGGGCCTCCGTCTGGTCGATGACGATCGACCCACCGCCCTTGAGCGGCACCTTGCGCTGGTGGATCCGGCCGATTTCCTCCTCCAGGCCATAGCGGTGGAAGAGCGGCTCCTTGCCGTCGTAGAACTGGAGCCGCGGGGCGTATTTCGGCATCACCAATTCGAGGAATTCCCGCGCCCGCTCGTAGGCCGCCGGCTCGTCGATGAGGATCCGCCCGACGTCCTCCGTGAACATGTCACGGATCGTGCGGATGATCATGTCGCTTTCCTGGTAGATGTCGATCGGCGCGGAATACTTGCGCATCCGGCGCACGATGCTTTTCCAGAGGCGCAGGAGGTAGGCCATGTCGCGGGCCATCTCCGATTTGGTGCGCTCGGTGCCCGCGGTACGGACGACGAAGCCCACCCCCTTGGGCGGCTTGAGATCGAGCATGATGTCGCGGAGTTCGCGCCGGTCGCGCTCGTCATCGATCTTCTTCGAGATTCCCACGCGCCCCAGGGGCGGCATGAGCACGAGGTACCGGCCCGGGATCGAGATGTAGGTCGAGAGAGTCGGGCCCTTGGTGCCGAAGCCCTCCTTGATCACCTGCACGAGCACCTCGTCGCCGCGCCGGAGGATGTCCTGGATCGGCGGCTTGACACGTGGCCGGTCGCCGAGCCGCGGTTTCCGCCGCGTGGCGAGCCGGGAACGACCATCCTCGCCGCCATCGGCACCGGGATCCCCGCCCGCCTTCGCGCCGGCCTCGCCACCACGAGCGTCGGCGAGTTCGAAGGCCTTGTCGGGATCGAGCCCTCCCTGCCGGTAGTACTGCGGCTCGACGTCGGAGATGTGGAGGAAGCCGTTGCGGCCGACACCGAAGTCGACGAACGCGGCCTGGATCGAGGGCTCGATGTTGACGATCCGTCCCTTGTAGATGTTGCCGACGTGGTTGTCCTGGCTGGTGCGCTCGACGTAGAGCTCCTCCAGCACGCCGTCCTCCATGATCGCGATCCGGCACTCCTCCGGTTGCGACACGTTGATGAGCATTTCCTGTTTCATGATTCTCCGTGCTTTCCTTAGTCGGCGCTTTCCTTCTTCGGCATCCGGCGGGGCGTGGCGACAGGCCGCCCGGGGGCGGCCCCGACGCCTACGGGGCTCCCGCTCCGGCGAGCCGGCGACGCATCTGGTCGGTCAAAAAAGCCTTCACCTCCCGTGCCCCCTCCATCTGCAGGGCCCGTTCGGCGATCCCGCGGCATTCGGCGACCGAAACACTTCGGCACACCTGCTTCACCTCCGGGATGGCACTGGCCGGCACGCTCAAGTGCCGCAGGCCCAATCCCAGAAGCAGCTGCGTGTACATCACGCTGCCGCTCATCTGTCCACAGACATTGGCAGGAACCCCGGCCGCGCTGGCGATGTCGAATGACCGCTGCAGGAGGCGCAGCACGGCCGGATCGCACGCGTTGTAGAGATCGGCCACCTCCTTGTTGCCCCGATCGACCGCCAGCGTGTACTGGATCAGGTCGTTCGTGCCCATCGAGATGAAATCCACCTCGCGGATGAACACGTCGAGCATCATCACCGCCGCCGGCGTCTCCACCATGATCCCCACCGGCAGGTCGCGGTTGAAGGCGATGCCGTGCTCGGCGAGGTCCTCCATCACGTCGGCGAGCACCATCCGCGCCTGCCGCAATTCGACGATGGTCGAAACGAGTGGAAACAGCACGCGGACGTCGCCGAGCATGCTCGCCCGGAGGATCGCCCGGAGCTGGGTCCGGAACATCGGCAACTGGCGCAGCGAGAGCCGGATGCTGCGCAGGCCGAGGCAGGGATTGCGCTCTTCCTCCGGGGTCGACTCGGTGCGCAACGTGTCGGCGCCGAGGTCGAGCGTGCGGATCACCACCGGTTTGCCCGCCATCACGCGCACCACCTCCGCATAGGCGGCGTAGTGGTCTTCCTCGGTGGGCTCGCGGCGGCTGGTGAGGTAGAGGAACTCGGTGCGGTACAAGCCGATGCCGTCGCAGCCGCGGGAGAGGCAGTGCTCGGCCTCGTTGGGAAACTCGATGTTGCCGGTGATGTGGATGCGGACGCCGTCGAGGGTCTCGGCCGGCAGGTCGCGGAGGGTGTCGAGCTTCGCGGCGACCGTGCGTGCCGTCTCCACCTCGAGCCGGTAGCGGGCGATCGTCTCCTCGTCGGGCTGGAGGATCACCAACCCCTGATTGCCGTCGAGGATCACCGGCTCGCCGCCGGAGACGTCGGCAAGGAATGGTCCGAGACCGACGACCGCGGGAATCTCGAGCCCCTCGGCCACGATCGCGGTATGGCTGCCCGGTCCGCCGAGCTCGGTGGCAAACCCCTGGACGTAGCGCCGGTCGAGGTTGGCGGTCTCGCTGGGGGTGAGGTTGTGGGCGAGCACGATCACCGGCTGGGAGATCGCGGCGAGCGTCTCGCGGCGCTGCCCGAGGAGATTCCGCAGCAGGCTCTTCTCGATGTCGTAGATGTCGTGGGCACGCTGGGCGACGTGGTTGTCGAGACTCTGGAAAACCTTGGCGTACCTCCGCAGCGTGCGGCTGACGGCGTACTCAGGCCAGAAATTGCGGTCGCGGACCGCACTCACGAGCTCCTCCTGCAGGCGCGGGTCGTGGAGCATCGCCAGGTGGGCTGCGAAGATCGCGGCGTACTGGTCGCCCAGTTCCGCGCGAATGGCGTCGCGGTTGCGCTCGATCTCGGCGGCGGTGTCGGCCACCGCCCGCGAGAGCCGTTCGAGCTCCGTATCGACCGCACTGCGGGCGACGAAGCGCCGCGGGATGCGAAAGCCCTCGCTGTCGAGGACCAACGCTTCACCGATGGTGACGCCGGGCGAGACGGCGATGCCCTGGAGTTTCAGCATGGGCGCATCGCGTCCGCCGGCAGCGGCATCGACCGGCGACCCGTCGTCCATTCAGCAGCCCATCCGATGGACGGGCGCGAGGACGACTCGGGTTCCGGGCGACTCGCGCCAGGCGTTCGTTGCGGCTCCTGTGGTGTTTCGTGACGACCGAATCGTGCTATGCGGTGTCGGCCGCGGACGGTTCACCGTCCGCCGGTTCCCCGGCACCACCCATCTCATCGAAGTTTCTCTCGAACAGTCCGCCGATCGCGTCGAGCGCTTGGCCGGCGTCGGGACCGGTGACCTCGATCGCCACCCGCGCCCCGGCCTCCACTGCCAGCGTCATCACGTCGAGGATGCTCTTGCCATCGACCCGTTGGCTGTTTGCGATCACCTCCACCCGCGACCGCCACCGGCGCGCCTCGCGGGCGAGCATGTCGGCCGGGCGGAGGTGCAGACCCTTCGCCATTCCGACGACGAACTCCCGTGACACCGTCTGCTCGACCATCGTTCCGGTTTCAGCAGGCCGAACGTCATCCGGCCCAACTCCATCTGGCCCGGCCATTCCTCCATTTTGCCCGGCAGCAGCCCGACCACCCGCAGCGTCACGGTCGTCGGCCGGAACACGCTGCCCTGCTACTCCTCCCCCGGCCGCCCCTCCCCCTTTGGCAGACCCGTGCCCCCTGGCGCTCATGACACGAAACCGTGGCTGTCGGCCGCCTCCAGCAGATGCTGGATCTCGGCAGGAGCCCGGGCGGCCTTCAACTCCCTGCAGAAGGCGTCGTCGCGCAACTGCCGGGAGATGTTCTCCAAGGCACGGAGATGATCCCCGGGCCGATCGGGCGGCGACACGAGCAGGAAAATCAACTGCACGGGATCGCCGTCGAGGCTGTCGAAGTCGATCCCGTCGTGACTGACCGCGACCGTGCCCACGAGTTTGGTGACGCTGGGGTGCTTGGTGTGGGGCACCGCCACACCACGGCCGATGCCGGTGCTCCCGAGGTCCTCCCGCTTCATGATCGCCCTCACGATCCCGTCGAGGTCACCGGCACCGATGCGCCCGGCATCGACGAGCGCCGTCGCCATCTCGCGGATCACGGCCTCCTTCGTGGCAGCCTCGACGTCGGAGCGGATGGCGTCGACGGCGACGAAATCGGAGAACTTCATGCGGAACGCTTCCGTGGTCGGTTGGCGGTCGTCGCTAGCCGTGGGAGCTGGGTGGCCCCGCGGAGTCCGCAAACCCCAGCGGAGACCCGGCGGGTCCCCGGCCGATGCTCACGAATGCCGCGTTGACTGGACGTGCTTGTGGTCGCGGGTCTTCTCTTTGTGCTTCCGGAGCTGCTGCTCCAACTTTTGGGTCGCCCCGTCGACACACCTCCACAGCTGCGCCGATGCCTCGTGGCTCACCATGTCGTGGAAATGCTCGGCGGAAGCCACGATCTCCACCGTGGGCAGCGCGGCATTCTGGAGATCGACCGTGACGTTGAGGGCGGTCAACCGGTCGAAATACCGCTTCAACCGCGACACTTTCGCCGTGATCTTCGACTGGGTGGCCGGGCTGAGATGGCCATGTCGGGCCGAGACATTGATCTGCATGAGGTGCCTTCCTGTTTCCGGCTGCGCGAAAGATCATATCACCCCAGTCGTGGCGGCGACAAACCATCCGTGCCGCACGGCCGCGATGCCGCGGATCAGCCCCGGCCGAATGCCGGCTCACCGGCCCCTCCCACGACCCGACCGGGCATCCTCGAGCGCGCGTCGCCACCACTCGCTGCCGGTGCGCCGCCTGTCGGGGGAGGCGTCGGGACGGTAACGGGCCTGGTCCGCCGCCGAGGCGTGGGTGGCTTCGACGAGACGGAGGAGCGCGTAGCGGCGGACCACGAGCGATTCATCGTCGAGCGAGCCCACAAGGTCGTGGCCGGCACCGGCGGCGAGCTCCTCCGGTGTGAAGCCGACCATCAGCCGCCACAGCAGGTCGGCCTTGCCGGGTGGCGCCAGGGCGACCAGGGCCTGGCGCAAACGGGCCGCGGCATTGGTACCCCGGGCCAGGGCCAGCGGCACGCTGCCCGCCTCGACCAGTTCCCATTGCCGGTTCTGCACCTGCAGCGGCGCGGCATCGGCGACCAGCAGTGCGACCAGCGGCTCGAACCGGCCCAGAAGCGCCAGCGTCGCCGCCGCCAAGGACCGTTCCTCGACGCGCCGCGCCGCGGCCATCGCCGTGAGGACCGCATCCACCGGCGCGCCGGCCTCCAGCCGCGCCCGGAACCCAGCCGCTGCCGCCCGTTCCAACCGATCGCCGCCGCCATCGCCGGCCGCCCACGACGGCAGGCCGGCCGGCTCCGCCACGGTGATCGCAGTTGGATCACGGGAATCCCAGCCGAGCCGACGCCGCGATTCGAGGGCCACCTCCTCCGCAGCCCCGTCCGCCGCAACCGCCACCGGCCTCCAGCGCAATCCGGTTGCGACGGGAACCAGCACGCCGCGCGTGACCGCAGCGACGGTCGCCGGATCGTCGCCCGCGGATCGCTCGAGTGTGACCTCGATCGCCGCCCCACCGGAGAGAGCGCCAGCCAGGGTTCCCTGCTGGCCGGCAGCGCGGATGGCCACCACGGCATCGGGGCGACTGCTGCGGATCAGCGCCCTGCCGAACACGAGTTCGAGGTGCGGCACCTCCGCGCCATCCATGGTGACGACCGCGCGTGTCCGCGGGAGGAGGCGGATGGTGACGTCCGCAAGCGTGACCTCCGGAGTGCACCCGGGAGGAACGACAACGTCGGCCCCGAGTGGGAGCTGACTCCCGGGAAGGCCCGCCTGCCACTCCCCGGCGCCCCCCGCCGCGCGCCACACGAGCGGCCACTCGCCGGTCACCGCGACCGTGGCGGTAGGGGCGGTGTCCACCGGTGCCCCGGGGACAGCCCCCGCAGGCATCTCCGCTGCGGCAGCGACCGTCACGGCCACTTCGAGCGGCGTCGGCATGGGGCCTGCCCTGCCGTCTCCGGCGCGGGGGCCAGCGACCACGGCTTGTGGTGGCACCGCCTCACTGGCGTCCCCTGTGGCAGGGGTCGTCGACGGGCTCTGGGCAGCCGCGGCGCTGGTGGTCGCCAGGTTCTGGTCGACGGGCTGTGGCGGACCTTCGGCAGCGGGTGCCGGGATGCCCCCATCCGCCGCCAGCCCCCCATTGAACACTCCCCCGGCGGCCAATGGTGGGCCCGCCACCTTCTGCGCGTCGGGCAGTCCGGCGCGCGGTTTGGTCAGAGACAGCGTCAACAGGCCCATCAACGCCACCACGACAAGCAGGGCCACCGCTGCCGACCCCCAGGCGAGCCACGGGGTCGGTCGGCGGGGCTGCCGCGTGGCGGAGGGCTGCGGCTCGGGGCGCGCTGGCAACCGGCCGCCGCCGCGCACGCGCTCCACGGGCTCCCGTGGGGCGGTCCCGGGAGGTACAGGGGCGACCTGCCGCAGCGCCGCCAGCAGGCGCGCCCGGCCCTCCGCGTCGAACACCGGCATCGCCCCCGGATCGACCGCCAATTCGGCGAGGATCTGGTGGCAGCCGGCGATCTCCGCCAGGTGCGTGTCCGATTCGAGGCAGACTCGCTCGAACGGCTCCAGCTGGTCCGTGGGAAGCGTGTTGTCGAGGTATTGGGCGACGGAATTGGGGTCGCTGGCGAGCCCTTTGCCCTCCACCCGGGGGGACGGCAACTGCGGCCGGGCGATTGCCGCCTCGATCCGCTCGAGGAGCTGGCGGGCGACGGGGCTGGCGAACACCTTCTCACCCAGCGGGCCACGGTCGGCCTCGGGCAGCACGCCATCCATCCACGCCAGGAGGGTTCGCAGGGTCAGTCGCATGGGTCCGTTCCTGGAACGGTTCGCTTTCGGGGGTTCGTCGCCGCCGACCGCCGCGATCCCGGGTCATTCTTGCCCGCCCGGCCTGCGGCGAGCGGGCAGGGGCTGTTCACCACCCGCTCGGGGAAAGAGTGCCGCGCCGGCCCTGTTTTCGTAGCGGGGAAAGAAAAAACCGCGGATCGCGCTGATCCACACGGGGGTGTGCGGCGTATAAAGCGTTCGGAGCGGTCAGGCGCCGGATGTCCGCGGTACGGCGCCCCCGTTTCCCTGGTCTGATTGCTCTCCCGCGGCAGTCCGGTTTCCCGACCCGTGGTGGGATTCCATGAACGACGTGCAACTGGTCCACGACGCCTTCGTGCTCAAGGAATCGGCCGGGGCGATCGAACTCGTGGAGGGTCTGCTCCATACCGAGCAGGCGCCGCCGCCGGCCGTCGAGCGCCTGCTCGACCGCGTTCTGCACCGTCTCGATCGGCTCGGCACCCCGGCCCGGGATGCGGTGTTCGCGCTGCTGCTCCGGGGTGAGGCCTTGCGGGCCCTCGGCCGACTGCCGGAGTCGATCGCCGCCTTCCAGACCGTCGCCAACCGGGACCATGGGGTCGTCGCCGCCTGGGTGGGGCTCGGGTGGTGCCACAAGCGGACCGGCCGGCTCGAGCTGGCGATCGACTGCCTGCGGCAGGCCCTCACGGCCAGTCCCGACGAACCGTTGCTGCACTACAACCTGGCCTGTTACCTGTCGCTCTCCGGCGACGTGGCGGCGGCGGTGGAGCACCTCACCAGGGCGATTTCCCGCGAGGGTCGTTACCGAACCCTGACGATGGGGGAGCGTGATTTCGACCCGATCCGCTCCGATCCCCGGTTCCTGGAAGTGACGCGGGTGGCGGTTTGAATCGGGCCGCCCGGCAGGCTGCACCGGACCTCTCTTCCCACCGCTCCGACGCCGTGGTTTGATGACGGAGTTCCGGGGAAAGCACCCATGCCCACGCTCGCCAACGCCGCGCTGCAGGACGTCGTCTCGCTGCTGGGCTGTCCGGCTGCCGGCAACCCAGCGCAGTACCTCTTCGAACGCGCCTTTGCCGCGGCGGGGCTCGACTGGCGATTCCTCTCGCTCGAAGTGGCTCCGGACCGGCTCGGGGATGCCCTCGCCGGGGTGTCGGCGCTCGGTTTCCGCGGCTGCATTCTCGCCGGTCCGCTCCGCCGCCAGGCGCTCCCGCTGATGGGGCAGTCCTCCCCTTCGGCCTCCTTCGCCGGTGCCGCGAGCCTGGTGCACACCGGCCCCGAGGGACTCCTCGTCGGCCACATGACCGACGGGCGTGGCGTCCTCGCCGCCCTCCGCATGCATGCCGAGATCAGTGCCGAGCATGTCTTCGTGCTCGGCGCCGGGGCCGTGGGTCGGGCGGCCGCCCTGGAACTCTCTTTGGCGGGGGCGAAGGAGATCCTCGTCGCCAACCGCTCCCCCGAGCGCGCAGCGGCGCTCGTCGACGATCTCAACGCCATGGGCCGGGCGCAGGCGGCGGTGATTCCCTGGCACACGGTGATCGACATCCCCGAACGGGTGCGTGTGGTCGTGGCCGCGATCCCCGCGGCCGGCGGCCGGACCGCCCCCGACCTCCGCGGTCTCCGCGGCGATCAGGTGGTGGTCGACACCGCCGTCGCATCGGGGCCGACCGCGGTGACACTCGCCGCAGCCCGCGCCGGAGCGTGCGTCGTGGACGGGCTCGAGGTCCACTGCCATCGCACGGCGATCGACTTCCAGGCCTGGACCGGCCTCGAAGCCGACACCGACCTGCTCCGTGAGGCACTCGACGAGTTCCTCGACGCCTGACCGGCCCGCGGGGGGAAACACGCGCCGGGGCCCCGCGCTCAGTTCGCCGCTTCCGGGCCCACCCGCCGAAACTTTCGGACGAGGGCAGCGGCGGCTGTCCGCACGTCACTGACCGGGTCGTTCACCAAGCTGGTGACACGGCGGACCACCTCTGCGGGAGTCTCGTCGGTGCCGGCATCGACCAGCAGCGCCGTCGCCCGCAGGGCGTTCACCACCACCAGCGCCCGTTTGTAGCGGGCTGACTGGGCCTGGGGATCGTCCGCTGCCGCTGCCACGTCAGGGAGAGCGAGCATGTCGGAGAGCGTGGGAAAAGCCTCAGCCCTCCCCAGCCGCGCCAGGCCGACCGCGGCGTTGAAGCGGATGTCGTCGTCGGCCTGCGACTGCAGTTCGAGGAGTCGTTCCGCGGCCCCTGGCCCACCGACGACGCCGAGCGTGAACGCCGCCGCCGAGGCGAGTTGCCGGTCGGACGACCGCGAGGCGCTGATCACCGCCTCCGCCGCGGCCGCCTCGTCCCAGTCGACACCGGTGGGGGAGAGATTGGCCGCCAGCACCGCGAGGGCCTCGACAGCCGCCCGGGCGCGTGTCGGAACGGAGCCGTCGCGGGCCTGGGCGACGAGGGGCGCGGCGGCCTCGGGGATCGCGAACTCACCGAGGGCGCGGCAAAGATAGAGCTCCAGCATCTCCGACTGCTCACCAGTGCGGCCGCTGGCGACCTCGTCGGAGAGGATGCGGCCCAGTTCCGTGGCCAGCGCGGTGTCGTGCTTGAGCGTCGCTCCGCGCGGGCCGCGGATGTCGTTGGCGAGGTTGAGCGCGGCCTGCCAGCGGCCTTCGTTGGCGCGGCGCAGCGTCCGCACATAGGCCTGGGGATCGTTGCCCAGGTGCGCCAGCCAGTGGAATGCCAGCCAGACGCACACGATGATGGCGACGATCAGCCCCGGCACCAGGAACAGCTGCACCAGGAATGCGGCACTGGGCGGCTCCACCGGGGGGAGCATGTCGTCGGCGGAGAGTTGCCGGGAAGGTTTGTCAGCCATACAGGGCAGTGTAGGCCGACCGGACAAAAAGTCCTCCACCGCGGGTTTTTTACCCGGGAAAAACAACCCCGGCGCACCACGCGCCCACTCGCACCCGCGACCATGCCACCGCTCCTTCCCCCCGCCGCACCTCCCGACTGGCCGATGGCCGACTGGCTGATGGCCGGTCCGCCGACGGTGGCGGAGCAGCTCGCGCTCGACGAGGCCCTCCTCGAGGAGGCCCACGAGGGGCTGATCGCGCGGCCCGTCGTGCGGTGCTGGATGGCGGCAAAGCCGACCGTGGTGGTCGGTTCGTCGAGCCATGTCGATCAGGAGGTCGATCGGGAGGCCTGTGCCGTGGCCGGGGTGGGCATCCTGCGGCGCCCCAGTGGCGGCCTCACGGTGCTGTTGGGGCCCGGCTGCCTGATGTGGTCGGTGATCATCCCCTGCCCCGCCGGGCCGCCGCCGGTGGAACAGATCCATCGCGGGCTCCTCGATCCGCTCGCGCTGGCGATCAATCTCCGCCTCCCGGCGGGCCAGCGGGTGGAGCGGCTGGGGACCTGCGACCTGGCGCTGGTGACCGGGACCGACCAGCGGAAGATCGGCGGCAACGCGCTGCGGATCCGGCGCTGCGGGCTGCTCTATCACGGCACCCTGCTCCATGGTCTCGACCTCGCGCTTGTCGGCCACGTCCTCCGCCATCCGCCGCGGGAACCCGACTACCGCGGCCGGCGACCCCACGCGGCGTTTCTCACCCAGCTTCCTCTCGGCCGGGCTGTCCTCGAAGAGGCGGTCCGCGACGCCTTCGGTGCGACCGGGCAGCGGACCGAGTGGCCCATCGAGCGCGTCGGTCGCCTCGTCGGCGAGCGCTATTCCTCAACGTCATGGACGGAACGGCTCTGACGGGCGGCCCCGCGCCGGCGTTGCCGATTGCGGCGGCGGCGCAAACTGGGAAAACCCGACGCGGGGCAACGGCTGGCCAGTCGACGAAAACCCAAGGTCATGCCTCGGCCCGTAGATGACGATTCCATGGGTGGCACGGAGCGGGGATGCAGCGACCACCGGAAACCAACCTTCCAACGGAGGAGGGTTCCCGGTAGGGTCCTCGGCCCCCGATCGACATGACGTCGTTCGAGAGTCTGCGACAGGAGGTTGCGTTCATGCGACTGCACATGCATGCCGCCGACGTGCGGGAACTCGTTTCGCGGTACTTCCTCGACATGGGCGTCGACGCGGTCGATGTCGCCGAGGTCCAGGAGAACATCCGCATCGACCGCGGCCGCTGCGTGGCGCGGTGCTACCGCGTCGCGGAGATGTTCGCGATGTGGCTGATCGACGTCGGCGTACTGCAGTTCTACGACGCGGATGGCGAAATGCTGCAGACGGTGAACCTGTTCACCGAACTGCAGCCGCAGCGGGCCGCCGCCTGACGGCGACCGCTCGAGTTCATACGGGGTGTGATCCGGATCGGGGGGGCCTGGATGATGCCGCGCGCCTGCACGGGCCGCAGGCTGTCGATCGTCGTACCGGTGACCGGAGACACGGCCGCACTGGAAGAGACGCTCGTCAGCGTGCTGGAGAACCGACCTGCCGACACGGAAGTGATCGTCGGTCTGGGTTGTGACTACGCCGACCCGTGGAACATCGGCGACGAAGTGACGTTCGTCGCCGCTCCGCGTGGTGCGGGGATGGTCGTCTGCGTCAACACCGCGCTGGCGCATGCCACCGGGGACGTGATCCACGTCCTCGCCGCCGGGTGGCGGGCGACCCCCGGCTGGACCGACGCCCCGATCGCGTTGATCGGCGAAGGTTCGGCCGACGCCGTGGTGCCGCTGGCCGTGGCGGCCGACGATCCTCTCCACGTGGTCGAAGCGGGGCTGCGCGTCTCGCGGGGTGGCCGCCGCAGGGTGGTGGTGCCGCGGCGCAGTGCCGCCCACGCCGACAGCTACAGTCCGCCGCGAACGCGTGAATCGATCGGCCCGGAACTCGTGGCGGGGTTCTGGTCGGCGGCCGCGCTCGAGCGCGTCGGACCGGGCTTCGCTGCCACCTGCGGGGCCGTCGCCGATGCCGATTTGGCGGTCGCTCTGTCGCGGACCGGTGGTCGCACGGTGGTGGAAGCGTCGAGCCGGGTGATCGCGCCGGCCCTGCCCTCCGCCCCGGTTCCCGCCTTCACGCAGGGCTTGTATGCGGAACGGCTCTTCTGGCGGTCGATGGTCGGCGCCGGGGTGACGACGTCGCTGCTGGCCCACGGCCTGGAAGTCCTGCGCCATGCCGTGACGACAGCCCCGCTGGGCACGGTGCCGATGCTCGTGGGGCGGCTCCTGGCAACGCTCTCCTTTGGGAGCTACCTGCCCCGCTACCGCCAGCTCCGCGCCCTGATCGATGCCCGGACCGACGACGCGGGTATCGACTCCCCGGCGACGATCGCGATCGGCACGCGTGCGGCGGCGGTGGAACCAGCCGAGCCGGCCCTCCGGCGCTCGGCCTGAATCGGGAGGCCTCCCGCGGGTCAGGAGGGGAGGCGGCAGCCACCCCGCCAGCGGCGTCTTTTGGCCGCCTCCCGCGGCTGGTAGACTCCCGAAAGTCGATGGCCCCGTATCGCAGTCGATGTCCCCGTAGCTCAATTGGATAGAGCGTCAGCCTCCGGAGCTGAAGGTTGCAGGTTCGATCCCTGCCGGGGATATTCCCGTTTTCGCCGGAACGATGCACGTTTTGAGCGGCTTTACCAGCCCGGCCGGCACGGTGAACAGCCGCACACCTGCCCGGGATGTCACGGCACCGGCGCTGCCGGCCAGCCGTTCGACGGTCCCGTTGGCTCGTTCGGCGATCCATGGTTTGAGTTGCTCGGCGACGTCTGGCCGCAGCGGCAGGGTGCACGTTGGCCGTTCTTGGCGTCTGCCCCCGGCATCACGACGACGGGACATTCGCCGTCGAGCCGCACGTCGGCGACGTGGTGCGGCGACACGCTGCGGCGAGCACCCTTCCCCCGTTTGTGGGAGAGGTGCACGAGGGAGGCGTCGACATGGTCGACGATCGGCGTGTTGGCGTGCTCTGCGACATCGACTTCGGCTTGGGTGACGATCCCGGCACGCACCTTTTCGGCTTGCGATTCGAGGTCGGTGAGGACGGATCGGGCAGCGTTGACCACGCGCGTGATCACGACCCTTCAGCGCCCCTTCCGACCCCGGTCCCCGTGGCGTTCGGCGGCGCCGCCGGTCGATGGCGAATCGTCGTGATCCATCGGCCGGCAGCGGGCTTCGTACCGCGCGATTTCGCCGAGGATCGGCTCCGCCTCGTCGGCCGACAGTTCTTCACGCGCGGCCTCCATCAGCTGCGGGGCGATCGCCAGCGCCGCCGCGACCTGGTTGGTGTCACGATACAGCGAGAACAGGTTCATGCAGTTCATGAAGTCGGGGTGAAGGTCGGTGGCGATTTCGAAGTGTTCGATCGACTCGGCGATCGAGCCGTTTTCCGCGAGCAGGGTTGCCAACGCGCTGTGGGCGTCCCAGGCGTCGGGCTTGAGCCGGATGACCTCTCGATAGGTGTCGATCGCCTCGAGAAACCGTCCGTTCTTTTCCAGGGCCACTGCCAGCGATTGGACCGCCGCCGGCAGGCGCGGGTGGAGGCGGTGGTGCGTGCGGCACACGGCCAGCATCTGCGGATACCGCTGCGTCCGATCGAGAACCGCGATGACGACATTTGGCACGAACCGCGTCCCGGAGTTCATCCGCCACGCCCGCATGACCTTGTCGATGCCCGCCTCGGCAGCGCCATCCTCGCAGTCCTGCCAGCCGGCGAAGGCGAGGGCCAAGGCGTCGTCGGGCTGGTGGGCGAGGACGTGGTCCCACAGCCCGGACTTCGTCGCCAAGCGCGGCACGGTCGCGACCACCAGTCCTACCGACGCCACCGTCACGGCGACCGTCGGCAGCCACGATCCCGCAGCCGCCAGCCGGTGGCGACCGGGCGTCCGGGCCCCGAGGACGCGCGCTGCCAGCACCCGGACCGCTTCCATGACCGTGATCGTGACGAGCGGGAGCACGGCCAGGGAGGCCACGTACATCCGCCGTTCGGCGATCTCCTCGTGGGGCAAGGGCACGATCAAGGTCGGCGACAGGACGAGGAAGAACGACGCCAGCGCGAACCCCAACGGACGCCGATACCACACGGCGACGGCGGCGACCGCGAGGTAGGCGGCGAGGCCGATCACACCCGGCCAGGCAGCGCCGAGCGAATGCAGCGTCGGCACGTGGTAGTGCACCAGCAGCGGGATCGGCCAGAACAGCAATCGCCAATAGACGAAAAACGACCCGCACTGCGTGAGCCAGAAGTCGTGCGCGGAAATCGTGTTGTTGAAGCCGGCGAGGGGCGTGCCCTTGCCGTTCGCATACAGCAGGGCCAGCGGCAGCGAACTGAAAAGGAGTCCCAGGTACAGCGGCCAGGACCGCCTCAGGATGGTGGCCGGTGAACCGCCGACGAAGGTCCATTCGTAAAGGGCCACGACGGCCGGGATCGAGGCCATCATTTCCTTGGACAGCATCCCTCCCGTGCCGGTGCAGGTCGCGATCGCCGCCATGATCGCTTTCGACGACCAGCGCCGGCAGCGCCAGAAGCCGATCGCCGCCAGGAGCGTGAGGAGGTAAAAGAATCCCATCTGCAGGTCGGTGCGCTGGGTCAGGTAGACGATCGTCTCTTCGTGGACCGGGTGGACCATCCAGACCAGGGCGGCGGCGAATCCCATCGCTCCCGCCCGGTCCGTGAAGCGGCCGGCGAACACCGGCGACCGCACCGTGGCCGCCACGATCAGCCATGCCGCCAGCGCCGCAGTGACATGGACGGCGATGTTGACCAAGCGGTATCCTGCCGGGGTGGTTCCCCCGAAGCGGTAGTTCACGGCGAACGTCAGATTGACGGCCGGGCGGACCTCCAGGGGCGTCCCCGGGGACGGCATGAGCCCGCCGTTCGTGCCGAACAGGGGAAATAGACGGCGGATCGATTCGTTCTTCTCGATCGAAGCGACATCGTCGAAGATCAGTTCGTAATCGAGGGTCCGTCCGTAGACGCCCCAGCACACGGCCAGGAGTACGGCGATCCCGACCAGCGGCGATATGTGGCTCGCGATCCGACCAAGGGATGCCGTCGTCATCGTGAAGCACCACACGTCGGCAGTGACGGCTCCAGACGGCCCCCTCGCGGTGGGTCCTTGACGTCCATGTCTGGACGCTAGCTGAATCCCTCGCGAGGAGTCTACGGATGATCCACGGAATGATCACTGCGGCCGCGACTTCCCGCCCCGCAGCGCCGCCCCGGCCGGGACCCGCGGCGGGGCCACAAGGCCCGAACCGTGTGGCGGTGATCGGCAGCGGTCCGGCCGGGCTCACCGCGGCGCTGCAGATCGCCCGCGCGGGGATCGCGGTCGACGTCTACGAGGCCGCTGCGGAGGTCGGCGGCCTGTCCCGTTCGATCGAGCTCTGGGGCCGACGCGTCGATCTCGGACCGCACCGTTTCTTCAGCGCCGACGCTCGGGTCGACGGTTTCTGGCGAACGATCGTCGGTGACGACCACCACGTGGTCGACCGCCTCACACGGATCCATTTCGACGGCAAGCTGTTCGCTTATCCCCTGCGCCCTCTGGACATCATGCGTCACCTGGGCTTCGGGGAATGCCTGCGGTTCATGCTCAGCTACGGGCTGCAGTGCGTGCGCCACCCCGCGCGGCGCGTGGACGAGGAGTCGTTCGAGGACTGGGTCATCCGGCGGTTCGGCCGCCGCCTGTACGACACGTTCTTCAAGACCTATAGCGAAAAGCTGTGGGGGATTCCGTGCACGCGCCTGAGCCGCGACTTCGCCGCCCAACGGATCCGTCGCCTGACCCTCGGTGACGTCGTCACCCACGCCGTCGCCGGCGGCCGTTCATCCCGTCACCGGACACTGGCCGACTGCTTCGCCTATCCCCGCGGCGGGACCGGGATGGTGTACGAACGGATTGCCGCGCGGCTCGAGGAAGAAGGGGGACGAGTCCTGCTTCGGCAACCGGTCCGGGAGGTCGTCACCGCCGCGGGATCCGTCACCGGACTGCGCCTCGACGACGGACGTGTGGAAGACTACGACCACGTCATCTCGACCATGCCCCTGACGCTCCTGGTGCGCGGCCTCGGATCCGCGCCGCCGGCCGTTCACGCCGCCGCCGCCCGACTGTCTTTCCGCAACACCATCCTGGTCTACCTCCGGATCCGGGCCTCGGACCTGTTTCCCGACCAGTGGGTCTACGTCCACGACCCGGCCGTGCGCGTCGGCCGGGTCACGAATTTCAACAACTGGGGCCCCGCCGGTGCCCAGCGTCCACCGGACACGATCCTGTGCTGCGAGTACTGGTGTTCGCCGGCCGACTCGATCTGGACCGCGAGTGATCCTGACCTGCAGCGGTGGGCGGCGACCGAGCTACGTGCCACGGGCCTGCTCCGCGACCAGGCCGTCGACGACGGGCACGTGATCCGCGTCCCGCGCTCCTATCCCGTCTACGAGCTCGGCTATCGACGGCACGTGGAGACGATCGCCGACCACCTGCGCGGTATCCGTGGATTGACGGCGATCGGACGGTACGGGTCGTTCAAGTACAACAACCAGGATCACAGCATCCTCATGGGGTTGCTGGCCTCCGACAACCTGCTCCGGGGCCGCACCCACGACCTGTGGGGGCTGAACGCCGACATCGACAGATACCAGGAGGATTTCGCCGTGGCGGAGTCAGGCCTCGTCGCGCCCGGTGAAGCACGTCACACCGCGGAACCGATCGAGCCCGCCGCCCTGTCGGCAGCGTGACGGTACCGCACCCGTGAGGCCGCCCCGCGTGCGCGAAGCCGCGTGCCGCTCGGGCGCGGCCCGGTGCCGGCGGCACGAGCCAGCCAATGTTTCTCGACCATGAAGCCACCCGACGGCATTACGACCGCGTGATCCGCGCCCGGTCGCGGCTGTATCGCGAGCGATTCGACGGCGACCTGCTCGGCAGGCGGCCCCTCGTGGCCCGGATGCTCCAGCGCGCGTTCGCGCGGCTGTTTCCCGATCGGGTGGGGACGATGCTCGACCTCGGCTGCGGGACCGCCTTGTACTTTCCGATCCTCTGCCGTCACGCGGATCGGCTCGAGGGGATCGACAGTTGCGCCGCGATGATCCGTCAGGCTGCGACGACCATCGAGGCCCGGGGGTTGGCCAACTGCCGTGTGCGTGTCGGCTCGGCTTCGCGGCTGCCGTTCGCCGATCACTCGATCGACGTCGTTCACTCGTGGGATTTCCTCCATCACGCCAGCGACATCGACGGTGTCCTCGGCGAGATCCGCCGGGTGCTCGTGCCGGGGGGGCGGTACGTGGCCGTGGAGCCGAATCTCCTCAACCCCTCGATCGCCTGGTACCACGCACGACGGCGCTCCGAGTGGCGGCTTTTCACCTGCAACCAGTTCACCATCCCGCGGCTGCTGGCCCCCGCCTTCGAGACGCGGCTCGGCTACGACAACACCGTGATCAGTTTCGTCGACGAGCGGACGGCGTGGCTGTGGCATGCCGTCGACAGGCTGACGTCGCGCGCGATCTTCCGCCGGCTGGCGTTCCGGTATGTTATCGATGGCCGTCTGCGCGACGGGCCCGGCCCGGCCGCCCACCCGCGACCCGAGTGACCGGATTTCCCCCGGGCGGCCGGCCACCATCCGGAGGATCGATTCCATGCCCGTCGACCTCGACCGCATCGACGACCTGTTCCGCGTCCGCCCCGGGAAAAAGTTCCGCCTCCCCGACCACGACCCGGCCTGGGCGGGCGATCCACTGGAGCCGGAGAAGAAGCGGCGCGAGAAGGCCGAGCAGCTCCTCGCCGCCGACGTCGAAGAACTGGCGCGGATGCAGGAGCTTCTCTGGGCCTCCGACACCTGGAGCGTGCTGGCGATCTTCCAGGCGATGGACGCCGCGGGAAAGGACGGAGTGATCAAGCATGTCATGTCGGGCATCAACCCCCAGGGGGTCGAGGTGACGAGCTTCAAGCACCCGTCGGCCGAGGAACTCGACCACACCTTCCTCTGGCGCTGCATGAAGCGGCTCCCCGAGCGGGGGCGGATCGGGATCTTCAACCGCTCCTACTACGAGGAGGTGCTCATCGTCCGCGTCCATGACCGGTTGCTCCGTGCCCAGCGGATCCCCGGCATCGAGCCGCGGAAGAAGACCTGGGAGGATCGCTACGACGACATCAACGCCTTCGAGCGGCACCTTGTCCGCAACGGCACGGTGGTGCTCAAGTTCTTCCTCAACGTCTCCCGCGACGAGCAGCGGAGGCGGTTCCTCGCCCGGATCGACGAACCGGAGAAGCACTGGAAGTTCTCCGCCTCCGACGTCGCCGAACGCGGCCACTGGGACGCCTACATGGAGGCCTACGAGGCGGCGCTCGCCGCCACGAGCACCGATCACGCCCCGTGGTATGTCGTGCCGGCCGACCGGAAGTGGGTCAGCCGCGCGGTCGTGGCGGCGGTGCTCGCCGGCACGATCGGTCGGCTCGGGCTCGCCTGGCCCGAGGTCACGGCCGACAAAAAGCAGGCGATCGATGAGGCGCGGCGGAAGCTGATGGCCGAGTGACGGAAAGCACCGCCCGCGGTCAGGTCCTCACCGCCGCCGCCCACGACCACGTCTTCAGCGTCGTCCAGTTCCAGTAGGCGGTGTCGGTGAATGCGGTCGCGCTGCCGAGGCCCACCCGCCACGTGCCGGTGTTGCGGTTTCGGCCGGTGATGTCGGCCCGGCCGTCGCCGTTGAAGTCGCCCACCATGAAGAAGTCGTAGGGGATGCTCGCCCCCCACGTGCCGAACATCGAGCTCACCGCCGTCGTGCCGCTGATCCGCGACACCCGCCAGCCACCGGTGAACGCGTCGCGACCGGCGATGTCGGTGCGGCCGTCGCCGTCGAAGTCGCCCGCCATGACGTTGATCCAGGTCACCGCCGGCGACCAGTTCCACTGGTAGCGGTCGCTGAAACCGATCCCGGTCGAGAGCGCCAGCCGCCAGTTGCCGCTGACGGGATTGCGGCCGGCGAAATCGGTCCGGCCGTCGCCATTGAAATCGCCGCTGACGAAATTGGTCCAGGTGATCGCGTTGCTCCAGGTGGCCACGGTGCTGCTGACGTAGCTCGCGCCGTTGAACCGCGACAGACGCCACTGCCCGGTGACCGGATCGCGGCCGAGGATGTCGGTCCGACCGTCGCCGCTGAAGTCGCCGGTCATCACCTCGGTCCAGGCGACGTTCGACGGCCAGTTCCAATAGGCCGCGTCGGTGAACCCACTGCCGGTGCTGACACCAATCCGCCAGTTGCCGTTCGACGGGTTGCGGGCGGCGATGTCGAAGCGGCCGTCACCGTTGAAATCGCCGGCCACGAAGTTGGTCCAGTTGATGCTCACCGGCCAGGTCGACCAGACCTGCGGGATCGCGGTGCCGCTGGCCGGGGTGAGGACCACCTGCCACTGTCCGCTGCCGTTGCGGACGGCGGCATCGGTGCGCCCGTCGGCGTTGAAATCGCCCGTCAGCGTCGCGGTCACGGTGGCGCTGGGGAGTGTCGCCAGGAGCGTGGTCGAGCTGCCGGCGGCCGTCTTCCGGCTGATCCACAGTTCGTTGCCCGCACGACCGATCATGCCGTTGGCCAGCGGCGGCTGGCGCACGACCGTGAACTGGTCCTCCTTGAAGTCGGTCGGATCGAGCACCGATGCGGCACGCACCGTGATCACCGCGGTGCCCACCTTGCCGGCGGCATAGTCGAGACGAAGCACCCCGTCCCCGATGGTCGCCGCGACGAGCGCCGGGTTGCTGGTCGTGACGGTGTGCACCAATTCACCGACCCGGCTCACCGCCGGCATCGCCACGAACTGCGCCGGCTGGACCACGAGCGGATTGGGGATCGGGTTGGGAATGCCACGAAGCGGCAGGTCGTCGAACGCGCCGTTCTCACCGCTGGGATAGACGGCAGAGCCGTACTGGCCGTAGTACCCGGCGGCGTTGTAGGTGGGGACCGCCGCCATCGCGTCGACCGCCGTCATGCCGCTGCCGAGGACACGGCCGAAGGCGGTGAAGCCGCCGTTCTGGTTGTCGAGGTTGGCGGAGTTGTCGGCGAGATTGACAAACCACTGGTTGGTGGCGCTGTTGGGATCGCCCCCGACCTTGGCCATCGCGATCGTGCCGCGGATGTTGGTGTTGCCCGGCTCATTGACCACCGCCGGCTTCTTGGCGATCACCGTCGGGGCCCCGCCGACCTCCCCGTACGGCGCCGTCGGTGCCGTGAAGCCCCCCCCCTGCACGACGAAATTACCCACGCTGCGGTGGATGATCGTGTTGGCGAAACGCCCCTCGTCGGCATAGGCGAGGAAATTGGCGACCGTCTGCGGCGTGGTGCGGGTGCGGGCCTGGCCCGCCTGGTCGAAGAGCTCCACGTAGAACCGGTCGTTGGGGGCGGCGGCATTCGTCGTGAACCGTACCACGGTGCCGGTCACGGCCGTGTCGTCGAAGCGTCCTGCCAGAGGGATGGTCTGCGAAGTCGCCACCGCCAGCGCCGTGATGTCGGGCAGGGGATTGACCACGGTCACCGCGAGGGCCAGCCGCGGCTCGAGCGACTCCACC
>SXGQ01360853.1_pt1 | contig 61802 bp, 54 predicted proteins | sample 3178371 | NCBI WGS metagenome assembly SXGQ01 (sample SAMN11356859, study PRJNA531348) | freshwater metagenome | isolation source: freshwater sample F1-20 | place: China: Fuxian Lake, Yuxi | collected 2017-12-25
ATGGGCGATAACGAGTACGGGCAGCTCGGCGACGGAACGGTTCGCAATCGCCAAACTCCGGTGCAGGTTGCAAGCGATGTGTTGGCCGTATCAGCCGGGTTTAAGCACACTATGTTCATAAAGTCCGATAGCACTCTCTGGGCCATGGGTCGGAACGAGGACGGCCGGCTCGGCGACGGAACGTCTGAGGATAGAGATACCCCGGTGCAGGTTGCAAGCGATGTATCGGCAGTGGCTACTGGTGGTTACCACACCATGTTCATAAAGTCTGATAACACTCTCTGGACCATGGGCCGGAACGAGTACAGAGCAGTATATACCCCGGTGCAGGTTACAAGCGATATCTGAGTCAATCTGGGGTGGAACTTGTAATGCGCTTCATTGTTGAAGTTACTATACTAGTTTATGCGCCGCCTCTATCAGCTCCAAGGCGCTACCATCCCAGTCTTCGCTGAGAGCGTCCACAATTTCTAAAACTTTTTCGTTTTGTTCTTGAAAAACATCGAGCACAATATGTCTAATAGAACGTATACCTATTATTTTTCCGGGTAAAGACTTGTTATATTTGCTAAGAGTTTTCTTGATCTCTTCTTCTTCAAAAAATCCGACAAGGTCGCTGTCGTCAGAAAGCAGGTATTGCGAAATGTGGGCTCTGCGCCGCCCCACTATAATCCTCCCTCCGGCCCTAGCTAGCAGTATTCCGGCTACGGATAGCACTATTCGGTTGTCGTAATTTGCCCAGTGCAAGACTACCATATTGCTCACCGCGGCAACCGTTAGCAACTTACTCACAATAACTGCTCTTCCCACTTTTCGGTACACCAGATCGTAGATGCATTCCCCCAGTAAGGTACTCAGAGATTCGTATTTGCGGGCCATACGCAACTCTAGGTTATGGACAATAGTATCCCTGTAATGCTCCCATGCATTGTCGTGGCGTCCCGTAGTGACGGCGCATTTGTAGAACAGTCTGTTGATCCGTCTTGTCCGCCGTTTTTTCAATACACCGTACACCGGGATTACAGTACCGCCCGTTCACCAACCGTCTTTATATCTGTATATGTTTCATGGTGTTTAGGTCCGTTGCCGCCGCCCATCCTCGACGTATTCATGTGAAACAACACAAAACCGATGAGTGACGCGCCAGAGATAGCCATGACGTACTTTTTACCCACTGCTGTGCTGTAAAGGTCAAGTAGGAGTGGTCGATGTACGCGAGTCTTGGTAGCCGTCCTTGTAACAGGCTGGCGCGTGTATGTATCCGTCATGACTTACTAGCGGTGCTACTTTCACTATAGTGTTTCACACTATACATTGTACCCCCGGATGGTGCAGCCGCCAAAAAAGACCGAACCTTTATATGTTGCTTAAGCGACATATAAAGGTTCGCATCAACTGTACTTTTCCTGTGGCGGAACGGGAGGGATTCGAACCCCCGGGCCTTTTACAGCCGTCCGCTTTCAAGGCGGATGCGTTTGTCCACTCTGCCACCGTTCCTCGTAGTATAGTTCTTTATAAAGAACTTCGGCACGCAATACGGCGCCCTCAAAACACACGCCCTACGATGACTATTTGCGTGCAAGTAACGATTTAGCGCGCTATTGGCTATAGTCGGTTGAGTCCGCCAAGTTACTTAGTAGGTCTGTTTCTTCTCCGGTGGTAGTACTTAGGCTGATTTCTCTAAGTCCGTCGCTTTTACGAGTTTTGAACCAGGCGTCGTAAAAATCGTCGTAAAGTATGGCAGGGTTCTTCTCGTCCACTATTCCGTCATAAAATCTATCCATATCGTCTCGCGACAATTGAACCCATCCTTCGTCTTTTCTGTGCGATATATGCAAACCGTCGAGTTTATGCAAAGCGTCTTGGTTATATGTTAGTGATTCCGGCGCGTCATGATAGTCTTCAAGGCACTTTTCTATATGTTCCATAGTTTTCAAAAGTTCATCAGCAATCGTACATACTCTCAATATGGAGTCAGTATGCTTGATACATGGACGTATACTTTCATCTATGTTCAGGTCTGTATTCAGTTCATGTTCTCCGTTTAGTCTGCGTCGCAATATCCTATCTGCTCGATAGCCGTACCGCTTATATGCACTTTTGTCCATGAATCTTTGCGGATGCCGATACATACTTTCTCTGCTATCAGGGGATGTGGCTATATCCATTTCTGCGTTGTCGCACGCATCGTCCCAAAGATTGCGCAGCCAGCTTTCCGCGGATTTGAGTCTCGTCATAGTGTCACTGCCCATAAGTTTTAAGGTTTCGTTTTGCTCCATGGCTTCGGCCAGCATTTTGCCGTATTTGGTTGGGTTGCCGTTACGTATTAGTTTATTGTTCATGATTTTAGGTATTATGTCTCGCTCGATGTTCCATAGTCTACGAAAATCGTCGTCAAGTATAATTATTTTCAAAAAACCGGAAGAAGCGAATCTCTCCTTGCTTAGGGCTTCCTGGAACTCTTGACGAAAAAGGGTCAGACCGACGGTGTTGTACTCCGGGCATGCCTCGGGACACGTATTGTTGCATCGCCCCATTCCGACCAAACGTTTACATATATCCCGCACTTCACCGGCATATCTACTTTCTGCGCGCAAGTACAGTATGTCCCCTTTTCCGTTAAGATGCAGTTCTTGATCCGTCAGGTTGCTATCAGGAAGTTTCCTGTAGTTATTACCGTCGCTTTGCTTCATAGTAGAGTGTACCGTACAGCGTTACGTGGGGGTTTCCTGTATATGATTTTGCTTGTAGGGCCTTGTTTCTGTGCTTTGCGACGTTAACGGCGGCGGACTTTGCGGCTAACTGCGCTGGTTATGTCCCCGACTCGTTTTCGTCCTTGAATAAGGAGACGCTCAGCCCAAACGAACTCTGAGGCCAGTACGGCAAGTCCGGCGACTACAAACGGTAAGGTTAACGGGCCGGGAAGTATCACGAGTACGCCCCCTATGAGTATTAGTGTCAAACCGAGCAGACCGACGATGGATCGTCGTACCGTTTTCGGCGCCCGCCGCCAAATACCTTTAGCAAACACGAAACGCTCCTTGACACTGAGTTCACCGTCGTTGTTTGTGCCATCGGCAGGCACAATCTTGGCTTCTTTCTTTTCGGTTTCGCGACCAGGGTCTTCCCCGATAGGTATATGTATGTTGTTGAGGTTTTTGTTCACGGAAAGCACTGTACTGTTAGCCTAAACAGACGCACAGATAGGTATTACAATCGATTCTTCGAACGAAACCGTTAGTTTGTTTCTCCGACTCTTACCGCCGAAAGTATACCGTCTGCGAGCCTCGTAATGTCTTCGGTTTCGTGATCCCATGCGCACGCCAGGCGAATTAAACCGTTGGCATCCCATGTTGATATATGCGACCAGGCGTCTATCATTGCTGCCGCCTCCGCAGGTACGCGTACGAAAACCAGGTTACCGTCCGTTGGTACGGCTACAGGTAGACCTCCTGCTGTTAGAAGGTCGCTTAGTTCTTTGGCCTTAGCGTTTGCTGCCCTGGCGTTATGCATGAACTCTCCGGATTGCAGGGAGTTTTTGATACCTGCCGTCGCAAATCTCGATTTGCTCAGGGTGTACCCAAATTGTTTGGCCGCCCGCATCAGTTTGCTGTGGATTTCTTTACTGGCGGTGACCACGGCTTCTACGGGTCCTTGTCCGTTTTTGGTTCCTCCGAAAGAAAGTGTCGACACTCCTGCTTTGAAAATATGTACTAGTTCTCTGTCTTCTGCTAGTGCGTTGGCGAACCTTGCCCCGTCGATGTGCACTGACATGTTGTTCTTTTTTGCTTCTTGACATAAGTCGTCTATGAGGTTTAAACCGTGTCTGCGTCCGGTTTCCGATATCTCAGTAATAGATAGTATACTAGGTGTAGGTGAGAAGGGCGCGTTGGTGTTTAGGCGTTCAATTGTGCTCTTCAAACTGTCTACTCGTAGTAATCCGCCAGTTGTTTGTAGTGCAACTAGTGGCAGTCCGCAGATACGTTCTATGGCCCCGCATTCGTCTACTCGTATATGGGAGTCTTCTGCCAGTAGTACGCATTCTCCGGGTCCTTGCGCCAGGGAGCTAATGGCCGTAACGTTGGCGGCGGTTCCTGTGGGTACCCATACTACATAAACTTCTTGATCAAATAGGTCTGCCATAGCCTCGTTGGCTTCTCTGGTTTCCGTATCTTTCCCGTAGCTGTCTGCCCTGCCTTCTTTGTTTGCAAGTATTAGTCCAGATAGGGCGGCCGGGGATATACCCGCGCGGTTGTCGGAACCAAAATCTCTATAAGGCGCTGGTAGATGTGTATGCATAATGTGCACTGTGCGCATACCCTTATTTTTGCTACAGGCCTATTCTTGTACGGTTAATAGCCGTATGTTACTAATATAAAATACAGGAGTAGATGCGTGCATCTACGTTAGGCAACGGAATAATATGTAACTATGTTTAAAAAAGTATCTTTATTTTCTATAGTTGCGGCCGCAAGTTTTGTTATAGTTCCCTCAGGGGCCTTGGCGGATGACCATAATACTACGTCAGACGCTAGTGCTACTGCTACGACAGCAGGAACCGATGATGCTGAACTCGCCAAAATAGAAGCCCGTCAGGCCGCCAAAGAGGCCCGTGAGGCCAAGATGAAAGCGGAGCAAGCTCGTCGTCAGGCCGCCAAAGAGGCCCGTGAGGCCAAGATGAAAGCGGAGCAAGCTCGTCGTCAGGCCGCCAAAGAAACCCGTCAGGCCGCCAAAGAAACCCGTCAGGCCGCCAAAGACGCTCGTCAGGCAGCAAAAATAACTAAGTAACGATTCGTAACCCGGTTAACCGCTAGGGTAAGTATTTCTATAATATTATAAAAATAGTTTACATATACTCCTTCAAAGAACCTTTATATGGGTGTGGATTGCGCTATTGTTTCGCGTTTCGCGAAACTTGTTTCTCTTAGCCGCACTTCCGTGTCCGGTAGCGAAGACGCGTTTGCCGCCGTAGAAGTACTGGCCGTATTTGATCACGATTACCAGGCTCATATCCTTGTGCAGGAATGGGACCATACTTCCGTCAAACCAAACTGGTCTTATCGTCTATGGTTTATCGACGGGCAGGTTGTTGTACCTGTATGTTCTTTTCCCGATGCGTCTTGGCCGAACCCCCCTTTAGTGCATGCGGCCACTATAGTTGAAGAGTGGCGCACCCTTACCGGTGTTTAGGCGCGTAATTAAATAGTCTCGTTGCGTGTTAAGATCGGGGAAGTTTGCGTAGGGCGTAGCGAAACAATATACGCGCAACAATCGTTAACGGTTTTGAAAGAAATCCTGGTAGATAGGCCACTTTTATATTTTCTTGCCAGACAATTATGCAACTTTTGGCCCCGTAGCCTCTTACTTTGAAACCGGCTGTTCCGGTCAGTAGCGGCCCGAGTTTCAAAAAAGTTGCTTCTTTGGCCTCATCGTTTCGCGCCGTTACCCGCATACGGTCTTTGATAACAAAGGGGCGTATACCTGTATAGGCGGTAAACTCTTGAGGTGAGTGTATCGTGACTTTTGTGAAAGGAACCCAGCGTTCGTGATCTTTCCAGTCACAAAGATCGCTATAGGCTTTTGCTGCCTCTGCGGTCACGTACTGATGTATATCTATTTTGATACGCGCGCCCATCTATAAGAGTGTACTCTATATCCCTTTGATTACCAGATTGCGACATACCGCAACTTGTTGACAATAGCAGGCCCCCGGCTCATGCAGGAAAATAGTAATGCATATACTTTGGTGTCATGTAGGCATGTTTTACCTGCAGTCAACGACAGTTCTGCAATACCCCTGTAGGTACAGATTGTTGGTGCGTGTAACACAAAAAATTTCGCTACAATTATTCACACCATATGCCGTATACGTTCAAAACACAAAGAAACACAGGAATAAACGTATCCCATTATGCCCAGCTATGCCCAGCCATTCGTATAAATTTCTGTGCTGTATGTGCCGGGAATTGCAACGCAGGAGACAACCGGATGTATGCCGCGTCTATACGCGGCAACACAATTAAGATTCATGAAACATAGCAAAATAGCGAGATCTCCACTACGAGCCAAGGCAGCGAACTGATATGCCTGCTGAAAAGACAACCGTCAAAAAAGCCGTATCTCCTAAGAAGGCAGCCATACCTGAGGCCCCAGTGTTTCAACAGGTGTTCAAAACCATCGATGACTTGCTGCGCAAAGACGCAGGTTGCACATCTGAACTCGACTACACCGAGCAATCCTCGTGGCTCTTGTTTCTTAAGTATCTCGATGCCCTTGAACAAGATCGCGAACAAGAAGCCAAGCTTGTCGACAAGAAGTACGTGTACATCCTTGAGAAGAAGTACCGCTGGAGTGTCTGGGCGGCGCCTCGTAACGCCCAAGATGCAATCGACTACAACACCGCACTCACGGGCGAAGATCTCATTGAGTTCGTCAACACCAAACTCTTCCCGTATCTCAAAGGTTTCAAACAACGAGCTGCGAACGCAAACACCATTGAATACAAAATCGGCGAAATCTTTGACGAAGTGCGTAACCGCATGTCAAGTGGCTACAACCTTCGAGACATCATCGACCAAATTGACCGTCTGCAGTTTGGCTCTCAAAATCAAAAGCACGAACTGTCTGACTTGTATGAAGTCAAAATCAAAAACATGGGCAACGCCGGCCGTAATGGTGGCGAGTACTACACGCCACGGTCCCTGATCCGCGCGATCATCAACGTTATCGACCCCAAAGTTGGTGACACTGTCTATGACGGGGCAGTGGGGTCAGCAGGCTTTCTTTGTGAAGCTTATGAATACATGTCTAAACAAACCGGCATGACCACGAGTAAAATGAAGACTCTACAAGAAAAGACTTTCTACGGCAAAGAAAAAAAGTCGCTTGCATACGTTATTGCCGTGATGAACATGATTCTTCATGGCATTGATGCGCCAAACATCGTTCACTCAAACACACTTGGCGATAACATCAACCTCATTCAAGAAAAAGACCGCTACAACGTCGTGCTGGCTAACCCGCCATTTGGTGGAAAAGAACGAGACGAAGTACAACAAAACTTCCCCATCAAAACAGGCGAAACCGCGTATCTGTTCTTGCAACACTTCATCAAGATTCTTAAAGCTCAAGGCCGAGGCGGTGTGGTCATCAAAAACACCACACTTTCAAACACCGACAACGCATCGGTCGCACTACGTCGACACCTTCTTGAAACCTGCAACCTGCACACCATTTTGGATCTCCCATCTGGAGCATTCCAAGGTGCCGGTGTTCGCACCGTTGTGTTGTTTTTCGATAAAGGCTCACCAACAAGGAATATTTAGTACTACCAACTCAACGTCGGCCGCAATATGGGCAAGACAAATCCGCTCAACGATGCCGATCTTGCGGATTTCATCAAATCACAAAAGACCAAGAAAGACTCAGACAACTCTTGGACTGTCGATATTGCCGATATTGACACCACTACCTACGACCTGACCGTGCGCAACCCAAATGCTGCCGGACCAGTTGAACTGGGATCTCCACAAGACATCCTCAAAGAAATTAAAACACTTGATGCGCGAGCAATATCACTGCTCGCAGAACTCTCTGAGATGTTGAAATGACCGACTGGCCCATCAAAACTCTCGGCGAAGTCTGCGAGTTGGTGAATGGGGCAACGCCTGACACGAAAGTTAAGGAATACTGGGGTGGAGAGCACGCATGGATTACCCCAGCTGAAATGGGGGGATTGGATTCGCCGTTTATTTCAATGTCGCGCAGAACCCTGTCAGACAAAGGATTGGCGTCTTGCTCAGCAACGATGGTCCCTCCGAAAACAGTCATTCTTTCTAGTCGCGCTCCGATTGGACACTTGGTCATAAACGAAGTTCCGATGGCCACAAACCAGGGCTGTAAGAGTTTGATTCCGATAGACGGTCTTGATTTCATTTTCCTTTACTACTACCTAAAAGCGAATGTTGAAACTCTTGAGTCGTTAGGCACGGGAACGACGTTCAAAGAGCTTTCCGGCAAACAACTTAAAACAGTTGAGATTCCGGTGCCGCCGTTGGAGGAGCAGAAGCGGATTGTTGCGTTGCTTGATGCTGCGACTGCGCGCGTCACTGAACTCACTGCGTGTTACGAGCAAGCCCGCACACATGCCAACGATTTATTGGAGAGTTCGTTCTTAGAACTCTTCGCTGATGCTTTCGAATCTCATCCCAAGCGCAAGATGGGTGAGGTCCTGCAGATCGCGCGCGGCGGTTCGCCAAGGCCGATTAGTGAGTACATCACCAAATCTCCGAAAGGTGTCAACTGGATTAAGATTGGCGATGCATCATCTAGTACAAAGTACATTTACGAAACCGCTCAAAAAATAAAGCCAGAGGGCGTGTCAAGATCCAGAATGGTATATCCTGGAGATTTTCTGCTCTCAAACTCGATGAGTTTTGGTCGGCCCTACATTATGAAAATCGAAGGGTGCATTCATGACGGTTGGCTTGTGCTTCGTGACTCAAAGGGCGAACTAGATCAAGACTTCCTTTTTTATTTGCTTGGGTCTCGCTTCATGTATGAGAGGTTCAGCCAGTTAGCCGCAGGTTCAACGGTGCAGAACTTGAACTCCGCATTAGTTTCGAGTGTCGAGATCCCTGTGCCCCCCATTGATTTTCAAAAAAGAATTGCTGAGAAAGCAAGACTGCTCGAAGAAAACGTCGCACGACTCAATGAAGTGAATGAGATCCGGTTGCAACGTGCCACTGATTTGCGTCAGTCGATTCTTGAAGCGGCGTTTGCGGGGGATTTGTAATGGCTCGTAATGAAGCAGAGACTCGTGCAGATTTGATCGACCCTGCCTTGGCTGCAGCTGGTTGGAGTCAGGTTGAGGAAAGTCTTATTAAACGTGAATATGTGATTGCGCCTGGTCGTATTTTGGGCGGCGGTCGTCTGCAGCAGCGTTTGATTCTTGACTATTTATTGTTGTATCGCAACCGCAAGTTGGCGGTTGTTGAGGCGAAGTCTGAAGACAAGTCACTTACAGAAGGTCTCGGTCAGGCCAAGCTGTATGCACAGAAGTTGGGTGTGCGGTTCGCGTACGCAACGAATGGTCTCGGGTTTTATGAAGTTGATATGCAAACCGGTGTTGAAGGATCGGTTTCTGCGGTGCCAAGTCCTGAGGTGTTGTGGCAACGAACTTTTGAAAGTACATCTGCTCTTGAAACTGAATTGACCGCTATTCCGTTCGAGGATAACGGAGGACAATTTGGTGGTCGCTATTACCAAGACATTGCGGTAGAGAAGGTTTTGGCTGCGATTGCTGGCGGTCAGGACCGTGTGCTGCTCACGTTGGCTACCGGTACGGGTAAGACGTTCGTGGCGTTTCAGATCGTCTGGAAGTTGTTTCAATCACGTTGGACTAAAGATGGTAGCAAGGTTCGTCGTCCTCGCATTTTGTTTTTGGCGGACCGCAATATTTTGGCCAACCAAGCGTTCAATGCTTTCGGATCGTTTCCGGATGATGCGTTGGTACGTATCAGTCCTACAGATATAGCAAAGAAAGGCGCTGTGCCAAAGAACGCAAGTGTGTTCTTCACGATTTTCCAGACGTTTATGTCGGGCCGTGATAAAGATGGTAATGAGGCCCCGTATTTTGGTGAGTATCCCTCTGATTTCTTTGACTTCATTGTTGTTGACGAATGCCACCGTGGTGGCGCTCGGGATGAAAGTAGTTGGCGCGGGATTCTCGAGTACTTCTCAGGTGCGGTGCAACTTGGTTTGACTGCTACTCCGCGACGCACAGAGAACGTGGATACTTATGACTATTTTGGTGATCCGGTGTATTCGTACGCGCTCAAGGAAGGTATTAATGATGGTTTCTTGACGCCGTTTCGTGTGCGTCAGATTACAACGACGCTTGACGAGTATCAGTACTCGTCTGAAGATATGGTGATAGCTGGCGATGTTGATAAAAACCATGTCTATACCGAAACAGATTTCAATAAGCGCATCGTGATTACGGCGCGCGAGGCAGCGCGAGTGAAGGTGTTTATGGATCTAATAAATCCGTATGACAAAACTCTTGTGTTCTGCAATAGTCAGGAGCATGCGTTGTTGGTGCGCGACTTAGTTAACAAATATAAGAAGGTCGCTGACCCTAATTACTGCCATCGTGTGACTTCTGATGAAGGTTCTATCGGTGATCAGCACTTGGTTGATTTTCAAGACAACGAGAAGTCGCTACCTGCGGTTTTGACGACGTCGCAAAAACTCTCAACAGGTGTTGATGCGTTGAACATTCGTAACATTGTGTTGCTTCGCACTATTAATTCGATGGTGGAGTTCAAGCAAATCATAGGCCGTGGGACGCGTTTGTTTGAAGATAAGGAATATTTCACGGTGTATGACTTCGTGAAGGCTCATCATTTGTTTAGCGACCCTGAATGGGATGGCGATCCGGTACCACCGGAAGATTTAGGTTCACCAAAAACTCCTGGAACTGTAGACCCTGCTAAACCCATCGTGGAACGTCCTGAGAAAATTCGTATCGAACTTGCTGAAGGTAAGGTGCGGGAGTTCAATTATACTATGACGACCACGTTCTGGGGTCAGAGCGGTGAACAGTTGACCGTTGAGCAGTTCTTAAAGAACCTATTTGGTGAGTTGCCGTCGTTTTACAAAGATGAAGATGATTTGCGTCGTATTTGGTCTGATCCTCTGACTCGTTCGGAGTTGTTGACAAAACTTGGTGAGCAGGGTTTCAGCCTTACTGACTTAGGAAAAATTCAAGAGCTGATTTCAGCGACCGAAAGCGACCTGTACGATGTGCTGGCTTACATCAGTTTTGCTGCACCGAAAAAGACACGTGAGAAGCGTGCGATATCCGCGCGTAGGCGTGTGGCGATCCAGTTTTCGGACCGTACACGTGACTTCATTGACTTTGTACTTGACAACTATGAAACTGAGGGTGTGGAAGAACTTGATCCGTTGAAGTTGCCACAGTTGTTGGAACTGAAGTATGGAGGTATTCGAGATGCTTTGAAAGAAATCGGCGCGGGCGAAGAAAGCGTACGCGATGCGTTTTGCAGCTTCCAGAAGTTCCTCTATGAAGAGTCGGTTGCTTAGTAGTTGGGGGATAAGTAGTTGTAGTCTCTGGAACTGAAATTCTAAAGCGCCGCAAACACCTACCGAACTGTATTAACCAAGGAGCTCGATGGAGCGCGTTACCATGTCCTTGACAATTTTGAGCATGACCGGCACCGACAAAGGCGACTAGAGAGCGCTGGTTGGGTGATCATCCGTATCGGCGGCCGTAAATACTATAGTAAGTCGGCATGTACCCGGGGGAGTCTCTCGATCGCGCAGGAAAGACTGTCACTGTGCACTCAGAGAAAGGTGCCCGCGAGTCCAACAGCGGACATCGTTACCTGACCAAAGATGTCCTGCTGTTTTGGCAACGGTAGGTATAATAGTGGCAGCAGAGTACTGCACACGCACACTGAGTACTATGCCGTCATCAAATAGCTACACCCCTCTGGCCAATAGCGGGAATGTCTACCTTATAGATTCGCAGCAACCTGCCGGTGTGTATCTGGCGAACTTGCTCGCAGACGGTTCTATGGACTTATTAGACAGAGTAGAGTATGTCGAGGACCTCCGAACCAAGATGGAGACGCTTATCGTCGCGACCGTCACATACGGAACAGAGATAGAAAAACTTCGCGCCGAATTACAGAGCCTCCGTACCCTCCCTGCATCAGTTGCTAAGTAGACCTCAACCCGTTCTAAGACCGGTAAGTCAGTAGCTAATAGAGAGCTCGCCGCGGCGCTCCGTGCCCGTAACAAAGGAGGCGTAAACGGCGCGTGTCCCGAGTGGTCTCGGGCACAGCAATTTGTGAAAGAGGGCCTATCTGTGGAAGAAGCAGCCGATAAAGCCTGATTCCAGCCCGCGCGCAATTTTATAAAGTGAACGAAGTGCTTAAAAGAGACTCCAGGTCTCCCTCCCAGTCTGAGGTAGGCGTACTTGTGTGGAACGGGTTCTATCTCGTATCGGCAGTGGACGAAACTTTCAAACGTGTATATGTGTCTTATTTGAAAGTTGTTTCGCTGAACCTTGTACACGTTTAGAGGTGTACACATACGCACTGCCTACCGCCACGCAGGTGGACCGGCCATCGGTGAAGCAAGATCGAATGTATCGAGCACGAACGACGCCAGCGCTAAGGAGAACACGGACGTAAATGTATGAGTGTATATACGTCACTTATGGTACTTTCACCGCGATTTCGGCAACAATAGAGATTCAGGAACTTGGATTTTTTTAGCGCACGACCTGGCGAAGTGTAACCACCCTGCTGCAGGCGTTCATAAGGGACCTCGAGTGTGTGGCGAGCACTACTGTTGTCGAGGAACCGAGTCTTGCCAGGGCGTCGATGACCAAATCTCGCTGCGAGTCAGCCAGGCCGGATGTAGGCTCATCGAGAAGTAGTACAGGAGGTCTGCGCACCGCGGCGCGCGCGAAAGACAGAAGTTTCTTCTGTGCCGGCGAAAACCCAGAGATCTGATGCCCGAGCACCCCGGCGAACTCGTCATAGAGACCTAGAAGTTCGAGCGACTCCTCGAGCGAAACAATGTGCGAGCCGAGGGACAAGTTGTATCGAACGGTGCCTGAGAAAACCGCTACATCCTGTGGCACCCACAGGACACTCGTGCCGAGCGGCACGGAAAGAGACCCTGTGAAAGACAGATTCCCGGAAGAAGGCGTGTGAACTCCTCCAAGAAGTTTCAGCAACGTACTTTTACCCGATCCGCTGACCCCGACAAGAGCAAGGCGCTCACCAGGTGACACAGTCAGGTCGAGATCGTTGAGAACCAAGAGAGGCGCAGGTTTTTCATCGAAGGAAAATGACACCTTCTCCAAACGATACACAGGTTCGCTACCCTTTAGGGGGCGCGCGGCGGGTTCGTCAACGTCCGCTGTGTGCGCGATCTTCGCGGATATGTTGTTAAAGGATATCAACTGGTGTAGACGTTCGAGGGCGACGACTCCGAACCGGACGCCTCCATAGGAGGTGACGGCATTTTGCAGAGGCTCAAATATGAAGGCCAAGAGCCCCACTATAGCAAACAGTGTGCCGGCCGACGAGTTGGATGTGGACCAGTAGAAGGTGGCGGTGGAGAGCGCTAAAACACCGAGAATCTCGGCGGCTGCGAAATACCATCCGGTGAGCCGCGCCGCCTGCATCTGCGCCTCATAATGCGCGTCCGCCGCGGCTACGAACAGGGTCGTACGAGTGGAACGCGGATCGTGGTGCTCGAGCGCGGAGTAGCCGGACAGATTTTCGTGCGCGGTCACCATCAGATCCCCCGCCGCGCGAGCAACTGCGGGGTATGTGATGTTGGCGCGACGACGGAAAACTACGCTGAGAGGAATCATAGCAGGTAGCCACGCCAAGGCATAGAACGCAATGCCGCCTTGTGAGGCGATGCTCACGATAAGCGAACCTACCGCGAGCAGTATGTAGGAGAACATCGGCAGAAAGTTGTCCGAGACGGCCGAACGAACGGCTTCGGCGTCAGATGTCGACCGGGCCAGGACCGGACCGGCTCCGGACTCGGTGCGGACCGCGGAGTTCCGACGGACCCCGTCGAACAAAACTCCACGCAGAGAAGCCAGAAGACCCTCCCCGAGTCTGCCGGCAAGACGCATATGGGCGCGCGTCGTCCACCATATAGATAACACGACACCCGCTTGAACCGCGGTGACGAGCGCCCATATGCGGAACCTGCCTTGGACGATCCCCGTATCGACCGCCCACCTGTGTAGCGCCGAAAGAAGAGGTGAAAGTAACCCAACTGTGAAAACCCCCAGCACTAGAAAAACGGCAGGCCGGCGCGGTAGCCAGGCGAGGATTTTGCGCCAATCAGTCGGTATGTCGTAGCGGGTAGGGATCGGAAGGGTCGGGAGACCGCGCTCGTCCTGCTGGGCGTCGGCGGAGACGGGCAACTCAGCGGGGGCCACGGGCAACTCAGCGGGGGCCGAGGTTGTGCTGCCAGACGTTCGCAAATCTAGCACCGTGTCGCCCGGTTGCACCTGTTCTGTGTCCGAGGTTACGAGCACGGTGTTCTTCTCTGCACGCATGACGCGCATTCGCTCAAGAATTTCGTAGGTCATCGCGGAGTCGACCGCATCGAGCGGCGATCTGAGCACCAATGTCTCGTGTTCGGCGGCAAGGGCGCGAGCGAGGGCGAGACGTTGACGTTGGCCTCCACTGATGTAGATACCGTTGGGACCAGGATCCGAGAGGTAGCCTCCGGGTCGCTGAGAGATCTCCCCGTGGAGACCGACACTGCGGCAGAGGTTTTCGGCGACTTCCGTGGCTGCCGGCATGTGGCAACCCATGGAGACGTTGTCCAGGAATGTACCAGCGAAAATGGCAGGGGAGTTCCCGGCCACCTCCGCAAAGCCGGGATAATGCATGGTGCTGTCGTCCGGATCCACTATGATCGTCACCCACCCCTGCGGTGCGGTCGTCGAAACAAGGGAAGGTGTCCTAGCCTGTGCGTACTCGAGTAGGGCTACTCGGCGAGCCGCCTCGCACGCCGGTAGACTCTCGGCCGTGAACAACCCAATGTTTCTAAGTGGCCACACTGACATACTGGTGTACATGTAGAACAGCAGCAACTCCTTGAGCACCAACGAGCCGTTTATAACGCAAATACCGCCTACTAGTACGACGGAGACGGTGGCTACGGACAGGGTTATGTCGGCGAGGGGCATGTATCGTGCGCGCAGGTTTGCGATCAGTAGGTGGGCGCGAGCCGAGTAGGAGTTTGCCGCATGGAAGCGGGACGCATGTGCGGGTCCTGCTCCAAGACCGTTCAAATGGTCTAGTCCGTTGATGTGCTCGTGAACTAGTCCCAGGAGACGACTGTACGCCGACCCGGCACTCCGGGTCGGGTTCATTGCGGCGCGCGAATGACGGGAGTAGATGAAACCGCCGACCAAAACAGGAAACAAGGCGACCAGAGTGAGAACGGGAGCGACAGTCAGCATCGCCGCCGCCGCTACCGCTACTTGTACTAGATTGGCCAGAGCTATCGGAACTAACTGCACAAAATGTTGGGTTTTCCCGGGGTCAGTCACATGAGGCACTATCGCAGAGACGGGAATGTCTGAGCGGGCAGCGCGAAGACCACTGGTATGAACGGAGAGAAGAAGGGACCGCTCCACCTTGCGGCTGAGCCGTAAGGCCAGATAGCGGCGAAGCGAAGTGAAGCACGCCACAACGATACCGAGAACAGCGTACAGCAAAGCGGTATGGCTAAAGTCCTCCGAGGTGTTTAGTACGCCGATAAACACCATCGGGCCGGAGACTTTCAACAGTGACCAGGTCACGGTCACAGCTATAGCACGGCGGAAATCTGTTCGTTCAAGGGCTATAGCTGACCAGATTCGCTCCCAGCCCGATGGGTCAGCGCCAGAACTCCTGAAAATCCGAAGCAGAGTTTTAACTGCGGCTATCTCTGGGCTGGTACGTCGTGTCACTGCGTTGACCGTGTGGCGATGTGTAGGTCTCGCCTGACGCCGTCGTGCCGGGAGAAACGTCGCGCCGGATTGAAGCGTCTGTCTGTCCTGGGTGGCCCGGCGCTTCGCAGCATATTAACGTCTGGAGAGAAAGTTTATTAAAAGTTCGGTCCACTCGTTTACCCATGTATGGTTCCAGGTGTTACTGGTTACAAGTTCGATATTCGTATTTTTGTCGCATATATAGAAAAGCGTTACCGTATTTTGTTCCGCCTTACTCTCTCCGGATGTGCACGAGTTGGCTTTGGCGAATGTTTCGATAGATACTCGGGTTGACGGAAATAGTATACCTGCAGTGCTTCCGCCTTCGTAAGGTACTGCTACGTCTAGCTCTCCGTGTATATGTAGGGCGCTTACGGGCCGCGTTGGTCTGCATGTGTCCAGCATATATGCTCCGGCGCCGACGACTATGGCATCTATTTTTTCCGATAGTTCGCATGCCAGGCGGTAGGCCATCATACCTCCGTTGGACCATCCGGCTACCCATATACGTTTGGTGTCGACGTTGTGTTTTTTGCTTATTTCGTCGATCATTTGTTCAAAGAACGCTATATCGTCTGCGTCAGGAGATGTTCTATCTAGGCAACAGTTTGCGGCATCCCATGCTTGCGCTAAACCCCAGGCGGCTGAGGTCCCTTCAGGGTATACTACGATCGGGTTAAGTTCGGGAAGTTGGTTTAAAGTATCGGTTGTTTCGATGACGTTACGCATCTGCTTTGCAGTACCTCCGTAGCCGTGAAGGATGAACAAAAGAGGAGCGGTTTGTCCTAGTGAAAGGTCGACTATATCGTAAGAGCGCATCATACCGTCGACCGTTGTACGTGTTGTCTGGCCCGACGACATGTTTGGTAAAGCAGGGCTCTCTATAGTAGTGGAAGTCGTCACGGGCTCGGTAGTGGAAGCGGTTTGCTCTACTAAGGTAGAAGTTGTAGACATCTCCTCATCATTCCGTGAAGTCGCGCATCCGCTGACAACTGCCAGTATACCGACCACTACAAGAAGGAGTCCGGGTCCGTTTGCTAGTGTGTGTCGTTTTTTGTTGCGCACTACCATAGTTACGGTATTGTGTGCATAGTCTCCTTCCTGTCGCGTCTCAACAGTGGGTCTTTAGGCGAAACATCTGCCCGACGGCCACCCCAACCTAACTGCATAGATACGCGTGTATACGACAGTATATAGTATACGTAACAGGAGATATATGTCTAATCCAGTATTAAGTAAAAGCAATATGAATAAAGCCCTCGGTCGTTCGTCGTCCCAGTCGGGTTGGGGAGCACCGCAGTCTTCGGAGGATCAGACGTTTAAGTCTTCGTCTTCTTATAGCGGTTTAACAAATCCTAAGGCAGATACCATGACGCGGGAAGGTACTACTAGTGCCGCTATACTACTTACGGCTTTACTATCCGTCGCCGCTATATTTGGTTGGTATAATGTAAAGGAAAGTTTGTCGGGTGCTGTAATTTATCCAACATGGATTCTCGGCGCAGTGTTGGCCGGTTTTGTAACCGGTATGATTATGAGGTTCAAACCAAAAGCGTCCCCTATACTAGCCCCGATATATGCCGTGGTGCAAGGAGTTGTACTGGGTGGTATATCTAGAGTATTCAACGCGGAGTATGACGGTATTGTAGTTCAGGCCGTGGGTGTATCCATAGGTGTCTTTATAGCGATGCTTACTTTGTATCGCACTAAAGTCATACAAGTTACCGACAAGACGCGCTCCACTATTATGGGCGCGACTTTGGGGATAATGTTGTTTTACATAGTTGCGTTTGTTGCAAGTTTTTTTGGTGTTTCGTTCTCTATATTTACCAGTTCCAGTTTACTATCTATAGGTTTTAGCCTACTGGTCGCCGGGCTGGCCGCTTCTAATCTACTTTTAGACTTTGATACAATAGAGCGCGGTCAGCGGGAAGGTTACCCCAAGTATATGGAATGGTATTGCGCTTTCGGTATACTGGCGACCATGATTTGGCTATACTTGGAAGTTCTTCGTTTACTTGCGAAACTCAGAAATCGTTAACCAGTAAGGTAACTTTATCTCAATTTCTTTAGGCGTTTGTCAATAAAGCCATGTATAAGCATATATTAAAATAGACCCGCCTATAAAGCGGGTCTATTTTACATTAAAGATATCTACGAGATACGAACTACGCCCTTGACACTTTCGATGGCCGAGACGATAGATTCAATCACGAAGGTATCTTCGATCAATCCGGTATTCGGATCTACTTCGTTCACTATTGGACCTTTTCGAGCCCAGACCGTGGAACCAAGACCGCGGGTGACCGCGGCAAACGTTTCAATTATTACTTTTGGTGTATCCATTATATTCCCCTTTCAATGGGATATGGGTTACTGTTTGGTATCTTATATACCTGTCGGCGTCGCGTACCTTTCGACAAGCAGGCGCTATGCACTGCTTTGGCGTTACGTTTGCCCTCAATCACGTGGCATCGCGCAAAATCGCTAAAAGGGTTCAATAGAGGAGTTTACTTTAAGCTTATGCTCCATCCGGTATACTTAGCACAGTTAAATACATGTCAGAATCTTTCGTTGTTAGAAAGTCATTGCGTATCGGTTTAGGCGCCCTGGTCTTGTTTGTAGCGCCAGTAACTTCTTTTCTAAGTCCCGCCCATGCCCATGGGGGCGCTGATAGCAACCTTGACGTACCTATGGCCGTAGCGCCCCCGACCGCCAACTTGACGTACTCAGCGGATGTTGACCGCTCTTTGGCCACAGGTAGGCTGCGCCACCTAGGGGAAGGACCTTTGAAAGCGGAAGAGTACTTCAGGTTAGACGTACCAACGCAGGATCTTGTGTTGTATGAATCTTCGGTCGGTATCGGTAGAGATTTTTCGTTCATATTACCGCGCCTTGCCAAGGGCTACTACGCCCTGGATTGGTCTGTTACGCCCTTAGGTGACCATTCAGATGGTTCCGTTATTCTTTTTCAAATAACTGTAGGAGATGAGAACCCTGATCCAGTACCGGAGTCTGTTACTCTAGGGGTGTCCGAAGAAGAGACAGGTAGTTTGGCGGGGGAAGAAATGGGTAGTGTGCAGTCCGAGCAGCCGATTGCCGAGAAAAGCAATTATGTTTACACGCTGATATTCGCGTTATCTGCAGCCGCTGTTGCGAGTATCTACCTAGTACTTAGGCGCCCGCGTAAGTTCACTAAAGATCGCTAAGATGCCCGTTTTCCGCAAACTATTGCTTCCTCTCGTACTTGTTGGTGTTGCGTCGTGCGCGTCCTCTCGGGAGGCTGCGTCCGATGTTCCGGTTATTGTTACTACTAGCTCCATCACGTATGATTTAGTCAATAGTATAGTGGGAGACTATGCCGATGTTGTTTCTATAGTCCCTAACGCCACGGACACCCATACGTACGAGCCGAAAGCGTCGGAGTTGCGATACATAAATCAGGCGGATCTGGTGGTTTTTGCCGATAAAGATTTGAATCCTGCGCTCCATCAGGCAGCTAAACTAACAGTGGGGCCCGATGTGCTACTGGACTTGAATGCGTCTAGTTTAACCGTAGAAGATTACGTGTACCGGGATCCTGTCGCAAGTGTAGGGCGAAACGTTCACACATGGACCGATCCCACCCTGACAAGTAGATGGCTCACCCCTTTGTACGAGCGTTTAAGTGAACTTATTCCGGAGAAAAGCGCGCAGATGCTTGAGCGTACTGTCGTCCTTGAGAGAAAACTTCGCGATCTCGACAACCAAATAGAGGCCTCCCTGGCCTCTATACCCGTTAATGCCCGTAAACTTGTGGTCTATCATGACGCCTGGCAGTATTTCGGGCTTCGTTACGGTTTCACTATAGTCGGCGCGCTACAGGCCGTAGATTTCTCCGAACCTTCCCCAAGGGAAATTGCGGCGATGTCCGCTCAGATTCGTCAAGAGGGCGTGAAAGTGTTTTTTGGTTCCGAGGTTTTCTCTTCGGATGTGATGGAAGTTTTAGAAAGTGAATCCGGGGCTCGCTATGTGCCGGATTTAGCCGACGATCGCCTTCCGGGAGAACTTGGTAGCGCGGAACATACTTACATAGAGATGATGCTTCGCAATGTAAATACCATTGCGAAAAACTTGGCGGGGTGACGCAAATGTTGAAAGTAAGCGATCTATCCGTTCGCCGAGGCGACGCACTAATTCTTGACGATATTTCTTTCGCCGCACAAAAAGGCACTATCACCGCTATTCTGGGGGCGTCCGGTGCCGGTAAGTCCACGTTACTGGGGGCTTTATGCGGGCAGATAAAGCCGCATAAAGGTACTGTGGTTTTGGAAAACTCTAGTAGCGCCGGGTATGTTCCACAAACTCCGTACAACGAAGACTGTCCGTTGAGCATTTTAGAAATAGTAACTCTTTCAGAGAAGCGCACTTGGCTATCTCTACCGCCCCAGGCTCGTTACAAAGCCATGAAAGTTTTAGGGCGTCTAGGTTTACAGGATTTCAACAACTATAGACTCAGTGAACTTTCAGGCGGTCAAAAACAAAGAGTGGCTATTGGTGCCGCAATTTACTTGGGTTCCGAGATTATATTATGCGATGAGCCAACTTCGAAAATCGACCCAGGTCTGTCTTACGAGGTTTTGGGACTTCTTAAGAGTCTCGCAAAAGATGGTGCATGCATAATAATAGCAACTCATGATCCTTTACTCGTTATGCAGTACGCAGATCGCGCAATAGGTTTACGCTCCGGCCGTCTGGTACTTGACGATCTGTGTTCTAATATAACTCAAACCGATGTAGCTAATCTCTACAAGGCGGCCTAATTTGGTCGATTACATTACCTCCCCTTTTCAATACGACTTCTTCGTTAAGGCCTTGCTGTCTTCTCTGCTGGTAATGCTATTGGGTGCCCTATCGGGTCCCAGTATGCGTTCCCGGGGACAGATTTATTCAGGATACGGTATAAGTCAGTCGATGTTGCTCGGAGTGGCCGCAGCCGCACTTGCCGGTTTTGGCGGGGTGCCCGCGGCAGCCTTGGTGGCGCTACTTGCCGCTAGTTCGATATCACTTCTTCAACGCCGCCTTGCCCCGGATGTTGCTATCGCCGTTGTTTCGGGGGCCCTGGTGTCCATCGGGGTGGTACTTTTGAGTACAAATCGTACCAAAGCCGTAAATGTTTCAAATCTTCTGTTCGGTAACGTACTAAGCGTATCTTGGTCGGACGTGGCCACCCTTGCTATTATATCCTTGGTTTGCGGCAGGTTCTTTATTCATTCCGCAAGGCCCTTGGCGCTTTTAGGGATTTCCAGAGAGGTCGCTTTGGCTCACGGTTTTAAAGTAGGTACTCTTGAGGTTCTCCAAACCTTAGCGGTCTCTGTAGCCGTGGCGGCGTTAGTACAGGTTTCGGGACCAATTTTGGCCGTTTCGGCTATAGTGTTACCTAGTGCATGTTCGCAGTTGTTGACGCGTTCTCTCAAGGCCATGTTTCTAACGGGTGGTCTTTTTGCGGTCTTTTTTGCCGTAGTTGGTTTGTATCTGGCGTACTGGTTTGATTTACCCTCTGGTCCGTCTATAACTTTGGTGGGTACCTTTGTTTTTCTGGTGGTACTATACCTAGTTAAGCCTCTATATAAAAGGCCCTGATCTCGTTTGTAGGTACGGGTAAAGGTATGCTGAGTTTCGTACCTAGTGCACTATATAGGTACTTAACTAAAAGGATGGACTATTATGAGCAAAGCAAAATTCGAACGCAACAAGCCGCACGTAAACATCGGTACAATGGGTCATATCGACCACGGTAAGACTACTCTTACGGCCGCTATTTCTAAAACTCTCGCCGGTAAAGGTTTGGCCCAGTTTACTCCTTTCGATCAGATCGATAAAGCCCCGGAAGAAAAAGCCCGCGGTATAACTATCTCTATCGCCCATATCGAGTATGAGTCCGATAAGCGCCATTATGCTCACGTCGACATGCCGGGTCACGCCGATTACATCAAAAATATGATCACGGGCGCAGCCCAGGTTGACGGAGCGATTTTGGTGGTAGCGGCAACCGACGGACCGATGCCTCAGACGCGTGAGCACGTACTTCTTGCCCGCCAGGTCGGAGTGCCTTATATTGTGGTAGCGCTGAACAAAGCCGATATGGTAGACGATTCGGATATGTTGGATTTGGTCGAAGAAGAAGTTCGCGATCTACTTACTTCTTACGAGTTCCCCGGTAGTACTGCACCTGTAGTGCGTGTATCGGCTTTGAAGGCCTTGGAAGGAGACCCGGTTTGGCAGGATAAAATTATGGATTTGATTAACGCTTGCGACGAGTTCATTCCTGAACCGAAACGCGAACTAGATAAACCCTTCCTTATGCCTATTGAAGATATTTTCACTATTACCGGTAGAGGTACTGTTGTAACCGGCAAAGTAGAGCAAGGCAAGGTTAACACGGGTGACGAAATAGAAATCGTAGGTTTACGCGATACACAGAAAACCATTTGCACGGGAGTTGAGATGTTTCGCAAAATCTTAGATGAAGGTCTGGCCGGTGACAGTATAGGCGCCCTTCTGCGCGGAACCAAGAAGGAGGACGTTGAACGCGGCCAAGTTTTGTGCAAACCGGGTTCCATAACCCCGCACAGCAGTTTTGAAGGTCAAGTGTACGTTTTGAAGAAAGAGGAAGGTGGGCGTCATAAACCGTTTTTTGACAACTATCGCCCTCAGTTCTTTTTCCGCACTACGGATGTAACAGGTTCAGTCAAGTTGCCTGTCGGAGTTGAGATGGTTATGCCCGGAGACAACGTTCTTATGACCGTAGAGCTTGGTAAACCTATAGCCATGAGCGAAGGTTTGCGTTTCGCCATTCGCGAAGGCGGTCGCACCGTAGGAGCCGGTAGAGTAACTAAAATAGTTAAGTAACTATGCAGTGACTTACGTCACCAACGGGTATATGGTACGCCACGCACTCGTCTTAGGGCATAGTATACATGTACACAATATCAACCAACCTTGAAAGAAAGTAGACTATGGGCGCCCATTCTTTAACCCAATATATTCAAACAGATAAAAGTTTTACGGACATCTGGAACGATATCTACAGCGATGCTCGTAGCATGTACGGAGATGACTCATATTCGGGTTCATTTGCAACGTGCAGGTCCATTACGCGTATAGCCACCCCCATGGGCTTGTCCGATGCTAAGGCCGTGGCAAACGCCATGTTTGCAAACTCCCTAATACCCGCATCTTTGCGCGGCAATATGCTTCCTACGGCGGCGACTCTGTCAGGCAAAGTACTTACACCTCCTCAAAAGTGGGGTTCGGCTTTCGCGATTCCGGTATACACCGCGGATGACGCTTTGACGAAGTCTAGAACAGTTTCTATAAAGCACGATTTACAAGGATATCTCTCCGACGAAAAGTTACTGCCTTTACTAAAAGAAAACGTACCTCTTCCTACCGGCGCATGGTTTGATAACATCAAAGTTGTTTCAGATTCCGTTAAGTACAAGAAGAAAGTCGAAAAAGCCGTAGGTAAGTTCTCCAATCAATGGGTGCTGCTGGACAGCAATGCGCGCCGGTTATTGAAAGATACACGGTTTGCTTCTGAGCGCGAAGCCGTCGCAGCAGCGGTATCCGCATGTGAAGAACAAGCCAGTAACTGGTACACCGCCGATCAGGGAATACATATTGCCAATATTCGATACAAAGGCGACAAACCGACAAAAGTATCGGTAGAGCAGACATCTAGAAAAACAACAATTTCTTTTGATGTATGCACCTGTAGCAACGGTAAAGCCGGCGGTTGGTTTATTTTCGCCCTAGCGGCCAGCTAGCAGAAAATAGTAGTTCCTTTATCGTGCATCTACTGTAAAAAAATCTTAGCGAAGCGGTGCTACTTCTTCACGGCACCAATCTTCAAAGCGGTACAACCTGGAGCATACTTTGTCGATGAGTTCGTCGCTGGTGTACATAATGCTGAGAACTTCTCGTTCCATAGCGGAGTAACACTGGTCTTTAGGGGTTAGTGGTTCGTTGTGTGTCATAGTGTGTTTTCCGACAATCGCATCGCACATATTTATAGTTTTTTCAAATATGTTCCATATTCTCTGTTCATCCTCGGCCGTCAGTATATTGCGCGACTCCGTCCGGTTATTTATCTCTACTAGCAAGGCACTGAACTTCGAGTTGACCACATACACGGCTCCGGAGTAGCATCCGCCAAGGAGTTCCTGGCTAACATGTGTCCAGTGAGTTTCGCAAAGTTCCGGGAGTTCTTCATTGCCTCTTTCTAAACCTCTGGCTATACCGTTTACGGGAACGTATGCGTCCATAAGTATACCATCCCCGCACGATGCTTTGGCTTTAGGCAACACGGCCTCGCACAGTTCTAGGGCGCGTTCAAGGGTATCGTATTCGAAAGGCGCCGCGGCCGCTTCCTCAGGTGACTTGTATTCTGTCGCCCTGGCCAACCACGCCGCATGTCCTAAACCATGGTAGCATAGTCCTTCTACTCTTGACGCTTCCCCAAGTACCGCCATACTTTCGCATGCCAAAGACGCCTGATACATTTCTTCTTCGCTGGGGTCATCCTTACCGAAACCGTCGATATTCCCGTGAACGAAAGCATATCCGCAGGCGTCTATAGGGGTTTCGCGTATAAGGTCGGCTAGATTGGGATTTTTTTCGTAGTATACGGCCCCTATAGCATGTAAGGCGTCATGGCATGAGTAGTACAGCGAAGGGTCTTTTGCGGTGTTTTCTATAAGTATAGTTTGAAGTTCAATTGTTTTCCCTGTATCAGCGGCGTCAAGAACAAGGTTAGAGAAGCATTCGTAGCCAGCCGGTTCCCTTAGGGACACAGCCAGGTCTTTACCCAGAGCGCATAGCGCCAGTCGCTTCTCTAACGGGGTTTTACTCTCGGAGTTTCCTTGCGTATAAAGCACTACAGAGAGCAGGCCCGCAAGAGATAAGATTCCTGTTAAAAGTTTGAGTTTTGCGCTTTTTCCACTAAGGCCCATGTATATTCATTGTCATAGCAGGGCAATTGCTGTCACGAATATAAAGTAATACATATACGGACTTATGCATCTGGCTCGCGCGTCGGCATTGTATATGTATGCAGGTATACGTCCTAGAGAACGATCCACTTACGGCCCTTAAGGTACTAGAGTCTGGCGGCCGCGTCGTAGGTTTTTCCACCCTGGACAAAGGACTTCTTTCCGCCCTCGGAAGCAAGATAGTGGTGGGCGACGAAAGTAGCGCGGAAGATAACCCGGATTTCCCGCATGTAAAAGGATACGTAAAAGTATACGACAGTGATGTAAGTTTCTATTCCACTTCCGCCAAGACTATTCGCGGCGGCACCCCCGTACTCCACTCTTCTAGCGGGGTGGTCGGGGTTAAGGAGAGTTTAAAGAAAGGTGAACTGTGGATTATACCAAGTATAACCTATTCGAGTTATCGTGACCGCAACAAGAAAAGTTTTCTAAAAAAAGTTTTCCTAGACAAACAGGTAGATTCGACGAAACACGTAGATCGTGTGGAAGTATGCCATCCTGATTGGGAGAAGTATCCTTTGCATCCCCAGGCTTTAAAGGGGACCCGGGGGTCGGGGTTTTCGTTTTCGCAGATACTTTCTACTGCCGCACTATGCGGTCAAGCCGCGGATCCGGCTCTATATAGAGCCGTAAAGAATTTCGCCAGAAGTCCTGTATCGAGCGGTTCTTTGCTGGTAAAGAATTGTCCCATAGGAGTTCTCCCGAACACCCCCGCTTTCCCGGATGAAGTATCCGAGAAGGACTACACCAGTGAACTTTCGCTTATTACCATTACTTCTATTTTAGGCCACCCCACCGGTTACACTCCGGAGATGGGCGGCCGGCTCGTACAGAATATTGTTCCCACAGAAGCCGGCCAAACTGAACAAACTTCCACTTCATCTAAAACAAATCTCTACTTTCACACTGAAGCGGCTTTCCATCCTTATCGCCCGAAGTGGCTGGCTTTACTATGTTTAAAAGGTGATCCTTCGGCGCATACGACTATTTGCAATGTTTACGATATAGTAGATGCTATACCTGAAGATATTTGTGAGGCTTTGAACTCCCCAGAGTTCGCTACAGGGGTGGATACTTCATACACAGTCAATACCTCTACTTCCCTGTCCGCTCCGCATCGCGTTCTTGAGGGCACCCCGAACAGTCCTCGTATACTATGGGACTGGTCACTAACTCAGGGACTTACTGACCGCGCATGTCAGGCGCTACTTGTTCTCAAAGAGGCCGTAAGAGATGTTCAAAGCTCCGTGGTACTTGAGGCCGGGGATCTGCTATTGATAGATAATACTATACTTGTACATGGTCGTAGCCCGTTTAAACCTCGTTTTGATGGTACGGATCGCTGGTTGCAGCGCACTTTTGTTCTCGCGGACACCAATATACCCTATGATGCGTTCACAAAAGACGCCATAAACTTACAGTTCGTATAGTAACAGATCTTCGCGACTAAAGCAACATCAAAACTATTGGTGTAAGTATTAGTGCGCACGCAGTAAAACCTCGTATAGTAAATTTCATAAGTCTATAGACTTATGAAATAATATAGTAAAGAGGTAAACCATGAGTCATCGTCATCTAGACAGCGATACACCTCGTTTGGCGGCCGTCGAGCACCGCGCACATGCCCATAGTGAACGTCATCGTATTAAAGGCGAATTGCACGCCATGGTCAAATCCGTTGGCAAATCTTTGGATGTGGATGACTGCGACGAACCGGCAGTAGGCTGGAAACCCGCACGTCACCACAGCGCAGAGCATGCCGCGGACAAGACGGTTAAGCGACGCAATCTGCGACACTGGAAGCTCAAAGAGTGGAAACGAAGAACCGCAAATCGCCGTAAACGCGCGGACATTCAGCGGCACTTTACCGACGATCTGTAGCAAATCCCGGTCCGCCAGATTAAATTAGAGCATACTACTACAACTAATATGTATGTATATGCGGCCTTGAAAAGTCTATACATATATAATAGTGCAAGTATCAATGCATAAATCCCACGACTCCTGATAATAGTAGTATGAACCCTATAACTAGCAACCTAGACCCCAATTACTACTGTCCAGTCTGCGGTCATCTGTATAGCGAGCACAGCGAGAAAGAAAGCGAAGAGTGTGCCAACAACCAGTAAGAAATAATTAGTTTACGGTTGCTGTTTTGCGCGTAACGGTAACAGTGTTACCGGTGCCCGTAAATAACTTCGACTATATATCAGGAACTTTACGTCCTTTGTGGCGCGGTAAACTGCATACCTTCACCGCCGCCCTGTCACCTGTGGCGTGGGCATATTTGTTGAGTATATCTAAAACTTTTGTCACGATTATAGGCTCAACCGTATATGCCGTAGGTATACTGCTGTGTTTCGGGGTGTCTTCTATATATCATACTTTGTGTAAAACTCAAAAAACCCAGAACATATTCAGGCGGCTGGACCATAGTTTCATTTATTTTCTCATCGCCGGTACGTACACTCCTATATGTCTGGCCGTGTTTTCTGGTATAGAACTCTGGGTCATCTTGGGGTCACTGTGGGCAATGTCGTTAGCGGGCGTGTATTTGAAGATGCGCGTAAAAGCCGTAAAAGTAGCCACGGCTTTTTACCTGATTTTAGGCTGGGCCTCTCTGCTTATGCTACCGAGTTTATATACTGCCTCAGGATTGTTGCCGATATTTTTACTGTTTTCGGGAGGCGTGGCGTATACACTGGGCGCGATTTTGTTTCGCAAACGGGTACCCGTTCTTAGTAGCAGAGTGTTCAGTTACCACGAAGTTTGGCACTCTATGACCGTACTTGCCGCGGCCCTGCACTACGCCGCTATATACACGATTCTGGTAAGCGTAGTCTAGACGCGTTACCGCCGCCGTTTTTTATATTAAACGGTTAACGGTACATAAACCAAAAACCCTTATATGCGCACATACACATATAAGGGTTTTATAGCAATTTTTTTGTTGTAGATACAACTGTAGATATATCACTGAACTCATGTTCGCGCCGGTGGTTCCAGAGCATCGCAACGGACTGTACTTCGTCGACCGTAAGGTCGTAATGGGGCGTAGACAGGATATCGGCCGATGTTTCGTTTCGTTTCCCGGATATATTTCTGTCGATATGGTTTTGTAACAAAAGATACATCCACAAAGGGCTTTGTATGAGACTTTTTGACCATTTTTTCTCGCCTTTAGGGGCCAAAGTTATACTTGGTAAAATAATGTCCCATAGATCGTCCGCGGGCTCCCCGAGGAGACTGTAGACGACTGAGTCCAGCGGCTTTTGTTCACAGGTATTCAGTTCGTTCCAACGTTCGCCCAACATGAAGTAGGCGTCGGCTATAACGTTTTCGTCGGTCCTGCTGTTTCGCAGCCGGGATTTCTCCTCGTCCAAAAGAGTATGGTACTCTATAAGTATTTTGCGATCGTCGTCACTTAAAGTAAGGTACGTGTAACCGCCGTAAATACTTCGAACTTCGTCTATTTCCTGGAAATACATATCTTCGATTTCACCCAGGCGATAGTATCTGCACTCTATAGTATCTATGCTAAGGGGCGTAGTTTGTAGATCGCAAAGTTCATTGATTGCTTTGCACGTATTAGGTAAGGTTTTAGAAAGCATACCTGTTCCTTTCTTGCGTATCGGGTACTTTGTTGTGTCGTAGACTTTGTGGTACATACTACAGTTGCCGCAGGCCCCGTGTTCGCGACACCGGGTTGTTTAGGTTTTTTAAATAAGTATCGCCGTCTCTAAGCATGCCTTGAAGGTGCCGAGCGCGCCGTTTTTGGGGCTTTCGCTCCATAAAACGTACGCCTGCTTCAATAGTTCAACGTCGTTGTAGTGGGTCTTAGGTACAGGCTCTACCCCAAGCAAGGTTACTTTATAAGTACCATACTGACTTGTGGCCAGCGGTTCCAGAATGTCTATCTTGCCTACGAACTCTTCCAACAGTATTCTGTGCTCCTTGCATGAATCGACAAGAATTTTCAAATTGGTATCTTTAATACCGTCCATTACCTTTGTCCTGTAAAGTATAGTGAACTCGTGGTACAATGGCAAGGAGTCTACAGCGAAAATTTCTCGCTCGTCCCCGTTTTCCACAACTTGTTCCGTTCTGCCGGCGAGACCTCGCAAAGTTGTAAGTGCCTCGGTTGTCAGATTTTCGTTCTTTAGCATTCGTTTCACAAGGTTTGTGCATTCGTTAATTTCGCGCGCCAGCGGTTCGTTATGCAGCCGGATAACTTCAATTTGTTGATAGACGGGAAATTGCTCCATGACTTTCTTTGTATTGTTTTCCAAGGAATTCAAAACATCGTCTATATGACCGTAAACTTTTTGACAATCTTTAACCGAATGTAAAACCACTTTCCCCATCAGTAGACCCTCGTGCATCTCTTTTATTATAGCCAAATGCTCAAGGTACGCCTTAGAGAGTAGAGCCGTTTCTACAGGGGTACACTTTGCGGATTTTGAGCGTATACTAGACATTAAACCCGAAATATCTTATCGGTACATACCCGCATTTTTAGGCCGTCTCTGGTTTTGTTTCAGGCTTTTTACCAAGTTTACGTGCCAGTTTGGACACTGCTCTGATTTTCTGTTTAATTTTGTTTTTCGTAGACCCGTCATGATCTACGAGGCCATCGAGACGAACTAGTATTTTTTTGGGCGATAGTTTACGGGGTTCTGGGATAATTTTTACGGATTTCTTTTTGTCTGCCAGCGTTCGCCCGTCAAGCAGTACGCGTATATCGGCAAGAGTCAGGGTATCGTACTCCAATAGTCCAAGGGCCACTATTTCTAAAGATGCATGGTTTAAAGAAAGTATGGTTCGTGCGCGTGTCATGGCTTCCTCTAAAAGTTCATCGATAACGTCTGCGCATGCTTCATCGAAAGTTCCGTCGTACTTCTGGCGCACCTGTAATCCTCTACGGCTCATACCGAAACGGGTCACCATCGCCCCGGCCAGTTTTGTCGCCGCAATAAGGTCGGATTGGGCTCCTTGGGTGAACTCGCCGTCCATAAGAAGTTCTTCACCGGCCCTACCACCCAGGGCCACGGTTAGTTGTGCTTTGGCTTTATTTCTGCTCAAGAACTGGTCGTCCGTACTGGACATCCATGTAACCCCTCCCGCCGCTCCTCTAGGGGTTATAGATACCGATAGTGGGTTGTCCGCCTCTTCTTCCAATAAGGCCACAAGAGCGTGCCCCGCCTCGTGCCATGCGGTTATTTTGCGGTCCCTGTCGGTGACAAGGACGGAGTGTCTCGCTCTTCCCATTATAACGGTGGATATAGCATTTTCAAAGCAGTCTTGGTCGAGTTCGTCAAGGTTTCTGCGGACAGCTTCGATCGCGGCTTCGTTTGCTATAGCGGCAAGATCGGCGCCACTGGATCCCGGCGTTCTTAGGGCAACGGTCCCGAGGTTAACGTCCTTACCCAAAGGTTTGTTGTTTGTGTGCACCATAAGGATATGCTCTCTTCCTCTCCTATCCGGGTTAGGAACCTGCACTTTTCTTTCCAGTCTGCCCGGACGCACCAGCGCCGGATCGAGTATATCGGGTCTGTTGGTGGCGCCGATAACTATAACTCCGCTTTCTTTAAAGCCGTCAAGTTCGCTAAGCAGGGCCAGAAGGGTGTTTTCTTGTTCAATATGCGCCCCGCTTGAGCCGTTGGCTTGCTCAGACCTAACTCGCCCTATGGCGTCTATTTCGTCTATAAATATTATGGCCTTACCGTGCGCATTGGCTGTGGCAAACAATTCTCTGATTCTTTTCGCCCCGACCCCTACGTACAGTTCCACAAAGTCGGAACCTGTCGCAGGTATAAAAGGCACGTTTGCTTCCCCCGCAACGGCTTTCGCCAATAGGGTCTTTCCTGTACCGGGTGGACCCACCAGGAGGGCGCCTTTAGGAATTTTGGCACCAAGTTTCACGAATCGTTGGCTATCTTTCAAAAACTCAACGAGTTCCTTAAGGTCGTCTATGGCTTCTTCGCATCCGGCTACATCCGCAAAAGTTGTTGTTGATACACTAGACTCGGCAATTATTTTTTTGGCATTCTCGTTTTTTAGTTTGTTTCGTTTGTTTTGTATCACTAAAAACAGTATAAAACCAACCACTACTGATATACTGCTAATAATTGCCAATAAACCCATACCCCCTTTTCTCCCCGAATCCGTCCCTGCGGTGTAAATGTCTGCAGAGTTGTTTTGTTCGACGACACTGAGTAAAGAGTCCGGAAGTAGACGTATTGGTGTGCCCGCCTGTAACATGGCTACGACCAGGGAAGGACCCCTGCTACTTGGATAGTACGCCTGCAGGAGGGTTCCGTCGGTAAGTTCTACAACTACTATATTTTGTTCTTTATGAAAAGACGCTTCCTGTACGTTACCTTGGTTTATTGAGGTTAATATTTCTTGATAAGTACCCAGTAGCGGCGGAGAAGTATCTTTCGTAAAGTCTGCGCTGGCCTGCACACCGACAGCGTACATAGGAGACAGGATCAGTAGTAGACCGAAGAACATTTTCGTCATATAGGGTTTCATGCGTTACCATTGTGCCCGTTGAACAAATTTCATCAACCTACCGCCTAACGCAGCGACAGCAAGGGTTATACGCGCACCCACCCGTATCGCACCACCTAGACATCCTCGAATATATAGGTAGAGTACATAGTATGGTGCACTTGCTTCGGGTTTTCGCTATGTTTGCTGTAGGGGTTTTATCGGCACCTTTATGGGGTTCCTCCGGTCTTAAAGTCGTTAGTGGTCCCGCCACCGACCACATGGTGTCGGAAATCAAGTTTGTAGATCAAGCCGTCAGTCCCGGGCCAATTTCGTCGCCATCATGGGCTAAATGCCCGCAGCACTGGGAAACGGCTAGGCTGGTGGGCTGGAAACGCAAGGACATGAAGATTCTCGACAGGGTTATGTACAGGGAAAGTCGTTGTCTGGAAAAAGTACACAACCCTTCGGACCCCATGACCGGTTCCAGGGGACTTACCCAAATAAACGGGTTTTGGCACAAAATTCTCAGGCAACATGGCATAATTGGTTCCGCCGCCGATTTATACGATCCGGAGACAAATCTTCGCGCCGCGTTACTTATACACTCTATTCAAGCAGCGGACACCGGTTGGGGTTGGTCTCCTTGGGCCATAGAGCGACACTGAGCGGTTGCAATAACTAGTACTAGGGCACACAGTTCAAACACCAAAGCCGCAAGTATAGATCGGGCACCAATCGTTTACGCAACGACAAAAATTAAAGATTGCTGGTTGTGGGTACCTATGCACCTCTTACAGTACTAAAAAGTAAACGAAATTTAAAGGAGAGTATATGGCGAAAGAAAAAGGCAAATGCGAGTATTTGTACATAGGCGGTATGCGGATATCTAACAAGAACATAGTGGTTACTGTAACGAGCTGGAATGGCCGTAAAACCCAAAATTTTCGGGTCGCCGCCAAATCTCCGGGGAAAGATAGAGGCGATATCCCTATGTACGCGACCATCAAGGAACTCAAAAAACTGCTTATGAACGACAAAAATTCCACGATAAAAGCCTATATATATGATCCTGAGACCATGTCTACTGTCGGTGAACCTTTCGAGTTCGATCCGCGAAAGGCACAAGCCCGCGCAGGCCGTAAGTTCGCCGCTAAAAAAGGCCGCTCTAAGAGCTGGGAACAATTTGAAAACAATGAATTTGTGGCCGGTTTGGTGGCTGAGGGTGTATCGTATGGCAAATCCGAAGGACTGTCAGAGATCAACACCGCGCAACTCGATTGGCTGGCGAGGACCCCTGCGGGCGTAACCGTTTTAGACAATATCATTAACTCTACCGATCCGTCCATGAGCGATATCAAGTGTACGTTGGCCGGTACTTTTATGTCCGACGGTGTGCAAAAAGCTGCGTCTATTCCTTTTTCCGCAAAAACCAGTGAGGCTTTAGCCAACCTGGCGCCACTGGCGGCCGCGCTAGGTTTCGCACAAGATGCGCATACTGTTGGCAGATCATCTGCAAACAAATCCACTAACCGCAGGGAGATACTAATACGAGGGGTGCACGGCATCGAGAACGGACGAGTACATGGCACCAGCGATGATACCAGTTTCATGAAACCAGGAGCCGCAAAACCTAGAGTAGTCCATCCGGGACTGCCGGACGGTATAGGCATACTAGACGCGAGCACCGTATTCAGGGAGAGCGCAGGAGGCTATAAGGCGTTGTCGGATATTCCTAAAATACTAAAACCCGGAGCCATGAACATAGAAAAGTTGGATACGTTAAAAGTAAACAATAAGTTGGTCGCTGAACAAAGTTACGGCAGTGACCGCATTGAACTGGTTGACAATTTCAAAGGTTTAGATATTTTCGAGTATGAAGAGAACGGTCTAAAGAAGCGTATAGTTTTCGGCCAAGTACTTGACAGCGACACATTACAAAAGACAACCGACCTACCTACGGTGGTGCCGATGTCCCCGTACGACATTAGCGGTTTATCGCGACAAAGCGAAGAAGGTCGTCAAATAGCATACGACTATACCTATGCTCTGGCCGCGACTCAACCCGACACTACCGGAATCGAAGTAGGGGAGTACGGCGTATCGCAGGTGAATGCCTTGTTGTACGCCGGTTCACGCGGAGATACAAAAGCCTTGGCGGAATTCGAAAAGATGGTTGAAATAGGAAGACAGAAAGTAGCCATAGAAAAAGTAAGACTATCGTCTACCGGAAATCCGGGCATGTCGCCGGGAAGTAGGGTGGATCCGTTCGTAAAAATATACCCCGACAGGGTCACGCCGGGCACGGCGGAATACGAGAAGCTTCTGGCCGCGGAGGGCGAGGCGGGCGTGGCGCGGATCAAGGCAAACTACGACTCTTCTACAGGCGCTTACATAGACGCTTATGTACAAACCGCAAAAGACATTGGCTTGTATGACGAGGACGCATCCCGGACCGACACCAGCAACTTGTTTTTGTTTCACGAGAAAGAACTCTCGACGGGGGATTTCGAAATAAACGACAACGGCGACCTTCTCCTTCGTCCCTTGGGGGATTGGCAGACAACCGATAGCGGTATGAAGTACTTCAACGAACAAAACCCGGAAGCACCGGATTTCGAAAAAGGCGACCCTAGGGCAAAATTCCACAGACGAACCATTCATCTCGGGATAAACGGCCCCGCGGCCCCGGTTTCGAACAACGGCGGACTTTCCGGGGGAAGGGTAGTGACCTCGTCGGTTGCCGTCATGGTCAGGTTGGACGACGTAGTTGAGGCGAATCCGGGTTCCGTGGATAGTATAACTTCGTATGACACATTCTTGACCCCGCCTAGCGGCAGGCCCTTGGTCGTACCTAAAGGTAAGTACAGGGTGTTGTCTAGGGCCGAAGGTGCGAACTGGACCGTCGACGGCGACCCGACTACTGTCGTGGATGTAGCCGTATCACTGGGGGCGGACCGAGAAAAATTTAAAGCCCAGCAGTTCAAACGTCGCGGTGACCTGCCCGATAGCATAGAAGGCAGCAGCGCCGCTTTGAGCAGAGTCGCCGCCGGCAAATATGGGGCAGGTTACACAGGGCATGACGGAACCGTTCAGCACGCCTACGATAAGTTCGATATAGGACATGGCGCTGACCCGATACTTAAGGCCAGAGATATTGCGTCCTCAAGCCAGAATTGGGCCTCGTCCCATTACGACATAGGGATAATGTTGGGACAAACCGCGCAGACGGTCACCACTACCGCCAGCGCAGAGACGGTGGCCGCCCTGGGTCTGGAAATCGCAACGCGACATCTAGTATAGAAAGAAAAAACCGATAACCAAGACAGGTATCGGCCCCAACGGTATAAGTACAAACCTGGAAAGGAATACAGCATGTATTACTCCCCATTAGAGTTGGCCGCAATGGCCTACAATCTTTCGTCAGATCAGACCAAACTTATTATAGATAGGTATAAGTCAAGTCGCAGTGTACTCGCGATTTTGGCGGCAAGACCGGATCTTGATCCCGGAAACGCGGCATTGTTGAGCAAATCATCTAACATAAAAGTTCGTCGTCGCGCTCTTACGAAAGTATCTGACGTCTCCTTGCTGCGTAAAGCCTTGGATTCTTCGTATTACTCAGCGAGTGTGGCATCTAATACGCACACCCCTGCGGAGATACTCGATTATCTACTCAGAAACGGTACGCACTTCGCCCAGATCAGGGCTGCGTGCAATCCTAGTACTCCTGAAGAATCTCGTAAAGAGGTTTTAAAGGATGACAAACTGGTAACGAAACTAGTATACGTAGGTACCCCCATCGCTTCCCGAGTGGTACGCGGTCACGAGTTGGTGAACAATAACACGTGGCTACTTAATAGTTCGGATTTCGATAAGTACGATCTCAACATTAAACGCGCCATTATCGGCAACTATAGGACCTCTGTAGAGACCGTTAACCACGCGGTAAAAAGCCTACGTTCGCCAAACAATTGGAGTTCTTTGGCAAATCACCCCTATCGTAAAGGCCTGGATTTCGCATCTCAGCCTTTTGATGACTTGGCAAAAACTGGTTGCGCAGCAGCAGATCTGTACCTTCTCGAGCATCCTATGTTGGATGTAGATACTGCTTCTCTGATATTGAATAGCGGTTTTTCGTACAAGTATTCTATAAATCCTCCGCATAGCAGAGTTAGCCCCGAGCCTCATATCGTGGCCTTACTAGCGAAACGTTTCGGTAATCTTTGTTTCAAAGGTTCCGAGCCGTTAGATGGAGGTTTGGCCGTGACCCGTATATCGTCGGCCGCATGGAAAGAGCCCTGCGTTCAATACTACACGAACACCACCAATCCAGATCCCCTGGAAGTAGCAGGAGTTCTCGATACTTTAGGTACAAACGAAGCCCTATGGGATACATTCGTTGCTCTTAGTGTCGACTGGAAAGAATCTTTGGCGCAACTCGCCGAAGTTTGCTCACGAGTGTAACCGCTTACGAGTATAGTGTGGCCCCCGACGCAAGTCGGGGGCTTTCGCTTTGTCCACAAACCCGGATGCTTTTACCGGCAATACGCCTGGGAGACGGGTATCCGCTTAGTGGTTTTGCAGCGTACAGACTTTAATACCGAGAAGTTTTGATAGCCTTCGTCGATTTTTTGCAACCGTAAAGTATACTCCTTGCGCGATAAGTCTGCATCCGGGAACATCTATTATAATGCCGATCCATCTCGCAGTCTTTAATCGCGATCTCTTCAATATAGCGGAAACTGCCTTTGCGCCCTCATATTTCCTTCCATCCGCCATGAACCACACAGAAGCCAGATGCTTAAGTCCGTAGCCGATATGGTCAACCGTATCGATACCTGTACTGTAGCGTCTAACCCATTTTGCGGACCATTCGCATATTCCACAATCGCCGTCGTACACTACGATTTCGCGCGTCATACTTTTCTCCGCGAAAGTCGCAAAAGCGGATCGAGTGCGCGCAGTGAAGCGTCGGCTGCTCGCATAACCTTACCATTTAACCCAGGAGTAGAGGAGTCGATAAGGTTTCCCATGACCGCCAAGGTGACTTCTGCCGCTTGTTGTGTACCCACTGCGACACGTAAACCCGGTTTCAAAAGCCAAGGGTGCCCTATAAGGAAACTAAATCTTCTTCCTGTTCGCAGGAAACCGTCAAAACGTTCCCCTATTTCCGCATCATAGACAAAAGGTGCTGTTTCGGGGTTTTCGAAAAACTTTTCAATTACCAGTACACCCGACTCCAAACCGTAGTCGATACCCTCTCCATTCATAGGGTTAACAAAACCAGCAGCGTCGCCAACCGCGGCCCATCCGAGGCCATGGCGTTTAATACAACTCATCGGCAAACGCCAGGCCCTGGGTTTTTCGACAAACTTCCCAAGGTCCCATAAGTCACGTATCGACGTCGAATATTGCGACAAGAGTTTGTTGAGGTTCAACGTAGTGAAACCCTTCATAGTACTAAGTGCCCCAACGCCGACGTTGACTGTACCGTCACCTGCGGGAAATACCCAGCCGTAACCCGCAATAGCCGTACCATTTTCGTCACACAAACTAAGACACGCCTCCAGGTAGCGTTCTGCGTGTCTAGAAGTATGGGCGTAGGCGCGAATAGCGAGCCCGTATGGTTCCCGCGTATCACGTACAGCCCCGAGTATACTCGCCGCTTGTCCTTGCGCCCCGGTTGCGAGAACTGTCAAAGGGGAAGTAAACTTTTCACCATTGACTATAACCCCACTGCATCTATTATTTTCGATGTAAGGAAGGGCTTCCGCTCCGAAACGAACGTCAGCGCCGCTACAAATGGCTACGTCTATAAGATGCGAGTCAAATCTGCCGCGAGGCCATACTGCCCCGTGGTTTGGAAATCTCGTAGTCGACGGCCACAGAAGTTCGCGCTCGCGTTTACCGGCAATCATACGCAATCCATCTATACGATGCGCGCTTGAGTGGTCTATATTCAGTTTGTTAAGGGCAGCAATCGCTCGCGGGGTAAGTCCGTCGCCACAAATTTTATCGCGACCGTAAGGACCTTTTTCAAACAAGGTAACATTAAGCCCACCTCTCGCGGCAACAATTGCTGCCGCGGCACCGCTCGGACCGCCTCCGATAATAAGTACGTCTCGCTTCATGTCCCCGTCGCCCGATAGTTCAAAGCAGCACCCAGCACGGCGACTTTAACCGCGTTTAACAATCTCAAAGCCTCTAACTCGCTGCCGCTATCCTCGGACCGAACTCTACCCGGCTGTATACTGCAAGTATCGATCAGACGCAAGGAGACTATGTACATGTAACGATACTGTGCGGAAGTATTTAATGTTAACCGCGGTACACGTGCGTTTTCAACGCGATTCAGGCGTAAGCGCGGTTTCAGCTCTAAGCACAGGGCTCCATGATTCGATAGACCCTGCGTCTGACTGGACTTTTACTCCCATCGTATTTGTGTCTTCTCCGCGCATAGTACCTATTAAAAGCTCTATCGACAAGTTAGTACCTTTAGCCACGGCATGTAGCGCGCCAGGAAGCTCGTCCTCATCTAGGTTCAAGGTGGTTTGTCCGTGGCTCCAGCGCGTTTTCCATCCGCTTTTAACTCCTATTAAGGGAATTTTACGCTCAACAGTGTACCCGGGGGCGTATACTAATTTACGCAGTTTTAACTTACTTCTTAGTTGCCCAACGACGCTGTAACCTACGGTAACGTCCCCGAATATGAATCCTTCCCCGTGGTAAAGGCCCCCTACTGTAGGCTTGTGCAGTCTTACGGACACGCACAAAGGCATTCGTCGTGCCCACATAGTAACCGCTATCGATAGTGCAGCGATTACAGGGACTAGCGCTAAAGCCGCCCATCCGCCCAGCCATATGGATCCGTACATCGCCAATGTTAATACCGGTATTCCAATTTGCAAAACTTTTAAAGGATCGAATACTTTAACGCTGCGAAAACTGAAGGAACTTATTTTGTCTGTAGCCATCTGTTTGTATCGTACTATTTCGTAAGCGGCATGCATGGTTCACCGTAAGGTTCTTGCCATGCTCGTTATGGATCTATTGCCTAAGTTGGTTTGACGACAACTATATACTATGTGGTTAAATTAGTGGTTTGCGAAAAACCTTCCGTGGCTGCGAGCGTCGCCTCGGCGCTGCCTGGTATTTTCTCCAAAACATCTTGGGGGTATCAGTCCGCGTCATATTGGGTATGTTCCGCATCAGGCCATCTTCTCGAGCTGCTGGCGCCGGAAGATTATGACCCAAAGTACAAGACATGGGTTTTATCCGATCTTCCTATTGTACCCCGAGAATTTCGTTACAGACCGTCAGGTTCCCGTGCTTTGGACATATTGCGATCCATAAAGACTCTCGCAAACGACCCCCAGGTTACAAGTATAGTAAACGCGTGTGACGCCGGTAGAGAAGGCGAAGGTATATTCGCCTTGATATACCAATGGTTGGGGACATCTAAACCTGTTGAGAGGGCGTGGTTTAACTCCATGACGGCCTCGGCTATAAGTAGTTCTTTTACCGCACTGAAACCTTCCGATAGTTACGCCGGTTTGAAAGCCGCCGCCGCCAGCCGCGCGCAAGCCGACTGGTTGGTTGGTATGAATGCTACTCGTGCTGCTTCTTGTACTCTTGCGGGTTCCAAGTTTCTTTTGTCCATAGGAAGGGTACAAACCCCGACTTTATCTCTGATAGTTTCCAGAGATATAGAAATAGATGGTTTCGTATCGCAGCCTTATCAAGTGTTGAAGGCATCTTTTACCCTTAAAAACCCTGACCGCGAATTTGTAGCTTCCTGGCGTCCGGAGCCGAAACCTTCCGCTGACGAAAAAATATTTGATCCAGTATTTTCGCAAGAGCTTCTTAAAGCCGTCAAAGCCGCCGGTAAGGGTATAGTAGAATATGTAAAGGTTGCTCCCGTCACCTCATCGCCGCCAAAACTCTACGATCTCACGGCCTTGCAGCGTCAGGCAAACAAAAGTTTCGGTTTCAGCGCCCAACGAACTCTGGATCTGGCTCAGGCGTTGTATGAAGAATACAAAGTTTTGACCTATCCGCGAACAGATTCCCGATATATCACCCAGGATATGGTGGCCACCTTACCGGGTATTATGTCGAAAATAGCCACTATGTCTAAGGAGCATGCCGCAGTTGTAAAAGAAGTGGCGGCTCGATCCGATTTTTTGGCCATAGTTAACGATAAAGAGGTCACGGACCATCACGCTATAATTCCTACAGATAATATACCACCTCATTCTAGTTTACCGCCGGATGAACTTAAACTCTATCTGCTGGTCGTTCGTAGGTTTTTAGAAGCCGTCCTGGGCGATCTCGTCCAAGAAAAAACGATGCTATGGGTGCGCGTACCGACGGCATTGAAAGATCAGTGGTTCTTTGCACAAGGTAGACGCGATTTAGTTTTAGGCTATAAATCGGTTTTCCTAGTTTTAGGAGATACGTCAAAAGAAGCGGACAAGGACAAAGACAAAGACGCCGACGAACAAGGCGAAGGCACTATATGCGCCGTACAAGCCAAGGAACCTACGGATATAAAATCCGCGTCTTTACTGGACAAAAAAACTAAACCTAAAGAGTACCACAACGACGGAAGCATCCTTTCCTTGATGGAGTCTGCGGGCAAGATGGTAGACGACAAAGAAGTGTCTTCGGCCATGAAGGACAAAGGGCTAGGAACCCCGGCTACTAGGGCGTCTATTATAGAAACCTTGGTGACTAGAGAATACGTCTCGCGCAAAGGGAAAACACTACAAGCCACGGATAAAGGTCGTTGCTTAATTACATCTATGGGCCAACACCCGCTAACGTCTCCCGAGATGACCGGCGAATGGGAACTGCGTTTAAAAGAAATGGAGCGAAGCGAAGCCGCGACTGTGGATTCTTTACGAAAAGATTTTTACAGAGACGTAACATTGTTCACCAAACAATGTATAGGTGATTTTGCTGACAAAACTCCGGATATGTTCAAAAGCGGCCGCAAAACGTATGGCACGTGTCCTATGAAAGAATGCGAGGGTATGGTGGTTTTCGGCAAGTCCGGTTGGGGCTGCTCTACGTACAAATCCAAAGACGACACTGGGTGCGGATTCGTATTTTGGCAGACTCAGGGCACAAAACAGATGAAAGTTCCCGATCTACTGGAGTACATGTCTAAGGTAAAAGCGGGTTTAGTGTCCCCTGTTGTTCACGCCGCTATACTGGGTCCCTGCCCGCGTTGCGGTCAAGACGTTAAAGAACATGCTAAAGGTTGGAGTTGCTCTTCGTACAAATCTAAAACCGTACAAGGTTGTGGTTATGCTCTGTGGAGGACCTCCAAGGACGGCACCGAGTTGACTTTAGAAAAAGCAAAGGAACTATTGGACGCGAAATTCGATACCGGTCCCGCCGCTATACTGGGTCCCTGCCCGCGTTGCGGTCAAGACGTTAAAGAACATGCTAAAGGTTGGGGTTGCTCTTCGTACAAATCTAAAACCGTACAAGGTTGTGGTTATGCTCTGTGGAGGACCTCCAAGGACGGCACCGAGTTGACTTTAGAAAAAGCAAAGGAACTATTGGACGCGAAATTCGATAGTTCGTCCCAGGGTTCAAAAGTTTTCGCCCCTTGCCCGGTATGTAAAGGCACGCTACTTGAAAGAGAGAAAGTTTACAGCTGTAATTCGTACAAGTCCCCGAAATCAAAAGGCTGCGGGTTGGCGGTATGGAAAGTAGATAAAGGAAAACAAAAGTCGCAAGAAGAAATAAAAATAGAATTGGCCCGCAAAGCCGAGGAGATAACAACCAAAAGAAATGAACGCAAACTTAAAAAAAAGTCTAGTTCTTAATAAGCGTTATTCTTCCGTTTTAGCCCCTACAACGATTGCCAGTATGATGGGGACATCTTTGCGCAGTATTTCTACTCTAGCGCGGTCACCTTCTCTGAGGTTCTTTACTATACCTCGAATACCGACTGTACTATAGACGGGTTTTTCGTTTACAGATACTATAATATCTCCTACGAGCATCCCCCCGAGCGATGCGCCGGATCCGGGTTCGATACGCTCCACGATTACTCCGATCGCACCTCGGGGTCTGTCTTGGACGTTAACCCCTAAAACTCCCGGTTTCGGTTTGTCTATGTTTTCCGCGCCGCCGCGCGTCAAAGCCTGTATAACCGACACTACTTTATCGCTACTTATCGCAAAGCCTACGTTACTTACATATTCGGACATACCGCTGTTTAATACAAGCGTATTTATACCTACGATATCTCCTTTATCGTTTAATAGGGGTCCACCCGAGTTACCGGATGACAAAGCCGCATCAGTTTGTAACATTTCACTTAAGATAGAGTCACCGTCGCTTAAAGTCCTATCTACTCCTGAAACTATACCTTTAGATACGGATGGTAGCCCGTCTAACGCTACGGCGTAACCAACTGCTATAACTGAGTCCCCTACGTTAACTGTGTTGTTTTTAGCAAACACTCCGCTCACCAAATCTGTCCGTTCGACTTTCAAAACCGCCAGATCACTGTCCGGGCTCAGACCGATTAAGTCAGCGGTGACACTTTCGGTATCTCCGTGTAGCCGGACATAGAGTGCAGTAGCGCGCTCCACCACATGTCTGTTGGTGACGATATAGCCGTCCGTAGATACGATTACACCCGATCCACTTGCCTGATAGGCGGATTCCGTATCAACTTCTCCGCCTTCAACATGGATACTAACGACGAATCCGTAAGCTTTTTCAAGCACAGCGTCAGTAGTTGGAGTATCTCCAACCTGTCCCGCCGTTTCCGTTACCGTCACGGAAATTTCAAGATCTGAACCTGTTTCTGGCGTAGTTTTTACTCGACTCCACAAACCAACAACCAGTAGGGCCAGGATTAAAGATGCAGTGATTTTATTGAACTTAAACAGAGAAAATCCATCGCGTACCACATTGCTTCGTAGCGACTCCACCCAGTCGATATAGTTGTTGGGCTTTTCAGTGAACATAGGGATACTTAAACCGTTTTATCCGTTTGTAGCGCAAAGGCAATATGTTGGCATAAACGGTAGTGCCCTCACGGTTTGCGGGATTCAAAGTTCGCTAGCGTTTCGCTGATAAAGTTGCTTATGGCGCCCAAAGTACCGGGGTTGCTGATTCGACCTATTTCTTCATTACCTGCCACAATCACCAAAGTCGGTACGGATTGTATCCCGTATTTAGTCGCCAACTGCGGATTCGCGTCCACGTCCACCGTAAGATGGTCGTACTTGGCGTTAACTGTGGCGGACACGGCGTAAACGGGAGCCAAACGTTGGCAAGGTCCACACCATGCGGCACCGAAGTCAACTATAGCTATTTCGTCTGTCCCTATGTTCAAGGAGTCGTTTGTCACAGTTTTTAACATTAGGTATATTATCCGATTAGAATACATAAAGACATGTATGCACAAAAAGATATGTAGCCTATATAAGATATGGATGCACTGTAGAAACATCCGCTAAAGCGTATAAAAAACATGTTCACACGAAACGAAAATCCAAAAAAACTCAAAGTACTTACTTCGATACTAGGGCAGGTAAACGCCTTAGAGGAGTCTGTCGCGTCCTTAACGCAGGAAGATATGCGGGCCGCGACTTTGGATTTACGAACCAAAGTCATGGCCATGGACACCTCTTTGGACGATGCCCTTCCGTTGGCGTACGCACTTGTACGCGAGGCCACCAGAAGAGTACTGGACATTCGACCTTACGATGTACAGATTATGGGCGCCATAGCCCTTCATTACGGCTACGTTTGTGAAATGGGTACCGGGGAAGGTAAAACCATTGTAGCCACTTTTCCCGCTTATCTGAACGCCCTTACAGGCAAAGGGGTGCATGTGGTAACGGTAAACAGTTATCTGGCCTCCAGAGACAGCGCGCAAATAGGGCGCATTCACGCATACTTAGGACTTTCTACTGGCTTAGTATCACAGACAATGGATCCAACTTCGCAGGCTCGACGCGACGAATACGCCAAGGATATAACTTATGGTACAACCAGCGAGTTCGGGTTCGATTATCTTAGAGACAATATGGTGATGCAATTAGAAGATAAGGTACAAAGGGGTTTGAGCTACGCGATTGTTGACGAAGTCGATTCGATTCTCATAGACGAGGCCAGAACCCCCATGCTTATATCTACTAGTGCACAGGACGCCGAGAACTTGTACGTACAGTACGCCGAACTAGTAGCCGATTTTGATGCGGAAAAAGACGTACATATTTTTGCCGACAAGAGAACGGTACACGCCGCAGATTCCGCTTCCAAAAAAATCGAACAGCATTTTGCTCTCGACAATCTGTACGACGGCACCCACGCCGAGCACGTACATCACCTGTCTGTGGCGATGTACGCTAGATTCATACTTGAAAACGGTGTGGACTACATAGTTGCGGACAATGAAGTATTGATAGTAGACGAGTTCACGGGCAGAGTTCTTCCCGGTCGTCGTTGGAGCGACGGTAGACATCAAGCCGTAGAGGCCAAAGAAAAAGTTCCTGTAGTAAAAGAGTCTAGAACTATGGCCGCAGTAAGTATACAGGCGTACTACAAAATGTACAACAAACTCGCAGGTATGACCGGCACGGCCGCACCAGCGGCCGCGGAATTCTTCAACGTATACAATCTACCAATTGTTAGCATACCGCCCAATAAACCTTCGATACGCAAAGACCATAAAGATGTTGTGTACGCTACCTATGATTCAAAAATCGCAGCAGTATGCTCCATTGTTTCCAAACGCCGCAAAGAAGGTCAACCAGTTTTAATAGGCACTTCAAGCGTAGAGGAAAGCGAGCAGATCAGCAAAGTACTGTCCTCGATGAACGAAAACCATAGGGTTTTGAATGCCCGCGACCACTCGAAAGAGGCCAGTATAATAGCCCAGGCCGGTAGATGGGGTGAGGTGACGGTCGCAACAAATATGGCCGGTCGCGGAGTTGATATACTATTGGGCGGCAACGCCGAGTTCCTGACAGATCTATCCTACTCAACATGGGTCAATGGTACGGACACGGCGTCTTTATCTGAAGATACTCTAAAGAACGTATACGCTCAGATCAGCCGTCAACACAAGGAACTATGTGCGACGGACGCGGAAGAAATAAGGGGTCTGGGGGGGCTTTTAGTACTGGGTATATCTAAAAATAATAGTCAAAGAGTGGATCAACAACTAAAAGGCCGGGCCGGGCGCCAAGGGGATCCCGGAGAAACGCAATTTCATATTTCACTAGAGGATAAACTTATGCAAGTTTACGCCAAATCCGCCATAGGTCCTCTTTTGGCAAAAAACCCTTCAAAAAATACATTAGAAGGCCCACTAGTCACTCGTCTTGTGAACCGGGCGCAGAGTGGTGCCGAGTTAGTTAACTCGAAAACCAGGGAAAATTTAGTTAAGTACGATGATGTGTTTATAGCCCAATCCAACGAAGTGTATCGTAGCAGAAATTCTATACTTTCAGCGGATGCGCAGGCTATGCAAAGCACCACTTATACTTGTTTGTCCGCTTTTATCAAAACCGTATTCGATCTTGTCGCGGAAAAACTAGAAGACGCAGACGAACCAGAACATATAGATTTTGACGGGAACCTTGCGGAGATGGTCAACGTTGAGTTTAGAAAGTATTTTAGAGCAGATTTGGTGAACGCAAAGAACAACAGCACCAAAGAGGAGTTGATAGGCGGTGCGGTGGTCACGGCCACCGTGATGCTGGAAAACAACGCGTTATTTAAGGATTCAAAAATCAGCAAATCGATATATTTAAATACTTTAGATAATCTTTGGCACCAACACCTGGGGGATTTAGGGCATATCAGAGAAGGAATACATCTCAGGGCGCTAGGACAAAAAGACCCTCTTACCGAATGGAAGAAAGATGCCTACGATCTGTTTGGGGACTTCAGTCTAGCCGTGCAGGTTGGCTATATACAAAGTTTACTTCTGGTTTTGTTCGACGAAAATCGCTAGCAACGGTTTTTTTCTAACTTTGCCGATTCCTTTTCCAGCGTCCCTCCGACCATTTTGCTTGTAGAGTTAGCAATACTGTCGCACAATAGTCTTATTTTACTTGGCGAAAAGTTCGCGGCGTACTCAACTTTCCAGTTGCTGGAGTTGACGATAGTAGGAAGGTAACTGTATCCTGCAAAAAAAGCGGTTTCACCTATCATGGAAAAGCTCAAGGTTACCAGTACCCCCATGTTGCCCGTAGGGGAGTATCGCTGCCCTTGGGCGGACAAGAGATTGCCTAGACCGTAAAAAACCGGTTTGTCGTTGACTAAAGCAAAGGGCTGAACCACATGCGCGTGATGCCCAACTATGGCGTCAATGTAGGGGCTCTTGGTGAGAACACGAACCACACTTATCTGGTAGCTATCCGGAGTTTGTAGGTATTCTGTGCCAAAGTGTAGGGAAACTACAACTATGTCTGCCAACTTTTTAGCCGCTTTACTGTCTTCTAGTATGGTGCGCGTATCAAGCATGTTGACATGCCAAGGTTTCGTCAAGGTTATACCATTAGTGGAAAATGTATAAGATAGGTGGGCCGTGGTGATACCGTCCGTATCGTATACGGCGACTTTACTGCCAGAAGGGCTTTTTCGCGTACCTACGTGACGCACCCCGTATCTATCTAGCGCGTTTATGGTGGATACGATGCCTTCGTATCCGTAGTCGATGCTATGGTTGGACGCCAGGGAACATCCGTGAAAGCCATTTATTCGCAAAGCGGCCCCCAAGGACTCAGGGGTCCGGAAACGCGGGTATGTCGACGGTTCCTGTCCGGATAGAATCGTCTCTAGGTGGCATATGTTTATGTCCGCCCCCGTTGCTAGTGCCACTTTATTCAAGTTTGCGTCAAAATTGTAATCGCTACCTGTATTGGCTTTGCTGTATATGGCTTTGTGTACGAGAATATCTCCGCTGAAACTGATACGCACACTTTTTGTACCCGGCAACGTCTCTGCTTGGTGTTCTTGTAGACCTTCTTTTGAGAGGAATCCCACCACGGGCAGCACACACAAACCCACTAACATCGCAACAATATCTAAAGCCCCGCGTTTCCCTACGCGCATAGCGCACCCACCCGGCGGTAGGTAGTCGTTTCCCGCGATCGCCGACCGGACCTGGGGACGTATCGATAAAAGTTTACCACGTATCAGGGTCCTTGCCGCTAGTTTCGTGATCTGCGCTACTTTTGATAGGCGGCGTCGTATACTTTGTGACCAACTTGAAGGTGTAGCCGTTTTTAAGTATTTTGTTCATAGGGTTTGGGTTACGCTACTATTGTTGTCCCTGTGGTTTTTCCAGCATTCAAACAGGAAGCAACGCGGATAGTCCCTTTGGAGTGGCGCAATGGCGGTAATGGTAGTATAAGCAACATCAAACATTACAAGGAGCAACTATGCCCCCGTATAAAAAGCCATCCGCAGTTCAACGCAAGACCGCACAAGAACAAGCAATTTCGCTTGTATTCACGGGAGCGCGCAACCTACTTGTTCCGCTGTTCAACGCAGAGCACGTGTATGTGAACAATCCCGTAACACTAAAAACAACGCATGTCAAAGTTCTCAGCCCTCAATGGGACGCACTGGTGACAGATCTGGCCCAATATGGTCTACTTCCCCGCATCGCCGAGGAACTGGATATTTTGGCAGAGACAAACGTTGATGCAGCCAAATGGAAAATTATTAGCGCGACATTCCGCAGCAAATATGCCACAGAACTTGCACCGGTAGACGATACCTCTGCAGTTTCACAATAATTAAAAAACATTTTTCCCGGCACGAAAGTGCCGGGTTTTTGTTTTATAGCGCCCTCATGCGATTGCCGGAATGCGTCACGCGGTAACAGTATAGATCAGTTGTAAAACAATCACAAAGGAGGCTTTATGCCTGCGAATGAAAATAATATACATACGATGTACTATACGATGTTAACCTCTGGTACATCTCACGTGGTGACCGCGGACATGCAACGTAGAATTTACGAGTATGCGGTTTCCGTGTGCGACACCGCCTTGTTAACTAAATTGGTGGAATATTCGGGTTTGGTAAAAGAAATAGATAATCTTCTGGCCAAACGAACCGAACTGGACGTACTAGTCGCATGGGCCTGCAGAAAAGATAGAAGTACCGCAGAACTGGAGAAACGTCTTCTTAACGAGAAACGCGTCAGCGCCCTGTTACCTTTAGCCTCTTCAACGGGTCTGGAACAACGGGTGTATACTACTATTGGGCGCATAAGTTCAATACAACTCTGTCAAGCCCTTGCCTCCAATCCGTCGTTGGATGACGACTTGCGCAAGAGCAAGTTAGTGGAGTTCGCTAAGCATATTCCTCGTGGAGGCTACACGCAACACGGGGTTACTCTTAAAAAGATGATCGAGACCGGGACGACTGCGGAAACTCAGGCGTCGTTTTACGAGGCCATCGCCTTGTCCAGCAACGTAGCTCCCTATCTTATGGCTTGTTTGGATAGTAAAACTCTCCCGGCCTCGGCTGTTGACGTTATACTTTCGAAGACGGAACGCATCTACGGCACAAGTAAGGATAAATTAGAGAGTCAAACTTCAAAATTTTTCCAAACTCTTGCCGCCTATCCGTTAAGTCTTGCTCAGCAGCAAATTCTGCTGAAAAGTATTGAGGTAATAGCGGGTCACGTGGGCAAATCATGGCACGGGCGAGTGTACCAAGATATTTTAGAAAAACTACAAAATCACGACTCGGATTACGAGACGGAATTTGCCAGTTTCGTGTCTTGTTGCGATCCGAAAGAATCTTTCGCTATATTGGAAAGTTTAGAATATACGCTGAAGTCTCTCGGAGCCAGTTCTTCACAAAGCTCGTCTATACGACACGACCAGACGGCCCGGTTGGTGCGCGCCGTAGCGCAACACGCCTATCTCCCGTGGGCAGTCGTTCTTAAGTACGTTAGCGCCATGGGCTCCTCGGAGATCGACTTGGTACGTTCGCGTTTAGAACGCAACGAAGACACAGAGGGTCTACTGGATCTACTAGATGCGGTAAACTCTCCGGACATGTTGCTACGCACCTTAAAAAAAGAGGATACCGTAGTACGGGCATACGTTTCCAGACGAGCGAAGAAAGACTTGGGAAATCCTGCATGGCTTAGCCTCAGTGCCCCTATGTTAAACGATCCCGTCTTGGCGTACACGTCTTTAGCGTATCCGCAGTTACTTCGGTGCATGTCGCGCAGTCAGTCACTACGGGTCTTAGTTGAGTCCGAGATGACAAAGTCTTTGACGTCCGAAGATGCGTGGAATGTTTTCTACGTACTTGCTAAAGACTTTAGCGGCACTTTGCCTAGGTTGCTGGAAGCATCCGTTAAACTAGTATAAGTATATGCCCGGTCGGAAGATCGGGCATATACTTTTTTAATAAGCTATCGCCCAAGAGCGCAATACGCTGAGGGGGTCACAAACAAAGCGGGGCAATAGGTATACCTAAGCTGACTTTTGCGACTTTGTCAGCACCCTGCATACCTTCTATAAATGCGGGCACCCTGGAGAGACCGGAAGGGTCTCCACTTAATAGAGATACTTGCAGGTCGCTAATCGCTTCTATACTAGAGTCTAGTTTGCCTTGAAATTCTTTAAGGGCCGACGGGTCTGTTAGGTAGGTGGCAGCAGACTGTTTGTAGTTTTTGATTAGGTTCCCCGCCTTAAGTATTTCGTCTGTGGCCAGTTTTAGGTCTGTTTCTACCCATTCGCGCAGGTTCTTTACTATGTTGCAACTCGTCGCTATAAGATTTTTGCCTATATTTTCTTCGTACTTTTTTGCCGCCTCGGTTAGTGGCGCCGACGTCTCAACGTCCTGGAACTGATCTAAAGAGGCATCCGGAGAGACGGGCACGACGGTACTATCGGACGTATCAGGGTTGTTGACCATGTTGTCAGGGTTTTGACTCGGTACGCCGCTGTCGACCGGACCGGCAGACTCGTCGGTATCTATACTATTGTTTTGTGTAGAGCACGCTCCGAGAGTTATTGCCGTTATAGAAACTATTATTATTTTTTTAAGTGAAGACACATGTACCGTAGCCATATGTACAACAGTACTAGTTTTACAGGGTACCGCACGGTATATTTAAAAACCGTATATCCGCATGCACAAGGCGTGTATAAAGGGTTTTCGCTGGACAAAACCTCGCGACCGCCGTTAGATACCCGTCTACAACAGGCTCAAAAGGTCACTAGGCAATGCGGGTGCATATACTACACCAATGCATAGTATACTGTATGCTTGCTCTTATTTTCCCCATCCTTGTTATACTGGTAATATTTCCTTTTATCGGCGGTGTATTTATGGTGAAACAAAATACCGTAGCCGTTGTGACCACTTTCGACAAATATACCAGAGTCGCCAGAGCAGGCTTGAATTTCAAAATTCCTTTTGTACAGAAAGTTCAGTCCCGGATATCTGTTCAAAACAGGTCCATAGAGCTTCAGTTTCAGGCCATAACTCAGGATCAGGCCAATGTCTATTTTAAGGCCATGTTACTATTCACTGTGGCCAATGACGCGGAGGATACCATAAAGAGTGTCGCCTTCAAGTTTATAGATCAAGAATCTCTGTTCACGGCCCTAGTTAAAACCGTTGAAGCCATCACGCGCGGTTTCGTTGCCACCAAAAAACAGTCGGAGATACTTGGTTTGCGCAACGAGATTGTGAACGAGACGAAGAACAACCTAGACGATACTCTCAGTGACTGGGGTTATCATCTAATAGATTTGCAACTCAACGATATAACTTTCGATGAGGTGATTACCACGTCCATGGCTCAGGTTGTCGCCAGCCAAAACCTGCAAAGAGCAGCGGAATTTGAGGCCGCGGCTTCGTATGTTCTAGTCACCAAAGAAGCGGAGGCGAAAGGTGAAGCCACCAAGATCGAAGCAGCCGCGGAAGCGGAGGCTTCACAGCGCCGCGGTGAAGGTGTGCGCATGTTTCGTCGCGAAGTTGCGGAAGGTTTGGCGCAGGCCACCCAAGTTGTATCCTCTTCCGGCGCTAACGAAAACATATTGATGTTTGCCATGTGGACCGAGACAATCAAAGACGCCGTGGCTTTAGGTAAAGGAAATGTGATATTTCTTGACGGTTCCGTAGACGGTATGCAGGACTCTCTGCGCAAACTTATGGCTTTTAATCAGAATGCCGCAAATCAGGAACAAAACAAAAACCAAGGTTAGAGCCAATACTGTACATTTTAGCTCTCTTGTCGTAAGTTTAGTTAAAGTATTCAATGTATTCCTTTCACCACATCTTCTATTACTTAACTTGTGACAGTTTAAAGGATTTAAGGGTTGTGCAGACGCAGTAGGTATAGATGACATTAGCGCCGATCGCCATACTGTAGTCGGTGTGTCTGACGAAAAGCAAGACCTGAAAAAACAGATAGTTTTAGATACCTCTACTTTACTTTCTGACCCGGATTCCTTGACCGGGTTTCCCGACTGCGACATAGTTTTGCCCTTGACGGTTATCGAGGAACTTGACTCTGCCAAATCGCGAGTCGATGCACAAGGGGCCGCTGCCCGTAAAGTTATTCGTTACCTGGAGAAAAGTAGACTAGACGCGGGCGGAGATTTACAAAAAAAAGTAAATATAGGTAAAAACTCAACCTTACGAATCGAAATAAACGGTTACAAATCCCAGAGCGTACTATCCATGGGGCTGAGTTTGGAGCGCAACGACAACCGAATAATAGCCACCGCGCTAGCCATAGCGTCTTTAGGGCAGGATGTTTGTTTGGTTAGCGTAGATGTTAACATGCGTGTCAAGGCGGCCGCCTTGGGACTTACGGCCTCGGACTGGCAGACCGTCGCCATAACGTCTCCCAGAGTTCACGGCTGGCACTCTATTCAATCTACACAAAACACTGTAGATACGCTGTACTCTCAGGGCCGTATTGACATACCGCAAGACTGCCCTGCGTCTATAAACGAGTTCGTTGTTCTCCAGGCCGGTTCAAGCTCGGCGCTATGTGTCAACAAGGGAGAGTTTTTGGCGAAAATAGGCACCCACTCCCCATGGGGATTGTCCCCGCGTAATAAAGAGCAGATTTTTGCACTGCATTTACTGATGGATCGGGAAATACCTATAGTTGGTTTGGCCGGATCCGCCGGCACAGGCAAGACGATATTGTCTCTGGCTGCCGCCTTAGAGCAAATTATGGAACCGGCGTCACGGGTGTACGAAAGGTTAGTTATACTTCGTCCAATAATGGCCGTAGGTAGACAAGAACTAGGTTACCTGCCGGGCACCTTGGAGGAAAAACTTGGTCCTTGGTTTGATACAGTGGTAGACGCGACGGTAGCCTTGAGCGACACTCTGTCCCATCCGCAAGCGAAAGAAAGGTTGGCTCTATGGGTGCAGCAAGGAAGGTTAAGTATGGATGCAGTAACCTATTTACGTGGCCGAAGTTTGAACAAATCATTTATTATAGTAGATGAGTCTCAAAACCTGGAAAGGTTGACGCTAAAAACCGTACTCACTCGGGTAGGCGAAGGAAGTAAAATAGTATTTCTCGGGGACACTTCCCAGATAGACAACCCGTATGTGTCTTCCGATACGAATGCTTTGTCTATACTTATGGACAAGTTCAAAAACCAACCGATGTTTGGGGGCCTTACGCTATCTAAAGGCGAGAGATCGAAGGTAGCTTCCTTGACCGGTTCTATTTTATAAAATTAGTTTGGTAGGGTGCACCATAGTGCGTAATGTACAACTTCGTGCAAGTAGCCGTCGTGCACGTCTCTCTCAACTTGTTGGGCAAATACCTAATATACATTAGTTGCATCCATGCGTCTCTTTACTATAGTTATAAGTAATATAGAAAAGGAGATCACTATGGTATTTGATGAAATAGCCGAAGGAGATATGTGTCCGTATTGTATGGAGACTAATATATTGTTTGACAGTTCATATGCGACCCAATGTCCAAACTGCCAGGCGAATTTATGTAACTACAACTACCTGGATCCGTATGCTGCGGACACTTTGTGTCTGGTGGATGCCGAAGGGTACGCCGAGTCGCTTGAGTATTAGTAGTCCTCTACTTTGAGCATATATACGCCGCAGATATCGCGCCCCCATGGCCGCCAAGCAGTGTGGAAGTGTACACGCAAAAAGATCTATATAAGTAAAACGACCCCAGAGCAATCAGCGAACTGATGCATCTGGGGTGTTTACGCGGATTTTAATGATAAGGCTCCAGCGGGCCACGTGGACGTTAGTTACGTGTCCACACTATCGAGGTTGCGTTCAATGAACTCGCTCCTCGTTAACGGTTTTGCGTACCGTTTCGCCACCGGTCATAGTGGCGGTAGTTCCCGAAGTAAGGCATAAGCCGATACCCGAGACACTGTCCGGATGACTAACCCGGACTCATTAGCGAATTAACTAAATTCACTGCTATCGACAGTTGGCGCCGGAAAGGTTTACATATATACTTTTTATAGGTTTCCCCCGCAGCAACTGTTAAAAGGTACTCAATTATAAACCTCAAGCAAAAGGCAAATATGACAACAAGTCTAACCGAATACGCGTACGAAGACGAGATAATAGCTAGTATAACCAGTTATCTGGATTCGATATTGTCAAAAACCTATCACAGGGCCGCAGATCTTCTTAAGGCCATAGACTCTATAGACGACATTTATAACGATCTCGCCCAACTCAGCAATGATGCCACACATGACCTCACTTCAGCACAGCAGATTTTGGTCTACAACATGAACTTGCGTCTAAACGACGCTCCAGAGATCCTACAAAGTAAATGGTCTAACCCGACACTACTAGAGAACTCAACAAAAGCCCTACAGGCCATGTATCTAAGGTTCGTGGACAACGACCCTCAGGTTTTCATGACTTCACCTCTGGTCCACTATTCGACGACCGGACACTGGAGAGTGCAGGCCGTTAGGGGGTACATCACGCCGCGCACGGTAGTGGAACCAAACTACAAGAATCGGCACACTGGTACGCTACTTTGCTGTCCGCTATGGGTGTACACTATCATGGCTTTACTTAGCGGAGACGACCCCCGAGGCCAAGCCTTCAGGGAGTTTTACTCCAAGAAGGATGCTTTGAGAGGTTACACTCAGTACAGCCCTATGTCGTACCGTACTTACGGATGCTCCGTAGGGGACCCAGTCTATGATATGGACCAGGAGACACTTAATGCGGCTATTGTTCTTTGGGAACCCAAGAACAAAGAGTCTGTATACCACAATTTTGCGCACGCCGCATGGACGGCCCGCATTTTGAACTAGTCTAACGCCCGGAATTTTTCCGGGCGTTAGCCTTGTTTAGGGCCCCGAATGCCGTTTTCCAAAGGTATGCCTCAGGGGTAGAAAGCAGGCACATTTAATATAGACGATGTAGTCAAAACGGAGGAAATATGTCAAAAGCAGTGGGTATAGATTTAGGAACAACTAACTCGGTTGTAGCCGTACTGGAGGCGGGTGTCGCCGTAGTGGTGCCGAACAGCGAAGGCGGCCGTACGACCCCTAGCGTCGTTGCGTTCTCTAAAACGGGCGATGTTTTGATCGGCGAGGTCGCCAAACGGCAAACCATAACAAACGTGGACAGAACTTTTGCGAGTATAAAACGTAAAATGGGTTCAAAGTGGGTTAGCGACGAAATAGATTCGAAAAAGTACACACCACAGGAAATTAGTGCCAGAATTCTCATGAAACTTAAACGTGACGCCGAGGCCTACTTAGGAACTGAGGTAACCCATGCGGTTATTACAGTTCCAGCGTACTTCAACGATGCTCAGCGTACGGCCACAAAAGAAGCAGGGACCATAGCCGGTTTGGAAGTTATGCGTATAGTTAATGAACCCACTGCAGCAGCACTGGCGTACGGGCTTGACAAGAAGAATCAGGACGAGACCGTACTTGTATTCGATCTAGGAGGAGGTACTTTCGATGTAAGTATTTTGGAGATCGGCGACGGGGTGTACGAAGTCAAAAGCACTCACGGTGACACGGATCTCGGCGGAGACGATTGGGACGCGGCAGTGATCGAATGGCTGGTCAGCGATTTCAAGTCTGCGCATGGGGTGGATTTGAGTTTAGATAAAATAGCTTCTCAACGTTTGAAGGAATCGGCCGAAAAGGCAAAAATCGAGTTGTCACAAAGTCAGCAAACAAATATCAATCTTCCGTTTATCACGGCTACTGCCAACGGACCGCTACATCTGGATGTCACGTTATCGCGCTCTAAGTTTCAAGAGTTGACGGCAAATCTTCTTAAGCGCCTAGCCGCCCCCCTGGAGCAGGCCGTAAAAGATGCCGGAATAACTTCAGCGGATTTAGATCACGTGGTGCTGGTCGGCGGCTCGACGCGTATGCCTGCGGTTTGCGATCTGGTACGAAATGTCACGGGTAAAGAACCCAATAAGGGAGTGAACCCAGACGAGGTCGTCGCGCTCGGTGCCGCCATACAAGCGGGAGTGTTAAGAGGGGACGTAAGTGACGTACTACTGCTCGATGTTACCCCTTTATCACTCGGTATCGAGACCAAAGGCGGGGTTATGACGAAACTCATAGAGCGTAACACCACTATTCCGACCCGCCGATCAGAGGTGTTCTCTACGGCCGAGGATATGCAGCCGGCGGTAGAGATTCACGTTTTACAAGGCGAACGCGAGCTGGCGGATGTCAATAAGACGCTAGGCAAGTTTCAACTCCGGGATATACCACCGGCCCCGCGAGGAATTCCACAAATAGAGGTAACTTTTGATATAGATGCAAACGGGATAGTACACGTTTCGGCTAAAGATCGTGCCACGGACAAAGAACAATCGATAACTATTTCAGGGCAATCCTCTTTATCCAAGGAAGATATCGCAGCTATGGTGCGCGACGCGGAAGTTCACGCCAAAGAAGACGCGGAGAAACGCAGTGCAGCGGAAGCGCGCAACAAGGCCGACTCTCTCGTCTACCAGACGGAAAAAATGTTGACAGAGCAGGGAGAGAAAGTTTCCCCGCAAGAGCGCGAGTCGCTAGAGAAACCGATAGGGGATGTAAAAGCAGCGCTTTCGGGCACGGATATTGCAGTGATTAAAAACACTACAGAGAAACTCATGGCCGCCAGTCAGGAGTTTTCTCAAAAACTTTATGAGGCAGCCGCGCGTGACACAAACGCCAAGGGCACTTCGGCCAGCGGTCAGCCCGCGGGATCGATGAACGACGATGATATTATTGACGCAGAAATAGTCGACGAGACACGGTAATCGTCGCTTGCAACACACTTAGGGACAGTAAACCAGTACATGTAAAACGGGGGGCCTAAAGGCCCCCCGAGTTATTTATAGAAGCCTTGCGGCATCGAGTAGTTCACCGAAATTTCCGGTCCATGTAGAGGCCAGATGTGAAAAAGATTCCCATTTGGTCGGGCTTTCGCCCAGGGTTTCGTATAATAGTTCAGTTACAACATTGAAGTTGTGTTCGTGAACGGTTGTCTTATCGGAAACGCGTTCCACATACGCGGTGTTTTTCAAGTCTATACTTTCAATAGACGCCCAAGGTATAAGCCTATATACTTCTTTTGAAGGTTTGGCGCTTAGTACGCTGTTGAGTTTATCCTCAAAACTTCTACGGTTATAGTAACTCCATTTATCGTAGGAAGTTTCTTCTCCGGCCTCAACTATACGGGTTAGCATGGCCGCTAGGTCCGCATTGGTTACGTTTACCAGCAACCATACATCTTCGCTGAGACTCTTGGTTGAATGTATCACCATTTCGGTAAGTAGTTCCGCCGTAGGGTTCAGCGCCAAAGCGCAACACATATCGGTTTCGCTGGCCGCATCGAGGATAGGTTGTTTAAGTTTTTCCGGCAGGCCGTATAGCCCTGGGTTACTTAAAACGGAGACCATAAGAGGCGTATATGTTTCACGGTCGTAGTCGCCTTCGACGTAGGTAACCAGTTTCCCGGCGACCTTACGCAATGCCTGACCTTTACTTTTCGCCGCTTTCGCCGCCAAACCGGTTGGCTTGTTTAAAGTATAGTTGTGCTTACAATTCACGAATTTAGCGAGACTTTGTAGACCTTCCAGATCAGACAGGGCACTTACTAGTTCTACCCAGTTTTGTGTCATGAAATCACGAACCCGACGTACATCTTGTTCGTTTGGATGGTTTGCAGGATCTAGTACTTTTGTTAAAAGTTCTATTACTTTGTGCAAAGACCTGTAACTGTCCCAAAAACCGGTACCCCGCCCCGCTTTCTTTAGACAATCGATCGCGTCACATTCGAACCATTCTAACAGGGACGGAGTGTACATAAAGTAGTTTGTTTTAGCCACTCTGTCCAGTGAGAAAGGCGCAAGGGCGCCGGTGCTTTTATTCGTGATTAAGCACTTTGCCAGTAGTTGGAAATCCTCCGCAGACCGGTTTAAGGCTTTGGTTATATTTTCCGAGCGTTCGACCGAGTCAGACAAGTATTCGCCTGAGGCGTCTAAATTGTTGCTTTTACCTAGGAAGTTTATAGCCGCGACAAGTACTTTAGTTTCGGAGATACTGCTACTGATAACGCCGTTGGCAAGGATCTTGGTGGGTTTTGACACAAGTTTCGACATTATGGCGTCGAGCACGTCTACGTCACTTTCCGCCAAATTGCATATACTTGCGTATACTTTTGATCGAGTTTCGGTGTCTAATAGTTCTTTACGGTTGTGCGTATCGCTTCTTTTAAGGTATGCGCAGCGTACCGCCTCGTGTTTGATTAGTCGCGCTTGTTGTAGACAAGATTGCGGTAGATAGTCAAATTCGAGCATTGTGCATAGTGTCGCGTTATCTTTACGACCATAGGCCCCGGCCCAAAGCGCCTCAACCATTCTGTCGACCACGGGGTCGGCCTTACGGCTGGTTTCAAATGCGCTTTGTTCTGCTAGTTTTTGTTTCAGTTTTTCTTCTTCGAGTTCGTGACGGGAGTTCAACTCCTCGATCTCCGCCAAAACAGCGGCTTCGAGTTCGTTGGATACGTTTCCGCGTGTACACGCCTCTCTACTGAGGGTAAATAAATAACTGTGTCTTGCATCGGTGTGCATAGTAGTCTTCTTTCTATATTCTATAGGATAGTTTATGACGTGTACGTATACCGTAGGCGCGACCAGGCTGTTGTAATACGACGTTACCCTGTTTTAAAATTTAATGCAGATGTCTAGTCCCAGTATTTAGCGTTCTCCCGCACTACCCATCGGACTCCTCCTCGTGGGTCTTCTACGTCTTTAAGGGTTCGAGGTATAAGGTGCACGTGTACGTGTGGTACGGTTTGTCCGGCGTTTTTGCCGATATTGACCCCTATATTCCAACTGCGTTCGTCGTGTTCCCTTCCCAGGCGCGTATCATAGTCTTTAATTATATGTAAACTAACTGTAAATATTCGCATGCACTCGGTATCCTCGAGATCCAGCAGGCTTCCCACATGTCTGTTGGGGGTAACTAACATATGCCCTTTCGTAACGGGATATAGATCGTATCTCACAGATACTATCGGATCGCTGTAAATTGTACCAAGAACACAGAACGGGCAGTTTTCAGTCATAGATCACTCGATTCACCGATGGCCCCGTAGGGAAATTTTACCGTAAAGCATATAGTTAACTGTCTGCCCCCTGATACGCAAATCTGGATACTTCTAAAGTTAGTATACTTTCACAATACGCTATATATATAGACGCACGGGGCCGTCATATATAGAAATATGTAAAGTAGCGTCTGTATACACGTGTTGTGTGTACGGTGACAATTAAAGTAGAGCACCTACTGGATATCCCAATTGTGCTAGTTACCATACCATGTACGGCAAAAGTTAATACTTATGACGGGTTCTTCAATAAACATTGAGGAACGAAAACAAGCTATACCGCGTTTTCCGGTAATTATGTCAACTAACAGGAGACAAAAATCATGCTTAAGTCAATAATCAAGGGATTCTCCCTTCTCGAACTCGTAGTCGTTTTGGCGGTTATGGGTACTCTTGCAGCGGTCGCCGTACCGGCGTACAATGCAGTAACAGACAACTCATCCGATGGTGCGTTGCAGTCCTCAGCTGACTCGATCAGCAAGCAGGCCAACAGCAATGCGCAGTCAGATTCAGCTAACCCAGGTCGTGGCCCAGTTGCCGCTGACTTCGGTACAGATGCTGAACTTGAGGCCAATGGTGCAACAAGAAGCGGTTCAACTGTAACAGTATGGGGTCAAAAAGACCAGTGCATCCAGATCAGCATCGGCAACGGTGTCGATGGTGTCGCAGGAACATCTGATGACGTGATCTCAACTTCCGCCGTAGGTACATCCTCGGTCGTTGTAGATGGTCAGGCCACAGTCTGCACACTCTAATACCCTTGACTAGATAACTTCGGTTATCTAAATCAAACCAGAAGTCCCCGTTCTCGCAAGAGGGCGGGGACTTCTGGCGTACGGGCACTAGTTCTATATTCGTTATAAAAATTGCGCGATATACGCATTGTAACTTTTTCTGTTAAATATATTGTTTGAATCCGTGTACTTTACAGCCGCGTTCGTTACCCGTAGTGTTAACGGTAACTTTCTATGTTTTCAAGTATCCTTCCGGGGCACTATACGAGAAGTTCACCGGTTTTTATTAAAGATTTTAAAGAGCCGTAGTAGTTATCGGCAAGTTTTACTACTATTTCGCGTACATCCGGGTCCTCTGGTAAAAGCTGCTCTAGTACGCTACCAAACCTTTCTCCGCAAAGTTCTGTCGCCGAAATCTGATGCATATGTTTGGACAATACGAATTTTTCGAGTTTCAAGTATGGTACAAACCATATATCTTTCCAAAAGATCCTCATCCCGGAAACAAATCCGCCAATTTTCAAATAAGAAGCACGCCTACCCGGTAGGTCTCTGTATATTTCGCCGCGATTGTTTCTAAGTAGGGTGTAGGTAGAGCTTTCTATGTAACTGCGTGCCGATCCGACCAAAGGTCTACTTGCGGTATATGCGGAGATTTGCAGTATTAAGAAAAGTGTAAGCCCGTAATCTTGATAATACCAACATACCGGAAGGACCACCAACAGGAGCAAGCGGATACTGTACAAAGACAGTACGGCGGGAAGTAAACGAAGTATTTGAAGTCGTACGGCCGTACGTTGGCCAAGTTCTTTGGCGTCTTTTGTAACAAAAGCATATTCTATATGTTCCTGTAGTTGTCTCGGGCTTTCAATTTCGTCGTCAGCGTCATAGTCCGCGTACATAGCCCTAAGGGAGGTGCGTAGTTTTACTGTTTTACGACAACAAAGCGACCCTAGTAGGGCCGTGCAGGGCCCGTAGGCGCGTAAGGATAGCATAGAGATGTACAGTGGCATTTAAACTTATTTGTGCACAGATTAAGAGCAAAAGTAGCCTAGGCGCGTTTACGAACAAAACGCTGGTTTTAGGTTTAAAGCGTTAACAGTGTAAAGGTATTCAAACAAAATTTTAAGCAAAACTACTTGTCGAAAGGACAAATTATGTCTATTACAGAGAACGTTTCTCTTGTCCCGCGACCTTCAGTGGAAGCGGAAATGTACATGTATCTGCATGAGTCAGGCACAACCCATCTAGGGCACGTGCAGTGGTTTATCGCAGAGGTCTTGCACGTAGGTTTGGTGCTGCATTGCACTAAAAGTTGCAAAGACTATATCGGGCACACCAGCAAAGCGGTATCCGGGCCTGTTGTCAATAAGGAACGTATCGAGTCTTTACCGCAGGTGCATACTAGCGGTAGATCCTACACGGTATGTACCGCCTGCGGTCACGACACCATCGGTGGCACCGATGCGCGTCAGCAGGGGCATAAACTATACAACGGAGCTCGCCATATAGCCTTGGCTGAGAAGACTTGGAAAAACTTTTACCCGAACTATCCGCATATCGGTAGGAGTATCGTTACGATTATGGCGGAACAAAACATTAAAAGTATCCTTTACGGATCTTCGGCTTTGTTGCCGGCTTCCCGTGCGTATACTTTAAATATGTTACGTTCGACTTTAAACAAGTTTCCGTTGGATGTAGATGGCTTCAACCATGAAATGGTTTGTCTTTCTGCCGCTAACAGCCTTTCGGGGTTGACGCGAAAAGACTCGCTGGTTTCAAAGCTGTGCAACGTATCCGACGAGGAAACGGTACACGGTTTGCGCATAGCCTGGGCCAGAGGATTGAATAAATCTTTCTACGCATGGCTAGACGAAGTTTCGTCCAGGGGGCATACGTGTCCTGATTCGTTTGAGTATGTTCAGTCGTATTCGAAAGAGTTTCTAGACGACCTCGGCATCAGCAAGGAAATTATGCTAAAAGCAGTTTCCAGCTGGACGCAGGAGTACAAGCGCTTACGTGCCATGTCGGACTTGGAGTATGTAGCCGTATATGGTGCTTCACAGTACCATCACGCTACTCCTCAGGATCAGGCCACTATAGCGGCGCACAGGGCTTTAATACACTCTCCTGTGGGATCGTTTGCGTACGGCGTTATGCCTAAAGCGGTTGCCATGTACTTGAGCGAAAGTCGGGTGCGTAACTCCAAATCCCCAAATATATTACCGTTGGGCATTCCGTATGACCCTGCTACGGTTGTAGATTCCGGTATGTTGGATACAGCCATGGCTTTGTTCAAGTCGGATAACGGTATATTTTATCAAAATGCCGAAAAGTCTCTACAAGCCGCAATACGTTTGTAAGAAACTAATCGATCCAGCCGCCGAAAGGCGGCTGGATTTGTTTATGGGCTACTATTGAATAATTTGTTTAGGGATTCATGCGCGAACCTTGGTAGTGAACACAAGTTGCCCTATGGCTGCGGACGCGTACTCCCCTAAAAATGTAACCAAAATTCTTAAAAAAATGAAGTATAAGATCTCCGGCCGACAAGGTGTGCGGCGCAGCACCATAAAAGCCAAAGGAACGGGAGTGACTCGCACAGGAGAGAAGGTGCAGCATACGATAGTTCTAGAATTAATGACCGATCCGCAAGGATTATGGGTACCTGTACCTGATAAAGGTACCGTAACGTCCTGGCATTTGAGTAAATCGTACATGGTTTCTTTCTCTGAGATTGAAAAAGTCACGACCCGCAAACTAATTAAATCGCGTCAAGACGTGGGTTATATACTTGATAAAATTAGCACGAAAGCCGATCCAAGTATGTTTAGCTGACGCAACCGGGCCGTCAAGTATAGTGTACGTGGTTTTCAAAAGTTGGTCTGATTTCTGTTTTATGTTCCTAAATAAAACAGTAAAGAAATCCCGGCCCGGCGACTAAGTATGCATTTTTCACGACCGGTAAGCAAGTCAGGCACTAAATATGCCATGCACAGTGACATAAGTCTCCTTTTGTATACCGCTCTGGCGTATATGTGTATGTCGTAAGGAACGCTTATAGCATAATGTATATATGCAAGTATACTGCACAAAAAGTGTTAGGCAATAAGACAGCTAATTCAACGGGCCGGTAGCTCAGTGGTTAGAGCAGGGCACTCATAATGCCTTGGCGGTGGGTTCGATACCCACTCGGCCCACCAAGAGGTTTGCACATAAGTAGCAGCCTCACATGCACATAACTCCCGGTTCGATGATCCCAGTGGTCCTCGAGCCGGGAGTTTTGATGTTTGCGGCCACTTACCGGCCGTACGGGATGTTTCGGTACAAAGAAAAACCCCGCCGAGGTGC
>SXGQ01007382.1_pt1 | contig 61590 bp, 51 predicted proteins | sample 3178371 | NCBI WGS metagenome assembly SXGQ01 (sample SAMN11356859, study PRJNA531348) | freshwater metagenome | isolation source: freshwater sample F1-20 | place: China: Fuxian Lake, Yuxi | collected 2017-12-25
CAGTGTAACAGGAACAGATGCCAATGGATGTAAAGGAACCGCAACAGTACAAATAAAAGTAAATACATGCACAGGGATTTCAGAAATAAGTAAAGAAAACGGAATAAAAATTTATCCTAACCCAAATCAAGGAGAGTTTACAATTATATCTCAGGTAAATATTAATCTTGAATTAATAAATGAATTAGGCCAATTTGTAAGATTGATAAAATTATCAGAAGCAAATAATCGTAAAATTAATATTTCTGAATTATCAAATGGTATTTATTTTTTAATTGGAAAAAAAGATAATTTGAAAGTGAAACAAAAAATTATTGTGACGGAATAAAAATGTTTTTTAGTGTATCATTTTGAATTTCGTTTCATAATTGAAGCCACTATAAATGCCGAACTAGTGCTTATTAAAATTGCTGAGAATAATTTACTAGTTGTGGATTTAAATGAAGAAGCGTTATCTATTTGCTCAGCAATAATTTTAACATAATCCTCGACTTTTATTTTACTTTGATTTTTTAAATAAATTAAAAATTTCTCACTATTATAGTAATTTATAGCTAGATTTTTACCAAAGTATTCAAATTCAATGAAATTATAAATCCCTGTAATTATTGCGCTGACCCCAAAAATTGACAGCAGTAGTCGAATAGATTCTTTCCCACTAATCACACCTTTATAATCCTTATCACGAATATGTTTTAATGCAATAAAATAAAAAGGAATGATTAACAAAACACAACTAATATTAGAGAAATAATAACCAAAATTATTGAGAGAATATCCGCCTAATAAAACGGTTAGTTTGATTGAGATAAAAGTTATGCTATAAATTAAACCATACAATAAGGCTTTTTTATTCATTTTTTTTATCCATTCATACTTATTAGAAATTCTTCGTTAGTTTGGCAGCGACGTAATCTATCTAATAAAAATTCCATCGCTTCTTGAGGATTCATATCACCTAAATGTTTTCTCAATACCCAAAGTCGAGTTAATGTTTCTTTATCTAATAATAAATCATCGCGACGGGTAGAAGAGGCCAATAAATCTATAGCTGGGTAAATTCTACGATTAGATAATTTTCTATCTAATTGTAATTCCATATTACCTGTTCCTTTAAATTCTTCAAAAATTACTTCATCCATTTTTGAACCAGTTTCAGTTAAGGATGTAGCAAGTATAGTCAATGAACATCCATTTTCTACTTTACGGGCAGCACCAAAAAAACGCTTAGGTTTATGTAAGGCATTTGCATCAACTCCACCTGTTAGTACTTTTCCGCTGGCAGGTGATACAGTATTATAAGCACGAGCTAATCGAGTAATACTATCTAATAAAATTACCACATCGTGCCCGCATTCAACCATTCGTTTTGCTTTTTCCAAAACAATATTGGCAATTTTTACGTGTTTTTCAGCGGGCTCGTCAAAAGTACTTGATATAACTTCAGCTTTAACACTTCGTGCCATATCTGTAACCTCTTCTGGTCGTTCATCTATCAATAGAATTATTAAATAAATTTCAGGATGATTAAAAGCAATGGCATTTGCAACATCTTTTAAAAGCACAGTTTTACCAGTTTTTGGTTGAGCAACAATAAGTCCTCGCTGACCTTTACCAATAGGAGAAAATAAATCCATAACACGGGTACTCATGTTTTCTTGAGGATGACCGGTTAATTTAATTTTTTCAAAAGGAAATAAAGGAGTTAAGTAATCAAAAATAACACGATCACGAACAAAAGATGGATCTCGACCATTTATTTGATCTACTTTAATTAAAGGGAAATATTTTTCACCTTCTTTCGGTGGTCTAACTCCGCCTTTTACAACATCACCAGGTTTTAAACCAAATAATTTTATTTGCGATTGAGATACATATACATCATCGGGCGAATTTAAATAATCGTAATCAGAACTTCTTAAAAAACCATAACCATCAGGCATAATTTCTAATACTCCTGTAACAAATACAATGTTATCAAAATTGTAATATATTTTTTCAGGCTTTTTTTGAGGTTCGGTTTCAGATTCTTCAGCAGGCATTCCTTGAATTGCACTTGCTTCAGATTCAGAGTCGATTGTATTAATTTCAGTTAATTCATCTGTAAAAATAGTTGGTTGAATAACGGTGGGTTTAATAGTTATTTCTTCAGCCACAGAGACTGTTTCTAACTCAGTTAATTCAATAGAAAGGACTTGTTTCGGTTCTTCGTTAATAAGATCCAATTTAACTTTACGCGGACGTTTTTCTTTTTGAGTTCCCTGTCCTTTTTGGTTTTTTAAATCACCTGAATCAGTCATTATTTATTTAATTATTTAATTTGTATTAATAAAACGGTTTAATGCTTAATTAAATTACTTAGAACTTTGATGAAGGATATTAATTTTTTTTGATTATAATTTTTTTTGATAAATTGAAGCAAGAATAAGCAACAATTATTATATTAATCAAATTTATTAATAATTAATTTAATAAAAAAATATTTCAGCAAATTATTCAATAAAATTTTGTTTAATTATTTATGTTTTTAGTCACAAAATTTATTCTGGAAAAGAAAATAAGCATTAAACTTGAGCATTATAATTTTATATAATTAAGTATAACTCAATTATTTTTCGTATTTTATTATATTTAAATATATGATAATCATATAGTTAATTGAATATTTGTAAAATCCGATTAAATATTTTAAATTTGATTTAAGCTTAATACATAAGTGATAAAAATAAAGTTGAGTCATCCCCTTTTTCTCAGCTTATGTTTTAATAAATAATTTAAAAAGGGAAATAATAAAAATAAATTAAAATGGAAAAAGGCACAGTTAAGTTTTTCAATCAAGCAAAAGGCTTTGGTTTTATCAAAGTTGAAGGTTCTGGAAAAGAAGTATTTGTTCATGTATCTGGAATTAAAGAAGAAATTCGAGAGAACGACGAAGTTGTTTTTGAAATTCAGGAAGGAAAAAAAGGATTAAACGCCGTTGACGTAAAGTTAGCTTAATTCTTTCGGTTAATTAAATTATTGCGATTTCTAAAACTATATATAGCTTAAATTTCAAGTTCAATTTTAAAAATAAATCTCATACTTAATTTTAATTAACAAAAAACCCGACTTAATGGCCGGGTTTTTTTATTAAGATAATTAATTAAATAGTCATAATTTCTTTTTCTTTTTGTTCAATATGTTTGTCAACTTTTAAAACGTTGGCGTCGGTTAAATTTTGAATTTTATTTTCGCCATCTTTTGCCATATCTGCTGGTAAGCCATTTTTTTGTAATTTTTTTATATACTCCATAGCTTCTTTTCTTAATGAACGAATTCCTACTTTGGCATCTTCACCAAATCCTTTCGCTGTTTTAACTAATTGTTTTCGTCGTTCTTCAGTCAATGCAGGAACTACTATACGAATAATAATCCCATCATTTTGAGGGTTAAATCCGAGATTAGCAGCTTGAATTGCTTTTTCAATAGGAGTTAACATACTTTTTTCCCAAGGTTGAATAATTAAAGTTCGAGAATCTTGTGAATTAATGTTTGCAGTGTTACTTAAAGGCACCTTACTACCATAATAATCTACCATAATATTTTCTAACATACTCGGACTTGCTTTTCCAGCACGAACTTTTTGTAATTCAACTTCTAAATGAGCGATGGTTTTTTCCATTCCAGTTTTTGAGGAGTCTAATATTGTTTGAATATCTACCATAATTTTAATTTATTTTTTAGTAAAAATTTTTTTTAATACTCCTATCACAGTATCTATTTCTTTTTTTGTATTGTATTTACAAAAACTGAACCTAACCGATGCTTTTGTCATATCGATTCCTAAACCCCTTAAAACATGACTACCTTGATTACTACCACTGCTACAGGCGCTTCCACCACTAGCTGCTATGCCAGCAATATCTAAATTAAATAAAACCATTTCTGCATCTGGGTGATGAGGAAACCTGCAGTTTAAAACGGTGTACAATGATTTATCGTGGGAAGTTTCGCCATTAAATTCGATACCCGGAATTTGGATAGTAATTTGTTCGCGCATATAATCTTTTAATTCCATTATAAGTTTTTGATGTAAATTCATTTCTGAATAGCAAGTTTCTAAAGCCTTTGCCAATCCAACAATTCCTGGAACATTTTCTGTACCTCCACGCATATTTCTTTCTTGAGCTCCGCCATTAATAAAAGGAGTAATTTTAAATCGATGGTTAACATATAAAAATCCAACTCCTTTTGGCCCATGAAATTTATGAGCAGCACAGGTAACAAAATGAACTTTAGTTTCTTTTAAATTAAGCGGATAATGTCCCATTGTTTGAACAGTATCACTGAAGAAAATCGCGTCATATTTTTCGCATAATTCGCCTACTTCATTTATAGGCAAAAGAGTTCCTATTTCGTTATTTGCGTGCATCAGAGAGACAAGGCTACGAGAGTTATTTTTTAATAGTTCTTCTAAATGATCTAAATTAATATTCCCTTTTTTGTCATTAGAAACCCAGCTTGCTTTTATTTTACCTGCTTTTTCAAGAATTTTAATTGTATGCTCAACGGCATGGTGTTCGATTTGACTTGAAATTACATGGCTAATTTTATAAGTATCTATTGTTTGACAAATAGCCATATTGTCGGCTTCTGTTCCGCCTGAAGTAAAAAATATTTCAGCTGGTGAAACATTTAATAGTTTTGCAACACTTTTTCTGGCAATTTCAATAGCAGATCTTGTTTTTCTGCCATAACCATGTATAGAAGAAGGGTTACCATAATTTTCAGTAAATAATGGCATCATCGCATTTAATACATCTTCATCAAGTTTTGTTGCAGCAGCGTTATCTAAATATATTTTCATTTATTGCAAATAGTTGCTGTAAATTTAACTAAAACCTTTCATAAAAAGAATTGTGATTTTATCTTCAAGTAATTTATTTTTTTTGCTTTACCAAGCCATTAGTTATTTGAAAAAAATTATGCACAAATTATTTTAATTTTGATATTGTATAGCTTAATATATTGTGATATTTATTAAATTTGAAAAAAAAATTCAAAATAAGATGAAGTTAAAATTTATTTTTTTATGTTTATTTTTTGTAAATTATTTTTTGATTTTTTTTCAATGTTCAAGTAACAAAGTTGTTCCTAATATTTGTTTTAACAAAGATATTTTACCTATTTTTATTTCTAAATGTACAACAAGTGGATGTCATTCTAGTATAAGTGGTCAAAAAGCAATTGGCGGTGATTTTACAACCTATGAGGGAATATTAAAAAAAGTAAAGCCACATTATCCGTTATTAAGTGATGTTTACACAGAGTGTAATGGAAAAAATCCAAATATGCCTCCTGCACCAAATACTCCTCTAACGACTAAAGAACTAGATTATATTAAATATTGGATTCATATTGGTGCCAAAAATACAATTGATTGTGGAGGTTATGAATGCGATACTACAAATATTTCCTTTTCGAAACGAATTCAACCATTATTAAAAACATGGTGTATTGGATGTCACAATTCTAATAATTCTGGAGGTGGATTTGATTTGTCAGATTATGAAGGAGTTAAAAAATCAATTATCCCAAACAATCGTTTAATTGGAAGTGTATTCCAATTAATTAATTTTGATCCGATGCCAAAGGGTAAAAGTAAATTAAATGATTGTGATTTAATAGCTATAAAAAAATGGGTAAATGAAGGATATCAAAATAATTAAATAATAATTAAATGAGAATAATTTATTTTATATTTTTTTGTTTTTTAATTTCAGTCTTATTAAAAGCACAAGATAATCCTGAAGATTTATTAAAAATGGTTGAGCCGCTTCAAAAAAAAGAATTTACTATTTCAACATTTAAAACAACACGATTAGTTAATTTTCATACAACTGAAGTTTTAAATCGCCGCAGTTTGGATTTTAGAATTTCACATCGTTTTGGAGATATTAATTCAGGCGCATATAATGCATGGGGAATTGATGGTGGAGCAAATATCCGTTTAGCATTAGAATATAGTCACGATGGCCGTTTTATGTTTGGCTTAGGAAGAACTTCTTCAAAAAAAATTGTTGATGGTTTCATAAAATATCAACTTATAAGGCAAACTACTGATTATTCAATGCCAATTAGCCTTACACTTTTTTCAGGGGCATATCATACTTTTGAAATAGCTCAGATAAGTAGCTTTAATAAATATCAATTAAATGTAGATCGTATATCATATTGTAACCAAATAATGGTGGCTCGTAAATTCAATTCTAATTTATCTATTCAGTTAAGTGCTAACATAGTTCATTTTAATTTAGTTGATAATTTGACTGATGATAATACTGTTTTAATAGCGGGAATTGTGGGGCGTTATAAAATCACTCCCCGTCAAGCAATTACTTTAGAGTATGGTTATCGAATTAATAAATATAGCAGTAATTCATATTACGATAGTTTTGCAATCGGATACGATTTAGAAACTGGAGGACATGTATTTCAGGTTCATTTAACAAATTCTTTTGGCTTAACTGAAAATGAATATTTTATATATACCAGAACTAGTTGGTTAAATTTAGGGGTAAGATTAGGTTTTAACATTTCTAGAGGATTTAGTTTACAAAAATGAAAAATAGTATAAAAAAAATTATTAGTTTATTTTTATTTGGCATGCCATTTTTATTTAGCGCTCAAATATATATCGGACAAAAATGTAACATTTCTTTTTTTAGCAGGACACCACTAGAAGATATAGATGCGACTAACACAAACACAAAACCTGTTTTCAATTCTAAAAATGGAATGTTTGTAATTAAGGCATCTCAAACCGATTTTAATTTTAAATCAGGTTTAATGCAAACTCATTACAATGAAAATTATGTTGAAAGTGAGAAGTATCCATCGGTAACTTTTTCTGGAAAATTAAATGAGGTTTTAGATTATACTAAGAACGGAAAATACGATGTAACAATATCTGGAAATCTTGATTTGCATGGAGTATCATTATTCAGAACCGTTGCTGGTAAAATTGAAGTAAGAGATGAAAAAATAATTATGGAATCAAAATTTGATATTAAAGTTGCTGACCATAAAATTTTAATACCAACCATATTATATCAAAAAATAGCTGAGATTATTCACGTTAATTTTAGTGCTGAATTGGTTCTTAAAAAAAATTAACTTACTGTTTCAATTTTTAAAATTTTACATCTTTCGTTGCCTTTATCTTTTTTCATTTTCTGATTTTTTAACTGTCGAACTAAATCATCAAAATTTTGATTTTTTTTAAGTTCAGCTTGAGTGATTTTTTGACGATTTAATTTAAACTCTATTTTCATAAGAAGTTTTATATTTTGATAATTCAATTTTTAATTTTTCTAAAATTCGAAACATTTTTACTTTGGCATTAACCTCAGTAATATTTAATATTTCGGCGATTTCTTTATAAGGGCGTTTTTCAAAAAAACGCATTTCAACTAATTGAAGATCAGTAGATTTTAGTTTTAGAATTAATTTTTTAATTATGGGGATGTATTCCTCAAAAAACAATTCATTAGTTTCTTCGCAAATAAAATGAAGATCGCCAATATCTGCATTAACCATGCGATGAGTTTTATTAGTTCTAAAAACTTGCATTAATTCGTTGTGAGCAATACGAAATAACCAACTTGAGAAAGGTAAGCCCATATAAATATATTTGTTAAGATTAGTCATAGCTTTTAAAAATACCTGAGAAGTAATATCAAAAGCCACATCTTTACTAGCCATACGATTATAAATATAATTAAATATTTGCTCGTAGTATTTAGTATACAATGGCGCAAATTGGTTTGGATTAGTTTTAGCAGCTTCAATTATTAATAATTCCTCTTGTAACTGTTCGTTACTCTGATGAAAATTCAAGTTGATTGCCATAATTTCTGAGTTTTAATTGATTACATAACTTATAATCAAATTAAACCAGTAAGGTTTCGCCAAAATGTCAAATAACGTTTACATCATAAGTAAGTGCTTGGTAATCAGTTACATTATTTTTTATAAAAATGAGTGAAAAGCCTATTTCAATGAGTGAAAAAGGTATTTTAATGAGTGAAACTGATGTTTTTATTTTTTAATAAGTTGATTTTTGCATGTTTTTGAAAAATTTTATAGACCTTAATTAGGGAAAATAATATTGGAAAAGTAAAACTTAAATATTTTAAATATTTAGAATTAATTTAACAAAACTAAACTTAACTTTTTGAAAGTGTAGTTATAAAAACGAAATCAAATAAAAGAAATTTAATAATTTTTTAAAAGACGAATTATAAATGCAAGGATGTTTTTTTAGCTAATAATTGTTCTTCGTTTTCAATTTGATTTTCGTCTTTTATGCAGCAATCCACAGGACAGACTGCTGCACATTGAGGTTCGTTATGAAAACCAACGCATTCCGTACATTTGTCACTTACAATAAAATAAACATCCATACTTTTTGGAGTTTGGGGATCGTTAGCATCTACTTCTATGCCACTATTTCTGCCTTTATATAAACCTTTTACGCCACTACCATCCGCAAAACGCCATTCGGCACCACCTTCATAAATAGCATTATTGGGACATTCTGGTTCACAAGCCCCACAATTAATACATTCTTCAGTTATTTTAATTGCCATTTTTTTACTTAGTTTTGGTAATTGTATTGTGAAGCACAATATACAACCAAAATTTATGAATTTAAAACAAAGAATTAGTGCTTTTGTTCAATTAGGTTTGTTTATAAATCGACATGTTTCGAACAAACAGTTTATTAGCGAAATTAAATTACATGAAGGTTTAGATAAAATAATTGAGGTTTCTCATCTTCATAATAATTGGTTTACCCCTGTTAATATTAAAGAAGCCATAATTAATTTGAGCATTTTTTTTGACGAACGCTCATTAGTTTTATTTATTTCTGAATATAAAGAAAAAGAACCCAAAACAATTGCTTTAATATGTGCTGGTAATATACCATTGGTTTGTTTTCACGATCTATTATGTATTTTATTAACTGGAAATAGGGTATTAATAAAGTTATCGAGCGATGATGATATTCTAGTACCTTTTTTTTTGAAATTACTAACACATTATGATCCAGATTATGAATCTAAAATCGAGTTTGCGTCAGGTAGGTTGAGTAATTTTGATGCCATTATTGCTACAGGAAGCAATAATACAGCTAGCCATTTAAATTATTATTTTGGTAAATATCCAAATATTATTCGTAAAAGTCGAACTTCAATTGCTATATTAAAAGGAGACGAAAGCGCACTAGATCTTAATAATTTAGGAAAAGATATTTTTCAATATTTTGGGTTGGGATGCAGAAACGTAAGTAAATTATTTGTTCCAAAAGGTTATTCATTCGATTTGTTTTTTGAATCGATTATTGGATATGGAGATGTGATTAACAATAAAAAATATGGAAATAATTACGATTATTATCGTGCTATTTATTTATTAGAATCGATATCTTTTTTAGATAATAATTTTTTAATATTGAAAGAGAGTTCTGATTTGCATTCTCCAGTTGGTGTAATTTATTTTCAATATTATGATTCGGAAATAGATATTGTAAGTTACCTTAATAATAATAAAGAAAATATTCAATGCATTGTGGGAAAGAATCATATTCCATTTGGATATGCACAACAACCTGTTATTACTGAGTTTGCAGATAAGATTAATACTATTGAATTTTTAGTAAATTTATAATTCAGAATAAACTTAAATTAAAAAAGATTTTATTATTTTAAGCGTTAATAACATATCCTTTAATTATGTTGATCAACTTTATTTTAAAGGTATACAGCAAGTATCTTTTCAATTAAACAAGGGAGAGATTTTAGGTTTTGTTGGTAAAAGCGGGAGTGGTAAAACAACTTTATTAAAATGCGTTTATGGTTTGGAAGATATTGAAACCGGAGAAGTATTTTTAGATAAAAAGAAGGTATTAGGGCCGTCTTTTAATTTAATACCTGGACATGAGGATATGAAATTAGTGAGTCAGGATTTTTATGTTTTAGAAAATCATTCGGTAGAAGAAAATATTTTTGATAAACTGATTGGTTATAAGAATGATTTGAAGCAAAAGCGTGCAAATAAAATTTTAAAGCTTCTCGAACTTGAATTTTTAAAAAATACAAAAGCTAAATACCTATCTAGTGGTCAAAAGCAGAGGGTTGCGATTGCTAGAGCATTGGCAATTATTCCGAAGGTACTATTATTAGACGAGCCCTTTAGCAATTTAGATAAATTATTAACTGAAAAATTATTTTCGTTTGTTGTAAAAGAAGTAAAAGAAGGTAATACTTCTGTTATATTAATAACTCATGTTGCAGAGGAAGCTTTAAAATATGCTGATAGAATTGCAGTAGTAGAAAATGGAAAGATTTTACAAATTGGAAAAAAATGGGATGTATATTATAAACCTAAAAGTAGTCGTCTAGCTGGGCTTCTGGGAGATTATAATAGAATTAAACAGAAAGATTTGCATTTAAGCTCGAAATTGAAAATTAAATCTACGTTATTTTTGAGGCCAGATAAAATAAAGTTGGCTTCTTCAAAAAAACAATGCGATATAAAATTACGAATTTCACATTGTAGTTTTAACGGAAAATGTTTTGAAATTTTAAGTGAAACGATTAATAATAATTCAATAATTATTTATGCTAACAATGAAATAGAAGTAAACACAGAGCAAATATTTTATTTTGATTTTTAGTTATTTCTTTAATTTCATTTCTTTTAATAAATAGCCTGCACCAGCATATTTATCTACTATCCAAAGTGTGAATCTTATATCTAAGCTAATATTTCGGCAAAAATCTCCATTATACATAATGTCGCTCATAGTGCCTTCCCAATTTCGATCAAAGTTAGTACCAATTAACTCGCCTTTAGCGTTTAATACAGGACTGCCACTATTTCCTCCGGTAGTGTGATTACTTGCAATAAAAGCAGTTCTTAATTTACCCGATTTATCTGCATATTGTCCAAAATCTTTTTTATTGTATATTTCAATTAATTTTTCTTTAACGTAAAAATCTTCTTGGCCAGTTTTGTTTTTTTCAATTAAACCATCAATAGTGGTATAATGTAAAAAATTAACACCATCTTTTCCTTTATAATCAGATACTTTTCCAAACGAAACGCGTAAAGTACCGTTTGCATCAGGATAAAATGTTTTGTCTTTGATTGTTTCTTTTAACCCATGCATATACTCTTTTTGCAATTCTTTAATTTGTCGGTCATAATAATTTATTTGAGGGACAATGGTTTTTTGATAGTGCTGAAAAATAGAAGATGCCAGTAAATAAATTGGATCGCGCTCGTATAAGGTTGATTTTTTTTCAAAATCCAGAAACATAATTGCTGCTTTTCCATTATCAACAAAGCTTGAATTATTATATAAAAAATCGGTTAGTTCAGATATATTACCATTATAGACATTAATTAATGAATCCAAATAAAAAGGGCGTAGAGATGGTTCTATATCCTTTATAAATATATTTAATAATGCGATACATAATTTTTTATCTGTTTCTTTATTATAATTTTTAAAAGGTAAAATGGGTTTAATATCATTAAGCATACTATTAAATTTATTTTCTTTACCCGCTTGTTTCTTTTTTAATTCATTAAAAGCATTAGTAAAACTATTTGCCATTCTAAACCCATCAATTCCCCATAAACACTCAGAAAAGTAATCATATTGTTTGCTTAAGGGTGCATAGTCGGAATATATTTTTTCGAATTGTTTTAACAAATTAGTATATTTTTCTTTTTTATTAGGATTATTTTGGATTAAATTTAAAAACTTGACTTCGAATTCTTTCTTTTTATTTACAGCATCTGATTTTTTTAGACCAATAATTTCACCTTTCCACTTTTTGTATCCATTTGCTATACCGGCATATCGATTTGCATACATTAGTCTTATAGTATCGTTTTTTTTCATATCAACTTCCATAATATTTAAGCGAGTTTCGCGTAATTTTACTCGAATAGGATCTTGTTGATTCATCAATAAATCAACGGCATAGGAAGTTAAATATTCTTGTGTTTTGCCAGGAAATCCATAAACCATAGTAAAATCACCATTTTCGGCACCTTTAAGAGAAATAGGAAAAGAGTAAAGAGGATTGTAGGGTAAATTGTCTGCACTATATTCAGCTGGTTTATTATCTTTATTAGAATAAATTCTAAACATACTAAAGTCTGCATTATGACGGGGCCAAACCCAATTATCTGTTTCGCCTCCAAATTTTCCAATACTTTCAGGAGGAGTACCAACTAATCGAATATCTTTAAAAACTTCAGTAATAAATAAATAATATTCGTTGCCATAAAAAAATGGTTGAATAAAAGCATCGTAATGATTACCATTTTCAGCTTTTTCTTCTAATAACTTGCAATTTATTTGAATAGTAGAATCTTTTTGTTTTTCAGAAAAGTTTGATTTTATATTTGTATATACTTTATTTGTTACATCTTCAATACGTTTAATAAAAGTTACATTAAGTCCTTTACAATAAATTTCTTCTTTTTCATTCATGGCAAAATACCCATTTTTTAGATAATCTTTTTCAACAGAACTCAATGCTGCAATTGATGAAAAACCGCAATGATGATTAGTAAGAATTAAGCCTTTATTAGAGATCACTTCGGCTGTGCATCCTCCACCAAAAATAGCTACAGCGTCTTTCATACTGGCTTTATTGATACTATAAATTTGTTGAGGCGATAGTTTAAAGCCATTTTTTTTCATGTCTTTAAAGTTTAATGCATCAATTAATTGAGGCATCCAAATTCCTTCGTCTGCTTTTGAAATAATTGAAGATGTAATTATTAGTATTAAAATAAGTTTTTTCATTGAATAGTGAGTTAATTTCTAATAAATTTAATTTTTAATATAACCAGACATTTTCATAGCATCTAGTTTTATGGCGCTATCTAATGAGATTTTATATTGGAAACTTTTTTCAGTTGCTTTTTTTAATAAAATAGGGGCATCCCTTATTTGTTTTGAATAGCTTTGAATTTGTTTATTTTTTTCTTCTTTTTCATAAAATGTTTTAGGTGATGTATATAATTCATAAGCCTTATCAATAAAAGTATTTCCAAACATTGGTAAATTACCATCTGAATATAGAATCATAATAATTTGATTACTTTCAATTTCTTTTTTAAAATCAAGTTCCCAAACCTCTACTTTTTCTCCTTGACGAGGAGATGGTACTACTTTGTTGCAGTAGTACCAAAATTGGCCACCGGCAAAACAATTTTGACCGACACCCATATAAACAGGCCCATACCAATAGCTATCTGAAATAGTTAATACTCGAGTAGTATTTTTTAAACTATCGTCTTCAAATTGAATTTTTGGGTAAGCTAATTTCATATTTTGATTAGGAACAGAAAATAAATTCATACTTTTTAATACATCAGCATCTCTTCCTCGAGCAGAATCGATTACTTCAATATTTTCCCAAAATAAATTAGGCATATCACATGAATGAAGTTTTTCCATATATTTTATAATGGTGTCTACTGCTAAACATTCTGCATAATTACTCCAATGATGACCATATTTTGGAAATAAAGCGTGAGGTGAAATAGATTTTAATTTTTCAAAATATTTATTTAAATCTAAATAATTTAAACCTAAACGTTTGCTGTTTGAAATGAATTGATTTAGGTTTGTATTTTGAAAATTATGTTTGTATTTATCTTCGATAAATTCTTTACAAAAAGATCCTTTTCCTGGGGCGTATACAAGAAGCAAATCAATTCCCTTTCTCTTTAAACTATCTTGAACCAATTTAGCTTTTTGTAATTGTGTTATAACTTTTTTTTCTTTAATTAAATCGTCGCCAAAGGCAGAAAAAATATAGCTTTCACTAAAAACATAGTTATTTTTTCCAATTACAAATCCGTTCACTCTTATCTGATTAAAGACCTTATAATAAAATTGATTATTAAGTCGAACTAATATCTCTTTATAAGCCCAGTGGTCATTATTATAATCTTCACTTAGTTTCTGGTAGCTCCCATCCATCCAATTAATTAGAGAGTATTTTGGTTTTTCGTCGCTAATAACAATTCCTATCAAATTAGGTTTATTATAATTTATATCAGCGTCATCAGTTTTTGATTGATACTTAATCAAAGAATAAATCATTGGTAAAAAAAGTGATATAAAAATAACTATCAAATGAATAGAATATGTTTTTTGCTTAGAATTCATTAAAATCTAAAATAAATAAAAGGGTTAAAATCAAGAGCAGATATAAAACTGAGTGAAATATAAAATAATATTACGCTAGCAGAAACAACTAACCATTGGTTTGATTTTGAGAATTGCTCGCCATAAACCTTTTCTTGAAGAGAAAGAGTTGTTTTTGTGATAGTAAAAAAGGAAAACAATAAAGCTAAGCTTGCCATGAATAGAAAGTCGTTGTTTAAAGTAAACTTTCCATCAAAAAATTGAAATGAATATAATTGTTTAATGACATAGAAGCCTTGATTAATATTTTCATTTCGGAATAACACCCATCCCGTGATAACAATAATAAAGGTTATTGGTACAGAGAACCAGTTACCAATTTTATGATAAATTTTATTTAAAAATAAACGTTCTAAAACTAAAAATAAACCGTGGTATGCGCCCCATAAAATAAAATTATAACTCGCTCCATGCCAAAAGCCCGACAATAAAAAAACAAAAATAAGATTACGATAAAGTTTAAAATTATTAACTTGGTTTCCACCTAAAGGGATGTATAAATAATTTTTCATCCAAGTTCCTAAAGTCATGTGCCATCGTCGCCAAAATTCGGTAATGCTTGAAGAAGTATAAGGATTATTAAAGTTTTCTGGAAATTTAAATCCCATCATTTTACCTAATCCTATAGCCATATCACTATAACCACTAAAATCAAAATAAATTTGAAAGGAGTAAGCTAAGGCACCAACCCAAGCGGCAAAGGTATCAATTTGTTCGGGTGTCAGTTTAAATACAGCATCGGCTTGAATCCCTAATGTATTTGCAATAATTGTTTTTTTAGCAAGGCCAATACAAAAGATTAAGAAGCCACTGAGTTTAATTGATGGCGTATAATTTTTTTCGCGATTAGTGATTTGATCCGCAATTTCGTGATATCTTACAATTGGGCCAGCAATTAATTTTGGAAATAATAAAATGTAGGTTTGATAATGCCAGAAGTTTTTGAGAGGTTTATGAATACCTCTATATACATCTAAAACGTAAGTTAAACTCTCAAAAGTATAAAAAGAAATTCCAATGGGTAAAACCACCTTTAACCACGTTACTTTTGTTCCAAATACAGCGTTAATATTATCAATAAAAAAGTTACAATATTTAAAATAAAATAGTAAACCCAAATTTAATAATAATGAAATAATTAAAAATTTAGTTTTTACTGATTGTGTTTTTTGATTATTCATAGCTTTTACTAAAAAATAATCTAAAAAAGTAGTTCCAAGAATAACTAAAATAAATTTCGGGCCACCCCAACTATAAAAATAAATACTGGCAATTAGAATTAGTCCATTTTTGTATTTATGCGGTACCAGATGATACAACAATAAAAAAGTAGGAAGAAAATAAATAAGAAAAGTTATGCTGCTAAAAACCATAATTTTATAAAACAAAATTAAGATTATTTACTAATTTTTATAAAGAAAATACACTAGATAAGTTGATTTTACAATAAAAAAATAATATTGATTTTATTATAACATTATAAGTAATTTTACATTAACATATTAATATGATATTAAACTTAATTAAAAAAGAATTATTGCTAGAATTTCGTCAAAAAGCTACTATTGGAGGTGTTTTAGTTTATATTATTGGAACTGTTTTTGTAAGTGCCCTTTGTTTTAAGGGAAAATTAGATAAACCAACTTGGAATGCTTTATTTTGGGTAATTACTTTATTTACATCAGTTACTATTAGTGGTAAAAGTTTTTTTAAAGAAACCGGTGGTCAGGCCTTATTTAATTTTTTACATTACACTCCACAGCAATTTATTATTTCTAAAATTATATATAATATGCTTTTTATGCTTTGCTTAAGTTTTATTACTTTTTTCTTTTATGTTTTTTTTATTAAAAATGAAGTCGAAAACATGGGCTTATTTGTTATAATTTTAATTTTAGCATCAACAGGATTAGCTGGTGTTTTGAGTTTAATGAGTGCAATAGCAAGTAAAGCAAGCGGTAATTTTGCCATTATGAGTATTTTAAGTTTTCCGGTATTATTGCCTATTATTTTAGTGGTTATACAATCAAGCAAACAAGCTATAGATGGCATAGAGTTAGCAGGTATAGGTTTCGAATTTTTAGTTATTTTAACATCTTTAAATGTATTAACAATTGCACTTTCATTTATATTATTTCCTTATCTTTGGCGCGATTAAACTAAGTGTTGGATTTATGTTTTTTTTAAGTCTAAAACAGCAAATTCATACACAAGTTTTAATACATTTTTTCAAGTCACAATGATTATGAAACATTGGTATAAAATAATTTCGGTTTTTATAATTTTTTACACTTTGGTATGGGGTTTATTGAACCCAGTTCCGCGATTAGATATCTTAAACGAAACTATTCGTAATGTTTATTATCACGTTCCCATTTGGTTTGCCATGTTATTTATGATGTTAGTTTCATTAATTTTTAGTATTAAAAGCCTTTCAACAAATAAACTAGCAGATGATATTAAAGCATACAATGCTGCAGTGGTTGGATTTTTTTTTAGTATTCCTGGATTATTAACTGGTTCGGTATGGGCAAAATTTACCTGGACTACTTGGTGGACATTTCAAGATCCAAAATTAAATGGTGTAGCCATTAGTATCTTGATATATTTAGCTTATTTTATTTTACGATTCTCGATTGATGATGAATTAAAAAGAGCACGTATTTCGGCAGTATATAATGTATTTGCTTTTGTAATGATGAATGTATTTATTATGATTTTACCGCGTTTAACCGACTCACTTCATCCTGGTAATGGAGGGAATCCAGCTTTTGCTAAATATGATTTAGATAGTAATATGCGAATGGTATTTTATCCAGCTGTAGTTGGATGGTTATTATTTAGTTTTTGGTTATTTCAAATAAAAAATAGAATTAGTTTTTTAAATAATAAATTAGATGATTAGAAATATTTTTATTTTTTTATTAATACTTTGTTCGATAGCTTTGAAAGCTCAAGAAGCTCACTTGCCTAATATGGCTGAAACATTCAGGAATGATGGTAAAATATATGTTGTAATTTCTGTAATATCTATTATTTTTTTCTCTATTGTTCTTTTTTTGATATTTCTCGAAAGAAAAATAAAACGACTAGAAGATAAATTTAAAGGTAATTGATAAAAAAATAAAAATGAAAAAGTTTCATATTCTTGGGATTTTAGTTATAGGAGTTGCTATTGGTGTTATTTTAGTTTCTTTAAAAAACACCAGCACCTATGCTGATTTTAATGAGGCAATGAAAAGTCCGGATAAAGAATTTCATGTGGTGGGAAAATTAGATAAACAGGCTACACAGATTTACGATCCTAAAATAAACCCTGATGAATTTTTGTTCAGTATGATTGATAATAAAGGTTCAGTTAAACGAGTAGTTTTACATAAAAGTAAGCCCCAAGATTTTGAAAAAAGTGAACAAATTGTTTTAATAGGAAAAATGCAAGGTGATGATTTTCATGCCAATGATATTTTAATGAAATGTCCGAGTAAATATAGTGATGGAAAGCCTCAAATAAACTAGTTTGATGAATACAATCGATTATGTTGGAGAAAGATTGTGGATAGGCCATATTGGAAATGGCTTTGTTGTATTATCTTTTGTTAGTTCGTTATTGGCATGTATTCTTTTTTACATTTCGGCCAAAAATAAAAATCATTTAAATTTTGCCAGAGTTGCCTTTAATTTGCATAGCATATCAGTTCTTGGTATTGCTGGCACTTTATTTTTTATGCTTTTCAATCATTTTTTTGAGTATCAATATGTATGGCAACATAGTAATACCGATATGGATATGAAATTTATTCTTTCATGCTTTTGGGAAGGACAAGAAGGAAGCTTTTTATTGTGGACATTTTGGAATGTTGTATTAGGATTGATTTTAAAAAAACAACTTAGAGACGGTTTATGGGAAGTTCCAGTGATGACAATTTTTTCTTTAGTACAAGTTTTTTTAGCAAGTATGTTATTAGGAATTTATTTATTTGATTTCAAAATAGGAAGTAATCCTTTTTTACTACTCCGACAACATGCAGAGTTTAGTAATTTGCCATTTATTCAAAATGCTGATTATTTAGCTAAGTTAAATGGTCGCGGATTAAATCCCTTATTAATGAATTATTGGATGACAATTCATCCACCTACTTTATTTTTAGGATTTGCTTCTACGCTTATTCCCTTTTCTTTTTCTATAGCTGCTTTATGGAACAAGCAATATACTATGTGGCAAGTTGTTGCTTTGCCTTGGACCTATTTTGGAATTTTGATATTGGGCGTTGGTATTTTAATGGGTGGTGCATGGGCCTATGAAGCATTGAGTTTTGGTGGGTTTTGGGCTTGGGATCCGGTCGAAAATTCATCTTTAGTGCCGTGGTTAGTATTGGTTGCCGCTGGGCATACTATGATAATTAATAAAAATAAAGGAGGATCATTGTTTACCACACATTTTTTAGCAATTGGAAGTTTTTTATTAGTGCTTTATTCCACATTTTTAACACGTAGTGGAGTATTAGGCAATGCCTCTGTTCATGCTTTTACTGACTTAGGTATGACAGGACAATTAGTTATCTACGTTTTAACATTTGTTTTAATTACAGTCGCTTTATTAATTAATAATAAATTATTTAAAATTACATATCTAATCCTTTCTTTTTTAATTCTGGTATTTGGAATTGTATTTGGGTACAAAAAAGTATTATTAATGATTTGGATTTTATCTTCTGTAATAATAACCGCAGCCTGTTATTATTTGTATTTTCCAAAAGAAAAGGAGGAAGAAGAGTTATTTTCGCGTGAATTCTGGATGTTTTTAGGCGCATTAATTTTGATTTTGTCAAGTTTAATTATAATATATTTTACTTCTTTACCAGTCATAAATAAATTATTTAATACTGATTACGCTCCTCCAAAAGTGCCAGTGTATAATGTTTGGATGGTTCCTTTTTCCATAATAACGATGCTTCTTATTGCTTGTGCTCAATTTTTAAAATATAAAAAAACAAACTCTAAACAATTTATTATAAGAATATCATATTCATTTTTAATTGCTTTTATTTTCGGACTAGCTTGTACCATTCCACTTTATTTTATGTCTAATTTTTCTTCTTCTAGTGCTTACGATAAATGGAATTTAATAAGTTATGCTAGTTTATTTATTTCTAGTTTATTTGCAGTGTTATCTAATTCTGATTATTGGTTAATTATATTAAAAGGTAAAGTAATGAAAAGCGGTGCAGCCATTGCTCATATTGGTTTTGCATTAATTTTATTAGGGGCTTTAATTTCTACTTCAAAAAAAATAGTTCTTTCTAAAAATACCGCACAAAGAAAAGTTTCAGGCTTAGGAGCAGATTTTGATGATAAAAAAAGTATTCTTTTAACACAAGGAGATACACTGCCAATGGGACCACATTTAGTAACTTATACAGGAAAAAAACGAGAAGGTATTAATGTTTATTTTAATGTAAATTATTTAAAAATAAATAAAAACGGAAAGCCTGAATTTGATTTTACACTAGTTCCTCATGTTCAAGATAATCCTCGAATGGGCAAAGCCCCAGAGCCCGCGACAAAACATTATTTAAATCGAGATATTTATACTCATGTTACTTATGCTGATTTGAATATAGATACAATTACATCCAATAAAAATGTATTCGCAACTGCTAAAAATTACATTGGACACATAGGCGATACAATATATTCTAGTAATGCAATAATTATTATAGATTCATTAAAAACTAATATTAATAAATCAGAATATGAAAAAAACGATTCTTTGCTTGAGGTAACTGCTGTATTAAGATGTCTTGATATTAATTCAAAAGTTTTTTATGCTTACCCTAAATTTATTATCCAACGTAATGTAGTAATTCCTAAAGAAGCTATTGTTGATCAATTAGGATTAAAGCTAGTATTTTGGAAAATAAATCCAGATGAAGGAACAATTGAAGTAACAATGAGTGAGAAATTAAGTAATAATAGAGATTTTATCGTTATGGAGGCTTATGTTTTCCCTTTTATAAATATATTGTGGTTAGGGTGTTTTATCATGGCCGTTGGAATAACAATTGCTATTATCGAACGAACTAGATTAATAAAATTACAATCATCTAAAGTATAAATATGCTAAAAAAGAATCATAAAATCGTAATAATTGGTTGCGGTAACTTGGCTTGGCATATAGCGAAACAAATAAACAAATTAAATCTTTTTGATATTTTCATTTATAATCATCAAGCTAATCCTAATTTAAATGAATTTAAGTCTAAATTAAAATGTCATATAGATATTGGTTTTAAAAGTTTAATACGAGATGCGAAATATTATTTCATCTGTGTTTCTGACAATCATGTATCAAATATATCTAAAATTATTTCACCAATTTATTCAACGTCTACTGTTCTTCATTGTTCTGGAAGCTTACCATTAAAGGCAATAAAAACTAAGAATGTAAATAAAGGTGTTTTTTATCCTTTACAAACATTTTCAAAAGCAGACGATATTAATTGGAAACATTTACCCATCTTGTTAGAAAGTAATAATATTTTAAATAAAAGTACTCTAGAGATTTTTACTAAAAACTTCAGTAAAAATATAATTTATTTAGATTATAAAATGAGAATTAAAATTCATTTAGCAGCTGTTTTAGTAAATAATTTCACCAATTCGCTGTTTTTAGCTGCTTCAGATTTAATAAGTGATAGTAGTAGTAATCAAAATTTTAAAATATTTTTACCTCTAATTAAAAATACTTTTAAAAAATTAAATAATTTAAACCCTCAAGAATCTCAAACTGGTCCTGCTAAAAGAAGAGACTATAATGTTATAAAAAAACATTTAAAAGCTCTTGAACAAAATGAAGATTTAAAAAATATTTATGAATTAATATCAAATCTAATTATCAAACAACAAAAAAAGTATCATGTTAAATTTTAAACAACGATTAAATAAAATTACTACTCTCATATTTGATATTGATGGCGTATTAACAGATGGAAAAGTTTTAGTTTTTGAAAATGGTGAAATGACAAGGAATATGAATTCAAAAGATGGCTATGCGTTACATTTAGCAGTTAAAAAAAAATATCGAATAGTAATTATTAGTGGAGGAAATAATTTAGCAGTTAAAAATGCTTTATCGAAATCTGGCATAACTGATATTTTTATAAGTCAACACGATAAATTAGCATGTTATGAATCCTACCTTTCTGAACATTTGATTAAAGATGACGAAGTGATATATATGGGTGACGATTTACCAGATTTTGAAATTATGAGTCGTGTTGGAATAGCCGCTTGTCCAAATGATGCAGCGATTGAAATTAAAAATATTTCACAATATATTTCTCCTTTAAAAGGAGGCGAGGGATGCGTAAGGGATATTATTGAACAAGTTTTAAAGGTTCAAGGTAATTGGGAAATTGTAAAATGGTGAGTTTAATAAATAATAAATTTATCGCTTTCCTCAAACTTATCAGGTTAGAAAACCTGGTAATGATTGCTTTAACTCAAATTATATTACGAAATTTTGTTTTACAAAAAATATTTTTACAAAATGGGATTAAATTAGAATTAAATAATGGTTTATTTTATTTAATTGTTTTTAGTACAGTTTTAATTGCTTCAGCTGGTTATATAATTAATGATTACTTTGATGTTAAAACTGATCGAATAAATCATCCAGATACAGTTGTTGTTGATAAAATTATTAATAGACGATTTGCTATTATTTTTCATCTTATATTTACTTCAATTGGATTATTAATTGGAACTTTCACTGCACTTAAAACAGGATACCTTCGTCTAGCAATTTTTTATTTTGCTGCAGCATTTTTACTATGGATATATAGCACTCATCTAAAGAAAATGTTATTTATAGGTAATTTTGTAGTGTCATTATTAACTGCCGCTATTACAATTATGCCTTTTATATTTGAAATATCTATTCTTTATAAAACTGATCCGAATTTTTTATTATTAGGTAAGCATGCTATATATAGTGCCCTTAAGGTTAATACTATATTTTCAGTGTTTGTATTTTTAATAAGTATGGCTCGTGAAATTATAAAAGATATTGAGGATTTTAAAGGAGATAAAGCTACCGGTTGTAATACGATGCCAATTGTTTGGGGAATTCAATCAAGTAAAATTATTGTTTTTTTTATTTTAAATATTTCTACATTACTTCTTTTTTTCGTCATATATAATACTATTAAATTTCAACGTATTTTTTTCACCATTAATAATGTTTATATCATACTTGCGCTTATTCTTCCATCATTTTTTTTATCAATATCAATTTTAAGATTTAATAAATCTGTTCAATTTAAAAAATCAAGTATGTTCCTTAAGTTAATTATGCTTTTAGGCTTGTTTTATAGTTTTATTTTCTATTTTAATTGAAGATTAAAAAATGTATTTAAATAATTTTTTTTTTAATATAATTTTAGGCTCTTCATCTCCCCGAAGAAACGAATTATTAAAAAGTTTAGGATTTGATTTTACTGTAGAACCTACTAATGCTAACGAGAATTACCCAATTAATTTAACAGCCCATGAAATTCCTATTTTTTTAGCTGAAAAAAAAGCGTTATCATTTAATCGTGTTTTAACCGAAAAAGATCTTCTAATTACAGCTGATACGATTGTTTGGTGTGAAGGTGTAATATTTAATAAGCCTATCAATTTTGAAGAAGGGAAGCTAATGTTACAGACTTTAAGTGGAAAAATGCATGAAGTGTTTACTGCGGTTTGTTTAAAAGGTACTAACAAACAAATAATTTTTTATGATTCGACTAAGGTTTATTTTAAAAATTTTACTAATGAAGAAATAGATTACTATTTGATAAAGTATAAACCATATGATAAGGCAGGTAGTTATGGTGTTCAGGAATGGATAGGTTATATTGGCATTGAGAAAATTGAAGGTAGTTTTTATAATGTTATGGGGTTACCAGTAAAAAAATTACACGAAGAATTAATAAAATTTTAATTCTTAATTTTATTATCATTTCGTTTCTTTAAATATGAATTTAAAAAAATAACAATAAAAATTATTATTACTCCAATATAAAATGTCGGTTTTACTTCTTTATTTTCGTTATAAAATATAATTGCCCAAATAATCCCATAAATTGTTTCTAGGTTTACAGTTAATGTAATAGTATATGGACTAATATGTTTTGATAAATCAACGGCGGCAATAAATGGAAAAACAGTACAAACTAAACTAAGTAGTAAAATTCCATTTAAAGAGGCTTTATCTAGAATAAAAAAATTTATATTAAGATTTCCGGTTAAAATAATAAGTATGCTTAATCCAATTAATGCAGCACTTAGTTCGTAAAAACTAATTATCGCAGATTTTAATTTGTGAGTTAATATCCCGTTAAATACACCAAATAGTGAAGACGTGAAAGCAGCAATCATCCCTAATAAAATCCCTAACCAAAATTCTCTTTCAATTGAAAAAATTAAACCAATCGCAGCAATAATAATTAAACCAATAATAACTTCATAATATCTGATAGCACGTTTATAGAATATGGGTTCAATAATTGAACTAAACAATGTTCCTGAACTAAATGCAACCATTGTAACGCTTATGTTTGATATTTTAATTGCATGATAAAAGGCCAGCCAATGAATTAAAATAATAATTCCAATTCCACTGAGTTGCCAAAATTGTTTAAATGAAACCTTAAATTGATGTTTAGTAAATTTTAAATAGATAAACATAACTATTAATGCAATAAAAATTCTATACCAAACCAATTGCCATGAGTTTGCAGAAATATATCGGCCTAGCACTGGAGAAAATCCCCATATAAATACAAGAATATGGAGTAGTAGATAATGTTTATTTATAACTTTAAACAAATTAAATTAGTAAAGGTATTAGTTAAAATCTATAAATTAATTTATTTTGATTTTTTAATTAAATATTTATTTATTTAATTAAATTCTTTATTTAGTAATGTTATTTAAATATTAAAATCATATAGATATTTATTGTGAATGGTTATTATATTTGATTTTGATTATTTTTACTTAATAAATAATAAAAATCAGTTTAAGCCTTTATTAATATTTTGAAATTAAAAAAAATTCTCATACTTCGATTTAGTTCTATAGGTGATATTGTTCTTACATCACCAATTATTCGCTGTGCAAAAGTACAATTAAATGGAACTCAAATACATTTTGTTACTAAGGATCAATTTAAAAATATAATTATCAATAATCCTTATATCGACAAATTATTTACTTTTAAAAACGATGTTTCAGAACTTTATGAAGAACTTAAATCCGAAAATTATGATGTAATAATAGATCTTCATAAAAATATAAGAAGCTATAAATTAAAACTTCATCTAAAATCAAAAAGCTATTCTTTTAATAAGTTAAATTTTAAAAAATTTTTAACAGTTATTTTAAATAATAAACATCATTTACCAAAACAACATATTGTTGATCGTTACTTTAAAACCATCTCAAATATTGGTGTTTTTTCTGATCAAAAGGGGTTAGATTATTTTATTGACGAACCAAGTCAAGTAAATTGCTCTAATTTATTTTTTAATAATATAATTACTAAGTTTTTAGTAATCGTTGTTGGAGGCTCATATTTTACCAAAAAAATCCCATTAAATAAATTAATTCAAATTGGCGCATTATCAAAATACCCCATCATTTTACTTGGAGGCTCAGGTGATGTTGATATTTCGAATCAGATAATCAAAATAATACCCAATGTTATTGATGGCTGTGGTAAGTTCTCATTTAATCAAAGCGCTTCTATAATTCAACAAGCTGAATGGGTTATAACATCAGATACTGGATTGATGCATGTTGCTTCTGCATTTAATAAAAAAATAATATCAGTTTGGGGTAATACAATTCCACAATTCGGCATGGAGCCTTATTTACCTAATAATCAAAATATTATTTTAGAAAATAACAATCTTAGTTGTCGTCCTTGTTCAAAATTAGGTTTTGATAAATGTCCTAAGGGTCATTTTAAATGCATGGAAGAAATTGATTTTTCTTTTGTATCAGAATTAAAATAATTATTCTAAAATTAGTTTTTTTCTAATTGTTTCATTTTCATTTCCAATTTCGATAAAATAAATTCCTTTTTCAAATTCATTCACATCAATTTTAATCTTATTAAAATTATTTATTACTTCTCTTAATAACTGACCTAAGCTACTATATATTTTATAATTATATGAGCCCATTTTATAATCAATAGTCAATTCATTTTTTGTAGGATTAGGATAAATTACTAATGTTTCAGAATCAAATTCAGTTTTTATAATTCCAACACAATTAGAATTTAAATTGCCAATAGAAAAAATATTAATAGACTTGCAACCGTTAATATCTGTTGTTATTATCTGATATAGACCAGTGCATAGACTATTACATGGCAGCACATTGCAGTTTCCGTTGGTTAAACTATAAGTATATGGACCCATTCCTAAACTTGTTGTTGCATTTAGTATTCCTGTACAAGTATTTTCGCAATACGAATTGGTGGTACTAAGAATACTAGATGGATTTGTATTTATTTGAATACTTACTAAACTGTTTGTATTACAATTTCCAGAATTACCAGAAGCATAAACTGTATAAGATGTATTTGTTGATGGAGTTACGGCTATGACAGAATTATTAACATTAAAATTTGTCCAAATAAAATTAGTATAATTACCTAAAGCTGATATGGTAGCCGTATTACCCAAACAAATTGTATTTGATGGCTGAACATTTATACTTAAACTTGGTGCTTGTGTAATAGAAATTGTAATAACACTATTTCCATAGCAATTACCAGTATATCCTGTTACCGAAAATGAAGAAGTAACGGTTGGGCTTACCACAATACTTGAATTTAAACTACCTGTATTCCACGAATAACTTGTAGCTCCTGTGACATTTATTGTTGCTGAATTTCCAGAGCACATCATTATAGGATTAGCAGATATATTGAGAGTTGTATTTGAAATGGCTATAGTTCGAGAAATGCTTGCTGAAGATGTTCCGTTAACTCCAAATAAATTAATGGTATAAATTCCAGAAGCAGAATATGTAACTATAGGATTTGTAAATGAAGATGTAGATGGGTTACCTCCTGGAAAGCTCCATGTATAGCTATTAGCAGAGGTACTTAAGTTTGTCATTGTTATTGCTGCACCTGAACACGAAGATGTTAGAGAATTGATACTTAATGTTGGCGTTGGAAAACTTAAATTAATATTGTCTAAATATATTGGTTGACCAAATTGGCCATGATTAATAAAACTAAACATCACATTTCCTTGATTATTAGTTAAAGAAGAAATATTTATACTGTCTCTTCTCCATTGATTTGAATTTGGTACAAATAAATTATTATTGTCAGGTCCGGTTGCAAGAGCTAGTCCTCCTTTTAAATAGATTGTTGTCCAGTTGGCACCACAATTATTCGAAAGCTTTACTTCTAATGTATCTGAATTAACGGCATCATACCTTTCGTATGCAACATCAAATTTTAAAAAACCATTTATTACATTACTAAAAATATATTTTGGCGTTCTCATTTCATCTCTGGTTCCTGCTGTTGTGTAATTATAATTATCATAACACACGCATGCAGTGCTAGATCCAAAAGCACCAAATCCTATTTTCCTTTCCCAATACATATTATCATTTAATATATTATTTGCAGTCCAATTGTTAGGTAAAAACTGAATAGTTTCAAATCCTTCGCTAAATGGAAGGCTAATGGGGCCATTTATTGTAATATATGATAATTTATTGATGCTATTGTTTCCGTTTACATTTGAAACTGTTAACGAAACTGAATACACTCCTGGTAAATTCCATTGAACAGAGGGGTTTGATAATGTTGATGTTGCAGGTGTACCATTTTGAAATGTCCAAACCCAACTTGTTGGTTGATACAATGAACTATCAATAAAATTAATTAAAGTATTTGGACAAGAGTTTCTGGGGAAAGAATAAAAGTTACAAATTGGTAAAGCAGCAGAATATGATGCGGCACATAGCATTGCCTGATAGGCTTCTATTCTTCCTATGCCTAATTGATTTCCAACAGAGTAAGATGAGTTAGCCGCAATAGTGTATATATTTACAGCATTGTTTGAGATGCAATTTAATACATCTGATTGTGTCATATAAGAACATTTTGAAAGCATAAGCCCTGCTAAACCAGCCACCATTGGAGCAGCCATTGAGGTGCCAGATTTAAAACCGTAAGTTCCTGTTAATGAATTCGGAATAGTACTATAAATATTTTGACCTGGTGCACAAATATCAACCCATGTTCCAAAACTTGAACTATTTGCTTTTATATTATTTGGACCTACATTAGCTACGCAATAACTATTTGCATATGCTCCAGGATAATTTTGTATATTATTAGAATTGTTTCCTGCTGATGCAATAACGATACAACCATTATTCCAAGCATAATTAATTACCGATTGTTCGGTGATTGAAAACCCAGACCCACCCCAAGAACAAGAAATTACTCTGGCTTTTGCTTTAACAGCATAAATAATACCACCATAGCCATTATCAATTGAATTAAGACTTGTTGAAGTGCATTTTACTGGCAGAATTTTAATATTCCAACCTATTGAAGCTATTCCTAATCCATTATCATTTCTAGCCCCAGCAATCCCTGCGCAGTGTGTACCATGATCCATTAAATTATTAGATGGTATTGTATTATTATCATTATCGGCAACATCATAACCATTAATATCATCTATATATCCATTCCCATCATCGTCAATTCCTGAAGTTCCGTTAGCTTCAATACTGTTGGTAAAAGTATTTCCCACTAAATCAGAATGAGACCACATCACAGCATTATCAACAATAGCAACTATAATATTAGAATTTCCATTAAAAATATTCCAAGCATTTTGAGCATTAATTTGATTTAAATGAACCGATGCAGATGAAATTGAAAAATCATTAGGTGCAATATCTATTTTCATTAACGGAACTTTTTCCGCATATTCAACTCCTAAAATACTTTTTAATTCAGAAATAAAAGCATCAACATCTTTTATTTGTTTAAAATCAAATCGAATTATATTTGATAAAATAACATCATCGTTAGCATGGTAATAAGGTTTAGATGCTTTATATACAGCGTATTTTTTTAAAATTTTAGATAGAATTCCAAATTTAGAGAGTTTTAGATTTTCAGGATTATCTTTAGTAAATCCTTTTAATAGTCTATTTGAAAATTTAACATAAATTTGACCATCTATATAATCCTCATAAATTTTCTGCGCAAACGCAAAATGACAAAAAAAAGAAATTATAATAATAATCAAACTCTTTTTCATATAAAAATTAATCTGTTATAAATTTACAGATTAACTATCAATTAACAAAAGTAAATAATCAATTTGTTATTCTTAATTCTTTAAAAGAAGTATATTTAACTAATAAAAATTATTTTTAAATTATGCGTGTAGCTTTTATTGATTGCGGAACAAACACATTTAATTTACTAATTGTTGAATTAAAAAATGATAAAAATATTAAAACTATTTTTAGTACAAGAGTTCCGGTAAAACTCGGAGATAATACAATTAATAAGGGATATATTTCTGCTGATTCTTTTGAAAGAGGAATTAATACTCTTAGTTTTTTTAGAGAAACTATAAATAAATTTGAAGTAAGAAAAGTACTAGCTTTTGCAACCTCTGCAATTCGAGATGCAAAAAATAAAGATAATTTTATAAATGAAGCTAACCTGACTTCCGAAATTCAACTTGAAGTAATTGATGGTGATCGGGAAGCTGATTTAATCTATTATGGAGTAAAATCTGCCCTCACTCTAAAAAAATCTATTTCTTTAATTATGGATATTGGAGGCGGAAGTATCGAATTTATTCTTGCTAATAAAAATGGTATTTTATGGAAACATAGTTTTTCAATTGGTGTTGCTAGATTAAATCAAAAATTTATTTACTCCGACCCAATTCAATTAAGTGAAATTAAATTGATTTATAATTATTTAAATCAAGAACTTTATCCTTTGTTTGAAGCCGCAAAAAAATACCCACCATACGAATTAATTGGATCTTCAGGTGTATTCGAATCATTAATAGAATTAATTCATTTTGAATTTAACGGTGATAAATTAGTGGATTCTAAAATCGAATACCCCATTAATATAGATTTATTTTTAAATATTTTAAAAATTATTTTAAATTCAACATTAGATGAAAGATTAAAAATTAAAGGCCTTATTAATATGAGAATAGATACAATTGTTATTTCTTGTTTGATGATAGACTTTATATTAAATTCGTTTAGTTTATCGCGCATGAGAATGACTACTTTTTCATTAAAAGAAGGAGCTTTATTCGAATATATAGAAAAAAAAATTAATTAGTTTTAAAATATACATGGCAAATATTTTAGTTATAGATGATGAGAAATCGATAAGACGCTCATTAAAAGAAATTCTTGAATTTGAAAACCATACTGTAGATGAAGCCGAAGATGGAGCAATAGGATATAACTTGGCTTTAAAAAATAATTATGATGTTATTTTAAGTGATATAAAAATGCCAAAATTAGATGGGTTAGAATTATTAAAAAAATTAAACGAAAGCACTGTATTATCATCAGTAATTATGATGAGTGGTCATGGCTCAATCGAAACTGCTGTCGGCGCATTAAAATCTGGTGCATATGATTATTTAGCAAAACCAATAGATTTAAATCGCTTATTAGTGACTGTTAGAAACGCATTAGAAAAAAATAGTTTACTTTCTGAAACAAAATCGCTAAAAAAAATAGTTGCTAAAAATACAGATATGGTTGGTATTTCTTCTCAAATAAAAGTGATTAAAGAATTAATTGAAAAGATAGCACCAACTGATGCAAAAGTATTAATTACAGGTGAGAATGGGAGTGGAAAAGAATTAGTTGCCAAATGGCTTCACCAAAAAAGTAAACGTGCAAATGGTTCTTTAATAGAAGTAAATTGCGCAGCTATTCCATCTGAGTTAATTGAAAGCGAATTGTTTGGTCACGAAAAAGGTTCGTTTACTAACGCACTTGCACAAAGAAAAGGTAAATTTGAACTAGCTGAAGGAGGCACTTTATTTTTGGATGAAATTGGAGATATGAGTTTAAGCGCTCAAGCAAAAGTTTTGAGAGCCTTGCAAGAAAATAAAATTACTAGAGTAGGAGGGACTAAAGAAATAAATATAAACGTTAGAATTATTTCAGCCACAAATAAAAATTTAGAAAAAGAAATAGAAAAAGATAATTTTATAAGTGATTTATTTCATCGTATTAATGTTATCCCTATTCACGTCCCATCATTAGATCAAAGAAAAGAGGATATTCCTATTTTAGCCGATTATTTTTTGAATTTAATTTGCAGCGAAATGGGTATTTCAAAAAAAAATATAACCAAAAATGCAATAAAAACATTACAAGAAAAAACATGGCCCGGAAATATTCGAGAATTTAGAAATTTAGTTGAACGCCTAATTATTTTGGGCTCAAAAGAGATTACCTCGGATGACGTAAAGCAATTTTCATAATATTTCAATTTTTTTGTGACTTTGAGGCCTTTAATCACGAAAATTTTCTTGACATAATAGTAATTTATAATTTATATAAATTTTAAAGCATTAAAAATCAAGTATTTATAAGTTTTTTAAAATAAAAATCCTTTAATGTGAGATTTTCCTTTCATCTTATCAAAATATTTTTTTCTTTTGCAAGAATTATTAAGGAATAAATAAATAATAAAATATGTATTGGACATTAGAATTAGCAAGCTGGTTAGAAGATGCCCCTTGGCCAGCAACAAAAGATGAATTAATTGATTTTGCTATGCGAAGTGGTTCACCAATGGAAGTAATTGAAAATTTACAAGAAATGGAAGATGAAGGAGAAAGTTATGAGAATATTGATGAGATTTGGCCCGATTATCCAACGAAAGACGATTTCTTTTTTAACGAAGATGAATTCTAATTTATAAAATACCGTGATAAAAAGCGTTTTTTTATTTTTTAATCAGTCGATTTACGATTAAAAATAATATAACCAATATGAAAAAAGAAAGAAAATGGATTTTCATATTGATCGTAATAATTTATTCCGAAACTTATCGGCCCTATTGGACTTTTTATCACAGCAGCTGCAAGGCCACTGTAATAAAGATATAAAAATGGGGAACTATATTCTGCTTTTCTATCTAAATTTTCTTTTATTGATTGGTATGGTTGAAAAATATAACCCTCAAAACGAAAGTCAACAAATTTAGTCGGACTAATAATTAATTTCAACCCACCAGCTAAATATTTATGACTGCGAAAAACATCAATAAAAAAAGTTTGACTTTCTGGTGTTGGATTAAATGCAGGTGCCGATAGAATCGTAGATTTATAATTCACAAAAAACTTTTGTGTTGAATATACGCCTTCTCCATATACACCAATTTTAAATCTTTTAAATGTTTTTATATAATTTTCAAAATTGATTTTTAATTGTAACCATGGGTTTTGTTTTTTATTTTCAAAGTCAATATCTCTATCACTAGTATTTCCGGCTATATAGCTTTCTTCTCCAATCAAATAGCGAGCTCGCAAATTAAGAAATGTTCCATCAGTGGCATACATTTTTCGATTAAGAGTGTTTATTTTATAATTTGCTTCCAAATATGAATAATCAAAATTGCTGATGTCTGCAGTATCTAATCTTGTAAAAATATCTGTTTGATAATATTCATTTTTCCATTTAGTGTAACCAGTCGACAAATTAAATTGAGAAATATTTCCTACCGGAATGCCAAACTTTATTTCAGCAAATTGATCGTCTTGAATTAAAAATGCTGGTTTTAAAATATCATAAAATAGCGCACTACTTGAGTAGTAATTTAAATGAGAATATGTGTAAGAGGTTTCAATGAACAATGGGAATTGTCCTGGAATATCAATTCTAATATTCGAATGACTTCCGGTATTCAATTTACCGATATAAAAGTTTGTATAAGCACTAAATCCAACTCGACCTAAATGATTAAATTGAAGCCCAATAAAAGCCTCGCTTATTGGTCTATTTGAGATAATCGCCCCTGGCTCAATATAAAACGGCTTTTCTTTTTTTCCAGAGATATTAAGTGTATAAAATTTATTAAGCGAATCTAGTTTTGCAAAAGGAAAAATATTTTTTATTTTATCCTCGCTTACTAATCTAAAATATTTTTTTTCAAGTTCATTTATTGAAAATGTTTTTTTATTTTTAAATAAACTATTTTTTAAAAATAGCTCTTGGTTTTTAGTGAATCCAATTATTTTTATGCCATTAAATATTATACTGTCATATTGTTTTCGAAATAAAATTCGATTTTGATCTAAATTGATTTTATTATTTTTAATATGTTTTTTTAGTTCAGGAATAATTCTTAGTGTTGCGGCGTAACCACTGTCAATAAATTTTTGAGAATCATCAAAATCAAAAGTAGTTGCATCAGTCCAAGGTTCAATAATAATTCCATTTTTAATAAACGAACGAGAATCATTTTGGTTTGTTAAAAGGCTTCTTATTTGTAAGTATAAATTGTCCTCATCTGGTTTTTGTTTTTTTTCGGATACATTCGAGCCAATAATAAAATCAGGATTAAATTCTTTTTGCATCACATCTACAGGAAAACTATTATATAATCCCCCATCAAATAATAGTTTATCATCAAGTTTTAATGGTCGTAAATAAAATGGATAACTCATTCCTGCTCTCAGAGTACTTGGCAGACTACCATTTTTAAAAACAATAGTTTTTTTATTTTCAATGTCAGATGCCAAGCATCTAAAGGGAACAAATAAACTATCAAAATTATTATTTGATTTGTTACACCTTCCCGAAAATGTTTCCATTAAAAAATAATCAATTGGTATTGAGTTGATTAAATTTGTTGGCATATTTTCAATATAATTATTTTTAAAATCATACTTATATGAAAACCAAGAAGCATAATCATTTCTCTTTTTTATCATGTATTCATACTTTTTCGGGATATTGCCCTTAGCTATACTTCTAAAAATATCTGTTTTTACAATATTTTCTATTTCTTTTGGATTATATCCAATCGCATAGAATGCACCAATTAATGCACCACTAGAAGCACCACAAATATAATCAATCGGAATATTGTTTTCTTCTAAAGCCTTAATAACCCCTATATGAGAAAGGCCACTAGAGCCTCCTCCACTTAATACTAAACCCACTTTTTGTGAGTATGTATTTTTTGCAAAAAAACAAAAACTAAATACAATTAATATGTGAAGATTTTTTCTTAACAATCTGTACAAGCTATTTTTAAATTCATAAATATAAATAATTATCTTAGCACATATCCTATTCACGCGTGGTAAAATTTATTTTTAAGAAGTTAATTTATTCTTTGCTTGTGCTTTTTGGCGTAATAACCACAATATTTTTTTTATTTAATGTCCTACCCGGCGATCCAGCTAATATTATTCTTGGGCAAAGGGCAAATAAAGATGCAATTGCAGCAATTCACAGAGATTTAGGTACAGATAAACACATATTTATTCAATATCTAAATTACCTAAATGATTTGTCTCCAATTTCTCTTCATAATAAAAGAAAAGTTGATAATTTATTTTATTTAAATTCTCAAAAATACAACTATTATTCTCTATTATCATTTAATAAAAATTGGATAATTGTATTAAAGTATCCATATTTAAGACGAAGTTATATTTCTAAACGAAACGTTTCTGAAATTATTAACGATACCCTTCCAGAAACAGCAATATTGGCATTTGTAGCAATCACTTTTGCTTCATTTTTTGGAATTTTACTAGGAATAATTTCCGCTATCAGAAAAAATTCAATCTTAGATAAATTAATTTTTATTTTAGCTACAGTTTTCGGAATGAGTGCACCTTCTTTTTTAGTAGGTTTATTAGTTGCTTGGTTATTCGGCTATATTTTATCATATTATACTGGGTTAAGCGCTTCTGGTAGTTTATATGATTTGGATGTTTGGAAAGGAGAACAATTACAGTTAAAAAATTTAATTTTACCTGCACTTACTCTTGGAATTAGACCTCTTAGTATAATTATTCAATTAACACGAAGTTCGTTATTAGAAGTTTTATCTCAAGATTATATTCGAACAGCAAAAGCAAAAGGCTTATCTTTTAAAAAAATCATATTAAAACATGCGCTTAAAAATGCTTTAAATCCTGTTGTAACCGCTATTTCTGGTTGGTTTGCTGGTTTAATGGCTGGCGCAGTGTTTGTCGAAAAAATATTTAGTTGGAAAGGAATTGGTTATGCAGTTGTTGAGGCATTAAATAATAATGATTTGCCTGTAGTTATGGGTGCAACTATAATTTTTGCTTGTATCTTTGTAATTATTAATATTGTTGTTGATATTTTATACGGGATTTTAGATCCAAGGGTAAGGATTAAATAATTTAAAATATGAATAGAAAAAAAATAGTTGCAGGAAATTGGAAAATGAATACCAATTTAAATGAAGCACTCGAATTAATGAATTTTATTCAAAATAATTCAGTTTCCTCATCTCAAGTCGAAAAAATTTTATTTCCCCCTTTTGCTTTTATTAAAAGTATTAAAGATGCATTAAGTATTATAAATAAAATAAAAATTGGAGCACAAAATTGTAGTGAATATAATTTTGGTGCATATACTGGTGAGATTTCGGCAAATATGTTAAAATCTATTTCTTGCGATTATGTTTTAATTGGGCATAGCGAAAGACGAAGATATTTCAATGAAACAAGCAAACAATTCTCACTAAAAATAGAACAAGCTTTAAAAGCTGATTTAAAAATTATTTTTTGTGTCGGTGAAAATTTAGAACAAAGAAAATCAAATTCTCATTTTAATATAGTTAAAACTCAATTGAACGAAGTATTATCTCACGTTCCAAAAGATAAAATAAATAAATTAGTTTTAGCTTATGAACCAGTATGGGCTATAGGAACAGGCGAAACAGCTTCTCCCTTGCTAGCACAAGAAATGCATTTATACTTACGAAATGTGATTTCCCAAATTTTTTCAGAAGATTTGGCTCAAAATATTTCTATTTTATATGGCGGAAGTTGTAATTCTCAAAATGCTAAAGAACTATTTGACTGTCCAGATGTTGACGGAGGCTTGATTGGAGGCGCAAGTTTAATTGGTCATGAATTTTGTAAAATTATTAATTCCTTTTAATGGCTTATTTGGCTTATCATTTTAATGTTAGTCCTCTTCAGCCAGGTTCTGAAATTTTGATTGCAATAATTGCTGATTTTGGATTTGATACTTTTGATTATTCTGATGTTGGTTTTATAGCTTATATAAAAGAAGAACTTGCTACCAATATTAATTTTACAGATTTAAAATTTGATGATTTTAATTATTCAATTCAAATCAAAAAAATAAAAACAGTAAATTGGAATTCCGAATGGGAAAAGAATTTTGATCCAGTATTAGTTGACAATTTATTGTTTATTCGCGCCCCGTTTCATAAAAAAAATATTTCGTTTAAACACGAAATTGTGATAATGCCAAAAATGAGTTTTGGAACAGGGCACCATCAAACAACTAGACTAGTTTGTAAAGAAATGTTTTCAGTAGATTTTTTTAATAAACGAGTATTAGATATGGGCTGTGGAACGGGAATCTTAGCAATTTTATCAAAAAAACTTGGAGCTAAAGAAGTTATTGGTATCGATATTGATGAATGGAGTGTCGAAAATAGTATCGAAAATTGTTCAGTTAACAAGTTTCCTGAAATTCAGATTAAATTAGGTAATGTTAACTTATTAAAAAACGAATCCCCTTTCGATATTATTTTAGCTAATATCAATAAAAATATTTTAAAAAATGATATTCAATTGTATTCACAAAAATTAAATACAACCGGAAAACTATTTTTAAGTGGTTTTTTTACAACGGATATCAAAGAAATAAATGATGTTGCAAATCTTAACAATTTAAATTTAATTTTATCTAGTAATGAAAATGAATGGGCAATGATGGTTTTAGAGAAAGTTTAAATTTTTAAATATTTTTTAATTATCAAATTAAATTCTTTTTTTAACAAATGATTACTACCACTAATTTCTTTACCATATAACCAATTTTCTCCACCAGAAAAATCATTAATATTTCCACCTGCTTCCTTAACTATTATTGATCCAGCTGCTACATCCCAGGCATTAAGATTATACTCAAAAAATGCATCAACTCTGCCACATGCTAAATAACATAAATCAGTTGCTGCAGAACCAATTCGTCGAATGCCATGAGTATTTTTAATAAAGTATTCTAATGCTTCTAAATAATTTTTTAATCGGCTAAAATTGTTAATAGGAAAACCGGTGGCTACTAAACTTTCAGATAAATTTTTTCTTTCCGATACATGTATCTTTTTTCCATTTAAAAAAGCACCATTTCCTTTAATTGCATAAAAACATTCCTCACGACTTACTTCATAAACAACACCTAAAATTATTTCACCCTTATACTCTAATCCAATACTCACAGAGTAGCATGGTATTCCATGAACAAAATTTGTTGTCCCATCTAAAGGGTCTACTATCCAATTATAATTCTTTGATTCTGAAATACTATTTTCTTCAACCAAAAAACCTGCATCTGGCATAATTTTCTTTAGTTCTTCAATAATTTTTTTTTCAGAAGTTTTATCTACATAACTTACTAAATCATTCCACCCTTTAATCTCAACTTTATTATAAATAAAATTTTTTTGTTCTTTTTTAATAAATTCACCAGCTTTTTTTGCTGCAATAATTGTTTGTTCAAGAATAATTTCAAAATTCATTTATTTTATTCTTTTAGATTAATGGTATAAAGTTATTTAATAATCTTCCATTTAGTATATCTTTACAAACTTTACCATAAAATGTTTTCTATAAATAATCACATCAAAAATACTATTTATTTAGCTTGGCCACTTGTAATTACCCAAGTTGGCTATATCATAACAGGGATGGTAGACACATTTTTTTTAGGAAAAATTGGTTCAGCTGAACAAGCGGCATGTATTTTGTCAAATAATTTATACATTTTATTATTGGTATTTGGTATTGGAGTTAGTTATGCAACAACGCCACTTGTTACATCTGCTAATCAAAATATGGACTTACTTAAAAAAGCATCTTTATTTAAAAACTCAATTTTTTTAAACGTTTCTGTTTCAATTATTTGTTTTATAGTTTTGTTCATATCTTCCGGTCTTTTAAAATATATGCATCAGCCTGAAGACGTAATTAAATTGGCGGTTCCTTTTTTTAATGTTCTTATTTTTTCTATGATACCCATTTCACTTTTTTTTACTTGTAAACAATACTGCGAAGGATTAAGTAATACCCGTATGGCATTGTTCATTAGCATTATTGGTAACATAATTAATATTGTTTTAAATTATTTATTGATTTATGGAAAATTTGGCTTTCCAGAATTAGGATATATAGGTTCTGCCTGGGCTTCATTTATTTCACGTGTTTTTATGGGTTTTTCTTTTCTATATTTAATTTTTAAATCTCCAATAACCAAAGAAATTTCGGCTGTTTACAATACAGTTAAAATCAATAAAAAGGAATTATTTCATCTTGCAAAAATTGGATTAAATGCAGGCCTTCAGCTAACATTTGAAGTAGCTGCATTTGTAATAGCTGGTTTAATGTCTGGTATTTTTGGTAAAGAACAAATCGATGCTCACGGAATAGCTTTAAGCATCGCCTCTTTTACCTATATGTTTGCAAGTGGAATAAGTAGTGCTTCAACCATTAGAATTGGAGTATATAAAGCACAAGAAAATTGGCTCGAAATAAAACAAGCAGCTTTCTCTTCAATTAAATTAGTTATGTTAATTATGGGTGGTTTTACTATTTTATTTTTGATGATTAATAATTTTTTACCTAAAGTTTTTAGTTCTGATTTACAAATTGTTAATCTTGCATCTAAATTATTAATCATTGCGGCATTGTTTCAATTATTCGATGGTATTCAAGTAACCATTGTTGGAGTTTTAAGAGGGCTCGAAGATTCTAAAATTCCAACATTAATAAGTTTAGTTGGCTACTGGATTATTGCTCTCCCTTTAGCTTATTGGCTCGCCTTTATTTTAAAATATGAAACCTTAGGTGTTTGGATCGGACTTTTAGTTTCACTTATTTTTGTAGCTTTAGTTTTATTTTGGCGATTAAATTATATGATCAATAAAAATTTAAAAATTAACAGTTTTAAATAATTTATTATGCTCATTAAATCACTCGCTTACTTTAAAATCTTCTACAACTAATTGAATAGTTTTAATGCTATTGAATTCGTTTTCCTGAATTTTAAATACAATATCCATCGGTACTTTGCGCTGAAAAAAATGGATAAAATCTCCTTTATTATAAGCAATTGCGTTAAATCTTATATTAGGATTTGATTTTTGAAATAATTCTAATTTGAGATGATTTTTCCCAAACACTTTTCCCCAGCCTGTTTCGTAAACTTGTTTGCTTAATAATACAGGCGTCATATTTTCTGGTCCATGTGGGGCAAATTGTTTAATTATTCTTAGAAGTTTATCGTTTATTTCGTGAAATTCTATTTCAGTATCTATTTCTATTTTTGGGATGAGTTGATCCTCAGTAATTGATTCTGAAACTATTTTTTCAAATTTTATCTGGAATGGTTTAATATTTTCTTTGTTTAAGGTTAGCCCCGCTGCATATTTATGACCCCCGAATTGTTCAAGCAAATCACTGCATTTCTCTATCGCGTTATATACATCAAAATCTTTTACACTTCTTGCGCTTCCACTAATTTTACCATCACTTTCGGTTAATATAATCGTTGGCCGATAATATTTTTCTATTAATCTAGAAGCAACAATACCTACAATTCCTTTATGCCATTTATTATTAAATAATACTGTAGTTTTTTTTAAAAGTGATAACGGATCGTTTTCCAAAATAGCGAATGCTTCTTGGGTAGTTTCTGAATCTATATCTTTTCTTTGTGTATTAGTTTCGTTAATAGCTTTTGCATATTCAAATGCCAAAGAATCATCTTCACATGATAATAACTCAACCGATTTACTGCCGTGCTCAATTCTTCCTGCAGCATTTATTCTTGGTGCAAGTTTAAAAACTAATGTGCTAATATTAACTGGATTCTTTTGTTCATTCAAATTTAATAAAGCTTTTATTCCTGGTCTGGGAGAATTATTTATTATTTCTAGCCCATAGTGAGCCATAATTCTATTTTCTCCTGTTATCGGAACCACATCAGCAGCAATGCTTGTGGCAACTAAATCTAAATACTGATAACATTCATCGGGTCTCAATCCTTCAATTATTGAGTAAGCTTGTATTAATTTGAATCCTATTCCTGCTCCACTCAATTCTTTGTATGGATAATTGCAGTCTAATTGTTTTTGATCTAGTATAGAATAAGCATCAGGTAAAATGTTTCCTGGTAAATGATGATCACAAATTATAAAATCAATACCATTTTTATTTGCATATTCTATTTTATCATTTGCTTTTATACCACAATCTAATGCAATAATTAAACTAATATTATTTTGTTTAGCATAATCAATTCCTTTCAAAGATATGCCATACCCTTCTTTATATCGATCTGGTATATAGTAGCTGATTTTTTCGATATATTGTTTAAAGAAACTATATACAATACTAACCGCAGTCGTTCCATCAACATCATAGTCTCCGTATATCATAACGCATTCATTTTTTAAAATTGCGGCTTGTATACGTTCTATTGCCAAATGCATCCCTTTCATTAAGAAGGGGTCGTGCAATTGTTTTAAATCCGGTCTAAAAAAAGATTTTGCTTCTGAATAACTGTTAATTTGACGTTGTTTTAATAATTGAGCAACAATTCTATTAACATTTAATTGCATTTGTAAATCTCCAGCAATTTGGACATTTATTTGTTCAGCTATTCTCCACTGTTTTTCCAAAAAATAAATTTAAGCTATATTATGATAAACTGCTTCAATATCATCATCTTCCTCCATTTTTTCAATCATAGCCATGACTTCTGCTTCTTGATCCGGACTGAGTTCTTTAACTGTTGTTGGAATATAAATTTTACTTGTTTCAATTACAGAAATTTTTCGATTTTCTAAAGCAGTTTGTATTTTTCCAAAATCATTAAACTGAACCTGAATAATAAATTGATTTTGGTCTTCATCCATCGTAATATCTTCTAATCCAAAATCAATTAATTCTAATTCTAAATCATCTTTTTCTATACCTGTAGCATCAATTTTAAATAAAACAATGTGATCAAACATAAAACTAACAGAGCCCTTGGTTCCAAGAGAGCCATTAGCTCGATTAAAATATAATCTTACACTCGCTACTGTTCGGGTAGGGTTGTTCGAAGTACACTCTACTAAAACAGGAACCCCATGAGGGGCATAACCTTCATAAAGAATTTCTTCATAATTACTTGAGTCTTTTTCGCTAGCTCGTTTTATTGCTGATTCAACATTTACTTTTGGCATATTAATTGCCTTAGCATTTTGCATAATCATTCTTAATCTTGGGTTGCTTTCAGGATTTGGCCCTCCAGCTTTTACAGCGATAACTATTTCTCGGCCTAATTTTGTAAAAGCTTTAGCCATTTTGGCATATCTCTTAAACATAGTTGCCTTTCTAGTTTGAAATATTCTTCCCATTATTTTTAACTAATAAATTTACAAGATAATTTTTTTTGAATCAATTTTGAACCTAAATATTTTATAAACCTTCTTAAGAATAAAAATTAATAAATTAAATAGGATTATCTGATAAAAAAAACCGGTTTTAAACCGGTTTTTTTTGTTAGCGATACAAGCTTAAATTTCCTTTAGTATTATAATCAAGCCCATCTTTTCCTTTTGCAGTTATGATATAAAAATAGGTTCCCTCAGCAACATCTTTACCAGTTTGATTTTTACCGTCCCAAGCTATATTTCCAGTGTTACTTGTCAATTCATAAACTTTATTTCCCCATCTATCATAAATTAACGCTGTAATTTCTGTCAGATTAGAAGCCTTTAAAAAGAAAATATCATTGCTGCCATCTCCGTTAGGAGTAAATACGTTAGGCACTTCTAATTTAGATGGAATATCAACTACAATAACTTTTTTGTAAACATCCTGACACAAACCTTTATTATTAAATATAGTTACGGTGTAAGTTCCTGGTTGAGTATAAATTGATGATGGTGTTATAGAAGATGAAGGCGTAATTGAGCTAGTTCCATTTCCAAAATTCCATACTGAATTAATCGGAATTGATGAGCTAATTGTTGAAGATGAAGTTGAATTGTTAGTAAAATTAACTGTTAATGGAGCAAATCCGATTATCTTATCTGGAGTAAAATTAGAGGTTAAACTTCCATTTTTTACTGAAACAGTTCCTGTTGTTTTACATCCATTTGAAGGATTTAGAACTTCTAGCTCATATATGCCTGCAGAATTTACATTTAAAATTGAGTTTGTTATGGCACTTGTAGACGAAGTTCCGCTACCCTCTGTACGCCATAAAAATGTAAAATTACTATTTGCATTACTAATTATTGCATTTATAGCTACAGTTGCCGTTCCACAATCTAAGAAAAATGGCTCTGGACCTACTGGATTATTTACAACGGGAAATATTCTATTATCAGCAATTGAAACTGTTCCACTTCCAAAACAGCCATTATTTAAATTTTTAGCTGTTAATGTATAAACACCAGGAATGTAAGCATTATAATTAGAGGTTAAAGATTCACTAAATTGAGGCGGAGGCCCTTCCCATAAATAACCTTGTATAATTTGTGTATTTGGAAAATTTGAAGGAGATTGACTGGAACTGGTATTAGTTAATACCACACTTGATGTGTTACAAGCGATAACTGTTGAGCTTAAAGATATTCCTACTTTAGGAGGAAATATGTTTTGATACATCGGTATGATTGACGAACTCTTGCATGTATTATTATTATCAATTACCGTAAGTGTATAATTGGCTACTAGTGTATTGGTTGTGTTACTTGTTGTAATAATTGTAATCGGAATACCTTGCAAATTTCCTGGTGCAGTTGGAAATGACCAATTATAACTTACATTTGGGGTTAAACTAGCACCTTCTAATTTTACTGTTGGGGTAGCACAAGTTAGTGTTTGATTAGGAACAATAGCCTCAACATTTGGTGCAAATGTATTTTGAACAATTGATATTGGAACTTTTGTTCTGCAATTTGTAGCATTATCTTGCACCACAACAGTCCATGTACCTGGTAAAGTAACATTTGTAATGGTAGGCGCTGAATTTGTTGAGAACAATGTTGATGATCCAGGAGGTAAAAAAGTGTAACTCACTGCACCACCAGGCACCGGACTTGTTGCAGCATTTGAAATATTTACAGTAATCATACTTTTTGTACCGCAACCTAATGTAAAGTTGGATGGACTATTTACACTAAATGTAGGTAATTCTGGTGCCGCAGTAATTGTAAAAGTTTTAGTGACTTTACAACCGTTTAATAAATTAATTAATACATGAGTATAAGTTCCTGGACCAGGTGAAAAAATTGCTACTTGTGATGTAACAGTAACGGTTCCTCCAAGTGGAGACATAAAATCATGCTGAACATTTATAGAGGGGCTTAAAGCGGTTGCAGTAACAGTAACTACAACTGAATTGGTACAGGTAATATTCTGTAATAAAGGAGAAACTGAAGAAGAGGGAGGTGTGAAGTTGGATCCTATAGAAATTGTTTTTGTAACACCACAACCACTTACAGGATCAAAACCAGTTACTGTATAATTTCCAGGCGTAGTTATTGTTACAGGAGTTCCTGAATAGGATGCTCCCGCAGAAACCCAAATATAATCAATTGCACCATATGTATATGTGGACAATGCATTTATTTCAACGGATGTGTTATTACAAGTTAGGCTGGTTGTTCCAGTAACGTTCTGTAAAGTAAAAGTTGGAATCGGTGCTGCAGGATTAACACTAACTGTTGCAATAACCAAACAACCTAATGGGTCCGTTGCCGAAATATTAACAACGCTTGGAGCAGGTCCAGGTGGAATTGAATAAGTACCAACAGTAGTTCCTGCATTAATTGTTAATGGAGGTGGAGACCAAACTATTGTTGAGGGAACTGCTGCAGATCCTGATGGCGTAATTGTAACTACAGCAGTTGTTGAACCGCATACTGCTTGAACTATTGATGCAGCTAACAATGGGGCTGGTGTAATAGTTGCTGAAATAATACGTTGAATGGGCGAGCAAGACCCCTGAGGATTCATAAATAGTGTGTATGTACCAGAAATATTAGTGATATAACAGATATTTGTTAGTGATGGAGCTGCAAAAGCAGGACTAACCCCTGGACCAGCCCATGAGTAGGGCCCTAAACCAGAAGATGCGCAAAGTGTAGCACCTGCTGCACCACATGTTGGAACAGTTACGTTGCCAGAACCAGCACCATAAGGAGTTCCATTACCATAAATAACCATTGGACCGCATTGAGCATCAAAATATATATAACCATAATGACCACTTGCGTCACAATCATTTGCTATTATATCAATGGTAATGTTTTGTCCAATATATGCGCTCAAATCCATCGAATTTATTTGCCACTTATTAAATACTACACCTGAATTGACAGAAGCTGGAACTCCCGAAATAGCATTTAGAAAATTAATTCCGTTTACAGTGTAATTTTGACAACTTTGACTTGGTCCAGCAGCAGAATAACTAGGACAGGCAATAACTGAATTAGTAGTTGCATTAGTTAGTTTAATTTGAAATGCTCCTGCACTACAACAAGAGTGTCCAGTACTAGTCACAAAAATAAAGGCAAATTGAAACAAGGCATTATTTGATGTAACAGCAAAAGTTTTTGAAAGTTTTTCTACACTATATGCTTGAACGCCCAATCCTTGACTGTTAATTCTAATAAATTTATCTCCAAACATAGGTTGACTTATCTGAGGGTTATTCAGAGCCGCATTAGGATTAGAAGGTGTAGTTCCAAATACTGAAAAGATCGGATATGTAGAGCCAATAATTGGATCTATAATGCCATTGGGCGCAGAAATTAATTCTGATTCAACAGGATTATTTGTACAGCAACCATTTAGGTTACAAGCATTATTTGGAGGATTTACATTTCCTCTTGTTACAGTCCAACCCGTAATTTGATTTTGTGCAGTTACAGATCCGGCAGTAGAAGCCTCAAAATCTTCATTTGTACATCCTGGAACTATACTTAATTTAGCAGCAGTATTAAAACTATAAGGTGAGTTTTTTATTGGTTTTGGCCAAAGATTATATCTGTCATTAATATACGCACGTTTTAACTGATACATTTTAACTTTAAATTCAGCACCTAAGTATTGTTCAGAAATTGCTGAAGCTCTGGCGGCATCTTCTTCAAATCCTTTCAATGAATCTTTATCAAAAATGTGAAAATACATTGGATCTAATTTGAAATCTTGAGCCAAACTTTTATTAACAAAAGAGATTAAAATAAAAATAGTGATGGTAATAATTTTTTTTAACTTATTCATAATTATATTTTTAAATTACTTATTAAATATACAACTATTATGCCAAATATAAAAATTTGTTAAAATTGATAAATTATTTCACTCTATTTTATTTCAAAAAGATCTCAATTTTGTGTATTTGTATTTTTATTTTATTTCTCCTTCTTATCTAAAAATCAAATTTTAAAATATTTTTTAAGGGTTTTTTTATTTACTTTGTCCATAATCAAAATGGAAAAAATAGAAGTTAATTTACAATTTGAGCGTGTTTTAAGTTTTGTAAATCAAACAAACCAATTGATTTTTTTAACCGGTAAAGCTGGAACAGGTAAAACAACTCTTTTAAAATATATAAAAGCAAACACCTTAAAACAAATATCAATTATAGCTCCTACAGGTGTTGCTGCTATTAATGCAGGCGGATCAACTATTCATTCTTTTTTCCAATTCCCTTTTAGCCCATTTATCCCTGCTCTTAAAGAAAGTAGCATTATAGATACAAGTAAAAATATTCTTCCAGTGCCAAAATATAATTCTCAACGATTAGCTATTTTCAGAAATTTAGAATTATTAATTATTGATGAAGTAAGTATGGTTAGAGCTGATATGCTTGATCAGATTGATACGACTTTACGGCAAATTCGAAAAAAAGATCACCTGCCTTTTGGAGGTGTTCAAGTTTTATTAATTGGAGATATGTTCCAACTTCCTCCTGTTATTAAGCAAGAAGAATGGAAGTTGTTGAATGAAATATATAATAGCCCATATTTTTTTGATAGTCATGTTATAATTAACAACCCACCAGTATACATAGAATTAGATAAGATCTATAGACAGAGCGAATCCATTTTTATTGATTTATTAAATAAAGTTAGAAATAATCAATTAGATTTAGATAATCTGACCCTTCTTAATTCTTTTTATAAGCCAATAATTACACAAAATGATTATCAAAACAGCATCACTTTAACAACTCACAATAGCAAAGCTGATGAGATCAATTCTAAAAATTTAAATGCAATCAATGAAAAATTATACAAATATAAATCAAAAGTAGATGGTATATTTTCTGATAAAAATTTCCCTGCTGATAGAGAATTATTTTTGAAGAAAGGAACCAGGGTTATGTTTCTCAAAAATAATACTGAAAAGAACTATTATAATGGAAAAATAGGCATTGTTTCTTATCTTGATGATGATAAAATTATGGTAAAATGTGATGAAGATAAATATGAAATTGAAGTTGAAAAGGAAATTTGGACGAATATTTCCTATAAATTAGACAAATCTACAAAACAAATAAATGAAGAGATTTTAGGTAATTTTACCCAATATCCCTTAAGATTGGCATGGGCCATTACCATTCACAAAAGTCAGGGCCTAACCTTTGATAAATTAATTATTGATGCAGCAGATTCTTTTAGTTCAGGACAAGTTTATGTTGCTTTAAGTAGGTGTAGAAGTTTAAATGGATTGACATTAAGCACAATAATTAGTTCAAAAAGTTTATTAAACGACACCAAGATATTAAATTTTTCTTCAAAAAAACAAAATAACGAGCAGGTTAATTCTATTTTTAATTCATCTCAAAGAAATTATGTAAAATCAGTTTTATTAAATTTATTTGATTTTACAGAGCAATTTCGGTATAGAAAAGATTTAGGAGGGATTATTCAAATGAATAAATCTAAAATCAATAATGAGGGATTGATTTGGAGTGCTTCTTTTTTTGAAACAATTGAAACATTAGTAAATCTATCGAATAAATTTAAAGAACAATTAGAATCTTTAATCAATCAATCAGTAATTATAGAACAAGATGAAGTTTTACAAAATAGAATAAAAAAAGCATCTATTTATTTTGAAATAGAAATAAAAAAATCAATTGATGAATTAAAAAAATGTTTATTAATATCAGAAAGTAAAGAAGCTGCCAATGAAATAAATGAAATATTACAGCAATTTTTTGATTCTATGTTTTTAAAACATGAATTAATAAAAGGTTGCGTAAATGGTTTTATTTTTGTCGAATTTTTAAACCAAAAACTAAAATTAATTTATCCTGATTTTAAAATAAATATTTACGCTTCTTCCAAAAATTCTAAGTTGAGTATTGATGTTCAAAACCCAAAACTTTATCGCGAACTATTAATTTTACGCGACCAAATATGTAATGATGAACAAAAGCCTATTTATTTAGTAGCTAATGCTAAAACCATCACAGAACTTTCTATTTATCTCCCAACTAATGAAGAACATTTATTAAAGATTTCTGGTTTTGGCGAAGCAAAAGTTAATGCATTTGGAGCAGAGTTTTTAAAAATAATTAAAGACTATATGATTAAAAATGAGTTAGAATCACAAATGCACTTACTTGAGTTGAATAAGGAAAAAAAACCAAAGAAACTAAAAAAAGAAAAATCTCATAAATCCATCAATGAATTTTATTCTACAAATAATAAATTTGAAAAAGTGAGTACGAAAGAACAAACATTTAGACTTTTTGAACACGGATTTAATTTAGAAGAAATTGCTAATCAAAGAAGTCTTTCTATTAATACAGTTCAATCACATTTAATAACCTATATAGCCAATGGTATATTGAAAATAGATCAATTAGTAGATAAAGACAAACAAAAATTAATTTTAAAAGCTTTAGAAAATTTTGACTATAATATTGGTATGAGCCCTATTAAAAATAAATTGCCCAACGATGTTTCTTATGCAGATATTCGATTCATGCTAGCTAATAAAATTAATCAATCAAATTAATAAGTGTTAGAATTTTAATTCACTCAAATTTTAAATTTAATTTTGTACTTTTATTAAATTGATAAAATATCTCAATGAATATTCAAGACATCCCATATATTATTTATGCCGAAGAGACACCAAATCCATCAAGCATAAAATTTGTCGCAAATAAATTATTATTAGTTAGCGGCGCATCAGCCGAATATCTTAAAATAAACGAAACATCAGAAGCACCAATTGCACAAAAATTATTTCAATTTCCTTTTGTTAAAAGAATATTTATTTCTTCTAATTATATAACCATTACTAAAATCGATTCAGTAATTTGGGAGGAAATAAGGGATGAATTAAGAGTTTTTATAACAAAATATCTAAATAATGGTAATGTTATCATTCAAAAATTACCCGAGCAAAATGTATCTAAAGATTCTTCTTTCAAAGAAACAGTTTCTATAAATACTCAGCACTCTGCACCAATTAATGAAGTTGAAAATAAAATTATAGAAGTGCTTGAACAATATATTCGCCCGGCAGTTGAGCAAGATGGCGGATTAATTACATTTAAACAATTAAAAGATGGTATCGTAACTGTTCAAATGCGTGGCAGTTGTAGTGGATGCCCCAGTAGCACTATGACTTTAAAAGCCGGAATCGAAGCTCTTCTTAAAAGATTATTACCCAATGATATTAAAGAAGTTATTAGTGAAGCCATTTAATAGTAAACTAAAAAATTATGATTAAGCCTTCTTTTGATGAAATTTATATGGAACTTGCAGAAAAATTAGCCAAGCGATCTCATTGTGTTAAAGCGCAGGTAGGTGCTGTATTAACTAAAGACACCCGAATCGTTTCTTTGGGATACAATGGTCCGCCTGCTGGAACTCATAATTGTGATATAGAGTGGCCCGAAACTGGTTGTGAAAGAGATAGCAAGGGAAGTTGCTCTTTAGCTCTTCATGCCGAACAGAATGCTATTTTATATGCTGCAAAAAACAATATTAGTATGAACGGATCAACTCTATACATCACACTTTCTCCTTGTATAGCATGTGCTAGAGTAATATTTACTACAGGAATAAAAAAAGTTTTTTATAAAGATAGTTATTCAAAATTTAAAGGATTAACATCAGATGAAGGCGTTGATTTTTTAAGACGTTTTGGAGTTGAAGTAATTAAATATAAAAAAAATAAAATATAACACATTTAATCTATTTGATTTCAGATTAATATTGATTTCGTTAGACCTCCTTTTAGATTTTTTTTAAAATTATTTATTTTATGAAAAAAAAACATATTTATTTTTATTTTTTTTTTATTTTTTTATTTCTATTAAGGTCTAATAAAAATATTTATTCTCAGGAAAAATCAAAGGTAAATGGACCAAGAGAAAAATCATTTAAAGAACAGTTTAAGTCTAATAAAATAATCAGAGCTGAAAAAAAAGAAAAAAAAAGAAAAGAACGCGCAGAAAACAAAGCCGTTAAAAAACATCACAAACGTATTCAAACAAAAAAAGTTCGCAAGCGAATGAGGAAGAGTAGTAAATCGGCAAATCGACACAACAATAATAAATCTGAGTTTTTTGTTAAAAAATGGCTTAAAAAACATCAATAAAAAAACAACTTTAACAATGATTTAATTTTTTATAAATTAAATTTTTGTTAATTGCTTGTGAAAGTTTAATTAGTTGAAATACAGATATTTAATAAATATACCATTTTTTTACTTGTAAAATTAATTAAGCATATATAAATTTAAGGCTTGCATTATAGAATAATTAAGATAATTTAACAGTATGAATAAATTTTATTTAGCGACTCTTTTTTTAACTTTTATTGGTTTAACAACATTTTCACAAAACGATAATGGCGCCATTAAAGTTAAGTTAGAGGATAGGGCTACCAAAGAGGCTATTCCTTTTGCTAATGTAGTTGCATTTAAAGACGGTGTTCAGGTTGGCGTTGGAACAACAAATATGGATGGAGAAGCAGTAATTAAGCCATTATCTCCCGGTAAGTACACTGTTAAAGGTGTTTATGTTGGATATCAAACGCAACAAATTAACGATATTTTAGTTGGAGAGGGTAAAACTATTAATATAACCCTTGGTTTATCAAATGGTGATGGTGTTGCTTTAGAAGAAGTTATAGTTTCAACATATCAAGTTCCTTTGATCGATCCTGATACAAAATCAGGTCAAACTGTTACTCGAGAAGATTATCAAAACTTAGCTACCAAAGATATAAATTCAGTTGCCGCAACTACAGCTGGTGTTTTTCAAGCAGATGAAGGACGAGCACTAAATGTAAGGGGTGCCCGTTCGGGACAAACAACCTATTTTGTTGATGGTGTTAAAGTATTTGGTAACCCTAATTTACCTCAACAATCTATCGAGCAATTAAATGTAATAACTGGTGGTGTTCCGGCTAATTATGGTGATTTAACATCTGGAGCCATTTCTATATCCACTCGTGGACCTCAATCTAAATATTTTGGTGGATTAGAAGTAATTTCTTCTGAATTAACAGATCCATACGGTTACAATTCTTTGGGTTACAGTTTAGGTGGCCCCTTGTACAAAAAGAAAGATTCTACAAGAAGAACGGTAATAGGGTTCTTTTTATCAGGACAGGGAAATTATATCAGAGAAACATCACCTTCATTTGTGCCTATTTGGGTTTTAAACGATAACAAACTAAAAGAATTAAAAGCTAAGCCCTTAATTCAATCAAAATCTGGGACTGGATTTATTCGTAACTCCGAGTATGTCACTAAACAAGACATGTACGATAATGTCATTCGACCAAATAATATTGCTAAATCAATATCAATTAATGGAAAAATAGATTTTCAACCTAACTCTAATACCAATATTACTCTGGGTGGCTTTTATGACTTTAGTACAAATAATTCAGGTGGTCAGGGATTTAATCAAATTTTTAATTCAGTAAACAATTCGCAAAATATCAGCCGCACCATTCGAGGTAATTTGTCTATTACTCAAAAATTTGATAATTCAGATGCAAATAAAGAAAAATCTCAATCAATTATTTCAAATTCGTTTTTTAAATTTTTAGTGAGTTATGAAAATGGAATGTCTAAAAATCAAAGCCAAGTTCATAAAGATAATTTATTTAATTATGGTTATGTGGGTAAATTTGAACGAAGTTTTTTTGATCAAAGTAATGCACTTACATATAATTATTCGCCTGATTTTTTTATTAACGGACAAACAGTTAATGCCTACGTTTATTCCGGTAGATCAGAACTTCCCGTAAAATTCACCCCGGGTACCCTTAATCCTGACGCTGCACTTTATACAAGCTATTTGATTGATAATTCAAGAACTCCTTTTATTAGTTTAGACTATATTGCTGGTAATAATGGCTTAAGAAATGGCGATAATCCTCAAAGCGTATACAGTCTGTATAATAATTTTGGTGCTTATCCAGGTGGTTATTCTTTTAATAATCAAGAACAATATAGAATTGCCACTAGTTTTAATACTGATATCAAAAATCATGCAGTATCAGTAGGTTTGGAATTTGATCAACGTTTGTTTAGTAATTATGGATTAAACGCTTCAGCTCTTTGGACAAGAATGAGGCAGATAGCCAATCAACACACAGAACAACTAGATAAATCGAGCCCATTATTAAATCCAGATTTTTCTGGATTAGTACCTTATTATTCTTTTAATTATTTGTACGAAGAAAACAAACAATCTCAATTTTCGGAGAAACTTTTAGAAAAAATGGGATTACCTAAAAACTTTACTGGTTTTATTAATACTGATGCCTTAGACCCCTCTTTATTCAATATAGATATGTTTAGTGCAGAGGATTTATTAGGAAATACCAGTGATAATAATATTGTTGCTTACAATGGTTACACACATGATGGTAAAAAAAATACTGAAAAAACAGATATTAATAAATTTTTAACTGATACTTCAACAAATGGTAAACTATTACTGCCAATTGGATCTTTCCGTCCAATTTACTCCTCTATTTATTTGATGGACCATTTCGATTTTAGAGATATAAAGTTTAATATTGGATTGCGTATTGACAGATATGATGCTAATCAGCAAGTATTAAAAGATAAATACGCACTTCATGAATTAGCTCAAATAGGAGATTTGGGTTCTATAGGCGGTTTACCAGCTGGATTTACAGATAATATCCCAAATAATATTTCTCGAAATGCAGCTATTTATGTTTCTCAAAATCCCAGCGGTGGAAAATCTCCAATTTCAATTAAGGGTTATAGAGATGGAGATAAATGGTATAATAGTGAAGGAAATGAAATTTCAGATCCAAATCTAATCGCCTCTTCAGATGCAAGACCAATTCCACTTTTCAAAGATAATGCTGATTATGATAAAAAAATGTCTACTGCAGCTTTCACAAATTATGTTGCTGCAATTATTCCTCAGCCTCGTTTAGCATTTTCTTTTCCAATTTCTGATGTGGCTAATTTTTTTGCGCACTATGATGTTTTATCTCAACGACCTACTGGAAGTCAACTATTGCCCTTGGAATATTATTATATGAATGCTTCTGGATCAACACCATTAATTACAAACCCAAATCAACAGCCTCAAAGAACAGTTGATTATGAGTTAGGTTTTCAACAGGTATTAAACGAACGTAAAAATGCGTCATTAACTATCACATCTTTTTATAAAGAAATAAGAGGTCAAATAAATCAACGCGTTGTAGTGGGTGCTTTCCCAAAAAATTATATTATTTATGATAATATTGATTTTTCAACTGTAAAAGGAATTTCTTGTATTTTTGATTTTAGAAGAACAGGCGGCTCAAGAATCAATCTAAACTACACTTTACAATTTGCCGATGGTTCCGGATCTAATGCTAATTCTGGAGCAAATTTAGCTTCAACAGGCCAACCTAATTTAAGAATACTTCAACCCCTAGATTTTGATACCCGACATAATTTTGTATTAAGTTATGATTATCGTTTTGGGAATAAAAAAGATTATAAAGGGCCATCATTTAAAACTAAATCTGACAAAAGTATTCGACTTTTTGAAGATATTGGTTTTAATTTATCTTTCTTACTTAACTCAGGAAATCCATATACTAGATGGAGTACAGCTGTTCCCACACAAGGCGGAAACGGTCGTTCAAGTATCGTTGGGCAAATTAACGGTTCGTCAAAGCCTTGGAATTTTAGAGCAAATTTAAGATTAGACAAAAACATTAATTTAACATGGGGTAAAGATGGCCCTGATGGTGAAAAATCTGCTAACATAAATTTATATCTGCAGGTTTTAAATTTATTTAATACCCAAAATATATTAAATGTATTTAATTACACAGGTGCACCTGACGATGATGGTTACTTAAGTTCAACACAAGCTCAAGCTGCTCTTGCTCAAGCTAATAGTGCAGTTGCTTATAGTAATATGTATTCAATTCGTATGAATGCACCTGGCAATTATAGTTTGCCTCGTCAAATTCGTTTGGGCTTATTATTTAGTTTTTAATTTTTGAAATGAACAAAATTAGTATGAAAAAAGTAATAATATTATTAGTATCATTTGCAACTATATCTTCATTAGCGAAAGAAAAAGCACCGGGCGAACAGTCCTCTTCAATTAAACTAAATCAAAGAGTATTAGCTAATTGTGCTGCACCAAAAGCGAGTAAAGAATTTTGGGTAAATAATGTAAGAACTATCATATTTACTGGCGGAGATATGTGGTGGGATAGAGATGGGAACACCAATGCTTATTACTACATTCCTGCAGTTCAAAATAGAATTAATGGAATCTCTTCTAGTTTTGCAGGATCTATTTGGTTAGGCGGTTTAGATGCAGGTGGACAATTAAAAGTTGCAGCAATGACTTACCGCCAAAATGGAATTGATTTTTGGCCTGGCCCACTTGATACTATTAATGCTTCAGCCGATCCCGCCGAATGTTCCAAGTACGATCAAATTTATACTGTTTCAAGAAACGAAGTAGATAATTTTGTTGCAGGTGGCCCAATTACTCCTGGAATATTAAACTGGCCAGGTAATGGAGATGTTAGTAAACAACAAGGTCGAAGAATTGCTCCTTTTATTGATGTAAATAATGATGGATTATATGATCCAACAGGCGGTGATTACCCCGCTTACGATATTCAGAACTTAGCAGAAAAAAACGAATTAGGGTTTTGCAAAACTAAATTATTTGGTGACAATACTTTGTTTTGGATTTTTAATGACAAAGGAGGTATACATACCGAAACTCAAGGAGTACCAATTGGTGTTGAGGTAAGAGCTCAAGCTTTTGGTTTTAAAACCAACGATGAGATAAATAACATGACTTTTTATAGTTACGAGGTGTTTAATCGATCTTCTTTTCAGTTAAATTCAACTTATTTTACTATTTGGAACGATGCTGACTTGGGTTATTATTTAGATGACTATGTAGGATGTGACGTAAAAAGAGGTTTAGGATATATTTATAACGCAGATCCATTTGACGAAACTGCAAGTGGAGTTAATGGCTATCAAGATTACCCTCCATCGTTAGGTTGCGATTTTTTTAAAGGACCATTAGCTGATATTGGAGACAAAATAGATAATGATCAAGATGGAATAATTGATGAGGCAGGAGAAACTATTCAAATGTCGAGGTTTACTTATTATAATAATAATATTGGAGCTTTTCCTCCTCAAACTACAAATCCTGATATAGCCATTCATTATTACAATTACATGACTGGTTTTTGGAAAGACGGCTCTAATTTTACTATCGGTGGCAATGCATATGGAGGTACTTCACCGGCAATTTATGTTTATGATGGAAATCCTGTAAAAAATACTGGCTGGACAGAAAAAGCATCTGGAAATTTACCTGGCGATCGCCGTTTCTTACAATCCGCTGGTCCTTTTACTCTTAAACCAGGAGCTGTTAATGAAATTACTTTTGGAATGCCTTGGGCCCAGAGCCCATCAAAAGGCGGAAATATACAATCATTAGAATTATTATTCAGTGCAGATGATAAAGCACAAGCATTATTTGATAATTGCTTTAAATTGCTAGATGGTCCCGAAGCACCTAACATGACTATTCAGGAAATGAATAACGAATTAATTTTTTATTTAACAAACGAAAAAGGTAAATCAAATAATTTTAAAAGATTTAATAATGATTATGAAGAAGAAGATATTTCAATTGTATCTGACCCAACTTCTACCATAACAGCTTTAAGTAATCCTGATAAAAATTATAGGTTTGAAGGGTATATTGTTTATCAAGTTAAAAATGATGGTGTAACTTCTACAGATCTGAGCGACAGAACCAAGGCAATTCCTATCTTTCAATGCGATGTGGCAAATAATTATAGTAGATTAGTGAATTATGAAATCGATAATAATGTTGGTGGATATGTGCCAAAGGTAAAAGTAGATGGGGCTAATAAAGGAATTTCATCAACTTTTAAAATTACTGACGATGCTTTTTCTACTTTAGAAAATCGAAAATTAGTAAATAATAAAACCTATTATTTTGTAACTGTTGCCTATGCTCACAATGAGTATTTAACCTATGCACCAGATGTTCCTGTTTCAATTAGTTCTTCAGCAAATTTAATGGGGCAGAAGAAACCTTATTTAGAAGGGCGTAAACTAAAACGCGCTGCAGGAATTCCTCACAATATCGATGCTGAAAAAGGTGGTACAATTGCCCAGTCAGTTTATGGATTTGGCCCAAAAATCACAAGAAAAGAAGGACAAGGGAATGGCGGAAATCTAATGACATTAACTAACGAATCAGAACTTGCAATTTTAAACTCACCTAATTCATTTGTTGAAAATATTGAATATGAATATGGACAGGGACCAATAAATATTAAAGTGGTTGACCCATTAAATTTAGTGGATTCAAAGTTTGAATTTAGATTTATTCAGAATTCTATTGATAAAAAAGGGCAAGTTCCTTTTGTTGCAAAAACTCCAGCAGATTCCATAAATTTAATGATACAATCAACTCAATCATCATCGCTTTCTACCAAAACCTATACTGGAACCCTTGCCACTATAAATGCTAACAATACTAGTTGGGAGTTAAAAGATATTGTTTCTAAAAAAATATATCATCCGAATGAGCCAACTCCATCACTAATTGTTTCTAATTTAAGTTATAAAGACACTTTATTTCAAGCAATTAATGTTGGTAACGAATTTTATTTTCCTGAATTAGGTTTCTCTATTAAAATAAATCAGGTAGCAGATCCAGGTGAAGATGTTAATAAATTTTCAGATTTTACAACAAAAGATGCTTCTTATTTAGGTCCAAACCCAGGATCATTTATTGGCGCAAATATTTCTTATGTCAACGGAACCAGTAATTGGTTAGGATCTTTAGAAGATCAAGATGGAGAAAACCCATTCAATTGGATACTTTCAGGTACTAATAAAACTGCTGGTTTTGAAGATGCATATTACAAGAAAACAGGGTCAGAGTTTGCTTTTTATGATCCTCAAAAACAATTTGGTAAAATTTTAAAAGGTACTTGGGCTCCTTATCCTTTATGCGCCTCTTATTATGCTATTTCTCCTGGATTTGGTTTTCCTTCAAGGATTTTCTGTGGACCCGGTTTTAATGGTAATTCTTGGGCACAAGACCCAAGGTTTGGAAAAGAGTATGCAAATCAAAATACTTCTATGTCTCCAAATTTAAATGGAAATACAGATTTAAGAAAAATGAGTAGTGCTTTGATTGTATTTACCAAAGATAAAACAAAATGGACTCGATGTGCAGTATTAGAAATGCAAGAAAAGTCACAATTAAGTGAAGGAAATGCATTTTTCTTTGGACCAAGAAATCATGCTTCTGTTGATAAAAATGGTAAAATTGGTAATGGTATTGTAACCGACGATCCTAATGATGCAGATTATATTAGTGCTTCAGGAATGGGATGGTTTCCAGGTTATGCCATCAATATCGAAACTGGTGAACGATTAAATATGGCTTTTGGCGAAGATAGCTTTCAAAAAGAAAATAACGGAGATGATATGATTTGGAATCCAACATCAAGTATAAACAGTCCTTACCCATATGCTATGGGTGGTAAACATTTTGTTTATGTTTTTGGAGGCAATTGCGTAAGCTCAAAGTTTTACAGTTCAACTTCAGGAACTCCTTTTGTTTGGGAATCTGATTTTGTTGGAAAAGAATATGGTGTCGGAAGATATGATTATGGCAAAAGAATTATAGAGATTCTTCAAAATTATTTTAAGCCTTCTGTTTTTTCTACAACTATGAACGGTGCTGCTTTAGCTCCTTTTAGTGCTTTAGAGAGAGATATAATGTGGGTTTCTATTCCAATGCCAAGGCAAGGTTTTGGATTTCTTAGCCCAGATAACATGCCTTCGGATGTGAGATTTCAAATAAATGTTGCTAAGCCATATAGATATGGATTTTCAGGGATTGCTAACATACCATCAGGTAATCAGCAATACGCTACTTTAAATAAATTAATAAGTGTAAATAACCCTTCTTTGCTCACTACAAATATTAAGGCAAGCCCAGAGAATAACAATTTCCCCTTGTACTCATTTAATACAAGTGATATTGCTACCAAAACTAATGATTTAGAAACAGCCAAAAATGCATTAGACTTAATTCGTGTTGTTCCAAATCCATATTATGGTTCATCTGCATACGAAACAGGGAGAGTAGATAATCGCGTTAGAATTACAAATTTACCAAACAAATGCACTATCAAAATATTTTCAATGAATGGCACTTTAATTCGAACTATTAAAAGAGATGTTAGTGGTCAGGAAGATATTTATACAGGTTCTAATGGAACTGGATCAGATATTAAACAAACAAAACAGATTAGTTACACAGATTGGGATTTAAAAAATCAGAATAATATTTCGGTCGCAAGTGGTTTGTATATTTTTTACATCGACGCAGAAGGATTAGGAGAAAAGATTGTAAAATGGTTCGGTATTATGCGCCCACTTGATGTTCAAAGTTATTAGTCGAAAAAAACAAAAAAGATGATTAAAAATTTAAAATATTTTGGTCTGTTTGCATCTCTGAATATTTCATTGCATTGCTATTCAGGAAACCCAGAACGGGTTGGTCAAGCAGGGGCAAGCCAGTTGTTAATTAATCCTTATTCTCGTAATTCTGGTATGGTTGGCTCAAATTCTGCCAAGGTTCGTGGATTAGAAGCCCAATTTTTAAATGTTGCTGGTACTGCCTATACTCGTAAAACCGAAGTTATCTTTAACCGATCTAATTGGTTGCAAGGCACAGATATCTTTATTAATAGTTTTGGTTTAACTCAAGGTATTGGAGAAACAGGAACAATAGGATTTGGCGTTGTTTCTATTAATGCAGGTAAAATTGATATTACTACCGAAGAGCAACCTGAAGGCGGATTAGGATCATATAACCCTACCTTTTATAATATCAATCTTTCTTATGCAAAAATATTTTCTGATAATATTTATGGTGGTATTAATTTTAAAATAATTAGCGAACAAATTCCAAATGCTTCAGCCAGAGGATTAGGAATCGATGCAGGAATTCAATATCACACCGGAAAATACGATCAAATTCATTTTGGAATCTCGTTAAAAAATTGGGGACCAAAAATGAGTTATGTTGGAGATGGATTAAGCAGACAAGCTAGTATTACTTCTATTAGTAACAGCTATGAATTAACTGTAAATAATCGATCGGGTGCCTTTGAACTGCCTGCCCTAGTTAATATTGGAGGGTCTTACGATTTTTATTTAACTAAAGATAGTTCTGGTGTTTCCAAACAAAATAGAATATCATTAAATGGAACTTATACCTCTAATTCTTTTACCTACGATAATTTTTTAACTGGTATTGAATATGCTTGGAGAGAAATGTTAATGATTAGAGCAGGATATTATTTTGAAAAAGACATCATGAATCAAGAAACGAGAAGAACGGCTTTTACAGGACCAGCATTAGGAGCATCTTTTGAAGTTCCGATAAATGAGAAGAAATCAAGTTTTGGTTTTGATTATTCTTTCAGATTCACAAATCCTTTTGGAGGCTCTCATACATTTGGATTTAGATTAAATCTATAAAAAGTTTATTTTTGTTTTACAAAATGTATCCCGATTTTTTTTCGGGATTATTTTTTTTAAAATTTTAAACAAATATGGCTCAACAAATTGGTTATTATACCGAAGAAGGTTTACAAAAATTAAAAGATGAATTACATCTTTTAAGAACAAAAGAACGTAAAGCAGCTACTCAAGCAATTGTAGATGCGAGAGATAAGGGAGATTTAAGTGAAAATGCAGAATATGACGCTGCCAGAGAAGCTCAAGCATTATTAGAATTCCGTATTGCTAAATTAGAAGTAGTTATTTCTAACGCAAGAGTAGTTGATGAATCAAAAATTGATTTAAGTAAAGTTAGTATTTTAACCACCGTAAAAATTAAAAATTTAAATAACGGTGCCATTATGAAATATACTATAGTTGCTGAAAATGAAGCTGAATTAAAAATTGGTAAAATATCAGTCGATTCTCCAATTGGCAAAGCATTACTTGGAAAAAAAGTCTCTGATAAGGTCGATGTTCTGGTTCCTGCTGGAAAAATTACTTTTGAAGTTATTGAAATAACTATTTAATTATTATGTCAAGCATTTTTTCAAAAATTGCATCTAATCAAATACCAAGTTATAAAATAGCAGAGACCAAAAATTATTTAGCCTTTTTAGATGTATTTCCTTTAAAAAAAGGACATGTATTGGTTATTCCCAAAAAAGAAGTTGATTATATTTTTGATTTAGAATCTGATGAATATCTTGATTTAATGAAATTTTCTAGACATATTGCTTTTGCAATAAAAAAAACAATTACTTGTAAGCGCGTATCAATGCATGTTATAGGTTTAGAAGTGCCTCATGCTCATGTTCATTTAATCCCAATAAATACTACAAGTGATGCTGATTTTTCTAGAGAAAAATTAAAATTTACTCATCAAGAATTCGAACAAATTGCCTTAGCTATAAGTTTAAATATTCCATCAACTAGCAATTAATATTTTATTTTAAAAATAAATAAATGCTACAAATTTTTTAATAAATTTTGGATACCAACATTTTGATTTAAAAATGTTTTAATTTCATCTATTTTAATTCGTGTTTGCTTCATAGTGTCTCTGTCTCGAATAGTAACAGTTTTATCTTCTATACTTTGATGATCAACAGTAATGCAGAAGGGGGTGCCAATTGCATCTTGTCTGCGATATCTCTTTCCAATTGTATCTTTTTCGTCATAAGCTAAGTTGAAATCTAATTTTAAAGCATTCATAATGCTTTCTGATAGTTCTGGTAATCCGTCTTTTTTTAGTAGAGGGAAAATTGCCGCTTTATAAGGAGCTAATGCTGCTGGTAAGCTCAAAACAGTTCGGGTTTCATCTTCTTCTAATTTTTCAATTTTAAAGGCAGAAGACAAAACAGATAAAAACAATCTGTCTAAACCAACCGAAGTTTCAATAACAAAAGGTACATAACTTTGATTTAGTTCAGAGTCAAAATATTGTAATTTTTTATTAGAAAATTGTTCATGTTGTTTTAAGTCAAAATCAGTTCGCGAATGTATGCCTTCTAATTCTTTAAATCCGAATGGAAACTCAAATTCAATATCACATGCTGCGTTAGCATAGTGTGCTAATTTTAAGTGATCATGAAAACGATATTTTTCATTACCTAATCCTAATGATAAGTGCCAGCTTAGTCTTATTTTCTTCCAATACTCATACCATTCAATCTCTGTGCCTGGTTTAATAAAAAACTGCATTTCCATTTGTTCAAATTCACGCATTCTAAAAATAAACTGCCTCGCCACAATTTCATTTCTAAAAGCTTTACCAGTTTGAACAATTCCAAACGGGATTTTCATGCGCCCTGTTTTTTGAACATTTAAATAATTTACAAAAATACCCTGTGCAGTTTCTGGTCTGAGATAAATGGTATTAGCTTCATCAGAAACAGAGCCCATTGAGGTGCTAAACATTAAATTAAACTGCCTAACATCTGTCCAATTTCTGCTGCCACTTATTGGACAAACAATTTCTAAATTAATAATAATTTTTTTAATTTCCTCTAAATCATTATTGTTTAATGCAGATTTAAAACTTTCGTTAATTGCATCAATTTTTTCTTGATATTCTTTAACTCTTCCATTAGTTGAGCAAAATAAAGTTCTATCAAAATTCTCAAAACGAGCAGCTGCTTTTTCAATTTCTTTTTTTATTTTATCTTCAATTTTTGAAATATATTCTTCTATTAAAACATCTGCTCTATATCTTTTTTTACTTTCTTTATTATCTATTAAAGGATCATTAAAAGCATCTACATGTCCACTTGCTTTCCAAGTGGTAGGATGCATAAAAATAGCGCTGTCTATCCCTACAATGTTTTCATGCATTTGAACCATAGATTTCCACCAGTAGTCACGAATATTTTTTTTTAGCTCAACTCCCATTTGACCATAATCGTATACAGCACTCAAGCCATCATAAATTTCGCTATTCTGAAAGATGAAGCCATATTCTTTACTATGAGAAATGATATTTTTAAAAAAATCTTCTGGTTTAATATTACTCATGTTTTTATAATAATTTCGCTGATGTAATTTAATAATCAAAAATAGTATTTTAAGTTAAACTAATTGATTTTAACATTATCAATCAGTCTTATTTTTCCAATAAAAACAGCAATTAGAACTATTATTTCATTTTTTTTTTCAATTTTTGAAATTGACTTCAGATTTTGGGCATTACAAAACTCAAAATACTCTAATTTCATGGTTGGTTTGTTTAGAATACTATTTTCTACAAATTGTTTAGCTTTTTCAATACTTGTTTTTTTAGCAATTTTAATGGCTTCTTTAATTAATATTGGAATG